>Ga0066710_100000071_pt1 | contig 40838 bp, 37 predicted proteins | sample GraSoiAngelo_159_FD_79666 | JGI IMG/M metagenome (GOLD analysis project Ga0066710, IMG submission 79666) | Grasslands soil microbial communities from the Angelo Coastal Reserve, California, USA - 14_1009_16_40cm | ecosystem: Environmental > Terrestrial > Soil > Grasslands | place: USA... | reverse complement strand
TCAGCGGCGCTCTCAAGACCACTCGACCCGAGGATCCCGGCGGGGTGTCAGGGGCGCGGGCGGAGCCGGCCGGGGGTACGCGACCGGCGGAGTGGGTGACGAAGCCGGTCGCGTACCCCCGGCCGGCTCCGCCTGCTCCCCCTGACACTCAAAACATCAGGACAGTCCGCGCGACCTCGCCCGCCTTCATCGCCCGGAACGCGTCGTTGATGTCGTCGAGCCGCCCCCGGCGGGTGACCATCTCGTCGAGCAGGAGTCGTCCCTGCCGGTAAAACTCGAGATAGCGGGGAATGTCGACGCGAAAGCGATTCGAGCCCATCCGCGAGGTCTGCACCCGACACTCCGGACGGATGGCCATCCACGGGAACTCGATCTTCGCGTCCGGCGGCAGCACGCCGACGATGGTGGCGGTGCCACGGATGGCGAGGCTCTCGATCGCCTGGCGCACCAGGGTCGTGTTGCCGACCGCCTCGAACGCGTGATCCACGCCGGCACCGCCCGTGAGCGCGCGGACGGCCTTGACGGGGTCGTCCTTGCCGCTGTTCACGACGTGCGTCGCGCCCACGCGCCTGGCCATCTCCAGCTTCCCGTCGAAGACGTCGACCCCGATGATCTGACGGGCGCCACCGATGCGCGCGCCCTGAACGATCGACAGCCCCACGCCACCGCAGCCGAACACGGCGACGGTCTGCCCGGCCTCGAGCCCCGAGGACCGCAGCGCGGCCCCGACTCCGGTGAGGACGCCACAGCCGACGAGGGCGGCCCGGTCGAGCGGAAGCTCGGGGTCGATCTTCACGATCGAGTTTTCGTGGAGCAGCATGCGCTCGGCATAGCTCGAGATGCCGATGAACTGGCGGAACGCCTGGCCCTTCTGCGAGAGCCGCGGCGGGGCGGACTCTGCCCGGGTGACGACACCGCCCACGCAGAGATTCGGGTGCCCGCCCAGGCATTGCTCGCAGCTCCCGCAGAAGCCGGAGAGGCAGGCGACCACGTGGTCGCCCGGTCGCACGGTCGTCACGTCGGCACCCACCGCCTCGACGACGCCGGAGCCCTCGTGTCCCAGGACGATCGGGCGGTCGACCGGGAAGCGCCCGATGCCGTCAACGACGTGCAGATCGCTGTGGCAAACGCCGGTCGCCGCGGTGCGAACGAGGACCTCGCGGCCCCACGGCTTGTCGATCTCGACCGACTCGATCGTCAGTGGGTCGTGCGCTTTCCGAAAGACCGCCGCCTTGATCTCCATACGGGCCTCCTCATGACAAGCGAACTCGGCGCAGTATAATCCCGCCAAGCCATGAGGAGGGGGGCGTGAGGGGAGGAGGGGCAGTGACGGGAGGAGGGGCATGAGGGGAGGAGGAGCAATGACGGCAGTCGAGCCGACCGGACAGATCCTGGGGGCGACCGTCGGGGGCATGGATCTCTCCAAGCCCTTGAGCGACGCTGACTTCGCGGCGATCCTCCTGGCTCTCGGGACCCACGGAGTGTTGCGCTTTCCAGGTCAGCGGCTCGAGGCGGTCGAGCTCCGAGACTTCTCGCGGCGCTTCGGGCGGATCCAGGCCACGCTGACCGGCCGGCACCACGAGCCCGGAATGCCGGAGGTCGGGTACCTCTCGAACATCATCGAGAACGGCGAGCCGATCGGCATCACCGACGCGGGGCAGGACTGGCACACGGACATGTCCTACAACGAGACGATCGGCTACCTGAACGTGCTCTATGCCGTCAAGGTGCCGCGTCGCGACGGCCGGGTGCTCGGCGCCACCGCCTTCGTCAACACCCAGGCGGCCTACGAGGATCTTGCACCCGAGGTGAAGGCGCGCCTCGAGCACGCGACGGCGACCCACGACTTCAACAAATTCTGGGAAAACATGCGGCGCCGGCCCGGCAGCTTGCGAGCGCCCCTGTCAGAGGAGCAGCGCCGGAGACGGCCGCCTTCCGTCCACCCGGTCTTCCTCACGCACCCGATCACCGGCCGGACGGTGCTCTACTGCAACCCGGGCTACGCGATCCGCATCAACGAGCTCGACGCGGCCGAGAGCGATCGCGTGCTGGCCGACCTGTTCGCGCACCAGCTCCAGCCGAGGTACCAGTACACGCATCACTGGACCGAGGGGGACGTGCTGGTGTGGGACCACATCGGGACGCTCCACAACGCGATCGCGGACTACCGGCCGGACGAGCACCGGCTGATGAAGCGCTGTCAGGTGATGGCTGATCGGATCTTCGAACCCGCCTTCGTGCGCGAGGCCCTGTCGGCAGCGACCTCGCCCACCGGCGCAACGGCTAGGTAACGGGAGGATCGTGTCATGGCCCAGCGCGTCCGCTACCCAGACCACATCGAGCCGCTCGTGCAGTTCGTGGAGGAGACGGCTCCGGAACGCATTGTGGCCGCGACTCACGACAAGCTCGCCGCCGGCACGCCCGTGAAGGATATGCTCCTGGCCTCGGCGCTGGCGGTCGTGCGCTCCTCGGATCTGCCCCCTGGTCACCACGGCGCGATCTCGCACGGCCGCGTCCAGGACGTCTACGATCACGCGGCTGAGGTGATGCATTTCTAGGGCGTCATGCACATTCTCGTCCTGTCACCGCGCCTCACAGAGAGTCGTCGCGCCGCATTCCGCGCTCTGACGGGGGAGCTCGGCGAGCCCCGGTTCGTCGTCCCGGGCGAGCCGCCCCCGGACGTCGCCGAGTGCGAGGCGATCGTCGTGGACGGTCCGCAGCCGGCGCAGCCTCGGCAGTTCCTCGGGGCGATCCGGGCGGTCGTCGAGCGAGGTGCGGCGCTGGTGGCGATCGGGGGCGCCCCGGCCGAGCGCGACGGGTTCTGGGCCGATCTGCTGGGCGCCGTGGCCGGCCCGGAGCCGCCTCCCGGGGAGTACTACGCGCGGGTCACCGAGGCGCACTCGCACATCTCCGCCCGCGTCACGCGCGAGTTCGCCGTGGTCGATGGGTTCGTGCCCCTCATTCCGCTCGCGGACGGCAAGGTCATCGTCGACGTGAGCGTCGCGCTCCGCGACTTCGCCGCGGTCGTGGAGACCTCGCGCGGCGCCGGCCGCGTGGTCGCGTGCGGCCTCGGGAACACGGACGCGGCGCTCCGCACGCCCGAGATCGCTCAGCTCCTCGCGCGGGCGCTGCGCCCGGATCTGCACTGCTGCGGGCGGAACATCGGCGTGGCGATCGTGGGATACGGGCCGCTCGGCGGCATGGGCTATCACCACGGCCTGGGTGTGACGGGGACCGAGGGGCTCGAGCTGGTCGCCGTCGTCGATCCGAACGTCGAGCGTCGGAAGGCGGCGGAGACGGACTTTCCGGGCGTGCGGACGTACGCGTCGGTGAGCGAGCTGGTCAGTGACGACGACGTCGAGGTGGCGCTGGTGGCGACGCCGCCCGCCCATCACGTGGCGCTGACCTTGACGCTCTTGCGCGCGGGAAAGCACGTGGCCTGCGAGAAGCCGCTCTGCCTGACCGTCGCCGAGGCCGACCAGATCATCGGGACGGCGACGGCGAGCCGGCGCATGCTGACCGTCCACCAGAATCGCAGATGGGATCCCGACTTCGTGGCCCTGCGGCGCGCCGTCGCCGCCGGGCTCCTCGGCGAGATCTTCAACGTCGAGACCTTCGTGGGCGGCTACGCGCATCCCTGCCGGACGTGGCACTCGGACACCGCGGTCTCCGGTGGCGCCGGCTACGACTGGGGCTCGCACCACGTCGACTGGGTGCTCCAGCTCCTCGCGGGCATGCCGCGGGTCGTGCAGGCGCACGGGCACAAGCGCGTCTGGCACGACGTCACCAATCTCGACCAGATCCGCGTCCGCATGACCTGGCCCGACGGCCGCGAAGCCGAGTTCCTGCAGAGCGACATCGCCGCCGTCCGCCGTCCCAAGTTCTATGTGCAGGGGACGGCCGGCACCCTCGTCGGCTCCTACCGCACGATCACCCTCGAGGCGATCGAGCCGGGCCGCGGCTACGTGGCCACGCAGGCCCACCATGCGGAGGCGCCCGCCGAGCTCTTGCTCGCGCGGTACGAGAGCGGCTACGGGATCAGCGAGACGCGTCTGCCGCCGGCGCTCGAGCAGCCCTTTGCCTTCCATCGGAACCTCGCCGACCACCTGCACCTCCGCGAGCCGCTGGCCGTCACGCCGGCGTCGGTCCGACGCGTCATCGGCGTGCTCGAGGCCGCGCAGCGGTCGAGCACGCGCGGTGGCGCGCCCGTGGTGATCGAGGGCGAGGCGAGCTGATCGTGGGGGCGGCGCCGTCCCTCGGTTGGGGTGTCATCGGCGCCACCTCGCAGGTCGCGCAGAAGGCGGTGCTGCCGGCGATCGCCGCGACCAGCGGAGCGCGGCTCGTCGCGGTGGCAAGCGAGCGTGCGGCCGCCGGCTCCGCGCTCCGTTTCGGCGCCGCGCGCGCCTACCGTGGCTACGCCGACCTGCTCGATGATCCCGAGGTCGAGGCGGTCTACATCCCGCTGCCGAACAGCCTGCACCGGGAGTGGGTGGAGCGCGCCGCGGCCGCCGGCAAGCACGTGCTCTGCGAAAAGCCGCTGGCGCCCACGGCCGCCGACGCGGAGGCGATGGTGGCGACGTGCGCGATCGCCGGCGTGACGCTTCTCGAGGCCTACATGACGCCGTTCCATCCCCGGGCGAAGGCCATCGAGGCGCTCGTCGCGTCCGGACGCCTGGGTGCCCTGCGGTTCGCCCGGGCTGTCTTCACCGGCACGCTCGATCGCCCGGACGATCATCGCTGGCGGCCCGAGATGGGCGGCGGGGCGCTGCTGGATGTCGGCATCTACTGTATCGCGCCGCTCCTCGTGGCGGCGGGCGCCCCGCCCGCGCGCGTCGAGGCAGCGGCGTGGCTGGCGGAATCGGGTGTCGACGCCTCCTTCTCGGGCTGGCTGGACTGGGGCGACGGGCTCACGGCGGCGATCGAATGTTCCTTCGACGCCCCGGAGCGGCAGCTCCTCGAGATCGTCGGGACCCAAGGCGCGGTGCTCGTCGATCGCGCGCACACCCCCGGACCCGATGACGTGGCGTTCAGCCTTCGGCACCGCGACGGTCGTGTCGAAGAGATCGTCACGGGTGGCGCGGATCCCTACCGGGCGATGATCGAGCACTTCCAGGCCGTCGTGCGCGGCGAGACCGCGCCGCGCCGATCGGGCGCGACGTCGGTCATGCTGCTCACGGTCCTCGAGCGTCTTCGCGAGGCGGCTGCGCTCGCCCCCATCTCATGAAGCGGATCGGGGTCATCTCCGTCCACACGTGTCCCCTCGCCGCGCTCGGTGGCAAGGAAACCGGGGGCATGAACGTGTACGTCCGGGAGGTCGCGCGTCACCTGGGCCAGCTCGGGCTCGAGGTCGACGTCTTCACGCGCAGCCAGACCCCCGACGTTCCGACGGTCGTCGCGCTCGGCCCCGGCGCGCGCGTGCTTCACATCGAGGCCGGTCCGCGCCGCCCGGTGCCCCCGGCCGAGATCGTGGCCGACCTGGACCAGTTCACCGACGGCGTCGTGGCGTTTCAACGTTGCACCGGCGCCGAGTACGCGCTCTTCCACGGTCATTACTGGCTGTCGGGCCTGGTGGCCGTCGAGCTCGCCAGCCGCTTTCACGGCGTACCCGTCGTCCAGATGTTCCACACGCTGGGCGTCGTGAAGAATGCGCTGGCCGACAGCCCGAGTGACTGGGTCCCTCAGGTGCGTCTCGACGCCGAGGCGAGGGTTGCGGCGCTAGCCGACCGCATCGTGGCCGCGACGCCGCTCGAGCGTGCGGAGCTCGCCTGGTACTGCGGCGCAGACGTCGACCGCGTGCGTACCATTCCCTGCGGGGTCGACGTCGGTCTGTTCAGCCCGGGCAGCGCGGCCGCGGCGCGGGCGTGGCTGGGACTCGACGCCCAATGGGTTCTGCTCTTCGTCGGCCGTCCGGCGCCCATCAAGGGCCTCGAGGTGCTCTTGCAGGCCCTGGCACGTCTGAAGGCGGACGGGTTCGGTCGGGCCGATCTGCGCCTGGTGATCGTCGGCGGAGACCCGGACGTGGGACGCGATGACGAGCGCGCACGATTCCGCGCGCTGGCCGACGCGCTGGGCGTTGGCGCCTGGGTCGAGTTCAGGGGGCCGGAACCTCAGCCCACGCTTCCGGAGTACTACCGCGCCGCCGATCTCTGCCTCGTCCCGTCGCATCACGAGTCGTTCGGGATGGCCGCGCTCGAAGCCATGGCGTGCGGCGCCGCCGTCGTCGCGTCCCGTGTGGGCGGGCTGGCCACGACGATTCAGGACGGCGTCACCGGCGTCCTCGTCCCTCCGCGCGACGAGGCCGCGCTCGCCTCGGCGATTGCATCGCTGCTCGCCGACGCGTCGCGGCGGCGCACGCTCGGCCGTCTCGCCGCCCGATGGGCGCAGAGCTTCGCCTGGCCGTCGGTGGCGCGGGCGCTGATCGATCTTTACGACGAGCTGGTCCCCGACCTACGCCGGACGCCACCGGTGCCGGTCAGCGTCAACTGCTCGATGGCGCTCTGATTCATGGCCCCTCCGGCCTCTGCTCGAGGCCGGCGCCGAGACTGGCTCGGCACACCTCGCCTGTGGACGCGAACGTGATTGGAAGCGCGAGGCACCTGGTGGTTCTCCTCGGTATCGCCACCGTTCTCGCCGCGTGCTCGACGGTTTCCGGGCGGGCTCCGGTGAGTGACCGCTCGACCGATGGGCATCGCGGCCAGAGCGTCGTCGACATCGCGCGGAAGCACGTCGGCGCCCCCTATCGATGGGGCGGGACGAGTCCCTCGGGCTTCGACTGTTCGGGGTTCGTTCGGTATGTGTATGCGCAAGTCGGAGTCTCGCTTCCGCACAACGCCGCGAAGCAGTACGGGCTCGGCACGCCGGTCTCCCGCGACAGCCTCGAGCCGGGCGACCTGGTCTTCTTCGATCGCCTCCGTCACAACGGGATCTACGTCGGCGACGGTCGCTTCATCCACGCTCGACAGACGGGCAAGCGCGTGGGCATCGCGAGCCTCGACGATGAGTGGTACGCCGCGCACTGGGCCGGCGCGCGCCGGCTCGAGCCACCCCCGCAGAGCGTCGACCGCGAGGACTGACGAACCCGTACTCCTCAGCGACCGAAAACGCACGAAGAGGACGCCGGCAAGTCGGGGGAGTTGGAGCGCCGGCTATGCCGGCGCTCCGATCGATCATTCAACCGCCGCGGGAGCCCGGTGGGGGGCATCGGGGGGAGCGCCGCCGCTCCCCCCGATGTTCAATTTAATTGCATGATCTGCAGGATGTTGCCGTCGGGGTCGGCGAAGGTCGCGACCCACCCGCCCCAGTCCTCTCGTGCGGGCGCCCGGGTGAACACCACCCCGGCGCGGGTCAGGCGCTCGTGCGCGGCGCGGATGTCGGCGACCGTCAGGTTGACCATGATCCGCAAGGGCTCGCGGCTCGCGCCGCGGACCTGGTCGTGGACGCCCACGCTCAATCGCACCCCGCTCCAGTCGAAGTTGACGAAGTCAGGCTTGGCGGAGCGTGGCGCGAGCCCGAGCGCGTCCTGATAGAAGCGCGCCATCGCCGGGAAGCGTTCGGCCTCCGTCCAGATGAGCACACCGGCCAGCCCCTCGATCGGTCCTGCCGTCATCGGCGCCTCCTCACTCCCGCGCTTGCCCCACTGATTGTATCCGGCGGCAGTCGAGAGCCTCTTCTCCAACGGGGCGTCGAGAGAAGCCGGGTGTCCCCATTCCGCGCGCCCGGAGCCCCCGTCTTCCGACAAATGCTACGATTGCGCCCATGACAGAGCCAGCCGGGTCCTTCGTGGCGCCGCCGGTCGAGCGACACATCGAAGTGGCACCAGGTGTCGCGTTGCACGTCGAGCAGAGGAGTGGCGATCGAGCGGCCGCGCCCTTCGTGCTGGTCCACGGGCTCGCCTCCAACGTCCGACTCTGGGACGGCGTGGCCGAGCACCTCCACGCCCTGGGCCACACGGTGATCGCGATCGATCAGCGCGGCCACGGCCGCTCCGACGCACCGGCCAGCGGCTACGACCTCGACACCGCCGTGGCCGACCTTCTTGCGCTGATCGGCGCGCTCGAGCTCGAGCGTCCGGTCCTCGCCGGCCAGTCCTGGGGCGGCAACGTGGTGCTGGAGCTGGCCTGGCGCCACCCGGAAGCCGTCCGCGGCATCGCCTGCGTCGACGGCGGCGTCATCGAGCTGTCCCAGTCGTATCCCTCGTGGGAGGAATGTCTCTCGAAGCTGACCCCGCCGGCGCTCGACCATCTCACGCTGCCCGAGCTGGAGAGCCGGATCCGCAAGGGCGTGCCCCACTTCACCGATCGCGCCATCGCGGCCTACCTGCACTGCTTCCGCACCCGCGCCGACGGCACTATCGAGGCCCGTCTCGCGCGAAGCCGGCACCTCTCGATCCTGAGGTCGCTCTGGGAGCATCGCCCCACGATGCGCTGGGCGACGCTGAAAACGCCGACGCTCCTGCTCCTGGCCGATGCCGGAGACCAGACGAGGACCGCGGCCAAGCGACGCGCCGAGGCGGCCGCGCTCGCGGCCGGAGGCAAGCTGCGCTCGATCTGGTTCTCGCCGGGCCACCACGACCTGCACCTGGAGTTCCCGGGGCGAGTCGGCGAGCTGCTCGCCGGGGCGGTGAGTGAGGGATTCTTCGCGTGAGGTCCGGGACGCCGCGCATCCTCGCGATCATGGGGTCCGGCGAGACCGCGCCGACCATGGTCACGCCGCATCGGGAGATCGTCGCCCGGCTGGGCGACCCGGCGCCGAGGGCCGTGCTGCTCGACACGCCGTACGGCTTCCAGGAGAACGCCTCGGAGATCACCCAGCGAGCCGTCGAGTACTTCGGCCATCGCGTCCAGCTCACGATCGAGGCGGCCGGCTTTCTCGGCCCGCTCGCGGCCGATCAAACCCAGCGCACACCGATCGCCGAGGCCGCGGCGCTCTCGCGCCTGCGCACGGCTGGCTTCGTCTTCGCGGGGCCCGGGAGCCCCTCGTATGCCCTGTCGGTCTGGCGAGGATCGCCGGTGCCGGAGGCCCTCGCCACCAAGCTCGTCGAGGGCGGCGCCGTCGTGTTCTCCAGCGCGGCGGCTCTGACGCTCGGCCGCTTCAGCGTGCCGGTGTACGAGATCTACAAGGTCGGCCAACCCGTGCACTGGCTCGACGGGCTCGATCTCATGCGTACGGCCGGGTTCGAGGGGTCGTGCGTGGTCATCCCGCACTACGACAACGCCGAGGGCGGCACGCACGACACGCGCTTCTGCTACCTGGGCGAGCGCCGACTGACGGCGATGGAGGCGATGCTCCCGGACGACGCCTGGGTGCTGGGCATCGACGAGCACACGGTGTTGACGGTCGATCTCGACGCGAAAACCGTCGTCATCTCCGGCCGCGGCGGCCTCACGGTGCGCCGGCGGGGCGCGTCGCGCGTATTTCCGGCGGGGCAGCGCCTCGGGCTCGACGCGCTGCTCGCTGCGGCTCGGGGCGACGCATCCGCCGCCGCCCGACGCGACCCCGAGCCCATTCTCGGGGCGGCGGGCTCGAGCTCGACGGGACAGGGGGAACCAGCGCCGGCGCAGCGATCGCCACTGCTCTCGGAGGTGGCACGGCTCGAGGAGGCGTTCGAGGCAGCGATCGCCGGCCGGAAAGCGTCCGAGGCGGCCGAAGCCATCCTGAACCTCGATCGGGCGATCGCCGAGTGGTCGGCCGACACCCTGCAGACCGACGACCCCGATCGCGCGCGGGCCGTTCTGTACTCGCTGGTTCAGCGGCTGGGCGAGGCGGCGGCCGGCGGCCTCCGTGATCCGAAAGAGCTCCTGGCTCCGCTGGTCGAGAGCCTCATCACGCTCCGCGGCGAGCTGCGGTCCGCCAAGGCGTGGGAACTCGCCGATCGGGTCCGCGATCGATTGATCGCGGCCCGGATCGAGCTGCGCGACACGCCCGCCGGCACCGTCTGGGAGCTACGCCAGTAGTGGCTCGTCCGCGACCCGCGGACGCCAAGCAAAAAAACTGAGGGGCGGCGACGAGCCGCCCCTCTCGACTTCCCTGGGAAATCCGACCGACTCTTCCGGCTAGCTCACCGTCTGATAGCGGGCGTTGCGCAGCACGCGACCCGGGTGGCTTCCGGTATGCTCGCCCTTCTCGAGCAGCACCTCGCCGTTCACCACGGTGTAGTGGATCCCCTCGGCCAGCTCGCGCATCCGCCAGCCGTTGGCCGGGAAATCGTGCACGACGTCTTCCTTGACCGGGGCGACGGTGTCGGGATCGAAGACGACGAGATCCGCGACCATCCCGGGCTGCACGAGCCCGCGGTCGTAGATGCCGAAGGCCGTCGCCGAGTCGAACGTGAGACGCCGCACGGCGTGCTCGAGGGACATGATTTTCTTCTGCCGCACCCAGTAGCCGAGCAGGCGCGTGGGGTTGCTGACGTTCGAGTGGAACTGCACGTGGGCGCCGCCGTCAGAGAGGCCGACCACGGCGTAGGGGGATCCCAGAATCTGCGCCACGGCCTCGGTGTCCATGTTGATCTCGCCGAGGCTGAAGACCGTGTCGAGTTCCTCGTCGACGGCGAGGTCGAGGAACGCGTCGACCGGGTGCTTGCCCTGCGCCTTCGCGATTTCCGCGATGTGCTTGCCGGCGAGGCCGCGGTTCTTCGGAAGCTTGGGCTCCTCCACGAGCATCAGGTCCCAGCGCTGGGAGAACGTCGAGTCCGGATCCAGCGGCGCGTCGACCTCGGCGCGCAGCTTCGCGCGGATCTCGGGGTCGCGATACGCAGAGAGTTTCTCCGCGTCGGGGCCCTGGAGGATCGGCAGCCACGTGGGCATGCTGCGGAATACCTGGCAATTCTTCATCGTGAACCGGTTGACGATGCTGCCGGGGTTGCAGAGCGGGATCGCGCGGATACCCTGCCGTGCCGTCTCCTCGACGTGCGCCAGGTGCGTGCGCCACCGCCCGGGCTGCCGCGCCTGCTCGAGCAAGGTGTTGTACATGACCGGTCGACCGCACGCCTCCGAGATCCGAGACAGGAGACGATCCTTCAGCTCGGGGTTGGTGCCGCCACCGCATTGGATGACACCGGTGCCGACCTCACGCAGGACGTCCGCCAGCGCGAACAGCTCCGACTCCGGCGCGCAGGCGGCCGGGATGCGCTTGCCGACGACGTCGAAGTGGTTCATGTTCCGCGTGATCGAGAGCCCGAGGGCGCCGGCCTCCAGCGCCTCGCGCACCAGGCGACGCATGACGTCGAGCTCGGCGTCCGTCGCGGCGCGCTCGGAGCAGTCTTCGCCCATGGCGTAGAGCCGCACGGCCGAGTGGCCGACGAGCGTGCCGACGTTCACGCCGAGCCGCTGTCCGATCGCGCTCATGTACTGGGGGAACGTCTCCCAGTTCCACGGCACGCCCGCCTGCAGGACGTCCATCGGGATCGCCTCGACGTACGAGAGCATCCCCGCCAGCTTCTCGCGGGCCTCGGCTTTGACCGGGGCGAGCGCCAGGGAGCAGTTGCCGATGATGACGGTCGTGGCGCCGTGGTGGCAGGAGTAGGTGCACAGGGGATCCCACACGACCTGCGCGTCGTAGTGACAGTGGTTGTCCACGAACCCTGGTGCGACGGCCCGCCCGTCCGCCTCGATGGTCTGGCGCGCCGAGCCGGAGAGACGCCCCAGCTCCACGATCTTCCCCCCGGCCACGGCGACGTCACCGTGGAAGGCGGGCCGACCGGAGCCGTCGATGATGCGTCCGTTCTTGATGAGCAGGTCGTAGGTCATACCGTCGCTCCTTTTGGAGACTCCCCTCATTTACCGCTCTCGACTACCCTGGCTTCTACCTCTCGCCTCTGCTAGATCTTCACCCCGTAGTACCGCGCACAGTTGTCCCAGAGGATCTTGCGCTTGCTCTCGTCCGAGATCGGGAGCTTCATGAACGACTCGACCGCCTGAGGGTACTTGGAGTCCCCGTGGGGCCAGTCGGTCGAGAAGACGATGGTGTCGTCGCCGATCGCCTCGATGACCTGCTTCACGAAATCCTCGTCGGCCTCGACGGACACGAAGCACTGGCGCTTGAAGTATTCGCTCGGCTTCATCGTGAGCGGTGAGTCCGGGCGCCGGAAGGTCACCTCGTAGTGCTCGTCCAGACGCCAGAGGAGGAAGGGCACCCAGCCGCAGTTGCCCTCGAGGAAGGCCACGCGCAACTCGGGATGCCGCGCCAGGACGCCGCCCCCGATCATGCCGATGACCGCGAGCATCATCTCCATGGGATGGCAGGCCGTGTGGACCATCTGGAGGTCGGCGCCGAAGCGGTCGCCGACCTGGTGCAGGTAGGGACCGAACCCCTCATGAAACCCGAGCGGCACGGCCAGGCGCTCCAGCTCGGTCCAGAGGGGCTCGAAGTAGGGATCGTGCCAGTTGCGGCCCTTGACCGGGTTCGGCCGCATGAACACGGCGCGGAACCCGAGCTGCTCGACTACGCGTCGGGCTTCTTCGACCGCGTCGCGAACGTCGTGAGGCGAGATCATCCCGGCTCCGAGCAGGCGCTCGGGATCGGCCTTGCAGTAGTCGTACAGCCAGTCGTTGTAGGCCCGCGCGATGGCGGCGGCGAACGCCGGGTCCAGGTCGTCGACCGCCTGGGCGAACAGCCCGCGCGAGGGATAGACGACGGCGACGTCGATGCCTTCGGTGTCCATCGCATCGAGCTGCGTCCGACCGTCCCAGCCTCGCTCGGCGGCCCCGCGGAAGCGCTCGCGCCGCTTGTGGAACGGGTCGTCGGCGCCGCTCGACCTCGCGCGCAGCGACGAGTGCCGCGGCATCGTCTTGCCGTCGATGACGATTCGGAGGTCGGCGATGTACTCCTGCAGGCCGCGTGGCGCGAACGGCTTGTAGCCGCTGTCGATGTAGCGCTCCCAGAGGTCCGCCGGCTCCATGCAGTGCATGTCGCTGTCAAGGACCTTGAGCCCGTCGTGCGCCATGGTCCACCTCCGGCTTCGGGTCAGGCGACCGGTCCGGTTACGGCAGGGATGGTAGCTCAGAAGCGAGCCCTGGGATAGACCGGGTTTTCACCTGAGATCCGGCGTCGCCAGGCGTGCCATGACGTTCGCCAGGAGCCGGAGCCCGACATCGCCGGCGAGCGTCATGATGGACTCCGGGTGGAACTGGACCGCCGCCAGCGGGAGCGTCCGATGCTCGACCGCCATCACCACGCCGTCCTCACTCTCGGCCGTCACCTCCAGGGCGGCCGGGACCTTCTCTCGAATGGCGAAGAGGGAGTGGTACCGACCGGCGGTGAACTCGGCGGGCAGTCCCTCGAAGAGGCGCCCACCCAGGACCCTGATGCGAGCGGCCTTGCCGTGAACGGGCGGATCGAGGACGCCGAGCGCTCCGCCGAAGTGCTCGACCATCCCCTGGAGTCCGAGGCACACGCCGAACACTGGGATGCATCGGCGCACAAGCCCGGCGATCGTGCCGACCACGTCGAAGTCGCTCGGCGCCCCCGGGCCCGGTGAGAGCACTGCCAGGTGCGGCTTCAGGTCGTCGAAAGCCTCGTCGGGAAAGCCACTCCGCAAGGTCACGACCTCGGCGCCCGTCTGGCGCAGATAGTTCGCGAGCGTATGGACGAAGGAATCCTGGTGATCCACGAGGAGCACGCGCTGGCCGGCGCCCCTTCGCATCGCCGCGCTCGGCGTCGGGCGTTCGGGCCCTCGCGAGCCGCGGATGACGTCGAGGAACGCCGAGGCTTTGAGCTCGGTCTCCGCCTCCTCGGCATCGGGATCGGAGTCGTAGAGAAGCGTGGCGCCGGCCCGGACCTCCGCGACGCCGTTCTTCACACGGATGGTCCGCAGCGTCAGGCCGGTGTTGAGGTTGCCGTCGAAGCCGATGACGCCGACCGCGCCGCCGTACCAGGCCCGCGGCGACCGCTCGTGATCTTCGATGAACTGCATCGCCGCCGCCTTGGGGGCTCCGGTGACCGTGACCGCCCACGCGTGAGCGAGGAACGCGTCGAGCGCGTCGAATTCGCCCCGGAGGCGCCCTTCGACGTGGTCCACGGTGTGGATCAGCCGGGCGTACATCTCGATCTGTCGGCGGCCGATCACCCGGACGCTGCCGGGAACGCAGATGCGCGACTTGTCGTTGCGATCGACGTCCGTGCACATGGTCAGCTCGGACTCGTCCTTCGCCGACGTGAGGAGGGCGACGATCTGGGCGGCGTCGCCGATCGCGTCGTGACCGCGGGCGATCGTCCCCGAGATCGGGCAGGTCTCCACGCGATCGCCCTCGACGCGCACGTACATCTCGGGCGAGGCGCCGACGAGGTACTCCGCTTCGCCGAGGTTCATGAGGAAGCCGTACGGCGAGGGGTTGCGTTCGCGCAGGCGGATGAACAGCTCGGACGGTGGCGAGGGACAGCCCTCGAAGAACGTCTGACCCGGGACGACCTCGAAGAGATCGCCGCGCGCGAACACCTCACGCGCGAGACGAACGATGGCCGCATACTCCCCGGGAGCGTGATCGCCCCTGCCGGAGGCCCCCACGGTCCCGACGTACGGCTTGGTGGTCCCAGAGCGCGGAAAGCCCTCGGTCGAGCGGCCCGCCACCTCGAAGTCGTAGCTCCGGCGCATGGCGACCTCCCGGCGGTGGTCGACGATGACCAGCTCGTCGGGGAGATAGAGGACGAGGTCGCGCTGCTCGATGGGACGCTCGCGGCGCGGCCGAATCGGCTCGAACTGGAAGGCCAGATCGTAACCGAAGGCTCCGTAGAGGCCGAGGTGAGGCTCCTCCGGATGATGGAAGAGCGCGCCGAGCACGCGCAAGAGGGAGAAGACCGACGCCTGCCGGCTGCGCTCCTCCTCGGCGAATCTGCCGGCGGGCGCGCGCACCGCGCCCTCCAGCGACGCCTCTGCGGTCGCGATTCGCTCGACGGCGTCGAGCGCGCGCAAGGCCTCGGCGATCGAGGGCAGGAGGACGCGGCCGCGGGTGTTCAGCGCGTCGAGGCGGAAGCCGCGCGCGCGGGCGATGAGGACGAGCGGTGGGTTGATGAACCCCATGTCCCAGCGCGTGTAGCGTCCCGGGTATTCGTAGCTCGATGCCAGGAGCACGCCGCGGGAGTCATCGAGTGCCAGGATGACCGGCTCGATCGCGCCCGCGACAGGGATCTCCTCGACCGTCCGGTGGACACGAATCCGGCCCGCGGTTTCGTACGTGGTTCTCGTCATGACCATGCCTCCCCAGGGTGAGGAGCCGGCCGGCACGAGGCGACGTCAAAACAAAAGCCGCCCCGGTGGGGCGGCTCCGTTTTGCTCTTGGCTCTTGCGCGCGTGCTAGACGGGGTCGCCCTCGAGGGAGGGCCACCACCACTGCGACCGCGTGCCAGAGCCGATCAGGTTCACGCCGGGATCTTCGCAGGGTTCCACGGCTGTGGTCAAGGGCCTGGAACAGCAGGGAAAGACGATCGAGGCTCAGCGGGGAGCGCTACGGTGCGGCAGCCCGAGCGTTCTGAACACGTCGAGCCGCACGATGGCCCAGCCGAGGGCGCGCAGGTGGTTGTCGACCTCGAGCATCAGCCGGCGATCGCCTCGGCGCCGATCTGGCGTGCTGGACCGATTGGCGCTGCGGCGTTCCGCGCTGCGACGATCGAGGATGACTTCCACCGTGGGATTACCGGTGAACGCGCGCTTCGCGTACTCGTAGAGCTTTTGCCGGTCACGCGCGACGACCAGAATCTGCTTGGCGACTTGCCCGTTGGCGTCGTCCCCGTGCTTCGGGCCCGCCGTCCAGCTCTTGGGGAAGGGATGGAACTGCGGCAATACCTTGAGCGGCCCCTGGTCGAGGAACTTGGCCAGGAGGACCCAGGTATCTCCGCCACACGCGGGGCACGACGGGATTCCGATTTCAAAGCATGCCTCGCAATCGAGGCACAGCGCCAGGCGGCGAAGAGGCAGATGCAGCGTTAGCGCGGCGCTTCGTGTGTGGCGGAAGACCCTGGTGTTCACAGATTTCATCAATCGCTCGCGGGGAGTCGCAAAACGGATGCCAGAGTGGACCATAGGCGAAAACGACGACGCCGCGCGCGCTTATGATTGAGAGTCGCCGCTGGACCTTCCGGCAATTGCCGTGTTGACCGGCCAGTTCGGCATCAGGCTGGTCAAGGTTGACGCAGCAGAATGGGAGTCGAGGGGACCCCAGGGGGGTTCCCCCCGAGCTCTCCTATCGGGTCTCGGGAACGTCCCGCGCGGACTGGACCTGACCGAGCCAGACGATGTCGCGAGGCGAAGGGCGGTACGCGAGGCGCCGGCGGAGCAACCGCAGGGCGTCGTCGTAGTGTCCAAGCCGGAGCTGGCACACCACCATCGTTTCCTCGAAGAGCTCCCACTGGGCGTGGCTGCCGCCCACGCGGTGGATCTCGCCGTCGACGGACCCGATGCGGGCCAGCGCCTCGGCGTGATCCCCGGCCACGTAGGCGGCGACGCCCTGCACCAGGGGCAGCGCCACCGTTCCAGCAATAGGATGTCCCTTGGCGTCGAGCGCTCGCAGGCCAGCGATCAGCGTCGACAGGGCCGCCTCGTCACCCGCCGAGGCGTACGCGAGCGCGGCGTGCACGTCGCCGAAGATGAAGCCCGGCCGCGTGACGCGCGTCGCGAGGTCGGCGAGCCGCCTCCAGGGAAGCGGCCCATCCTTATAGTCGTAGAGCCCGAACCGCCAAAGCAGGGCCGAGCCGTCGATCATCGCCAGACGCGGGTTGGACGACGCCGCGATGTCGCGCTCGAAGATTTCGAGCGCCCGCGCGGGCCGACCGCACTGAAGCTCGAACAGCGCCAGGTGCCAGGCGAGGTGGCAGTAGAACGGCGCGCGGCGGTCGTAGCCGCCGAGCCAGTCCGACAGGCGCGCGATCCCGCCCTCGTTGTCGACGGTCTCGTAGCAGATGTGGGCGATGTTGTGGCTCGCGTTGGCGTTGCCCGGGTACTGCTCGAGCGAGCGCTCGGACAGGCGCCGGGATTCCTCGTAGCGGCCGACCTCGTGGTACGTGAACGCCAGCGCGGAGTGAAACCACCAGTCATCACCGTAAGCGGGAGCCAGGCGCTCCACGAAGGCGACGCGGAACTCCTCGCGATCCGCGCGCCCGCCCAGGCCGATGCTGCTGCCCGCCTGGTTCACCAACAGGGCATCGCGGGGAAATTCTTTCACGTGCTCGTCGATCAGACCGAGCCCACGCGCGGCCTCGCCGGCGGCGATCGCGGCCAGCGCCTCCACGTGCTGCTGCTCGCGCCGGGTCGCCCCGGCCACCAGGCCGCGCGCCCGATCGATGGCGGCCTTCGCGGTCGAGCCGTCGCCCTGGAAGAGAGCGAAGAGCGCCGCGCCGGCGTGCCCCAGCGCGAACCCCGCGTCGGCGGCAACCGCCGCGGCGAACGCCCGGTCGGCGCCGAAGCTGTACGACAGGAGCTTGTCCATGCCTTCCTGGTAGCGCTCCGCGGCGACGGTCGACGCGGTGGATACGGGTAGTCCGTAGCGATCGGTGAGGCTCATTGCCCGGGCTCCTTGGTGGGCGGCACGTTACGTGTTGAGATGGTTCAGCGCCAGACCGGGGCGGGGCCACTCGAACGACACGAGCGTGCCGCCCATCGACAGCGTCGCGAACGCGGTCCTGAGATCTCGGCCGCCGAAGCACACGTTGGTGACCATCATGTCCGGGAGCGTGTACTGGTCGACGCGGCTGCCGTCCGGCCAGATGTCGCTGACCGCGCCCGTGATCAGGGTCGCCACGCAGATGTGGCCCTCGCTGTCGACGGCGAGCGAGTCGAACATCTGGTAGCCACCGAGCCCGGTGACGACCGTCCCCTTCTCGCCGCGATACGGTCCGTTCGCCGACTCGATCTCGCCTGGCGCCGAAAGCCGGAACGACCAGCAGCGCGCCGTCGGCGTCTCGACCACGTAGAGCGTCCGCTCGTCCGGCGAGAGCCCGATGCCGTTGGGCCGCTCCAGCGGGAAGATGGTTTCCCTGATCATCGAGCCGTCGGACTTCGCATAGTAGACGGCGCCGCGATCCATGTCGCGCTCGCGCGTCTTGCCGAGGTCGGTGAACCAGAAGCCGCCGGCTCGGTCGAACACGAGATCGTTCGGTCCGCGCAGCCGCTGCCCCGCGCAGGCATCGTAGAGCGTCTCGAACTTCCCGGTCATCGGGTCGACCACCTGGATGCTCCCGCTCGCGTAGTCGTCGGCCTGGCCGATCGGGAACAGCTTGCCCGGCCGCTCCATGAATTTCAGGCCGCCGTTGTTGGTCACGTAGATCTTGCCGCCCGGGCCCATGGCCGCACCGTTCGGGCCACCGCCGAGCGTGGCGATCACGTGCACCTTGCCGTCAGGCGTGACGCGCGAGAGGGCTCGGCGCTCGATCTCGACCAGGATCACCGAGCCGTCGGGCATCGCCACCGGGCCTTCGGGAAAGCGCAGGCCCGACGCGATCTGCTTGAGCGCTGGCGTGATCGTCTTCAACTCCGCCTCCTGAACGTCGAATTCACTCCGCCGCCGGCGGGCTCATCGCCCGCGCGTACTCCGCGGGTCGGACGCGCAAGAGCTCGCGACAGCGGCACGTGGTCGGCTCGCTCACCGCGGCGAGAAACGCGAGCTCGAGGGTGGCGGCCACGGCCGGCAGCGTCTCCAGGTAGAGTCGATTCAGCGAGATCGTCGGGTCTTCGGGCTCGAGGCCCGTCCCCCAGTTGGCGACGACGTGGTAATAGGCCAGGTGCATGCCGCACACGCGAGCGAGCACCGGGCTGACGCAGTCACCCGTGATGATCGGCATACCCGTCTGACGGCCCGAACTCTCGAGCATCCGGCACGTGGCGAGCGACTCGAACCCGTTTCCGGCCAGCCATCGGTTGAGCACCACGCCCGCTTCGGGTCCGTGAACGCGCCGGAATCGGAAGTCGGGAAGCTGCGCGGCGCGTGATCGCAGGGCATCGGCCAGGGGCGGGCAGAAGGGATCGTCCATGATGGCGACTCGATGCGCGAGGCAGAACTCGAGCTCGGTGCCGGGCAGGCCCGTGGGCATCGTGTCGCGCGTCAGATAGCTCTTCGGGAGCACCAGATCGCCGGGACGGACGCCGCTCTCGTCGCCCGCCGCGCGGCGCCAGTCGCAGCTTCCGCTGGTGCCGCCGACGAGCAGAACGCGCACGCCGGCTTTCCACAGGATCCAGAACGCCTTCCACTCGCTGGCGCGGAGCAGGGGATCCTCGTTGTCGACCTGGCCGTAGGTCGGAATGCGCAGGAACTCGCGCCCGCTCGGACCCCGATAGTGCTCCACCTGTGGGCCGAGCCCGTACGGCGTGCGCGGCCGGTGGACGCCGAGCCGTTCGTGGCCCCGCGTCGCCGCGAACTCGTGGAACCGGTCGCCGAGGCCCCACGTCGGACTTCCGCCGAGCGTCGCGAAGGCGGCGCGGGGGCCTCCATATTCCACGCTCGGGTCGAGACCGCAGAGGCATCCGGGCCGTCCGGCGCTCACCGGGGCAGCGTAGGTGACGCTGGGGCGGAGGTCAAAGGGAACCTCCCGCGCTTGGATTCTCTTCGGAAACCGGCTAAGGTGCTGGGCGGTTCGATCGGAGTCTCGAGGAGGAGCGTGCATGAGCAGGAGACCGACGAGCGAGGGTCTGACACGCCGCCACATGCTCGGTCGATCGGCAGCGGTGCTCGCCGGGCTGGCGACGGGCGGCGGCGTTCTCTCGGTTCCGCGTCGCGCGCGGGGAGCCACGACGGACGTGACGTTCCAGCTGGGCTGGATCATGAGCAACGGGCAGATCGGCGAGGTGGTGGCGCGAAGCCTCGGATACTTCGAGGCGGAGCAGATCAATCTGAAGATCACGCCGGGCGGCCCGAACGTCGACGGCGTCGCGATCGTGGCCTCGGGCTCCGCCCAGGCGGGGAATCTCTCGTCGAGCCCATCGCTGATGCTGGCGCGGGCCGGTGGGCTTCCCGTCAAGTGCTTCGCCGTCGGATACCAGGAGCACCCCTTCACCTACTTCTCGCTCCCCAAGAAGCCGATCCGCAGCCCGCACGACATGATCGGCAAGAAGATCGGCACCCAGGGCACCGCGCGCATCCTTCTGCGGGCGCTACTCGTCAAGCACAAGATCAAGGAGTCCGACGTGCAGGTCGTCGTGATGGGCAGCGACATGATGCCGCTCATGACGGGCCAGGTCGACGCCGTCAGCGGCTGGCTCACGAACGTGAGCGCTCTTCGGCCGCTCGGCCCCGAGCGGATCGACCTCCGGCTCTGGGACGCGGGCATTCAGCTCTACGCAAATCTCTACTACGCCACCGACGAGACGCTGCAGAAGCATCCCGACGTACTCGCCAGATTCACCCGCGCGGCCGCCAGGGGGTGGCAGTACACGCATCAGAATCCGGAGAAGGCCGTCGACCTCCTCGTGAAGGCATATCCGAACCTGGACCGCGACGCCGAGCTCGACGCGATCAAGCCGGTGCTCGGCTTCAGCTTCACCAAGACCACCGCGGCCAAGGGCTGGGGCACGATGGAGCCAGGCGTGTGGGAGCAGCAGCTGCGCGTCTACGACGAGCTCCAGCAGTTCAAGGGCCCGGCCCCGAAGGTGACCGACGTGATGACCGAATCGGTCTTGCAGACGACGGCGGCCGCCCGGCCCAAGATCGGCGCGTAGGGCGCGCGCCGAACCGGCCGGCCGTGATGGCCGTGCGAGCCGCAGGCGTGAATCCGGCCGTCAGCCTCGAAGGCGCCACCGTCCGATTCACGAGCGAGCGCGGCACCGTCACCGCGCTCGAGAACGTCGGCCTGCAGGTGCCACCGGGCGGCTTCGTCAGTCTCCTGGGCCCGTCGGGATGCGGAAAGTCGACACTGCTCCGACTCGTGGCGGATCTCGTTCCCCCGACGCAGGGCACGGTGTCGGTGCTGGGCGGGCCGCCCGCGACGGCCCGGGTCAACCGCGAGCTCGGCTTCGTGTTCCAGGATCCGACGCTGCTTCCGTGGCGCTCTGCGGTCGACAACGTGCGGCTGCCCCTCGAAGTCGGCCCGAAGAAGCGCGACCGGTCGGGGCAGCGGACGCCGGAAGAGCTCCTGCGGCTCGTCGGTCTCGCCGGGCGCGAGCACGCCCTGCCGCACGAGCTCTCGGGCGGGATGCGACAGCGCGTGGCCATCGCCCGCGCCCTCGTGTCCGAGCCGCGAATTCTCCTGATGGACGAGCCGTTCGGCGCCCTGGACGAGATTACCCGCGACACCTTGAACGAGGAGCTGCTGCGGATCTGGCAAGAGACCGGGACGACCATCCTCTTCGTCACGCACAGCATCCCCGAGGCGGTCTTCCTGTCGCAGCGCGTGCTCGTCCTGGCGACCAACCCCGGCCGCGTTCGAGAGCTGATCGACTGCGAGCTGCCCTACCCTCGGCCACTCAGCGTTCGCGAGACGCCGGACTTCATCCGGATCGCCTCGCGTCTGCGAGCCCTCCTGCAGACCTGCTGATGAACGGGCCGTTCGTGGAGAACAAACGAACTGACGTCGCCACCGTGACGATGATTGATGCGGTGGGGGGGTATGGGGGAGGAGCGGCGCCGCTCCCCCCCATTTCCAAATGAGCCGCGTCGAGCCAGCCGTGTCGCTCCGAGAGCCCGCGCCGAGGACATCCGGATCGCCGCGAGCCCGGTACGAGACGCTCCTGCCGTTCGGGGCGGCTGCCGCGCTCCTGGCCGCGTGGCAGCTTCTGGCCTGGGCGTTCTCGCTCCCCGTCTACATCGCGCCGACCCCGGCGCAAGTCGCGCGCACGCTGGTGGCCGAGCTGCCGACGCTCATGCGGAACTTCGCGCCGACCGCGGTCGAAAGCTTCGTCGGCTTCCTCATCGGCAACACGGTCGCGATCCTCGTCGCCGTCACGTTCGTGCATTCCAAGCGTCTGGAGGCCGCGCTGTATCCGATCGCGGTGTTCATCAACACGATCCCGATCCTCGCCAAGGCGCCGATCCTCGTCCTCATCTTCGGCCTGGGCATGACCTCCAAGGTCGTGATCGCCGCGTTCATCTGCTTCTTTCCGACCCTGGCCAACATGGTCCGCGGTCTCACGTCGGTGAACCCGCAGTCGCTTGAGCTGATGCGCGTGCTGTCGGCGAGCCGGGCCGAAGTGTTCTGGAAGCTTCGCGTGCCGAGCTCGCTGCCGTTCCTCTTCTCGGCGCTGAAGATCGCGTCGACCACGTCGGTGCTTGGGGCGATCGTCGGCGAGTGGATCGGCGCCGATCTCGGTCTGGGCGCCTTGATCATCGAGGCGACCCACAACTTCCGGTCGCCGCTCCTGTACGCGACGGTGTTCGTCGCCTCCGGGTGGGCGGTGGTCTTCTTCGCGGTGGTCAGCTTCGCCGAGCGCCGGATCGTGACATGGAAGCCGGGCGAGGCGTCGTGATGGTCGAGCCGGCGGCGCTCGCCGAGGTCGCGCGCACGACGCCGGTCGCGGACCGGAGCGACGTCCTGGTCGTGGGTGGGGGCCCGGCCGGCGTGAGCGCCGCCGTGGCCGCGGCGCGAAGTGGCGCCGAGGTGACGTTGGTCGAGCGGTATCCGTATCTCGGCGGCCTCGCGTCCGGCGGGATGGTGCTCGTGCTCGACGACATGGTGAACGGCGAGGAGATCACGACGACCGGGCTCGTCGGGGAGCTCATCGAACGCCTGGAGAAGCTCGGCCTCGCCGTCTCGCCGCCGCCCGAGGATCGCCGGGTCGGCTGGGACGTGTGGCGCACCTGGGCCCGCTGGGGATGCAACGACTTTCGCGCGCGTGGCAGGCCGCAACCCATCGTCTACGCCGTCGCGTTCGATCCGGACGGGTGGAAGCGGGTCTCCGGGGACGTGATCGTCGAGAGCCGCGTGAAGCTCCGCCTGCACAGCTGGTTTGCCGAGCCTATCGTCGAGGACGGCCGCATGCGGGGCGCGATCGTCGAGACCAAGTCGGGGCGCCAGGCCCTCCTGTCCGACATCGTCGTCGACGCCACCGGCGACCTCGACGTCGCTTCGCGGGCCGGCGCTCCACACGTCACCGGAGCCTACATGGTCACGACGGTGTTCCGTCTCGGCAACGTCGACACCGAGGCGGCGCTCCGATTCGAGCACGAGCAGCCGGCGGCCTTCGCCGCGCTGGACCGTGAGGCCAAGCATCTGCTGGGCGGGGCCTGGGACATGTGGTGGCTCAAGACGCCGCTGTCCGGCGTCGTCTGGTGCAATTGTCCGCACATGACCGGCTACGACGCCGTCCGGGTCGAGGACATGACCGCCGCCGAGCTCGAGGGACGTCGCCGGATCGCGGCGTTGGTGGCCTTCGCCCGCGCCGAGCTTCCCGGCTTCGCGCGCTGCTACCTTCTCGACGTGGCCCCGCAGCTCGGCGTCCGCCAGACGCGGCTCTTGCAGGGAGAATACGTCGTCACCAGGCAGGACGTGCTCGAGCGGCGTCACTTCCCCGACACGGTGTGTCGGGGGCGCGACTACTACACCCCGTACCGCGCGCTGCTCCCCCGGCGCATCGACCAGCTGCTCGTGGCCGGACGGCACTACTCGGCGGATCCGCAGGCGCAGAAGGTCTCGCGCGAGATCCCGCCGTGCATGGTGCAGGGGCAGGCCGCCGGCATCGCGGCGGCGCTGGCGCTCTCGGCCGGCATTCGCGTGCGCGACGTCGACCCGGCGGCGATCCAGCGGGCGATGCGCGCGCAGGGCGCGGATCCGGGTGACGTTCCCTCGGCCAACGCGGTGTCCGCGTCCGCCGTCCCGTAGCGCGCTTCCGTGAACTTCGAGGTCTGCTTCCTGCCTCGCGAGGCGACGCGTCAGCCTTCGCCGATCGCGGTGCTGATCGACGTCATCCGCGCCAGCACCACCATCGTGACGCTCCTGGACCGTGGCGCCCCCGAGATCGTGCTCGTCCCGGGCGGCGACGGCGCACGGCTCGCAGAGCTGCGCTCCCGGATCGTAGGGGCCTTCGTGTGCGCCGAGGAGCCGTCGGGGATCAAGGCGGCGACCGCGGAACTGAGCCCCTCGCCGGCCGCGCTCAGCGGGCTCGACCTCGAGGGCCGACGTGTGATCCTGGCCACCACCAACGGCACCCTCGCCGCCGCGCTCTTGCGCGAGGCCGGCGTCGAGCACGTGCTCATCGGATGCATGCGCAACGCGGCGGCGGTGATGCGGTCGGCGGTCACGCTGGCCGGCCGGCTCGACCGCGGCGTCAGCCTGGTCTGCGCCGGGCGCGAGCAGTGTCGGATCTCGGCCCTCGACGACGCCTACTGCGCCGCGGCGCTCCTGCGGCACGGTGAGGCGTTCGCACAGGCCGCGGGGACGACGGCGACGCTGCTCGAGTCGGCGAAGATCGCCCGCCACGCCGCGATGGCTTTCGCCGGCGCCGGGGAGGCCTTCGACCAGTCGATGTCGGCCGCCGTCGTGCGCCGCATCGGATCGCCGGAGGACGTCGACTACTGCGCCCAGGAGGACGTCTCTCGGGTCGTGCCGAGCGTGGCCTTCGACACCAGAGATCCCGCGATCGTGATCCGTCGCGACACGCGTCTATAGCGGCGGACAGGAGGATGCGATGACGGACTGGACCTCGGCAGCGACTCGCCCGGAGATGGCGGCCGGCCTGCAGTACCACATCCGGTGCAAGCGCGGCGACGTGGAACGCTACGTGCTGCTTCCGGGCGACCCCGACCGCGTCGACCTCATCGCCGCCGAGTGGGACGAGGCGCGGCGCATCGCCAACTATCGCGAGCATCGAACCTTCTCGGGCCGCCTCGGAGGGGTCGCGCTCACGTGCTGCTCGACCGGTGCCGGCGGGGGCTCGACCTCCAGCGCGGTGGACGAGCTGGCGGTGCTCGGGGCGGACACGTTCATCCGCGTAGGAACCACGGCGGCGCTCCAGCCCGAGATCGAGTGCGGCGACATCGTCATCTCGACCGGAGCGATGCGCCACGACGGAACCAGCCAGTACTACGTCGATCCGGCCTATCCGGCCGTCGCGCACTACGCGGTGACGGCGGCGCTCGTGGAAGCGGCCGAGCGGCTCGGGCTCCGGTACCACGTCGGTGTGAGCTGCTCGACCGCGTCGTTCTATTGCGGTCAGGGGCGGCCGGGGTTCAACGGGTACGAGCAAGCGTTCTTCCGCGACAAGGTCGACGACTTGCGCCGCGCCGGCGTGCTCAACTTCGAGATGGAGGCGGCCACCATCTTCACGATGGCCGGACTCTACAAGCTCCGCGCGGGCGCCGTCTGCACCGCGATCGCCAACCGCATCACGGACCGGTTCGTCTACGGCGGCATCGAGCACGCCGTGCGGACCGCGAACCTGGCGGTGCGGATCCTCGCCGAGTGGGACGGACGGATGGCGCACGCCGGCAAGCGCCACTGGTACCCGTCGTTGACGGCCTGAGCGCCGTGGCGGCGAGCCTCTACATCGCCAACGCGCGGCTAGTCCGACTCGGCGTGGGCGATGCCCTGAGCCCGGGCGGTGTGCTCGTCGAGGGCGACTCGATCGCGGCGGTCGCTCTGACGCCTCGGGAGGAAGCGGAGACGCGGGCACGCGCCCGCGAGGTGGTCGACGCCGCGGGCATGGTGCTCATGCCCGGCCTCGTCAACGGGCACTACCACTCCTACAGCACGCTGCTGAAGGGGACCCAGAACAGCTTGCCGCTCGAGCCGTGGGCGCTCTACACTGCGGCCTACGGCCGGGCGCTGGGCGCTGAGGCGATTCGCCTGGCCGTCTTGCTCGGCGCCGCCGAGATGCTCCGCAACGGCATCACCGCGTGCCTCGACCACTTCCCCCACACGCGCCACGTCGAGGCCGCGCTCACCGCTCACGAGGCGAGCGGCATGCGAGTCGCGTTCGCGCCGTTCATGCACGACGTCTTCGATCACGAGTTCCTGGAGATCGCGCTGCCCCCGGCGATCCGTGCCGAGCTCGAGGCGGCGCCGCGCTCCGACGCCGCGGGGGCCGAGCGGATGTATCGCGATCTCGTGGGCCGGTGGCGCGGTCATCGGCGCGTCACGATCGTGCTGGGCCCCAACGCGTTCCAGCGCTGCTCGCGATCGCTGACCGACGTGTGGCGCCGCCTGGGTGACGAGCTCGGCCTCGCGGCTCACACGCATCTCGTGGAGACTGAGGCACAGGCGGAGCGTGGGCGGGCGCTGTGGCCCGGCGGAACCGTCGCCGAGATGGAGCGCCGTGGTCTCCTCACCGAGCGCCTCTCGCTCGCCCACGGCATCTGGCTCGCGCCCGACGAGGCGGAGCCCCTCGCGCGGCACGGCGTGACGGTGGTCCACAATCCCGCCAGTAATCTGATGCTCGGCAGCGGGCGCCTCGCGCTTGCGGCGATGCTGGAGCGTGGGGTGCCGCTCGCGCTGGGTACGGACTCGTCCAACTCGGGCGGCCCGCACGACCTCTTCGAGGTCATGCGCCTGGCCCTCATGCTCCCACGACTGGAGATGCGAGACCCGCGGGCGTGGCCCGGGCCGCGTCAGGTCCTCGCGATGGCGACGACGGGGAGCGCCCGCGCCCTGGGGCTCGGGGGCTTCCTGGGTCGGATCGAGCGCGGTCAGCGCGCCGACCTGGTGCTCATCGACACCGGGCGTGCGGCGCTGGCGGGCGCGCCGGTGACCGTGCCTCATCTGGTCCAGCACGGCGGCGCCGATGCCGTCGCCGCGGTCATGGTCGACGGAGCCTGGGTGCTCCGAGACCGTCGGATCCTGGCCTTCGACGAGCGCGCCGTGCTCGAGCGGGTCGCGGCCATCTCGACTGAGCTCTTCGCGGCCGCCCGACCAGGAATCCAGCTCGCCGAGGCCGCGGCGCCCTACTTCTTGAGGCAGGCATGGTGACGCGCGGGCGCCGCCGGGGTCGATGCGTCGGCGCCCGGATGGTTGCTTGTCGCAGGGCCTCCTCGCGGGCCGAATGTCTGCGGTATGATTCCCGCGCTGTAGTGCGCGCCGCGGCGGGGCTGGGGCCCCGCCGGCCGAAGCGTGGCTACAAGCCGAGGTGGCTATGCGATCCGATCGCGTGATCTCGACCGTCGATTTTCACACCGCAGGGATCGGGATGCGTCTGCTGACGAGCGGCCTGGGGCGGCTCCCCGGGAGCACCATCGGCGAGAAGCGCCGCTGGTTCCAGGAGCATCTCGATCACGTGCGGACGGGGCTCTGCCTCGAGCCGCGCGGGCACCGGAGCCTCCTGATCGCAGTGCTGACGGAGGCGGTCACCGCGGGCGCCGACTTCGGGCTCTTCTTCATCTACCCCGGTGGCTACTACGTCTCGTGCGGCGAGGGCACGATCGGCGCCGCGACCGTAGCCATCGAGACGGGGATGGTGCCGCGCCGGGGTGCCGAGACCCCCGTCGTCATCGACACGGAAGCGGGTGTGGTCGAGACGATCGCGCGGACGGACGCCGATCGCGTCCGCGAGGTCACGCTGCGATGGACGCCGTCCTTCGTCCTGCTGAGCGGGCAGGTCGTTGAGGTCGAGGCGGTTGGTGAAGTGCCGGTCGACGTGGCACTCGGCGTCGGCAACGTGTTCGCGATCGTGGAGGCGCCCCACGTCGGCGTCGCCGTGAGGCGGGAGCTTGCGAAGCGGATCGCCCAGCGCGGCGTGGCGATCCGCGAGGCCGTCAACGCGCAGCTCCACGTCGATGTTCCGGGCCTCGGCAAGGCCAGCGTGGACAACGTCCTCCTGCACGAGCTCCCGGATGGAGCCGGCGTGTCGCCGAACGCCCTCGTGTGGGGCCCGGGGCAGGTCGACGCCGCGCCCTGCGGGTCGGGGACGTGCGCGCGCATGGCGCTCTTCCATCACCGTGGCCTGATGCGCGTGGGCTCGACGGTCACGAGCCGCGGGCTCTTGGGGCTCGACTTCACGGGCCGGATCGCCGCCGAGACCGTGGTCGAGGGTCGGCGCGCAATCCTGCCGGAGATCACCGGAACCGCCTACCTCACCGGCTTCAGTCAGTTCCTCTTCGATCCCGACGACCCGGTGCGAGCCGGCTACCTCCTCGAGGCGTGATCCCGTGAAGACCCTCGTCCTCGGTGGCGGCGTCGTCGGCGTGACGACGGCCTACTTCCTGGCCAAGGCGGGCCACGAGGTCACGCTCGTCGAGGAGAAGGACGCGCTCGGCCTCGAGGCCACGGCCGCCAACGCCGGGATCATCGCGCCCGGCCACTCGTTCGCGTGGGCGTCGCCGCGCGCCCCCCGCATGCTGTGGCAGTCGCTGCGCGGCGCCGAGACGGCGATCCGTGTGCGGTTGGCCCCCGACCTCCATCTCTATACGTGGGGGCTCCGCTTCCTGCGCGAGTGCACGGCGGAAAGAGCGCGACGGAACACGCTGATCAAGCTCCGGCTCTGCCAGTACAGCCAGGCGGCGCTGAACGAGCTGGTCCGCGCGGAGAGCATCGAGTACCACGCGATCGCGAAGGGCGCGCTCTATCTCTATCGCGATCCGGCCGAGCTCGAAGCCGGCACGAAGAAGATGGCCCTCCTCGCCGAGCATGGGCAGAAGCAGGAGATCCTCGACGCCCGCGACGTCGCCAAGCTCGATCCGGTCTTCGAGCCGGTGCGGCACAAGATCGCCGGCGCGATCCGCGACGTCGGCGACTCGAGCGGCGACGCCCGGGCCTTCGTCGAGAACCTGGCGCGGGTCTGCCGCGACCAGCTCGGCGTCGTGGTGAGGCTCGGCACGCGCGTCACCGCGCTGCGGGCGGAGGGCGACCGGATCGACGCGGCCTTCACCAGCGACGGCGCGTTGACGGCGGACAACTACGTCCTGGCGCTCGGCGTGGGCGCGCCCATCGTCGCGCGCACGGCCGGAATCGGCCTGCCGATCTATCCCGCGAAGGGCTATTCCTCGACGTTCCCGCTGAAGCCCGGCGGGCTGCCGCCGACGGTGCCCGGCGTCGACGAGCGGTGGCTGGTCGGCTGGTCGCGGCTCGGCGACCGGCTGCGCCTCACGTCGACCGCGGAGTTCGGCGGCTACGACTGGGGCTGGACGCCGCGCGACTTCAACAACATCTTACGGCTCGCGCGCGATCTCTTCCCCGACGCCGCCGACTACGATCGCGGCCAGTACCGCGCCTGCCTCCGACCGATGACGCCGGACGGGCCGCCCATCCTCGGGCTCGGCCGCCACCGCAATCTCTTCCTCAATTGCGGCCACGGCCACATGGGCTGGACGATGGCGTGCGGGACGGCGCGGATCGTCGCCGACCTGATGACCGGGCGCATGCCCGAGCTCGATCTGCAGGGTCTGACGCTCCGGCGCTGACGCGGTGCGCGCCCCAACTGCAGTCGTCAGCGGGCGCTGCCGCTCAAGAGTCTCGCGAACACGCTCACGTCCGGCGCCGCGTCGAGCGCCTGGACGGCGGCCAGGACCGAGTCGGCGCGCTCGCGCGGGAGCACGCGGGCCGCGCAGTCGTAGAACTTGGTCGTGAGCTCCTCGTCGGTGAGCGGATTCTGCGGCTGTCCCTTCGCGTGACGCACGCGGCGCGACAGTCGGCGGCCGTCGTTCAGCGTGATGGCCACCTCGCTGAACCGGGTCGGGAGACTCTCGCGGGTCGTCTGCTCCGGGTGGACGAACATCCGCACCTTCGGCATGAGGGCCTGCACGTCGGCGCGTTGGACGCGCGCGTCGGCGAACTGGGCGAGCCCCACCGTGCGGTCGAGCAAGGCGACCGCCACGCAGTAGGGCATCGAGAACTTGCCCTGCAGCCCTGTTTCCGCGCGGTCGTAGATGAGCTGGTGCGGCGCCATGTAGCTGACGCCGCACTCGACGGCCTCGACCGCCTTCGGCTCGATCGCATGCTCGGCCGCCAACGCCAGCGTCGCGTCGAGCGCCTGGTGTGTGCTCGCGCAGGCCGGGAAGCGCTTCACCCCGATCCCCGGGTCCACGAGGTCGTGCGGCGCCCCGAGACCGGTCGTGGTCAGGTCCCATGCCGGTCGGCTGCCCGCTCCGTGCGTGGCGCCGAAGCCGTCGCCGTGCTCGAGGGCCCGCGGATTGCCCGTGAAGCCAGTCTCCGCGAGCAAGGCCGCCTCGATGCCGCACCGAGCGGCGTGGCCGACGTGCAGCGGCTTACAGTCCGTGCCGAAGTTCGCCTTGATGCCGCTCGCCATGGACGCGGCGATGGCCAGCGCGTGGGCGGTGCGCTCGGCGGAGAGGCCGAGAAGCTTGGCCGCTGCCGCGGCTGCGCCGAAGACGCCGAGCGTCGCCGTCGCATGCCAGCCGATCTCGTAGTGCGCCGGGTTGAGCGCCCGTCCGAGCTTTGCTTCGACCTCGACCCCCGCGACGAAGGCCGCCAGGAGGGCTGCGCCCGACGCGCGCCGGCGCTCGGCCAGCGCCAGCGCGGCGGCGAGAATCGGCACCGACGGATGCCCCGACAAGGACTGGTTCAGGTCGTCATAGTCCAGCGCGTGGGAGGCCGTACCGTTCGCGAGCGCGGCGTCCTCGACGGCCCCGCGTAGCGCCGTGCCGATCAGGGTCGCTTCGTCCGCGGTACGCCGATGCGCGATCATCGCGCGGACCCGCGCCGCCGTGGGCTCCACCGAGCCGGCGAGGGTCACGCCCAACGTGTCGAGGATAGCCCGACGCGCCGCCCGCACCGTCGCCTCCGGAAATTTGTCGAACGATTCGGTCGCGACGTAGCTCGCCAGTTGCTCGATGACCGAGAGCCCGCCCTGTTGCCTGTTCGTCATGATCCAGTCCTCACTCTCTCTCGCCGCGCCTCCGCCGGCGGTGCCCAGCCCACGACGGCCTGCCGCCTGCGCGACCTGGGTCGGCGTCCGTGTATTGGGTCCGCGATCCGTTCGTCGTGCCCGTAATAGTAGTCGACCGTGGAAGTGGCACCAAGGGTCGCGATCGTTCTCGACGCCCCGCTCCGGCGCGAAGAATCTCACGGGACCATGCGGATGGGTTCCGCGACCCACGCCATCGACATTAGATCAGCGACTCGTGCCGCTCGCGCGCACGGCCGCGCCTGCGCCGTGGCGCTCGACTACGAGTGAGGCGAATCGGCCTTTCGGCCGAACTGACGGCGCATCGAGCTAGCCCGATGCGACGTCGACTCCCCGAGCGCTGAGCGCTCGCCTACCAGAACTCCCGCGTCGCCCGCCGGGCGCCCTCAGCCATGCTGGCGAGCTTCGCCCACGCGATGTCCGGATCGACGGCGGCCTGGCCGACCCAGGTGCCGAAACCGCAATCGGTGCCGGCGATGACGTTCTCGCGCCCGACCAGGCGCGCGTAGCGGCCGATGCGCTCGGCCACGAGGTCCGGGTGCTCGATGAAGTTGGTGGTCGAGTCGAGGACGCCCGGGATGAGGACCTTGCCCGCGGGCAGCGTCACGCGCTCGAACAGCCGCCACTCGTGCGCGTGTCGCGGATTCGAGGCCTCGAACGAGAGACCCGCGGGCCGGGCGGTGAAGACGATGTCGATGATGTCGCCGAGGGCGACGTCGTAGTGGTGCGGCCCCTCGTAGTTGCCCCAGCACAGGTGGAGCCGCGACTGCTCCGGGGGCACGTTCGCCAGCGCCGCGTTCATCGCCTCGACGTGGAGGCGGGCCATCGTGCGGAACTCGTCGAGGCTCAGATCGGCGAACTGGATGTGCCGCCCCATCCCGAGGTCGGGGCAATCGAGCTGCAGGGTGAAGCCGGCCCGCGCCACCGCCTCGTACTCGGGCCGCATCGCGTCCGCGATCGCGAAGAGGTAGGCCTCGTGGCTCGGGTAGTGATCGTTGCGGAAGAACAGCGAGATGACGCCCGGCGAGGCGGCCGAGATGAACGCATGCTCGGCCTTCGCCGCGTCACGCGCCGCCCGGAGATTCTCCACGTCGATCGCGGCGGCTCGTGGGTCGCGCACGCTGATCGGTCCATCGCACGCCGGCGTCCGGCGGCGTGATCGCCCGGGGTCGCCGAAAACGCGCTTGGCCATCTCGGGGAAATCCACGAGATCCCGGTACTGGAGCGGATGGCTGGCGCCCCCGAATCCGTTCAGCCGATCCTTGACGTAGGTCGCGTAGCTCGGCTTGCTCATCTCGCCGTCGTTCACGATCGCGACGCCAGCCTCCACCTGCTTCCGCACGGTCTCGGCCACCGCCGCGCGGATGCGGGCCCCGAGGGCAGCCGCATCGACCGGCACGCCCTCTTCCTTCGCGAACATCATGCGGATCAGATCCGAGGGACGCGGAAGACTGCCAGTGTGCGTGGTGAGGAATCGCTCGACGCTGCGGTGGATCGTCATGACGCGGCGATGCTAGCACACGCATGCGGCCGAGCGTCGACGTCAGAACCCGGGCGGGACGGTCATGCTGCCCTTGCCGACCAGCACCGTGGGCCCGCCGACCATCACCGCGACCGTCCGCCCCCGACGCTTCTCGGCCGACGCTTCCAGCAGACTCGGACGGCCCATGGCGACGCCCTGGTCGATGTGCCACGTGAACGTTCCATCGGTCGGCGCGCGGTCGGCCAGGCACCCGGCGAGCGTCGCGCTTCCGGAGCCCGTCGCGGTGCCGACGGTCGGATGACCGGCGAAGGGGAGCTCGGTCCTGGGCGTGAACGTCCGGAAAGACCGCGAGCTGGTTGCCGCAGAACGGGGCCGCCGCGAAGACGTCCGCGATGACGAAGCGATGAGCCATGGCGAGATCCTCCGGGCCGCCGCTACCACGCGGAGCGAAACGCGCGCTTCACTTCGGCGATCCGCTTCTCGTCCCGCTTGTAGAACGTCCACTGCTTGATCCGCTTGGCACGCACGAGCCCGGCCTGCGCCAGGATCTTCAGATGCTCGCTGGCGGTCGGCTGGCTGACGCCCAGCTTCGCGGCGATGAACACGCCGCAGACGCCGTCGCGCACGAGGTCGCCGTCGACCTGCGGCGGGAAGTGGGCGCGCGGCGCTCGGAGCCAGCCGAGGATCTGGAGGCGGCGCTCGTTGGCCAGCGCCTTGGCCACGTCGACGGAAAGCATATTCGCCACTTTGCCAATTGACTAAGTCCATGTCAAGATACGCGGCGATCGGGACGTGGCCCGGCATTCGCGTGAGGAGGCTCGGGGTGACGAGCAGGGTCGACCGGAAGAGCATCGAGAGGGTCGCGGCGATCATCGCGCCGTACGTTCGGGCGACACCGACGCTCGAGGTGAGCGGCGCGGACTTCGGGGTCTCGTCCTTTCCGCTCGTGCTCAAGCTCGAGCTGTTGCAGCACTCCGGGTCGTTCAAGGCGCGCGGAGCGTTCGCCAACCTGCTCCTGCGCCCGCTCCCCGCGGCCGGCGTGGTCGCCGCGTCCGGTGGCAATCACGGCGCCGCCGTCGCGTACGCCGCGATGCGGCTCGGGGTGCGCGCGAAGATCTTCGTGCCCACGGTGTCGTCACCGGCCAAGATTCGGCGGATCCGGGAATACGGCGCGGAGCTGTCCATCGTGGGCGACCGGTATGCTGACGCGCTCGCGGCCAGCGAGGCGTGGGTCGAGCAGTCGGCGGCGCTGCCGGTGCACGCCTACGATCAAGTCGAAACGCTGCTCGGGCAGGGCACGCTCGGGATGGAGCTCACGAGGCAAGCTCCGGGGCTCGACACGGTGCTGGTGCCGGTGGGTGGGGGCGGGCTGATCGGTGGCATCGCGGGCTGGTATGGGGGCACGGTCACGATCGTCGGTGTCGAGCCCGAGATGGCGCCGACGCTCTCGGAGGCGCTGAGGGCCGGTCGGCCGGTCGACGCCCCGGCGGGCGGCATCGCCGCGGACTCGCTCGCACCGCGCCGCGTCGGTAAGCTCATGTTCCCCATCGCGCAGGCCGGCGTCGCGAGGGTCGTCCTCGTGAGCGATGCGGCGATTCGCCGCGCCCAGGAGGCCTTGTGGAGCTCGGTGAGAATCGTGGCCGAGCCGGGCGGCGCGGCAGCTCTCGCGGCCATCCTCAGCGGAGCCTACGTGCCCGCCGCGCGAGAGCAAGTGGGCGTCCTCGTCAGCGGCGGAAACTCGACCGCGGTCGATTTCGGCCGAGTGTGAGGCTCGCCCGTCGTGCGAGCGACGACGCCCTCGGGCCGGCAGGCCCCTCGGGCCGACAGGCCCCTCGGGCCGACAGGCCCCTCGGGCGTTACTGGATCGAGAAGTGCGCCTCGGTCGTCCGGCCGGTCCGGCCGTTGATCGGCAGAATGTCCTGAGGACAGGCGGAGAGGGCGACGACGAGGTCCATCTCGGCCCTGAGCACGACATAGCTTCCGGGCGGCGACACGGGCTCGCCCCACGCGAGGAGGCCGTCGGCCGTCCACGGGATGTTCATGAAGAGGTTCAGCGAGGGAGGCGTGGCCCGGATCACGACGCTGAGGTTCGCGAGCGCCGAATGCAGGTTGTCCCGGCAGTTGTCGTGATAGCCCTCGACGCCGAGCAGTCTGTAGCGCCACCGGTCGCAGGGCGCCATGAGCGTGTCGTGCGCGCATCGCGAAGTATCCTCGACCAGGGTCAGGATCGGACGACGCTGGTTGGTGACGAACGTGTCGCCGACGGCGGCCGCGAGCTTCATGAACGAGGTGCGGCTCGCCTCCATCGACATCCACTCCGTCAGGTCGCGCGCGTTGAATGCCCACGCGTCGACCACCTGCGTGCCGTGTGTGTTGACGACCTTGATGTGCTGGCCGGCGCTCGCCTGCGCCGCCTTGCCGCCACGCGCCGGAATCGTGACGAGCTCAGGGCTCACTGGCGGTCCCCTTTTTCGGACTTCTCCCGGTAGTACGAATTGACGCCCGTGTCAGGCGGCGAGCCGCTCACCATCGTGAGCATCGTGGCCAGCTCACTCCGGTGGTGGGCTGCGTGGGTGGGAACGTGGAGAAGGAGCATACTCAGCGGGCGGTTGTAGGTCCGGCCCTCCGGTGTCTTCCCTTCGAGAGGGCGCCAGAGGTCGCCGTCGGCGAGGTCGGCGAGGAAGCGCCGCTGCTCGGCCTCGAGCCCGTCCCACTTTTTCCGGAGTTCGCCGAGTGTGCGGATGTCGAGACCGTAGGTCGGATCGCCGCGGACGATCGAGGGAGGGTGGCCCCGCCACGTCTCGAGCCAGAACCAATCGGCGCCGTAGATGTGGACGAGCGTCGCGCGAAGCCCGGGCTCGCTGAACTGCTTCCCGACGTCGCGCCCGGCCGCCTCCTCGCCGAGCGCCGCCACCACCTCGAAGAGCCGGCGATTTGCCCAGTGGTGATACGCCCAGTATTCCCGGATCAGCGCTACGGACATGGCTCTCTCCTGAGACCGTGGCCCCCGCGGTAGTCCGACGCCGCCGGCCCCGCCCAGCCGGCCAGCAGCTCGGGAGCCGGCTCCCAGATCTCAACGCCGAGCGGACGACACGTGGTGAGCGGATCCCCCGCGTCGGGCCCCCAGACCGCCACCGACAGGTCGCCGTGAGGACACACCGAGATCGCGCACAACACGTCGATCTCGGCGAAGAATTCCACGAAGTCGCCCTCGCGCGCCGGGCTCGGCTTGACGAAGTAGCGCCCGTCCGTGGTGAGGCCGGTGACCTGGAAGACGTTGAGCACGTCGTGCACGTCGAGCTCGGTGAGCCGGTACGGAGCCACCGCGCGCACGAGGTTACTGTGGCAACAGAGGTCGAACTCCTCGCCGTTGAGCAGCTTGTGGACGTAGGGATCGCACCGGGTGCCGAGGAGGTCATGGCACCCTGCCCCGTCCTGGTCGCGTCCGTACTGGATGCTGTCGCCGGTCATCGTCAGCATCGGCCGCAGGTACGGCAGACAGGACCAGAGCCGGTCAAAGGTCGTCAGGTGCGCCCGGTGCAGCTGTCGCGTACGCGACGCCCAGAAGCGCTCGCGAGGGTTGGTGAGGTTCCAGACGTTGAGGTCGGCCACCTGCGGGCCCTCGACGGCCACGATGCGGAAGATCTGTCCGGCCCGCACCGGCCACGCCCGACCCGAGCGCCGCGGGACGACGAACCGCTCGACGAGCGTCCGTCGACCGGTCTCACGGGCGAGGCGCTCGTAGAGCCCGCGGTCGACCTCGAGCGGCGACCCGGGTTTGGCCTCGTAGATCACGCGCGGTCGCATTCTTTGAGAGAGGGGGGTTCCGGGTGCACGGCATGCGTACACCCTCCGCCCCCCTCTCGACTCCTCCCAATTTCAGTCTCGCATCCAACCGCGCGACTGCTTCCGGCGCGGGCAGTCGCGCGACCGTTGACAACCGACGAGAAGCCATAGTCTCATACCCGCCATCCTGGTCGAGGGCTGCGTCCTGGCGCCAAGCAGGGAGGATCACTCATGAGACCGTCTCGAGTCGCCGCTGTCGCTGTCGCGCTTCTGAGCCTCTGCATCCTCGTCGCGGGCGTCGACGCCCAGCAGTGCCCCAAGGGCAAGCTCCGTCTCTACACCTCGTGGCCGATGCAGGGCGCGATGCTTCCCGAGGGTACCGGCATGAAGAACGGCATCGACCTCGCCGTGTCCGAGGTCGGTGGCGTGGTCGCGGGCCATTGCCTCGAGGTGGTCAACCTCGACGACGCATCGCCGCAAACCGGGAAGTGGGACGGCGCGGTCGAGGCCGAGAACGCGAACAAGGCCGTGGGCGACCCACTCGCGATCGTGTACATCGGCACCTACAACTCGGGCGCCGCGAAGGTCTCGATCCCGATCACGAACCGTGCGCACATGGCTCAGGTCACGCCGGCCAACACGTATCCCGGGCTGACGAAGAAGCGCGGCGCTGCGCCCGGCGAGCCGGAAATCTACCGCCCGGCCGGGTTCGTGAACTACTTCCGACCCATCCCGGCGGACGACATCCAGGGCGCGGTCGGCGCCAAGTGGGCCAAGCGCCTGGGTGCCAAGAAGGTCTACATCCTCAACGACCAGGAGCTCTATGGCAAGGGTATCGCCGACGTCTTCGAAGCCACCGCGAAGAAGATCGGGCTACCCGTCGTCGCCAACGAGGGCATCGACTGGAAGCAGCCCGACCAGAAGCCGGTCCTGACGAAGATCCGGGCCTCGGGCGCCGACCTCGTCTACCTGGGCGGCGTCATCGAGACCGGGGCTCAGGTGATCATCCGGCAGATGAAGGAGGTCGGCCTCGTCGCGCCGCGGACCCGCTTCATGGGCCCGGACGGGCTCCTCGAAGAGGAGCTGCTGAAGAGCGCGACATGCGACGCGGCCCTCGGGACGGACATGCGGCTCACCTTCGCCGGCCTGCCCTTCGAGAAGATGCGGGGCGTCGGCGCCAAGACCTACGAGACCTACAAGGCGAAGTTCGGGAAGGAGCCGACCTCGTACGCGCTCTACGCTGCCGAGGGCGGCCGGGTCATCATCGACGCGATCCGCAGAGCCGCGCCGCAGCTGGAGCGCGCGAAAGACGTCACCGAGAAACGTGAGGCGGTGCGCAAAGCGATCGCGGCCACCAAGAACTTCGAGGGCATCAACGGCAAGTGGAGCTTCGACGAGAACGGCGACGTCGACTACGACACGATGTCCGGGTTCAAGGCCGTGAAGGCCGACGGGCCGATCGGCTGCAAGTTCCAGTTCGAGACCATCCTCGAGTAGCCCTGTCGGGGAGGGCCGGGCTCGCCGGCCCTCCCCGCCCGCTGGACCCATGGAGTGGTGGGAGGTTCTCGTCCAGCAGACGATCAACGGTCTCACCCGAGGCGCCGTCTTCGCGCTGATCGCGCTCGGCTACACGATGGTGTACGGCATCATCGAGCTCATCAATTTCGCCCACGGCGACGTCTTCATGCTCGGTCTCTTCATCTCGCTCTCGTGGTTCGCGCTGCTCGGAGTGACGAAGACGCTGACGGGGTGGCAGCTCGTGACCATGCTGCCCCTGGTCTTCCTTCTCACGATGCTCTCCACCGCGATCCTCAACGTCGCGATCGATCGCGTCGCATATCGCCCGCTCCGGCGCTCGACTCGGCTCGCGCCGCTCATCACCGCGATCGGGGTGTCCTTCATGCTCGAGAACGTGGCGCTTCTCTGGAAAGGACCGGCGCCCATTTCGTATCCCGACGTGTTTCCGTCGGTGGACATCCTGCGCGAGTGGTTCGGGATCGACTCGGCCATCTTCGTCACCACCAAGGACCTGCTCGTCGTCGGCGCCACGATCCCGCTGATGCTGGCCCTCAACTATTTTGTGGCGCGGACCCGGTGGGGCAAGGCCATGCGGGCGACGGCCCAGGACCGTGAGACCGCGCAGGCGATGGGCATCGACGTCGAACGGACGATCTTATTGACCTTCTTCGTCGGCGGGGCGCTCGCGGGCGCCGCCGGACTCATCCAGGGCATGTACTACAACATCGGCCAGTGGTGGATGGGGTACCAGGCGGGCCTCCGCGCCTTCACCGCCGCCGTGCTCGGTGGCATCGGCAACATGCCGGGCGCGGCGCTCGGCGGATTCTTCATCGGATTCCTGTCGGCGTGGAGCGACCAGTACATCTCGGCCCGCTGGACCAACGCGATCGTCTTCTCGATTCTCATTCTCGTGCTCGTCTTTCGCCCCCACGGCCTCCTCGGCTCGCGGCCCGCCGAGAAAGTATGAGGCGCGCGCTCCGCTGGCCGGCGCTCGTCGCCGTCCTGCTCGTCTACCCGTTCGTCGACCGCGGGCTCGGGCTCCAGACGGTGCACGCGGTCTCCGACGGGATGATCTACGTGCTCCTCGCCCTCGGGCTCAACATCGTGGTCGGCTATGCGGGCCTGCTGGACCTCGGCTACGCCGCGTTCTTCGCCATCGGCGCCTATGCCATGGGGCTCCTGAACTCGCCGCTCCTCGGCTCGCCGCTCTACGGCCACCCCTGGAGCTTCTGGCTCTGCATCTGGCTCGCGGCGGCGATGTCGGCGCTCCTCGGCCTGGCGATCGGCGCGCCGACCTTGCGGGTGCGCGGCGACTATCTGGCGATCATCACACTCGGGTTCGGCGAGATCATCCCGGTGGCGATCCGCAATCTCGGCGACATCACGCTCGAGATCGGCGGGTGGCGGCCGATCGAGCGGCTGAATCTCACCGGCGGCGAGAACGGCGTGAATCCAATCGGTCGGCCGTATCTGCCCGGCGTCCCTTTCGAGACCGATCCGGTGCCCTGGTACTTCCTGATCCTGGTCATCGGCGCTGCGTCGCTGTGGGCGATGAACCGGCTCCGCGACTCGCGCCTGGGCCGGGCCTGGATGGCGATCCGCGAGGACGAGACGGCCGCCGACTGCACGGGCGTCAACCCGATCTCGACCAAGCTCCTCGCGTTCGCGCTCGGCGCGTCGTTCTCGGGGTTCGCGGGATCCGTGTACGCCGCCAAGCTCCAGGCCATCACGCCGGGCGCGTTCGAGTTCCAGGTGTCGATCATGCTGCTCTGCATGGTCGTCCTCGGCGGCGCCGGCAGCCTCAAGGGTGTGATCCTCGGCGGAATGCTCATCACCATCTTCGATCGCGTGGTGCTCTCGCAGACCACGTTCTTCGTGCGATGGATCGGGCGGGCCGTCGGAGTTCCCGCGCTCGTGTCCGCCGATCTCACGCTATGGCGATGGTTCTTCTTCGGCCTCGGCCTGGTCCTCGTCATGTTGCTTCGGCCAGAGGGCCTCGCCGGGCGCCGGGTGCGCCCGATCGTGGTCGGCGGCGACGACCTTGGCGACTCGCACGTCGAGCCGGCGCCGGCCCCCCGCGTCGATGCCCTCCCGGGCTGGCTCCGCGACCGTGCGGCGCGCGGAGGCGCGTCGGCGACGGCGTCGATTCTCGAGGTGCAGGGCGTGACCAGACGCTTCGGAGGCGTCGTCGCCCTCAACGAGGTCGACCTGGTCGTTCCGCGCGGCGCCATCATCGGGCTGATCGGCCCGAACGGGGCGGGCAAGACGACGTTCTTCAACATCGTGACCGGTCTCATCCGGCCCGACGCAGGCCGTCTGGTGTTCGAGGGCGCCAGCCTCGCGGGGCTTCGGCCGAACGCGATCGTCCGGCGCGGCATCGCGCGCACGTTCCAGTCGATCCGTCTCTTCCCCGAGATGAGCGTGCTCGAGAACGTGCTCGTCGGCGAGCACTGCCGTCTCGGCGCGACCGTCGCCGGGGCCGTGCTCCGACCGCCGGGCGTGGTCGCCGAGGAGCTCCGCGCGCGGGACCGGGCGCGCGAGCTGCTCGCCTTCATCGGCCTCGACGGCAAGGCGCACGACCTCGCCCGCAACCTGCCCTACGGCGACCAGCGACGCCTGGAGATCGCCCGCGCGCTCGCGACCGAGCCGCGGCTGCTCCTGCTCGACGAGCCGACGGCGGGCATGAATCCGCGCGAGACCGAGACGCTGACCGTCCTGATCGGGTCGCTGCGGCGGGAGCTCGATCTGACGATCCTCCTGATCGAGCACGACATGGAGGTGGTCATGGGGATCTCCGACCAGATCACCGTGCTCGACTACGGTGTTCGGATCGCCGAAGGCTCGCCCGCGGAGATCCAGCGTCATCCCCGAGTGATCGAGGCCTATCTCGGCACCGGCTACGAGCCCGAGCCGCATGCTTGAGCTGGCGGACGTCCACACCTACTACGGCAACATCCGGGCCCTCCGCGGCGTGTCGCTCTCCGTCGCGCCCGGCGAGATCGTCACGCTCATCGGCAGCAACGGCGCCGGCAAGACCACCACCCTGCGGACGATCCTCGGCACCGTGCGGCCCCGCCGCGGCAGCGTCACCTTCAACGGCCATCGTCTGGACACCCTCGCGACCGACCGCATCGTGCGCCTCGGCGTCGCGCAGTCGCCGGAGGGGCGGCGGATCTTCCCGCGGATGACGGTACTGGAAAATCTCGAGCTCGGCGCTTTCGCGCGGCCGGACCGCGCGGCGATCGCGCCCGATCTCGAGCGCGTGTTCGCGCTCTTTCCGCGCCTCGCCGAGCGCACGGCGCAGCAGGGCGGGACACTCTCGGGCGGCGAGCAGCAGATGCTGGCGAT
>Ga0066710_100000070_pt1 | contig 41180 bp, 35 predicted proteins | sample GraSoiAngelo_159_FD_79666 | JGI IMG/M metagenome (GOLD analysis project Ga0066710, IMG submission 79666) | Grasslands soil microbial communities from the Angelo Coastal Reserve, California, USA - 14_1009_16_40cm | ecosystem: Environmental > Terrestrial > Soil > Grasslands | place: USA... | reverse complement strand
CATGATCGGCGGCGGCGTCGAGTCCATCACGATGGCCAAGCGCGACAGTGACCCGAACCCGTGGGTGAAGGAGCACCTCCCCGGCGTCTACATGGTCATGGGCGACACGGCGGAGGTCGTCGCCAAGCGCTACAAGATCACCCGCGAGACCCAGGACCGTTACGCGCTCCTGAGTCAGCAGCGCACGGCGCGCGCCCAGCAGGAAGGGTTCTTCAAGGAAGAGATCGCGCCGATGCACGTCACGCGCGGGATCCTCGACAAGCAGACGGGCGCGGTCGTCGGCCAGGAACCGTACTACTGCGAGAAGGACGAGTGCAACCGCGCCGACACCACGCTCGAGGGATTGCTGAAGCTACCGCCGCACTTCGACAAGGACTCCGGTCAGGGCACCGTCACGGCCGGCAACTCCTCCCAGCTCTCCGACGGCGCCAGCGCGACGCTCGTGATGTCGATGGACCGCGCGAAGGCCCTGGGCATCCGGCCCAAGCTCGTCTTCCGCGGATTCGCCGTCGCCGGCTGCGAGCCGGACGAGATGGGCATCGGCCCTGTGTTTGCGGTGCCGAAGCTCCTCAAGCGTCACGGCCTCGAGATCGCCGACATCGACCTGTGGGAGCTGAACGAGGCGTTCGCCTCGCAGGTCGTCTACTGCCGTGACCGGCTCGGCCTCGACCCGGAAAAGCTCAACGTCAACGGCGGCTCGATCTCGATCGGCCACCCGTTCGGCATGACGGGCTCGCGCATGGTCGGCACCATCGCCAACGAGATGCTGCGGCGCAAGGCGCGCTACGGCGTGGTGACCATGTGCATCGGCGGCGGCCAGGGCGCCGCCGGGCTCTTCGAGGCGTGCAGCTGAAGACACTCTGCTTCGCCTGAACGAAACGCGGCCGCGAGAGATTCGGCCTCCGGCGGGCTCTGCTATGATCAGGAGCGCGCGTTGTGAGGAGGCCTTCCTGAATATCTCGATTCCGCCACTCGTGTTGCTCGCCATGGTCGCGGCCGGCTGCTCGACGGCGACCGGCCCGACCCCGGCGAGCGCGCCGGCCGCTCCTGCACGAGCCGCTCAGACCGAGAAGTCTCTCCCGAAGGGCACGCTCGATCCGCGGGAAGCCCAGGCGCGCGTACACCTCGAGGTCGGCCGCGCGGCGATCGCCCGGGGCGACATGGCGGCAGCCACGATCCTGTTGCGCGAGGCGCTCCGCTGGGAGCCAGAGCTGGTCGAAGCCCGGGAGAGCCTGGCGCGGGCGCTCTACGGCATGGGCGATCTGGACGCGGCACTCGACGAGCTGCGCGGGCTCCTGCGTCAGCGGCCCGATGCCGTCCAGGCTCGACTCACCCTCGCCACGGTGCTCATGGCCCGGCAAGACTGGTCATCGGCTCGCACCGAGCTCGAGGCGGTCCTCCGGCAGCAGCCCGATCTTGTCCAGGCGCACTACAACCTCGGCGCGGTGCTCTATGCCATGCGGGATCTCAATGGCGCGATCCACGCATATCGGCGAGGTCTCACCCACAGCCCCAATCACCCCGACGTTCGTTACAACCTGGCGCTGCTGCTGACGGTCGCGCATCGCGGTGCCGAGGCGACGCCAGAGTTCCTGGTCGCGGCGCAGGCCGGCCACGCACGCGCACAATACTTCGCGGGGATGGCGTATGCGCGGGGCTTCGGCGTCGATCGCGATCTGAGTCTGGCCATCACGTGGTGGTCTCGCGCCGCGGAGCGCGACGTCGGCGAGGCTCAAACCGTGCTCCGCGATCTGCGGCAGACCGCGCTGGGCCGGAGCGGGCGCACGCCGACCGAGCACCAGGCCGCCGAGCAGGCGTTTCGGGACCATCGGCTCGCGCTGTGGAATGAGTTCCCGGAGCTGGCTCGAGCCGGGGCCGACGATACGGTCGGCGCGGCGCTGCTCCGGCAGGGCCGGGGTCGCGAGGCCGTGCGAATGCTGATCCGCGAGGCCTCGGCGTTCAGCGAACCGGCGCAGGGGCTCCTCGAGTCGCTCTACGACCACGGCGTCCAGGGACAGCTGCCCGCGCACGATCCGCGGATCCTGGAGTATTTCAAGACCGCCGCCGACGAGGGCCTGGTCCGCCCGCGGATCACGCTCGCGCGATTCTACGCGGCGGGCCTCGGCGTGCCGAAGGATATGGCGCGCGCGATCGACCTTCTGAAGGCCACTCCCCACGAAGACGCTCAGCGCCTCCTCCAGGAACTCTCGGCGGCCGGCGAGGCCGTTCCCGTGCCGACCCGTCCCTAGGGCGCGCGCACCCGCGATGAAGACCGTGGCGCTGGCCGCGGTGATCGGCCTCGCAGCCACCCTGGTGGCCATCGGTGTCCTGGCTCTGGGGGGCGCTGGAGCGAGCGCGCTCGAGTGGTCGATCTACGACGGCTGGCTTCGCGCGCGCGCCTCTGCGCCGGTGCGCTCGGCGCTGGTGATCGTCGTCCGCGACCCGGCCAGCGAGGCCCGGTTCGGTACCGGCCCGTGGGACCGTGCCGTGCTCGCCCGAGTCATCACGAGCCTGTCGCGCGCCGGCGCGTCCGTCGTCGGCGTCGACGCCCCTCTGGGACAGCCGAGCGCGCCCGGCCACGGCGGCGCGTCGAGCGATGCGATGTTGAGTCAGGCGATCACGCTCGCGGAAAACGTCGTGTTCCCGATCGCACTCGAGCTCGCCGATGGGCGCGCGGCGGGGGACGCCTCCGCGGCGATGCCCGGGCACCGATCGTGGCCGGCCCTGTCCACGACGTCACGGGAATTTCCCGAGGCGCGACCGCTGGCCGCATTGATGCCAGGGCTCGCCCAGTACGCGAAGGGCATCGGGCACACACTGGCGCCTGCCGATCTCGACGGGGTCATCCGGAGAGTGCCGCTCTTCGTCCGCGTCGGCGATCGAGGCGTGCCGGCGTACGGGCTCGCGCTCGCCGCCGCCTTCGCGAACGTCGACCGCGCTCGAATCCCCGTCGACCGGCGAGGACGGGTGCTGATCGGTGCTGGCCTGTCGGAGGTTCCGCGCGGCCTCGAGGTCGTCCCGTTCGGCGACGCCTGGAGAGCCATCGAGGAGCGACAAGGTGAGAAACTGCAGAGCCTGGTCGCCGACCGTATCGTTCTGCTCCTCGTCGCGCCCGCGCCGGGGAGCGAGCGGCCCCCGCTCGGCCTCGCGTCGAAGCCGATCGTGATCCAGGTGAATCTGCTCGATACCATACTGGCCAGGTCCTGGCTGAGCGAAACGCCGCCCGCGGGGGCCGCGCTCGTCGCCGTTCTCCTCTCCGGGTTGGCGGCGTGGCTATGGCTGGCGCTTCGGTGGTGGAAGGCAGCGATCGGCCTCGCCGTCCTGGCGCTCGGCTACACCGCGGGTCTCGTGCTGTCTCCGTCGGCGGTCGGCGTCCTGCTCCCCCTGGCGGTGCCGCTGGGAGCGGTCGTCGTGTCCTCGGTGAGCGCGCTGCTCTGGAACCAGCTCTCGTCCACCCACCGGATTCGCCATCTCGAAGGCGAGGTCGCGGCGATCCGAGCGGCTCTCGTGCGTCAGGAATCGTCGGTGGAAGGGCTCGAGGAGGACCTGGAGGCCGCGCGGGCCGCGGTCGCTCGATCGACCGGCGGCGAGGAGGCGTTGCGTGCGCAGCTCGCCACCGCCCGAGCGCAGGAGGAAGAGACGCGCGCCCGGCTCGAGCGGCTGGAGCACCAGTCGCGGATGCTGGGCGGCGCCGCGGCGCCGCTCGGGGACGCCGAGCAGCAGCGGTTGCGTCACGAGTGCGAGCGCGTCGGCATCGTGACCCGCGATCCCGCTGTTCTCGCCGTCTTCCGGGATCTCGAGAAGGCCGCGCGCTCATCCTTATCGATTCTCGTGACCGGCGAGCCAGGGACCGGCAAGGAGCTCTTCGCGCGGGCCGCCCACCGCCTCAGTCCGCGCGCCGACGGCCCCTTCGTGGCGGTCAACATGGCCGCGATCCCTGCCGACCTGTTCGAGAGCGAGATGTTCGGCCACGTCAGGGGCAGCTTCACCGGCGCCGTCGGCGACCGGAAGGGGCTCTTCGAGCAGGCGAACCGGGGAACGATCTTCCTCGACGAGATCGGCGAGTTGCGGCCCGAGCACCAGAGCAAGCTGCTCCGAGTCCTCCAGGACAAGAGCTTCTACCGGGTCGGGGCGACACGCCCAACGACCGTCGACGTGCGCGTGGTCGCCGCGAGCAACCGCGATCTCGAGCGGGGCATCGCGGAGGGGTGGTTCCGCGAAGACCTCTTTTTCCGGCTGAAAGGACTCGTCGTACGGCTGCCTCCGCTCCGCGAGCGGAAGGCTGATATTCCGCTGCTCGCCGCTCGTTTCGTCCAGGACGCCGCCGCCGAGGCCGGACGTCCGCCTCTGCCGCTATCGGCCGCAGCCCTGGCCGCGATCGAACGGCGCGACTGGCCAGGCAACGCCCGCGAGCTGCAAAACTGCCTCCGCCAGGCCCTGGCCCTCGCCGACGGAGTCGCCATCGCCGTCGAGGACCTTCGGCTTCCGTCTCGCGAGCCCGGCCGGGACGACTCCGGCAGCGATGCGGCCGTCCTCGCCGCCTTGCGCCAGAACGGGTTCGACATGCAGGCGACCGCCCGCGCGCTGGGCTGGGACCGGAGCACGGTGACGCAGCGGCTCAAGGGGCTCGGCTTCCGCTCGCTGGTCGAGTCGGACGGCGACCGGGCCAAGGCCGCGCTGGCCCTGGCCGGCGACCCGACGCTCGGCCCCACCGTCGAGGTGAAGCTGCGCGAGTACACCGAGCACCTGCTGAGGGTCGTCGAGGGCTTCAATTCTCCCGACGACGCGACCGCCGCGTGCCGGCGGCGCTTCAAGAACCTCCCGGAGCGACACTTCCGCTCGCTGGAGCTCCTGGTCCGCCAGCACTTCGAGCGCCGCTCTCCGGCCGCCACGGTCCCACCCGCGCGAAGTCGTGAGGGGAAGAGCCCCGGGTGATGCGGGGATGCGGGGCTTCCCCGCATCCCGCTTGATCGGCCCGCCGTCGACTCCGCTCGCCAAGTCTCCGAACTCGCTGCGATTCCGCAATCCCCGCTCCGTCGTCCGGCATGGCGTGCGCGTTGCTCTGGGATGTCCGCCGGGCGCCGTCCGCATGGGGCGGATCGCGGCGGCCCGATCAGCGAGACGCGAAGCCGTCTCGAGCCAGAAAGGACAAGGGCAATGGCCGACACACAGCAGCGGACGACCGAGATGGGTGGTGTGAAGGAGCTGGTGATCCTCGTCGGGGTTCTCCTGACGGTGATCGCGGGAGCAATAGGAACGTACTGGGTTCGCTCGAAAGGGGTGGAGGCGGCGCCCGAGTCGAGCGCCGTCGCAGTGAGGCCGTCCGGGGAGACGACGCGGCCCCGCGCGATGGTCCCGGCGCCGCCCGCCGGCGTCTTCCACGCCGACGTCTACTTCGACTTCAAGAGCACGCGCCTGCGCGCCGATGCCGCCCGCGTGCTCCAGGAGACGACCGGGCTCGTGGATCTGGCAAACGCCTGGGTGGTGCTCGTCCAGGGCTATGCCGACCGCCAGGGCCCGGCTGAGTACAACCGCACCCTCGCTCAGCGGCGCGCGCAGGCGGTCAAGCAGTTTCTCGTCGAGCTCGGCGTCCCCGAGACCGCGATCAAGGTGGTGACGTTGGGCCAGGACGGAGCCCTGTGCGACGACCCGGGCAAAGAATGCCAGGAGCTCAACCGTCGCGTGCACCTCGAGTTCCGCAAGCTCGCCGCCGCGGCTCCCGGCGCGCCGGCGGTGGCCGGGGCGAGCGCCAGCGATCGGTCGCAGGTCGACTCGACGTCGCCCGCCGGCGACCGGTAATCCGGTCGATGAGCCGCACCCCGCGGCACATCGCAGGTCTGATCTTCGCGCTCTTCCTCTCCGGCCTGGCGGCCACCGCCAGGCCGGAGAGCGCCGCTCACTTCGTTGTAAGGCCTCGCCGCTGAAGCGGCCCGGCCATGCGTCGTTTCCACGCTACGCTCCGGTTGGCGTGGGGACTCCTCCGTCGAACCTCGGCGGCGCTATTCGGGCGGATGTCCTGGGAGGCCCCGGGCTGGCTCTACTGGCTCGTCGTGACGGCCAGCCGGGTCGGGCGGCGTCTAGCGGCCCGGCCAGGACAGACGGCTGGTCTCGCCGGAGCGATCGTCGTTCTCGCCGGCGGCGGATTCTGGGGCTACACGTGGTGGCAGGCAGGCCCGGCCTCGGCCCGTGCTCGTCACGTTCACAGTGAGCGCGCCCGAGCGCACGGAGATCGAGAACGACCGGAAGCCCAATCTCCTGATCGTCACCTTCGACCGCTCGATGGCGCCGCTCGCCAACGTCGGCAAGGAGGTGACGGGCGGCATCGGCATCAGCCCCGCGCTGGCCGGCACCTGGCGCTGGACGTCGGACACGATCCTCAGCTTCCAGCCCAGGGATGACTGGCCGATCGGCGCGCTCTACACGGTGACGTTCGACAGGAGCGCGCTCGCTCGCGAGGTGCGTCTGGCCGAGTACCGGTTCACCTTCGAGACACCGGCCTTCGTGGCCACCCTGGCCAACGCCGAATTCTTCCAGGATCCGGTCGACCCCGCCTCGAAGAAGGCCGTCATCAGTCTCAACTTCAGCCACCCCGTGAGCACGGCCGAGCTGGAGAAGCGCATCGAGCTGAGGCTCACCGGCCAGTCCGCCGGCATGCTGGGCGTGGGGAAGCAGACGACGAAGTTCACGATCAGCTACGACAAGCTGAAACTGAACGCCTATATCCACTCGGCCGCCCTGCCGATTCCAAAGGAGGACACCGTGCTGACCGTCACCGTCGACAAAGGCGTGGTGGCGGCGCGCGGCGGCAAGGCGAGTGACCAGGTGCTCACGCGAGCGGTGAGCGTTCCCGGCCTCTACAGCCTGCGCGTCAGCCGTGTCGGCCCCACCGTGGTGAGCAACGCGGCCAACGAGCAGGAGCAGGTCCTCGTGGTCGACGTGTCGGCCGCCGTGCACGAAAAGGAGATGCACCGGAGGATCTCGGCCTGGGTCCTGCCCATCCAGCATCCGCAGTCTCCTCGCGAGCCGCTCCAGAAGCGCTACGACTGGCGCGATCCGAGGGAGATCACCGACGCGATCCTCGCCCAGAGCACGCGGCTCACGCTCGAGCCCATCGCCGCCGAGCGCGAGAGCGTCGAGACCCACTCGTTCAAGCACCGCGCCGACGTCGGGCGCTACGTCTACGTGCGACTCGACCGGGGCCTGCGCTCGTTCGGGGGCTACATGCTCGGCGAGCGGGTACACGCTCTCGTGCAGGTCCCTCCGTTCCCGCCCGAGCTGAAGATTCTCGGCCAGGGCTCGCTCCTCGCCGTGAGCGGCGAGCGCAAGATCGCCATCCTGGTCCGCGATTTGCCGGGCGTGCGCATCGAGATCGGCCGCGTGCTGCCCTCGCAGCTCCAGCATCTGGTGTCGCAATCGGCGGGCGACTTCGCCCACCCCCAGTTCGGCGACCGGTTCGGATCGGACAATCTGGTCGAGCGTTTCGAGCGGAAGGTGCCGCTCTCGAATCTGCCGCACGGCCGCCCCTATTACCACGCTCTGGATCTCTCGGACTACCTCCCGCCGACGGCGTCGAACGCCGCGGCGTCTTCCTCCTCACCGTGCAGCGATACGATCCCGCACAGGACCTTCCGGCCGACGGCCAGTTTGCCGACCGACGGCTCGTGCTCCTGACGGATCTCGGCATCCTCGTCAAGAAGGCGTTCGACGGCACCCAGGACATTTTCGTCCAGTCGATCCATTCGGGAACCCCGGTGACGGGAGCGACGGTCGACGTCATCGGCAAGAACGGCCTGGTCGTCCTCATCCGTGGTCAGGGGCTCGATCCCGGGGAAGGGGGGCGCGCGATCCCGACCGCGCTCGCGCGCGTCGAGGTCTGCGTCACGAGCGGCGACCTTCCCAACGCGCACTGTCGCGAGCGGACGACGACGTGGTTCATTCCGGGCAAGTCGCCCATCCGCGTCAGTAGCCTGCATCGTTCCGTCATCGTCGACACCCGCACGGGCCGCGCGGTCTGCGCGGAAGGACCGCTGACGCGGCGCGAGGTCTACGAGTCCTGGCCCTCCGACATGCTCCGACTCTTCCGCGAGGCCGGCATGCCGCGGCGCGAGCCTCCCCGGGTGCCCGCGTGCGACCGCAGCGACGCGCTGGTCGACGCGACGGCCCCCCAGATCGCCTCACCTGTGCGCGGCGCGGTCTACACGATTCGCCTGTCGAAGCCGATCGCTATCGACTTGCGGGCCACCGATTCGTCCCAGACCCTCTACTGGTTCGCCGACCAGGGGTTCCTGGGGCGGACCGGCTCGGCGGAGAGTCTGGCCTGGAACCCGACCCGAGCTGGACGATACACGGTGCGCGTGCGCGACGAGACCGGTCGCTCGGACGGGCGCGATGTGAGCATCGAGGTCGTTCCGTAACCGTCGGCGCCTCACGCGCCGACGGCGCGAACTGTGATATAAGACGCTCGGGCCGCATCTTCCCCCGAGGAGACGCGACGGTGCTCAAGACGCTCGCCTGGGTGTACGCCGCGGGGTTCGTGGGCGTCTTCCTCATCACGCACGCGCCCGGGCTCACAGACGCCCAGGGTTATCTCTTCGGCTTGTTCAAGATCGATCCCATCGACGACATCGTCCACCTGCTCTCCGGTCTGGCCGGCGGGGTCGTGGCGATCTGGGCGCCGGGCGCGATCCGCGCGTACCTCAAGGCGATCGGCGTCCTCTACGGACTGGACGCGGTCGTCGGTCTCACGCAGTCACGCGGATTCCTGGACCTCAGCCTCTTCACGCAGGGCGCGGGCGCGCCCGATTTCAGTCTGACGAACGTCCTGGTGAACCTGCCGCACATCGTGCTGGCCGGGATCGCGCTGGCGTTCGGGTTCGGCAAGAGCCCGTCGCGCGTACGTAGTGCCGCGTAGGTCGCGACCCCGCCGACGCACCTGGACCCTCGTCAAGCTCGCCGTCGTGATGGTGGCCGTGCTCGGTTTGATCGCCCTCGCCATTCCCGCCCGCTTCATCGGCGTGCACTGCTTCAGCGTTCGCAGTCAGTCGATCAGCCGATCGCCGGAGCTCGTGCGCGCCACCTCGGACGTGCAGGGCTATACCCGGAGCGAATCGTCGACCTTTCTCACCCTGCCCGAGTGGTACATCGTGTACAGCGCCGAGGAATACGCGTCGTTCGTCCGATCGCGCGCCCCCAGCGCGTTCCCGTACTTTGCCGCCATCGGGCAGTACTGGCGCTACTACGAAGCGATGTGCCGGGTCACCAGGCGCGTCTACCCCTTCGACGCGGGCGTCCATCTCATGCTCGGCGTCATCGGCCTGAGCTTCTCGATCGAGTACGGCGTCAAGGGCGCATACGAGAACACGGTCGGCGTGGTCACCGAGGGAATCGGCTTCTATCACACCGAGGAAGACGTGTTCGCGCGCAAGACCGCGCGCGAGTACGCGGCGTTCATGCACACGACGCCATGGTACGAGTTCCCGTTTGCGAGCAAGCTCGAGGCGCTCTGGAAGGAGACCCCGTTCTGGGGACTCGACGCCGTCCGCAAGTGGGAGCGGCGGCTCGTCCTGAGCGTCGAATACGCGATGAAGGCGGTGTACGCCGGGATCATCCGATGGTCCACCGGCGCCGTGTATCGGCCGGAAGACCTGGTGATCCACGCCTGGATCGACGATGCGCCCGAGCGCATCTTCGCCGACGGTCGGATCAAGAAGATCAAGGCGGTGGCCCCGCGGTCGTACATCGTCACGCTCCCTCGCTACGAGGCCTTCACGCAGGTCGTCGTCGCGTTGGCGAAGCAGGGCGTGCGGTTTCGCGACGTCGCGGGGAACGACGAGATTCTCCTGACGGCGATCGCGCCGGGCGCCTGGGACGATCGTCTCGGAACGGCCGAGCTCCTGTTCAGCGAGAGCCTCTTGACGAATCCGGCCGCCCGCCGGATCGCCGTGAGAGCGCCCGTGGCCTCGTTGCACTTGATCCTGGCCGACTTGCCGAGCCGCGGCGTCACCATCGAGCACCTCTACGACTACTGAATCGGGGGCGCCTCTGACGAGGTCCGCGCTGGGCATGGTGCGGCGGCTGATCGCACGGCCGCTCGTGATCGCCCTGCTTTGCGTGGTGCTGATCGCCTTCGTCGCGCTGCGGAAGGCGCTCTACTACGCCGCGGACCCCACGGGTGACAAGGACTGCCCGCCCCCGGCGCCCGGCGGGGCCGATCCCTCCAGGCCCGCCCGGATCCAGCTGGCCGCGCCCGCGTCACTGGTCTGGGTGCAGCGGGGCGGGACGCTCAACGATGCGAGCTGCCTCAGCCGGACACCCGTCTACGGCGTCGTGGCGGTGCGCGAGGTCGACGACGTGCGCGCGGCGCTGCACTTCGCCCGCGACAACGGACTCAAAGTGTCGGTGGCGGGCGTCAGGCACAGCATGGGCGGGCAGGCCTTCGCCCGCAACGCGCTCGTGCTGGACATGACGCGGCTGAACCGGATGTCGCTCGACGCCCAGACTCGGACGTTGACGGTGGAGAGCGGCGCGACCTGGCACGCCGTCCAGACCTTTCTCCACCCGCGCTTCGCGGTGACCGCGATGCAATCGACCGACATCTTCACCGTCGGCGGCTCGATCGCCGTGAATGCCCACGGCATGGACCACCAGGCCGGCTCCGTCGGGCGGACGATCCGCGCGATGCGCGTCATGCTGGCTGATGGCTCCATCCAGCACGTGAGCCGGACCGACACCCCCCGCCTGTTCAACCTGGTCGTGGGCGGCTACGGCCTCTTCGGAGTGATCGTCGACGCCGATCTCGACGTGACCCCCAACGTCGTCTACCGGTCCGAGCGTCGCGTCATCCGCTACCGCGACTTCCCCAGCGTCTTCGACGAGCAGATCCGCGGCGCACCGCACTACGGGCTGATGTACGGCCACCTCTCCACCGCGCCTCACTCGTTCCTGGACGAGATGCTGCTCTACGCCTACCGGCTGGAGGACGTCCGCGGGGCGACGATCCCACCGCTCGGCGAGGTCCGCGCCGTGCGCCTGCGGAGGCTCGTGTTCAACCTGGCCAAGCAGGGGACGCTCCCGATGCGGCTCAAGTGGCTGGCCGAGAAATACATCGAGCCTCGCCTCGAGTCCTGCCCGGTGAGCCGGAACCAGGCGCTGGCCGAAGGCGAGGCGTGCCTGGTCTCGCGGAATCACCCGATGCACGACTCCGTGCGCTATCTCAAGAACGCCCTCGACGGCGAGACCGACATCCTGCACGAGTACTTCGTTCCGCGGAGCCAGTTCGTGGCGTTCGTCGACGGCGTGCGGAGCGTGCTGCGAGCGCGTCGGGCCAATCTCTTGAACGCGTCCGTGCGCGTCGTGCATCGGGAGGACAACGTCCTCACCTACGCGCCGGCCGAGATGTTCGCCCTGGTGCTCTACCTGAACCAGACCACCGACGCCGCCGGGCACGCCGCGATGCGGGGGCTGACGGGCGAGCTGATCGATCTCGCCGTGGGTCTCGGCGGCACGTTCTTCCTGCCCTACCAGCTGCACTACTCCGCCGAGCAGCTCGGGCGCGCCTATCCCGGCATCAAGGAGTTCGTGGCGGCCAAGCGACAGTACGACCCCGGGGGTCTGCTCACGAACACGTTCTACGAGACCTACGCGCCCCGGGTGGGCGGCTAGCCGCGCGCGGCGATCAGCGCCCAGGCGGAGTCGGCGAGCGGGCGTGCGCGCCGGCCGCGCTCCTGCGCGTTCGGGTCGTTCGCCGTGCCCGCGACGACGCGGCCCATGATGCCCTGCGCGATCGCGCCCAGCCGGAACATCGCGAACGCAAGACAGAATTCCCAGTCCGCGATCGCGGCGCGGCCCGCGCGCCGGCAGTAGGCCGCGACGTACTCCTGCTCCGTCGGAATTCCGAGCTCCGCCAGATCCTTGTCCGCGAGACCCTCCCATTCGCGCGTGAAGCGATACGGCAGACAGTAGTAGGCCAGATCGGCGAGCGGATGGCCGAGCGTCGAGAGCTCCCAGTCGAGCACGGCGACGACGCGCGGCTCGGTCGGATGGATGATGACGTTGCCGAGCCTGAAGTCGCCGTGGACGAGCGCTGTCTCGTCGCCGGGTGGGATGTGCTCGGGCAGCCACGGGATGAGCCGCTCCATCGACTCGATCTTCTCCGTCTCGGAGGCGCGGTACTGCTGGGTCCAGCGGTGAAGCTGGCGCGCGAAGTAGTTGCCCGGCCGCCCGAAGTCGGCGAGGCCGAGCGCCTGCCAGTCCGCCGTGTGCAGTCGCGCGAGCACGTCGATGAGCGACTCGTAGATCAGGCGACGCTCCCGCGGCGTCACGCCCGGGATCGCCGGGTCGGTGATGACGCGCCCGTGCACGCAGTCCATGATGTAGAACGCCGTGCCGATGACCGCCTCGTCCTCGCACAGCACGAACGTGCGCGGCACGGGGAAGCCCGTCTTCCCGAGTGCCGTGATGACCCGGTACTCGCGGTCGACGGCGTGGGCGGAGGGCAAGAGCTTGCCCGGGGGTTTGCGGCGCAGCACGTACTCCCGGCCGCCGGCCGACAAGTAATAGGTCGGGTTCGACTGGCCGCCCCGGAACTGCCGCACCTCGAGCGACCCCCCGAAACCCTCCACGTGCTCGCGCATGTAGCGCGCGAGCGCGCCGACGTCGAATCGGTGCGCCTCCCGGACTTCGGCGGTCTGCGCGATCATCCCTCTCGATCTCCTCCCGTGCGCGCGCCAGTATAATCCCACTCGCGGTCTTTCCACTTCCGGAGGACGGCTCACGATGGTCGCGCGCAGGACGATCCCATGATCCGCGAGGTGCCGGGACGCCGGCCCCGCATCGATCCGGATGCGTACGTCGACCCGCAGGCCGCCGTGATCGGCGACGTGACGATCGCGGCCGGCGCGTCGGTCTGGCCCTTCGCGGTGCTGCGCGGCGACCAGGACAACTACGTGACGCTCGGCCGGAACTCGAACGTCCAGGACAACTCGGTGTTACATGTGACGCCGGAGTTCCCGTGCATCGTCGGCGACAACGTCACGATCGGCCATCGCGCGGTCGTCCACGCTTGCCGGGTCATGAACAACGTGCGCATCGGCATCGGCGCCCTCGTCCTGGACGGCGCCGTGATCGAGGAGGGCGCGCAGGTCGGCGCCGGGGCGCTGGTGCCACCCGGAAAGATCGTGCCCGCGGGCTGGCTCGTCATGGGCGTGCCGGCGAGGCCCGTGCGCAAGATGGACGCCGCGGAGCTCGAGGACATCCTGAAGAACGCCCGCGACTACATCGCCCTCTGGCACCGCGACTACCGCCCCCGCTGACCCGCTCGTGCCTCGTTCGAAAAAACATGTCGAAACGGCCACCGCGCGTGGAGCCGGGGCGTCGGGCGGGCGCGGGCGGTAGGGGTTGCCCGGACCCGTTCCCGCAACGCGGCGACGGGAGCCGCGCTCCGAGGTGGAGCCCAGCCGCCGCGGAGCAGCGCACGCGTGCGGCGTGGTCCGGGCGACCCGCCCGACGCCCCGGCGCGCACTAGTGGCCGTTGCCCCTGACTGCTTCGCCCATCGCTACGGCGAGATTGTGCCGCGCGCCCTGGAGCCGCGGATGGACGGCGAGGGCGCGCCGGAACACCGCCGCCGCCTCGCGGTGCCGGCCGAGCGCCATGTAGCAGAGCCCCTGCCCCGACAGCGCCCCGAAGTGGTGCGGGTTGCGCGTGAGCGTCTCCCCGCAGTCGGCGATCGAGCCCTCGTAGTTCTCGGCCACGTAGCGGACGGTCGCGCGCTTGTTCCAGCCTTCCGCGAACTCCGGGGCGCGGGCGATCACGCGGGCGAAGATGGCCTCGGCACCGGCGAGATCCCGGCGCTCCATCACCTCGATACCCTCGCGGATGAGCGCGTCGACCTCGCGGTCGCCGGAGCGGTGCCACATCTGCCACAGCGCGGCCTCGGCACGCGCCGCCGCGCCCGAGTCGGTTCCGATCAGAGCTTTCAGCGCCTCGGCCTCCGTCATCGCGCCCCCAAGCTTGCGTCGAGTCGGCGCCGAGAGCAAGATGGGCGCCGACCATGACGGGACGGTTCATCGGGAAGGTCGTGCTCATCACCGGCGGCGCCGGCGGCATCGGGCGCGCCGCCGCGGTGCGCTTCGCTTCCGAAGGCGCCCGCGTGGTTCTCGTCGATCTGGCGGCGTCGGCACTCGTCCACAGCGTAGCCGCGGTCGAGAAGACGGGCGCCGAGGTGCTCGCCGTGGAGGCCGACGTGTCGAAGCTCGCCCACGCCGAGCGCTACGCCGACGCCGCCGTCAAGCAGTTCGGCGGGATCGACGTCTTCTTCAACAACGCCGGAGTTCTCGGCGCCCTGAAGCCGCTCGTCGACTACCCGGAGGAAACGTTCGACCGCGTGATCGCCGTCAACCTGAAAGCCGTGTGGCTCGGGATGAAGGTGGTGGCGCCGCTCATGCGCGGCCGTCACGGCGGCGTCATCGTGAACACCGCCTCGATCGCGGGGCTCCGCGGCTCGCCGAACATCATCGCCTACACCGCGAGCAAGCACGCCGTGGTCGGCATGACGCGCGCCGCGTCGCTCGAGCTCGCCCGCCACGGCATTCGCGTCAACGCGGTGTGCCCGGCGCCGATCGACACGCCGATGGCGCGAGAGCTCGAGACCGAGGTCAGGCGCGAACGGCTCACCGCCACCATCCCGATGCGTCGCTACGGCGCGCCCGAGGAGGTCGCGGCACTCGTCGCGTTCCTCGCCAGTCCCGACGCGACGTACATCACCGGCGCGATCTATACCGTCGACGGCGGCGCGATGGCGTGATCGTCGCCGTCACCGGCTCGAGCGGCTTGCTCGGGTCGGCGCTGGTCGCCTCCCTCGTCGCGGACGGTCACGAGGTGATCCGTCTCGTCCGTCGCGAGCCGCGACCGGGCGAGCCGGCCCTCCGCTGGGATCCGCCCTCCGGCGCCATCACCCCGGCCGGCCCGGCGATCGCCGACGCCGTGGTCCATCTCGCCGGCGAGAACGTCGCGGGCGTCCGATGGACGGCGGCGAAGAAGCAGCGCATCCGCGAGAGCCGCGTGGGCTCCACGCGCCGGCTGATCGGAACGCTCACGCGCCTCGCCAAGCCGCCGGCCGTTCTCGTCTGCGCCTCCGGGATCAACTACTACGGGAGCCGTGCCGACGAGATCCTCGACGAGGACAGTGCGCGGGGCTCGGGGTTCCTGGCCGAGGTCTGCCGCGACTGGGAAGCGGCCACGGCGCCGGCGATCGCGCGTGGGATCCGCGTCGTCAATCTCAGGATCGGCGTCGTGTTGAGCCCCGCGGGCGGCGCGCTCGCCAAGCTGCTGACGCCGTTCAGGCTGGGCCTGGGCGGCGTCATCGGAGACGGGGCCCAGTGGATGAGCTGGATCGCCCTCGACGATCTGATCGGCGCGCTCCGTCACGCGCTCGCCACCGACGCCTTGCGCGGACCGACCAACGCGGTCGCGCCGACGCCTGTGACCAACGCCGAGTTCACGCGGACGCTCGGTCGCGTGCTCGGGCGCCCGACTCTCTTGCCCGCGCCCGCGTTCGCGCTGCGTCTTGCCCTCGGGGAGATGGGGGACGAATTGCTGCTCTCGAGCCAGCGGGTGACGCCGGCGCGGCTCCAGTCCAGCGGCTACACGTTCCACCATCCGACGCTGGAGGGCGCCCTCCGCTCCGTGCTCGGCCGCCCGCCTCTTGACCAGAAGTCCGTTGGGCCGCGGAGCTCGTGATAGCCCTGCTTCAGCCGCGGCTGGCACCAGCGCAACCGCGCGAGACTGTCATTCGTCAGTGGCCGTGCCCCGGCGCCACCGCGGCGGCTCTCCTTTGAGATAGCACACCGTCAGCAGGACGATGATCATCACGGCGAAGAACACCAAGAAAAGTGGGAGGCTGCGGCCAGCCAGATACGGGCTGGCCGGCAGGATGACGGCCAGCCAGACGGTCAGGAACAGCCAGCCTTGCCAAGTCTTCGGCGGACCCCAGCCCCAGCCGTAGCGCTTCGCCGGGAACCAGTACTCGTGATCAGCCCTGGCGCCGGAGTCACCGCGCTCGCGTGACAATCTCGTCTCCTCGCGTTCCCGCAGGGCCTGATGCCGGCAGCGGATTAGCGTCTCCATGCTCCGCGCAACGGTCGCCCGGAACATTCACGCCGGACTTCGCGGGCTGCGTGTCAGGAGCGCGGCAGGCGGGGCGGCTCGGCGCAGGTGCGCTCGACCTCGTCGACCGTCTTCGGCGTGCCGGCGGTGAGGACCTCGCAACCGACGTCGGTGATCAGCACGTCGTCCTCGATGCGGATGCCGATCCCGCGCAGCTCCTTCGGCACGGGATGAACGACCGTCCCGACCTTCGCCTTTTCCTCGTCCTCCATCTTCTTGGCGGCGGCCACGCCCAAGCGGAGGCGGCGCTCCCACATCTCGTCCTCGCTGTACTCGCGCAGGTGGAACGTCGCCGTCTCGCGCTCGGGGTCGAAGTAGAGGCCGGGCTCCACCGTCAGCACCATGCCGGGCTCGAGCACGCGGGATTTGCGGCCGATCTTGTAGTCGCCGACGTCGTGCACGTCCATGCCGAGCCAGTGGCCGGTGCCGTGCATGTAGAACTCGCGGTAGTGGTGCATCGCGAGCGACTCTTCGACCCCGCGCGGCAGCGCGCCGAGCGCGACGAGCCCCTCGGCGAGGACGCGACGGGCCGTGTCGTGGATCGCCTCGTAGCGGTTGCCCGGCCGCGCGGCGGCGATCCCGGCCAGCTGGGCGCGCAAGACGACCTCGTAGACCGCGCGCTGGGCTGCGGTGAAGCGGCCGTTGACGGGGAACGTGCGCGTGATGTCGGCGGAGTGATAGCCCCACTCGCACCCGGCGTCGATCAGGAGCAGATCGCCGTCCTCCATCCGCCGGTTGTTCTCGCTGTAGTGGAGGATGCACGCGTTGTGGCCGGAGGCCACGATCGACGGGTAGCCGTTGCGGGGCGAGCCGTTCACGCGGAAGACGTACTCGAGCGCGGCCTGCACCTGGTACTCGTAGAGCCCGGGCCGCGCATAGCGCATCGCCTCGACGTGCGCGTCGCGGCTGATCTCGCAGGCCCGGCGGTGGCGCAGGAGCTCGGCGGGCGAGCGCCGCAGGCGCAGCTCGTGGAGGATCGGGCCGGGGTCCTCGATCCGTACGGGCGCCGCGTGGCCCCGGGCCCGCGCCGCGCGCAGGTCGCCGACCAGTCGCGTGACCCGGCTATCGAACGCGCCGCTGCCCAGGCGATAGAAGACCACGGGCCGGTCGACCATGTATTCGCGCAGCTTGCTGTCGAGCCGATCGATCGTGTAGGCGGCGTCGGCGCCGTAGGTCGCGATGGCGCCCTCGACCCCGGCCCGGCGGCCGTTCCAGATCTCCATCTCACGGTCGCGCGGCCGGACGAAGAGCACGAACCGCTCCTTGGCGTCGGCCGGGTTGAAGACGGCGACGGCATCCGGCTCGTCGAACCCGGTCAGGAAGAAGAAGTCGGAGGCCTGGCGGAATTCGTAGTTGACGTCGTTGTTCCGGCGGAGCTCCTGGGCGCCGGGGATGATCGCCAGCGCGTCGCCGATCGCTGCCGCGAAGCGTTGCCGCCGCTCGACGAAGGGGGCTGGATCGAATGGGCTCATCGGCGCAATAATACAACGGCGAAGGGGGAGCGTCCCATGCACGTCGGAATGGCGGCTGTCTTCCAGAACCCCGGCAGGGCGCGCAGCGACCGCGAGGTCTACGGGTGCGAGCTGAGGCTCGCCGACCTCGCCGAGCCGCTCGGCTTCGAGTCGATCTGGGGCGTCGAGCATCACTTCACCGACTACACGATGTGCCCGGACGTGCTCCAGTTCCTCACCTACATGGCGGGACGCACGGAGCGTGCCCAGCTCGGCTCGATGGTGGTCGTGTTGCCGTGGCACGACCCGATGCGGGTCGCCGAAGAAGTGGCGATGCTCGACAACATCTCCGGCGGCCGGCTCATCCTGGGCCTCGGGCGCGGCGCCGGCAAGGTCGAGTTCGACGGCTTCCGCCTCTCGATGGACGAGTCGCGCCAGCGGTTCGTCGAGTCCGCCGAGATGCTGCTGGGCGGCCTCGAGACGGGCTACTGCGAGTACAGCGGGACGTTCGTCAAGCAGCCGCGCGCGGCCATCCGGCCGGCGCCCTTCAAGTCGTTCCGCGGCCGCACCTACGCGGCCGCCGTCTCGCCCGAGTCGCTGCCCGTCATGGCGAAGCTCGGCGTCGGCATCCTCATCATCCCGCAGAAGCCCTGGAAGGAAGTCGCCCGGGAGCTGGAGACCTACCGCTCGCTTTACCGCGACGTGAACGGCGTCGACGCGCCGCCGCCTGTCTCCGCTGGCTGGACGTTCTGCGACGAGAGCGCCGAGCGCGCCGAGCAGATGGCGCGTCGCTTCATCGGCGGCTACTACCAGACCGTCCTCGACCACTACCAGTTCCAGGGCGATCATCTCGCGCGGACCAAGGGCTACGAGTACTACGGCAAGATGGCCGAGAAAATCGCGCAGTACGGAACCGACACGGTGGTCGACTACTTCATGAACCTTCAGGTCTGGGGCACGCCGGCGCAGTGCTACGAGAAGATCCTCGACATCCACGCGCGCACCGGCATGAGCCACTACGTGGGCGTGTTCAGCTACGCCGGTATGCCGTACGAGGATGCCGAGCGGAACCTGCGCCTCTTCGCGCGCGAGGTGATGCCCGCGCTCCAGAAGCTGGGCGCCGCGCCGCCGACTTCTGGCCGGGCCGAGGTGGTGGGGCGAGCGGCGACGCCCGTGAACCTGGGGCTTCTCGGCTCATGACCACACCCCTGACCGTCTATCTGCCGTTCAATCGCGATTGCCTGCGCGGCGCGTTCGTTCCGGCCAAGCGCGGCACCAAGCCGCCGACCGAGCGCGGCAACTGGCTCATCGTCCAGCACCAGAAGCTGCTCGTCGTCCCCGACGGCGAGAGCTTCCGGCTTCCGACCGGCATTCGCCCGGCGAAGCTCGACGGCGCGCTCGGCGAATCGCTCTGGCTGGGGACGCTCGGCGGCGACACCGAGTGCTGGGTCGCGGCGCTGCCGCGCGATGCCGTCGTGCCGGACGAGTTCCAGCGTGAGACCCTCGTGCCGATGCAGGGCACGCGCCTGCCCGACGATCTGCTCTCGCTCGGCGGCATGGCCATGCAGGCCCTCTGGTGGGAATCGACGAGCGGCTTCTGTCCCCGCTGCGGTGACCGAACCGAGCGCCTCGAGGGCGAATGGGGCAAGCGCTGCCCGCGCTGCAGGTACGAGCACTACCCGCACCTGCATCCGGCCGTCATCGTCGTCGTCCGTGACGGCGACCGCGTGCTGCTCGCGCGGAAGTCCATCTGGGCGCCTAACCGCTATGCGCTCGTCGCCGGCTTCGTCGACAACGGTGAGTCGCTCGAGGGCGCCGTGGCGCGCGAGGTGAAGGAAGAGGTCGGAGTCGACGTGACGGACATCACGTACGTCGGCAGCCAGAACTGGCCCTTCCCGAGCCAGCTCATGGTCGGCTTCGTCGCCACCTACGCGGGCGGCGAGATCAAGGTCGATCCGGAGGAGCTGGAGGACGCACGCTGGTTCCCCTGCTCGAGCCTGCCCGGGCTCCCCTCGCGCCACAGCATCTCGCGCTTTCTCATTGACAACTTCGGTCGCTGACTTGTCCGGAGGGTGGATCGGCGATTCCGTGCTACCTTCGCTCCACCACAACGTCTTCGAGGAGGCGCTCATGCCAAACCGGGTGAGGGTCAATCTCGCGAATCCTGCGGAGCTACTCGAGCTCCCTGGCATCGGACCTGAACAGGCCCGGGCCATTCTCGAGTTTCGCGCCGAGCACGGGCCTATCCAGGATGCGGGTCAACTCGCGAGAATCCTGCGTGGGTGGCCCGTCGCCGAGGCGATCTGGGAGCAGGTGGAGTTCGATCCCGCGGAAGGCACCGCTCCCGAAGCGCCAGGCGCGTAGACGACCAATCGGCGTACCGCTTCGGTCGGTGGAGTAGCGAAGGAGGTCAACCATGGTGATTCGCATTACTTGGGGCAAGCTTCGGGCGGGCGCGTGGGGCGAGTTCGAGCGTACCTACCGGGAGAACGTCCTCACCAAAGGCAAGTCCCTCAAGGGCCTGCGCGGCCGGTGGCTGGCCCAGGACGAGGCGGACAAGGACACCGGATTCGCGGTGAGTCTGTGGGACAACACCGCGGACATGCAGGCCTACGAGCAGAGCGCGCTCTACCGCGAGATCATGACACCGCTCCAGCCGTTCTTCGTCGGTGAGTACAAGACCTATCGCTGCGACGTGAAGTACACCGACGTCGGCGCGTAGTCGCTGGTGGGCCGGGCCGGGCGGTGCCGAGCCCGCTCTCGTTCCCCGAGCTGAGCGTCAGTCCGACGAAGCGCCGGCGGGGACGGGAAGCTCGGCGCCGCAGCTCCGGCAGGTCCGGAGCGCCCGGCTCGCGTTGAACTTCTGGATGACCTCGCGCAGCTCCACCTCGATGTTCGCGCACGAGAAGGTCGCCTCGTGGAGCTTGCCGCCGCAGCGCTCACAGAACCACGCGAGCCGATCCAGCTCATCGGCTCGACGCTTGCGCTCGATGACGAGCCCCCAGGTGTCCGCCGGACGGATCGGGCAGTGCGGGGTGCCGGCTCGGCAGAGCATGACTTCGCCCTCGCGCACTTTGATATCGCGCGGCTTCCCGTCGGCGTCGATGCACCGCACGGTGATGTCACCCTTCAGCTGGTAGAAGATCTCGTCGCCCGGGTCGATGTGGAAGTCGTTCCGCGCGTTCGGCCCGCGGATGATCTGATAGATGAACTCGCTCTCGGGAAAGACTTCCTTGTTCGCGACCGGCCCGCTGAACTGCTCCTTGTGCTCATCGATCCACCGCATCAAATGCAGCGGCGCAATATTCGCCATCCCGCCCTCCTGTGAACGTCCGCCATCCTACGCCTGAACGTGCGCCATCCTACGCTCCGCCTCCACCACCGTCTACTGAAGCGCCAGCGGGTGTGGGTCAGGCGGGCGGGAGCCACACTCGTGCAAAACGTCTAACGTTGAACCTCGGCGACCCACGCGGTCGTCCGCCCGCCAACGGTGAGATAGCGGATGCGCTCGCCGCGCACCGTCATCGGGCGCCGATCGCGCTTGCTCCAGCGGGTGTGAAAGAGCCACTTCGGAGGGAACCGGTCGCCGTCGGCGCCGAGGCGCACCGCCGTGGTCAGCACCGAGCGCAACCGGGCGCGGAGCCGCCCGATCTCCGCCGCCGTGAGCGTGTGCGCGCGCCGGCGCGGGTCGATGCGAGCCTGGTACAGCACCTCGTCGGCGATCCAGTTGCCGACGCCCGCCGAAAACGACTGGTCGAGCAGCACCGCCTTCACCGGCGCCGCGCGCTCGCCGAAGAGCGCGGCGAGCCGGCGAAGGGGCGGCAGCTCGCGGAGCGCGTCGAAGCCCAGCAGGCTGATCGGCGGCTCGGCCGGTGGGTCGTGGCGGAGGCGCACGCGGCCGAGCCGCCGCGCGTCGCGGAACACGACCTCACTCCCGTCGTCGAGAACGAGGTGGAGCCGGCAGAAACGCGGCGGCCAGAGAGGCTCGTGGTTGCGGCGGCCCTCCATCACGAGCCGGTGGCGCCGGCGGCCGCGGACCTCGATCCCGCCGGCCATCCCGAAGTGAAAGCACGGCCAGGGGCGACGATCGAGCTCGAGCCAGAGGTGCTTGCCGTGGCGCCGCGCCGCGACCACGCGCCGACCGAGCAGGGCGCGACGCACGCGCGCCGGGCTCACGCCCTGGAACACGATGGGATCGTGCGCGCAGCGGACGGCGACGATGCGCCGCCCGACCGCCGCGCGGGTGAGCAGGCGTCGGGCCGCCTCGACCTCGGGCAGCTCGGGCATCGGGCGGTAGTGTACGATGAAGCGTCCCGCGAGCGGGGCGGAGACGGCCGACCGGCGCACGTGATACGCTTCGGCCTTAAACCCGACGAACCCGAGGAGCCGGCGATGGCACGGATGACCGGTGGCGAAGCGATCGTGAAAGCTCTGGCCCGCGAAGGCGTGCAGGTGGCGTTCGGGCTGCCCGGCGTCCAGCTCTACGGCATCGTCACCGCGTTCCGCGACGAGCCGATCCGCTTCATCACCGTGCGTCACGAAGGGTCTTCGAGCTACATGGCCGACGGGTACGCGCGGGCCGGCGGCGGTATCGGCGTCGCCGTAGCCGTACCCGGTCCCGGCCTCCTCAACGCGTCGGCGGGCCTCAACACCGCCTATTCCGCCTCCTCGCCGGTGCTGATGATCGCGGGCCAAATCCCGCGCAACCAGATCGGCAAGAAGATCGGTGTGCTCCACGAGCTCGACGACCAGCTCGACGCGCTGGCTGGCTCCACCAAGTGGCGCCGCAGCATCCACCAGGTCGCGGACGCGCCGAAGATCGTTCACGAGGCGTTCGGCCAGCTGCGCAGCGGGCGGCCGCGGCCGGTCGTCATCGACATGCCGTGGGACACGATGGAAGAAGAGGTCGACGTCACGCTGGTGGACGGCGGGCATCCGCCGCGCGCCGCGGCACCGGGCGCCGACATCGATCGGGCGGCAGAGATGCTGCTCCGCGCGGAGCGGCCCGCGATCTACGCGGGCGGCGGCGTCCACCTCTCGGACGCCCACGAGGCGCTCGCGGCCGTGGCCGAGTACCTCCAGGCCGGCGTCGTCGAGACGGCGGAGGGCAAGGGCGCCATCAGCGATGCCAACGAGCTCTCGCTGGGCGCCGGGCTTTTCCCGAAGAGCCCCCTGCGCCGCTACCTCGACGCCGCCGACGTCGTCCTCGCCGTCGGCAGCCGGTGCGCGCTGGCGATGTTCCAGCCCGAGCAGCAGGTGATCCAGATCGACGCCGACCCCGAAGAGATCGGTCGCAATCACAAGAAAACCGCCGGCCTCGGGGGCGACGCGAAGGCCACGCTGGAGAAGCTGCTCGAGCGGCTGCGCGCGGGCGGCAAGCCGCGCGCCTCGCGCAAGGCCGAGTATCAGGCGCTGCGCGCCGAGGTCGGCGGCCTGATGACCCAGGAGCCGAACTCGTCGATCCTCCGGTCGCTGCGCCAGGGGATTCCCGAGGACGCGATCGTCATCGCTGGCATGACGCAGATGGGCTACTTCTCACGGCCCTTCTTCCCGGTGTACCGCCCGCGGACCTACATCACGTCGTCCTACTCCGGCAACCTCGGATTCGAGTATCCGACCGCGATCGGCGCCAAGGTGGCCAACCCCAACCGCCCGGTGGTCATGATCGCGGGCGACGGCGGCTTCCTCTATTACGCCCAGGAGATGGCGACGGCCGTCCAGCAGCAGATCAACGTCGTCGCGGTCGTCTTCAACGACAACGCGTACGGCAATGTCGCGCGCGACCTCGACGAGCACTGGGGTGGCAAGTTCGGCGCGGAGCTGCACAACCCCGACTTCGTCCGGCTCGCCGAGGCGTACGGCGCCGTGGGCCGCCGCGCGAAGGAGCCGACCGAGGTGGGCAAGCTCATCGCCGACGCGGTCCAGATGGATCGGCCCGTCCTCATCGAGGTCCCGGTGGGGCGAATGGGGCGACCGGTGTTCTTCTCGCCCCTCAAGACGCTGCCGCGCTATCAGCACTGAGCACGGCGCGGCCGCTGAACTAAGGAGAGCCCGATGGAATTCGAGTACTCGAAGAAGACCAAGATGTACATGGAGCAGCTGACCGACTTCATGACCAAGTACATCTACCCGAACGAACGGGTTTTCCACGACCAGCTCAGTGCCGCGCCCACCCGCTGGCAGATCCCCCCGATCATGGAGGAGCTGAAGGCGACGGCGCGCGAGCGCGGGCTCTGGAACCTCTTCCTGCCGGAGAGCGAGCGCGGCGCTGGGCTCACCAACCTCGAGTACGCGCCGCTCTGCGAAATCATGGGCCGGTCGCCGATCGCGCCCGAGGCCTTCAACTGCTCGGCGCCCGACACCGGCAACATGGAGACCATCGAGCGCTACGGCTCGCCCGAGCAGAAGAAGCAGTGGCTCCAGCCGCTGCTCGAGGGCAAGATCCGCTCGGCGTTCGTCATGACCGAGCCCAAGGTCGCCTCGTCCGACGCCACCAACATCGAGTCGTCGATCGCCCGCGACGGCGACTCCTACGTCATCAACGGTCACAAGTGGTGGACGTCGGGCATCGGCGATCCGCGCTGCAAGATCCTGATCTTCATGGGCAAGACCGACGCGAAGAACCCCGATCGCTACAAGCAGCAGTCGATGATCCTGGTGCCGCGCGACACGCCGGGCATCAAGGTCATCCGGATGCTGACCGTGTTCGGCTACGACGATGCGCCCCATGGCCACGGCGAGGTGCTCTTCGAGAATGTCCGCGTGCCCGCCTCGAACATGCTGCTGGGCGAGGGGCGCGGCTTCGAGATCGCGCAGGGCCGCCTGGGCCCCGGCCGCATCCACCACTGCATGCGCCAGATCGGCGTCGCCGAGCGGGCGCTCGAGCTGATGTGCAAGCGTTCCCAGAATCGCGTGGCGTTCGGCAAGCGCCTGGCCGAGAACGACATCACCCTCGAACGCATCGCGCAGTCGCGCATCGAGATCGACCAGGCCCGGCTCCTCGTCCTGCACGCGGCCTACATGATGGACACCGTCGGCAACAAGGCCGCCAAGCAGGCGATCGCCGAGATCAAGGTGGCCGTGCCCAACATGACGCTGCAGGTGGTCGAGCGCGCCATGCAGCTCCACGGCGGCGGCGGCGTCAGCCAGGAGTTCCCGCTGGCGTCCATGTGGGCCCACTCGCGGACGCTGCGCTTCGCCGACGGGCCCGACGAGGTGCACCGGCGCCAGATCGGCCGGCTGGAGCTCCGCAAGCACGGTTAGGGGCGCCGCGCCAGCTCCCGGCAAGAACGCCCGACGCCCCGGACCGTCCCACGGCCGGTTTCCCCTTACGACGGCCTGGCGATGGTGGACGAGGGGAGGACCGGAACCTAGCCCGGTCTCCCTACGGAGACGCCCACGAGTTCGTGCTGTTCCACCGGCGGCGGTGAGGGCCGCCACCGCGCCTTCCCAGTCCCTCCGACGGTGTTTTGTCGGAACGATCCTCTCCGCGGCCTCCTCTCGAGACACGCGGGACCTGACGCCTCGTCTGGGGCCCGGGCCGGAACCCCAGAAGGATCGCCGTAGATTCTCTGGCGACCGCGGACTCTGGCACGGTCTCACCCTCGGCTCCCTGACTCGGGCTCGCACCGCGCTTCAAACGGGGGTCTCTCGTGTGACTCTCGCGTTGGTCCACGCCGCCGGCCCGACACTGGTCGTCTCTATGCGGGCGGCACGCGTCCATCCTCAATGCGGGGTGAAGAACGGGAGCCCCGGCGCGAATGGCCATCTACGCGTGGCGCACGGTCGGGGGCTCACGCCACCTTTAGGGGATTTTCCGGAAATAGGGATTTTCCACACAGCGATTACATGACCCGCCTGATTGGAAAGCGCGGACTCTCCGCCTAGGGTACCCCCCACAAGCAGGAGATGCCCTGCTTGGCCGATACCCACGTTCGCTCCCGAATGGTGTCGGCGCCGCGGGCCGGAGCGACGGAGAACGCCGTGGTCGACCAATCCCACAGCGGAAGCCCCGTCGCGATGGGTCTGCTCGACGCTTCCCCGATCGCTGAGCCCCGGCGACCGGCCGAGCCTCCGCCCATGCAGACGAATCACGGGAGTTCGCCGACGAGCGGAGAGACGAGTCGGTGGAAGGCGTGGGACGGCTTTCTCGAATCGAATGCCGCGACCGGATTCATGCAGTCCTCCTGGTGGTCGGACTTTCGCAGCACGACCGGATGGCAGTCCTTCGGGGTGATCCTCAAGCACGAGGGCACGATCGTCGGTGGCGCGACGGTGATGAAGTTCGACTACACCACCGACAGCTGCTTCTACTACATCCCGGAAGGCCCGGCCCTGCCCGAGACCGAGTCGAGTGCGGAACAGGTCTTTCAGAAGATCGTCGACGCCATCGAGAAACGGCGGGCGAACGAAGCGCTGGCGGTCAGCCACCTGCGCATCGAGCCGCGATGGCAGCACGTCCCTCCCTTTGTGCGCGGATTTCACCGGGCCAAAGCGTTCATGGAGCCGCGCAACACTATCTGTATCGACCTGCGGCCTTCGGAAGAGGCGATCCTCGCCCAGATGAAACCCAAGGGACGCTACAACATCCATGTCGCGCAACGACACGGGGTGTCGGTCGTCGAAGACGCTTCGTCACGGGGCCTCGAAGACTTCTTGACCATCTACGAGGATACGATCCGGCGCCACGGCTTGCGGGGAAAACCTCAGCGTTACTTTCGGACTCTGATTCCCCTGCTCTCAGCCACGAGGCGCGGCTCGGTGTTCTTCGCGGAGTACGGGGGCCTGAGACTGGCGACCGCGCTGGTCGTCTACTTCGGCCGTCGGGCGACCTATTTCTTCGGGGGATCGCTCGTCGTCCACCGCAACGTCATGGCGCCCTATCTCCTGCACTTCGACATCATGCGCCGGGCGCAGGCACGCGGCTACGAGTCGTACGACCTCTGGGGCGTCGCCCCGGAGGGCGAGCCCGACCATTCATGGAGCGACATCAGTGTCTTCAAGCGGAAATTCGGAGGACAAGAGCTGGCACTCGTGCCCACGCTCGACTACGTGTACGACCCCGCCGCCTATGAGCGCTACACGGCTTGGCATTCCTAGAAAGCGTGGGTCCGAGGGAGAAGCACGGCGGTGGCTGATCCAGCCAGCTCGAATGACACGTCTCGCGCCGTACCCGGTCGGCGCGGCCCCAGCGACCGCTCTGGTCGACGCTGGGCTCATCGCGGCCTCACCGAAGCCTAGGCCAGAGAGGAGGTGACCGTTGGCAGGAAGAGATTGGGACCGGGGCTGACAACCGTTCTGAGGCCCGTACTGGAATGTACAGGAGAGAACCATGCTGTTGACGCTCGAAATCGAAGAACTGGAGGCGCGCATCGCCCCCGGCCTGGTGTGTGCTCCCAGTGACGGCCACGCCAGCAAGGACGACCACGGCAGCAAGGCCAACGCCGGCAGCAAGGACGACCACGGCAGCCAGGCCCACGCTGGCAGCAAGGACGACCATGGCAGCAAGGCCCACGCCGGGAGCAAGGATGACCACGGCAGCAAGGCCCACGCCGGGAGCAAGGATGACCACGGCAGCAAGGGCAACGCCGGCAGCAATGGGAACGGCGGCAGCAAGGCTGACCACGGCAGCGCGGCCCACGCCGGTAGCAAGGACGACCATGGCAGCAAGTGCGCGTGAGTCCCAAGGCGTGCACGTCTTTCATCGCTAGCCTGATGCAATGAGCGATTCTGCCTGCCGTACCGAGACGTGGCCGCGCGGCACGCCACCGGGCACCAGGGCGCGCAGGGCACTGTCGTGTTCGCGCGCAGCTGAACGCCGGTCGTTCGTCGCGGTACGGCGGGCAGGGTCCTCATTGGCTCGCTCGGCTGAGGCGCGAGCGACCTCGTCATGACTCCAGGAGAGCTGCTGGTCGCCGGCCGGCCAAAGTTTCGGAGCGACGTCATCGTCACGCGCCACGAGGATGTCACGAATGCGCCGTTCGTCGCGAAGGACCCGCGCACGACACAGTTCTTCCGCTTCCGCGAGGCGGAACATTTCATTGTGAGTCAGCTGGACGGGGCAACGCCCCTCGATGTGGTACGGCAGAAAACGGAGGAGCGCTTCGGTGCGACGCTCCCACACGAGACGTTGACCCAGTTCGTGCGGACCCTGCAGAGCCACGGCCTGCTCGAGACCGACCAGGCGCGGCGCGGGAGCCGCTCACGGTCGAGGCTCAAGGGAGGCCTGCTCTCCCTGCGAGTCAAGGTGCTCGATCCCGACCAGCTCTTGACCCGGATGGTGAAGCCCCTGGGACCGCTCTTCAGCAAGCCCTTCCTCGGGCTTTCACTCGCGCTCATCATCGTCGCGGCCGCCACGTTCGCGTCCAACACCGCCGAGATCCATCGCGACCTCATCAGCCTGTTGAGCGTTCGGTCGCTCTTGGTGGCGTGGGTGCTCATCGTCGTTGTGGGCGCCGTCCACGAGTTCGCTCACGGGCTCGCCTGTAAGCGGTTCGGCGGCGAAGTCCACGACATGGGGATCTTCCTCATCTATTTCAACCCCGCGTTCTATTGCGACGTGAGCGATGCGTGGCTCTTCCCGCAGCAGTCGAAGAGGCTGCTCGTCACGTTCGCCGGGCCATACCTGGAGCTGGTACTGTGGGCGGTCGCCACGGTCACCTGGCGGGTGACCACGCCCGACAGCCTGCCGAGCTCGATGGCGCTGATCATCGTGGCGACGACAGGGCTCAAGATCCTCCTGAATCTCAATCCCTTGCTCAAGCTCGACGGCTACTACCTGCTGAGCGATTGGCTGGGCGTACCGAACCTGCGGCAGAGGTCCTTCGACTATCTCGGGAGATGCTTCTCTCGCCTCGGTGGACAGCCACAGGCGGCGACCAGCGTCAGCCGTCGCGAGCGCACGATCTATCTCATCTACGGCTCGCTCGCCACGCTCTACTCGATCGGTACCTTGTGGTTCGTGGCGATAAGACTGGGCGGCCTCATCCCGCGCTTTCAGGCGTGGGGGTTGCTCCTCTTCCTGGTGCTCTTCAGCGCGCGGCTCCGCAACCGGCTGCGCCGCCTTCCGTTCTGGCGACGCTCGGCCTCCCGGCCAAGTCCGGAGCCAGCCAGGGCGGCCCCGAAGAGGAACGGGCGGGTCGCTCTCGTGGCGTTGGCGGCCGCAGTGGTCGGCTCGGTGCTCGTCAAGATCGAGCTGCGGGTCACTGGGGAATTTCGGGTGCTCCCGACCAGGAACGCCGAAGTTCGCACCGAGGTCGAGGGCCTCGTCGCCGAGATCTATGTCCGGGAGGGCATGAAGGTCCAGCAGGGCGATCTCGTGGCTCGGCTCTCCGACCGCGACCTCGCGGCGGAGCTGAGAAAGACCGAGGCAGAGATCGCCGAGAAGCAGGCCACCTTGCGCATGCTACGGATCGGGACCCGCCCGGAAGAGATCGCGGTAGCGGAGAAGGAGGTGGAGACCGCGGAGGCTCGTGCGGTCGGGAGCGCCCGGCGGTACCGAGAGGCCGGAACGATGCGGGCGGAGAAACTGGTCCGGCAGGAGTCCACCGTGGCCAAGGCGGAGGAGCGTCTCAAGTACAAGCGCAGCAACCTCGAACGCACGCGGGCCCTGCGCGAGACCGAGCTGATCTCACTCAAAGAGCTCGAGCAGGCCGAAGAGGATGCGGTCGTCAGGGACAAGGAGCTCGACGAGGCGCGCGCCGAGCTACAGATCACGCGCGCCGACGACCTGGCTGAAGTGCGCAAGGAACTGGCCCTGGCCGAGACCGGGCTCGCCGAGGCCAAGGGCAGGCTGGCCAAGCTACGGGCGGGCTCCCGCCGCGAGGAGATCGAGGCGATGGAGGCGGAGGTGGCGCGCCGAGTAACGCAGAAGCGCCACCTCGAGGATCAGCTGCGTCTCACGAGGGTTCCAAGCACCATCACCGGCTTCGTCACCACGCCCGAGCGTCAGCTGCGGGAGCTGATCGGGCAGCACGTGAGCAAAGGCGATCTTCTCGCCGCCGTTCACCGGCTCGATACCGTCACGGCCGAGATCGCGCTCTCGGAGAAGGACGTCGGCGATGTGGCGACCGGGCAACGGGTCGCCGTCAAGGCGCGCGCCTATCCGAGCATGACCTTCGAGGGCACCGTGACCTCGGTGGCCGCGGCGGTGCGGACGGGGGCCACGACGCCGGTGGTCAAGGGCGCGTCGGCGATGACGCCCGTCCCCGAGGAGGGAGGCGGCGATCGAGTGGTCCTGGTCACCACGGAGATCGAAAACGCGGCGATGCTGCTCAAGCCAGAAATGACGGGTCGCGCAAAGATCTCGTGCGGGGAGCAGCCAATCCTCACGGTGCTCACGCGCCGCCTGGTTCGTGTCGTCAGGGTGGAATTCTGGTCGTGGTGGTGAGCTGATGCCGAGGCGTCCCGACGCGATCGATCTCGAGATCAGTCGTATCACGAGTGACGAGGCCCACCGAGTCGTCGACGAGTGCGTCTATCTCATCGGCCGACCGCCGCTCAACGACTTCAGGCACTTCATGACCGTCGTGGCCGAGAACGGTCACCTCGCCGACGAGCAGCCGCTCATCGAGGAATGGCGCGCCGCCGCCGCTCATGTCGCGGCGTTGCAGCGGCAGGAGGCCGGGATCGCGGATAACCCGCCCATCGAGCCGGTGCCCCGGCATCTCGAGGCCCTGCGGGAGCGCGTGCTCGCCGACCCCGTCTTCCGCCACGCCTTCAAGGTCGTCCCAGCCGACATCGCCTTCGTCGAGCTGGACCGGCTCGTCGTTTGGCAGAAGACGGTCAATCGAGGCCATCTCGATCTCCTGAAGCAGCGTCTGGGCCCGACGCCCACCGATGAGGAGATCTTCGAGATGTGCTTGCCGTACGACCATCCCAAGCCACCGGTGAAGTGGATGCAAGTCCACAGTGACACCTTCGTGCTCGTCTCCCCGTCGAACGACCTGCGGTTTCTCGATTCCGTCTTCCTGGAGCCGTCCCAGGTCGTCGGGAGGTCGCCGGTCGGTGCGGAGGCCGCGATCATCGGGCTGGTGGTGGGGTTCGGCTCGAATTTCCTCAACGCCGTCCATGCCGAGAACCGGCTCATCCTCATCAACGGCACCCATCGCGCCTATTCGCTCCGCTCGATGGGCTTCACCCACGCGCCGTGCATCATCCAGTCTGTCTCGACGCGAGATGAGCTGCAGGCCGCCGCCACCGCCGACGTGAGACGGAATCCCGATAGCTACCTGCGTCAAGCCCGGCCGTCGATGTTCAAGGACTACTTCGACCCTCGGCTGAGCAAGATCGTGTCGGTGCCGCGTCGACTACGGCAGGTCACCGTCAAGTTCGACGTCGACACCTCGGATTTTCCGGCGATGTGAGCTCCCGCCGACTCGCGCACACCTCTCCACGCTTGACCCGCCCCGGCCCTTGGGGCAAGCTTCCCGCACAGCGTGGACACGCAGCGGCGCACATCCCCGAGGCCTCGACTGGAAGACCCGCGACACCTACCGCGCTCGATTCGCTGGGGGCGCCGAGCGACGGGCTCGGCGCGCCCCTGACCGACCGTGGACCGCGGATCGCGTGTGGGCGTGGACGTGGGCGGCACCTTCACCGATCTCGTGGCCTGGGATGCCGCGACGGGGCGAACGAGCGCGCTCAAGGTGCCGACGACGCCCGAGAATCCCGCCGGCGGCGTGCTCAACGGCCTCGCCGCCATGGCCGATGCGGCCGGTCCCTGTGCGTCGCTCGCCCATGGGACCACGCTGGTCACCAACGCGATCATCGAGCGCCGGGTCGGCGCCGTCGGTCTCGTCACCACGCGCGGCTTCCGCGACGTGCTCGAGATCGGGCGAATGAATCGCCTGCACCTCTACCGGCTCGATTTGCCGGCCAAGCCCGAGCCCCTGGTGCCGCGACGCCTGCGGGTCGAAGTCGCCGAGCGCGTCGGTGCCGATGGCACGGTGCTCGCTCCGCTCGATCTCGGTGAGCTGCCCCTGATCATCGAGCGCTTTCGCCGCGAAGGCGTCGAGAGCGTCGCGGTTTGCCTGCTTCACGCCTACGCGAACCCGGCGCACGAGCAGGCCCTGCGCCTGGCGCTGGCGCCTCACTTCCCCTACGTGTCGGTCTCGAGCCAGATCAACGCCGAGTTCCGCGAGTACGAGCGCGCCTGCACGACCGTGCTCAACGCGGCGGTCATGCCGCTGGCTGCGCGCTACATCGACGATCTGGTCGCCCGGCTCGCCGCGACGGGCGGCACGGTCCCGCTCCACCTCCTCCACTCCGCCGGCGGCATGATGTCCGTCGATGCCGCGCGCGCGCGTCCGCTCACGATGGCGATGTCCGGCCCGGCGGCCGGCGTGGCGGCGGCCGCTCACCTCGCACGCGCGCTCGGTATCCCGCGCGCGCTCGCGTTCGACATGGGTGGCACGACGACCGACGTCTGTCTCATCGCCGACGGCGTGCCGGAGACGGCTCGCCAGCGGAAGCTCGGGGACTATCCGGTCCGACTGCCCGCGGTCGCCGTCGAGTCGATCGGCGCGGGCGGCGGGTCGATCGCGTGGGTCGAAGCCACCGGCGCGCTCAAGGTCGGGCCGCGGAGCGCGGGCGCCGTCCCGGGGCCGGCGTGCTACGGTCTCGGGGGCGTCGAGCCCACGGTCAGTGACGCCAACCTGATCCTCGGCTATCTCAACCCCGAGCGGATCTACGGCGGGTCGATCAAGCTGGACCGCGCGCGGGCCGAAGCGGCGCTCGACCCGCTGCGCCGCCGCTTCGGGCTCTCGCTCCCCGAGGCGGCGCACGCCGTGGTCGAGGTCGCCAACGCCAACATGCAGCGCGCGCTGAGACTGGTCTCGGTCCAGCGCGGCTACGATCTGCGCGAGTTCACGCTGATCGCGTACGGCGGCGCCGGGCCTGTCCACGCGGGCGCGCTGGCTCGCCAGGCCGGGATCTCGCGCATCATCGTGCCGGCCCACTCCGGCGCCTTCTCGGCGCTCGGGTGCCTGGTCTCTCCGCTCCGCTACGACGCGGTGCAGACGCACCGGGCGCGGCTCGAAGCCTGGGATGGGAAGCTCGTCGCCGACCGCTTCCGGGGGCTCGAGGCGCAGTGTCTGACGCCGCTTCTCGACGAGGGGCACCCGGCGGACCGCGTGCTGCGCAAACGCAGCATCGACCTCCGCTATGCTGGCCAGAACTACGAGCTGGAGGTGGACGCGACCGACGGCACGCCGGAAGCGTTGCGGGCGGCCTTCGAGCAACGCCACCGCCAGCTCTACGGCTACGCGACCGGTGAAAGCGTGGAGTGCGTCAACCTGCGCGTGATGGCGCAGCTCGTTCGGGACGACCTCTCGTTTCCGCCCGTCGTCGGCGACGGCGCCCCGACCGCGGTCGGCGAGCTCCGCGCGTTCTTTCCGGGCACTGGAGAGGTCGCGATGGCGCGCTACGAGCGCGCGACCCTGCCCGCGGGCCAGGTGGTCACGGGCCCGGCGCTGATCGAAGACGCATGGTCGACAACGCTCGTCTATCCCAGGCAGCGCGCTCGGGCCGATCGTCTCGGCAACCTCCTGATCGAGGTCGAGGCATGAATCTGCACCCGGCCACGCTCGAGGTCGTTCGCAACGCGCTCTACGCCATCGCCGAGGAGATGAGCGTGATCGTCATGCGCTCCGCCCGCTCGCCCCTTCTCAAGGAGGCGGGCGATCTCTCCTCGGCGCTGACCGACGCCGAGGGGCGGCTCATCGCCCAGGGGCGCGATATCCCGATCCACCTGGGCGTGATGGGGTTCACCGTCAAAGAGTTCCTCAAGCGGGTGCCGCCGGACCGGCTCCGCGACGGCGACGTCTGGTTCCTCAATCTGCCGGAGGTCGGCGGCAACCATCTGCCCGACGTGAAGGCGCTGCGACCGGTGTTCGTCGATGGCCGCCTGACCGCCTTCGCCATCAATCTGGCCCACTGGGCGGACATCGGCGGCGCGGTGCCCGGCAGCTACGTGCCGTCGGCCACCGAGTGCTACCAGGAAGGGCTTCGCATCGCGCCGATCAGACTGTTCTCGAGCGACGGTCCGCAGCGCGATGCGATCGACTTCGTGCTGGCCAATCTTCGCGGCCGCGACGAGCGCGCGGGCGATATGTTCGCCCAGTTCGCGGCCAACGACGTCGCGGCCCGCCGGCTCCGGGAGCTCTTCGCCCACCACGGCGCCGACACGATCGGCGCCTGCTTCGAACGGCTGCACGCCGAGTCGGAAGCGCAGATGCGGGCGGCCATCCGCGCGCTTCCCGACGGCGTCTGGGAGGGCGAGGATTGGGTCGACGACGACGGCGTCGACGAGGAGCCCATTCCGATCCGGGTTCGGGTCGAGATCGCCGGAGACGAGGCCCGCTTCGACTTCACCGGCACGGCGCCCCAGGTGCGCGGGCCGGTGAACACGACGTACTTCATCGCGTGCTCGGCGGTCTACTACGCGATGAAGGCGCTCGTCGCGCCGGAGGTGCCGCCGAACGAAGGCTGCTACCGTCCGCTGCACGTCCACGTGCCGCCGCGCACGGTCCTCAACGCCGATCCCGACCGTCCCGTCGTCGGCGGCAATCACGAGACCAGCCAGCGCGTCGTCGACGCGATCGTCAAGGCTCTGGCGCCAGTGCTGCCCGATCGTGTCTCCGCCGGCGGGCCGACCACGGCGGGCGTCCTGATCTTCGGCGCGCAGCAGGCCGACGCCCGCTGGTCGATCCTCTACGAGGTGCACGGCGGCGGCGAGGGCGCGACCGCCACGAAGGACGGCGCCTCCGCGGTGCGGGTGCACATGTCCAACGTCATGAACACGCCGATCGAGGTCATCGAGGGCGAGTACCCGATCATGATCGAGGAGCAGGCGCTCCGCCTGGGCTCCGGCGGCGACGGAGCGCACCGCGGCGGTCTCGGATTTCGGCGGGCCTACCGGATCCTGGCCCCCGAGGTCACGCTCACGAGCATGCTCGACCGCCGTGTGGTGCCGCCCTACGGCCTCGCCGGTGGCCGCGACGCTGCGCCGTTTCGGATCACGCTGAACCCGGGGCCACGCGAGCGCCAGATTCGCGGCAAGGAAACGCTTCGCCTGGCCGCCAACGACCTGGTCGTCATCGAGACGTGTGGCGGCGGCGGCTACGGTCCGCCGGCCGAGCGGTCGGCGGAGCTGCGAGCGCGTGATCGTGCAGAGGGAGACGAGGGATGAGGCTCGCCGATCGCATCGCCATCGTGACGGGCGCCGCCAAGGGCATGGGCCGTGACATCTGCCTCACCCTGGCCCGGGAGGGGGCTCATCTGACACTTGTGGCGCGCGAGTCGGGGCCGCTGGACACGCTCGCGCGCGAGGTCGAATCGCTCGGCCGGCGCGGGCTCGCGGCGCCAACCGACGTCACCGACGAATTGGCGGTCGAGCGGATGGTCGCGCGGGCGCGCGAGACGTTCGGGCGCATCGACATCCTGATCAACGCCGCCGGCGTCACCGGACCCATCGAGACCCCGGTGTGGGAGATCAAGGCCGACGACTTCGACCACGTGATCGCCGTGAACTTGCGCGGCACGTTCCTGCCGACCAAGCACGTGCTGCCCGCCATGATCCAGCAGCGCTACGGCAAGATCGTGAACATCAGCGGCACCTCCGGCCTCCGGGGCTACAAGTACCGCGCGGCCTACTCGTCCTCCAAGTGGGCCCTGCGCGGCTTCACGCGCACGGTGGCGCTCGAAGTCGGCCCCCATAACATCAACGTGAACGCGCTCCACCCCGGCATCGTCGGCGGCGACCGCATGGACAAGCTCTGTCGCGAGAAGGCGAAGAAGCGCGGCTGGACGTCGGAGCGCGTGTACCAGGAGTACGTCGACGAGATGGCCCTCAGGCGCGTGACGGTTGCGCAGGACATCGCCAACGCCGTGCTGTTCCTCGTCTCCGACGACGCGTCGAACATGACGGGGCAATCGGTCACCGTCGACGGCGGCTGGGATGTCTAGCATGCGCGCGGACGCCGGTGGGGCCCCAGCCCCACGACGGCCTGCGGCGCTCACCTCGTGCCGTCCTCTGGGGCGGCCGCTGGGCCGGAGCGAGCGGGGTTGGAGCGCGCAAGGTTGAAGCTGGCGGATGCGCTGGGCATGACGGGCGACGACGTCGTCGCTCTCGTCGGAGGCGGCGGAAAGACCACGGCCATGTTTCGCCTGGCGCGCGAGGTGGTCGAGAGGGGCGGGAGCGCGATCACGACCACGACCACGCGAATCTTCGCCGCGCAGATCGCGCTGGCGCCCGCAAGCGTCCCCGCCGCCGACGCGACACACGAGAGCGTCCTGGCCGCCCTGGCCGCTCACCACCACGTGCTCATCATCGGGGCGACGAACCCCAAGGACGGCAAAGCCGACGGCATCTCCCTGGAGCTCTTCCGGCACCTGCGCGCATGGTGTCCGGGTGTGTGCATGCTGAACGAGGCCGATGGCTCCCGCATGCGCCCCTTCAAGGCCCCGGCCGCGCACGAGCCCGTGATTCCCGCGGAAACGACGCTGGTCGTTCCCGTGGTCGGCGCCGATGTCTTCGGCAAGATTCTCGACGCCGATCACGTCCACCGTCCCGAGCTCGTCAGCGCGCTGAGCGGCGCGCCGCTGGGGGCGCCGATCACGCCCGAGATCGTGGCCCGTGTCCTGGCCCATCCTGAGGGGGGACGGAAGGGTGTGCCCCTCAGCGCCCGGGTCGTCGCGATGATCAACAAAGTGGAGGGTCTCCCGGATCGCGCACCGGCGCACGAAACGGCCGAGCGTCTCCTGCGCGAACCGACGATTCACTCGGTCCTGCTGACCATGCTGCGCGGGGAGGACCCGGTGCTCGAGGTCTGCAAGCGTTGATGGTCGACCTCGCGTCATGGCGTATCGCGTAATCGGCGCGAGCCCGGCGCGGGCGGACGCGTGGGAGAAAGTGCGCGGCCGACCGATCTACGCCGGCGACCTCGCGCTGTCGGGCATGCTCCACGGTCGGATCGTGCGGAGCCCCTACGCGTCGGCGCGCATCGTGCGGCTCGACACGCGCGCCGCCCGGGCGCTGCCCGGCGTGGTCGCGGTCCTCACCGCGAAGGACGTGCCGCGCAACGAGCTCCGGATGGAGCTCCCCGGCCGCATGGCCGAGGCCACGGCCGGTGCCGTGCTGGCCACGCAGCCTGTGCTCGCCGACGACCGCGTGCGCTTCCAGGGCGAGCCGGTGGCGGCCATCGCCGCCGACACGCCGGAAATCGCGGCTCAGGCCGCGGACCTCGTCGAGGTCGAGTACGAGGAGCTCCCGGGAGTCTACGACCCGCTCGCGGCGCTCGCTCCCGACGCGCCGGTGGTCCACGAAGGCGGCAACGTGCTTCGCCGCTGGCATCTGCGCTCGGGTGACGTCGCCGAAGGCTTCGCGAGAGCCGACGTGGTCGTCGAGCAAACCTATCGCACTCCGTTCGTCGACCACGTCTACCTCGAGACCGAGACCGGGATCGGCTGGGTCGACGCCGAGGGCGTGCTGACCCTGCGCGTGAGCACCCAGGTGCTCGAGCACTTCCGCGACGTGGCCGAGGTGCTCCAGCTTCCTCACGCGCGCGTCCGGCTCGAGGGCGCGTACGTCGGTGGCGGCTTCGGCGGCAAGGAAGACGTCACCGTCGAGTGTCTGCTGGGCCTCTTGGTCTGGAAGACGCGGCGGCCCGTTCAGCTCGTGTTCTCCCGCGAGGAATCGTTCATCGGCCACGGCAAGCGCCACCCCTACGTCATGCGCTATCGCTCCGGCGCCACGCGCGACGGCACGCTCACCGCGCTCGAGGCCGAGCTCGTCTCCGACTCCGGTGCCTACGCAGCGCTCTCGCCGTGGGTCTTGCTCTACAGCCTGGTGACCGCGACGGGGCCATACCGGATCCCGCACGTCCGGGTGGAGGCAACGACGGTCTACACGAACAACCCGGTGGCGAGCGCCTACCGGTGCTTCGGCTCCATCCAGACCTGCCTCGCCTACGAAGGACAGATGGACGCCCTCGCCGCGGCGCTCGGCATCGACCCGCTCGCGCTGCGCGAGAAAAACTTTCTCCGCAAGGGCGACGCGCTCGCCACGGGCCAGGTGCTCGAGACCGAGCCGCTGCTCGCCGAGACGATGCGACGCGCGTGGGCCGGGCTCGGCGAGCGCCGGGCGCGCCGCGGGCCGACACGCCTCGGCCGCGCGGTGGCCGCGTCGTTCACGCCGTACGGCCGGATGTGCTGGACGCGCGACTCGGCGAGTGCCTGGGTCGGCATGGAGCTGGACGGCACCGCCGTCGTCCGTTGCGCCGCGCCCGACGTGGGCGGGGGACAGACCGCGTCGCTCTGCGCCATCACCGCCGAGGTGCTGGGTCTCGACGTCGAGCGGGTGACCGCCGTCGGACGTGACAGCCATTTCACGCCGCGCGCGGGCACGACCACCGCGACGCGCCAGCTTCTGATGTCGGGCAACGCGGTGCTCAACGCGGCGCGCGAAGTCCGCCGCCATCTGAGCGCGGCGGCGGCCACGCTCCTGGAGGCCGCCCCCGGTGACATCGTGCTGGCCGACGGTCGCGCGTTCGTGCGCGGCGCGCCCGATCGCGCGTTCCCGCTGGCGAGCGTCGTGAAGACGGCGATCGCCGAGGGCCGGCCCGTCCAGGCGCTGGAGAAGTACGACGCGCCGGCGGCGCCGACGATCGACCCCCTCACCGGACAGGGCAAGGCGTTCAACGACTACACCTTCGGCGCGCACGCCATCGAAGTCGAGATCGACGAGGAGACCGGCCGGACCCGCGTGGGTCGGCTCGTGGCGTGCTACGACGCCGGCCGCGTGATCAACCGCGCGAGCGCTCAAGGCCAGCTCGAGGGCGGCGCGGTCCAGGGGCTCGGATACGCGCTCATGGAAGAAATCGCCCTCGAGAACGGCGTGAGCAAGAACCCGCACCTGGCCGACTACAAGATTCCGACCTCGCTGGACGTCCCCACGATCGAGACCGTGCTGCTGGAGTCGGGCGACGGGCTCGGGCCGTTCGGCGCCAAGGGGCTCGGCGAGCCGGCCATGACTCCGAGCATCGCCGCGGTCGCCAACGCCGTGTCGGCCGCGGTGGGGGCGCGGGTGACGGAGCTGCCGATCACGGCCGAGCGCGTGTTCGCCGCGCTCCGCGCGACGGCGTAGCGCGTGCCGGTCTTCGAGGAAGAGTTCTCAGTCGACGCGGTCCCCGACACCGTGTGGGATTTCCTGCTCGATCCCGCTCGGGTGGCCCCGTGTCTGCCCGGCTGCGAGAGCCTCGAGGTGCAGGATGCGACGACCTATCGCGTCCGCCTGACCGTGAAGGTCGGGTTCCTGTCGACCACGCAGAATCTCCGCGTCGAGATCGTCGAGTCCGATCGCCCGCGCCACCTCGTGTCGCTCGGGCGGGGTGAAGACCGGAAGCTCGCGAGCCAGATCGAGGTGCGCAACACGCTCGACCTCGCTCCGGCCGGCACGGGCGCGACGCTCGTGCGCTACCGCAGCGAGGTGCGGGTGCTCGGCCGGCTCGGCTCGGTGGGCGACGCGGTGATGAAGGTCAAGGCGAAGCAGCTCGCCGGTGAGTTCGCCACGAACGTCCGTGCGGCTATCGAGATGCCCACGTGAAGCTCGCGTTCACCCTCAACGGGCGGCCGTGCGCCACCGAGGCGCCCGCGCACTGGACGGTGCTCGACCTCCTGCGCGACGGACTCAGCTTGATGGGGACGAAGTACGGCTGCGGCGAGGGCGTGTGCGGCACGTGCACCGTGCTGGCCGACGGTCGACCGATCCGCGCTTGTCTCGTGCTCGCCGCCCACGCGCGCGGGCGCGCGCTCGTGACCGTCGAGGGGCTCGAGACCGAGGGGCGACTCGACCCGCTGCAGACCGCGTTCGCCGAGCGCGGGGCGGCCCAGTGCGGATTCTGCACGCCGGGCATGCTGCTGGCCGCGAAGGCGCTCCTCATCGAGAACCCGGCGCCGACGGCCGACGAGGTGCGCGACGCGTTGTCGGGCAATCTCTGCCGCTGCACCGGCTACACGAAGATCGTCGAGGCCGTGCTGGCCGCGGCGCCGGGCTCGGGGTAAGAGTGCGACTTCATCCTTTCGGCCTCGTCGAGCCCGAATCCTTGCGCGAAGCGCTCGACGTCTTCGCCAAGCTCGACGGCGAGGCCCGCTTCGTCGCTGGCGGCACGGCCCTCATCCCCATGATTCGGCTGGGCCTCGTGAAGCCGGATCGTCTGATCTCGCTGAATCGACTCGCCGCGCTGACCGAGATTCGACTGCTCGACGATGGCATGCTGGGGGTCGGCGCGATGGCCACCCACGCGGAGATCAGTCATGACCGTCTCGTGCAGGCCGGCTGGCCGCTCCTCGCCGAGGCGGTGAAGCGGGTGGCCAGCCCGGCCATCCGCGCGTCGGGCACGATCGGCGGCAACCTCGCCTACGCCGAGGCCGCGTCGGACCCGGCGCCGGCTCTCATGTGCCTCGACGCCGAGGTGCGCGTGGCCAGCCACGCCGGCCGGCGCGCGATGCCGATCAACGAGTTCTTTCGCGGGTTCTACGAGGCGGCGCTCGAGCCGGGCGAGATCGTCACGGGGGTCCGCGTGCCGCCGCCGCCGAAGGGCGCGCGCAGCGGCTACAGCAAGTTCACGGCGCGCTCGGCCGAGGACAAGGCGCTGGTCGGCGTCGCGGCGCTCATTGTCCTGGATGGCGGGCGGTGCACCGAGGCGCGCATCGGCCTTGGTGGCGTGGCGCCGACCCCGGTCCGCGCCCGTCGGGCGGAGGCGACGCTTCGCGGGGAAGTCTTGAGCAATGCGGCCGTCCGCGCGGCCGCTGAGGCCGCCGCCGCCGAGGCCGAGCCGCTCTCCGACCTCATGGGCAGCGCCGATTACCGTCGCGAGATGATCCGGGTGTGGGTCCGCCGCTTGCTCGTCGCCCTACGCGACGGCACGCGGTAGGCAGCGCCCGCCCCGCGGCCTACATCTTCCAGTCCTGGTACCAGGTCGAATCGGCGCCTACGCCTTCGCGCGCCACCTTCACGTCGAGCACGTACGGCTTGTTCTCGCGGGTCGTGCGATCGACCCCGCGCCGGAGCGCGGGCTCGAGCTCCTTCAGCGTCTTCACGGTCTCGCCCTCGACGCCCTGGGAGCGGGCCAGCGCCGCGTAGTCGGTCGCCGGCGCGTCGAGGTAGAGCCCGGGGTATTTCCCGGTGTGCACCATCTTGCTGTCCGGGACCTCCCGCGCCCCGTTCGTGCGGACGACCTGGTAGGTCTCGTTGTTCGATATCACGGTCAGGATCGCCGTGTTGTATCGGGCCATCGTCCAGAAGCCGGCCGCACTGTACGTCAAGGCGCCATCACCCAGGTGGAGTACGACCGGCCGCTCGCGGCCGGCGGCGATCTTGGCGCCGATGGCGGCGCCCACGCCGAATCCGAGTGAGCCGCCGCCGCTGCGGGTCCAGCCCATCGCGTCGTGTCCGAACGGCAGGAGCGTCGTGCGCGCCGTCGAGCTCTCCTGGACCATCACGGTGTTCTTCGGCAGGAGCTGCGCCATGTGCGCTTCGAGCGTGCTGGGATGCACGATCGTGTCGTGCT
>Ga0066710_100000069_pt1 | contig 41193 bp, 41 predicted proteins | sample GraSoiAngelo_159_FD_79666 | JGI IMG/M metagenome (GOLD analysis project Ga0066710, IMG submission 79666) | Grasslands soil microbial communities from the Angelo Coastal Reserve, California, USA - 14_1009_16_40cm | ecosystem: Environmental > Terrestrial > Soil > Grasslands | place: USA... | reverse complement strand
GGCATTGGGCTGGCGCTCGCCGCCGGCCAGCTCTTCGAGCGCGTCGGCTACCGCTCGATCTTCGTTGCGGCCGCGCTTCTCGGGATGGCCGCGAGCCTCCGCCAGCGTCGGCTCGCCGTGCCCGAGCTCGAATCAGCCGGCGAAGCGCCGCCTGCGGGGCTCCGCGAGGCGTGGCTGGCGGTCCGCGACGACCACGCCTTCCGCCGGCTCCTGGTCGCGTCCTTCCTCTTCGGCGGGGGCTTCTGGCTCATGACGCCGGCGCACCCTCTTCTGCTCGTCGACGTGCTGCACGTGAGCGCCTCGCAGGTGGGCGTGTTCGCAGCGGTGGCCGCAGTTGCGACGCTCGTCGGCAGTGCCTACTGGGGGTGGCTCGTGGACCGGCGCTCGAGTCTCGAGGCATTGCGCGTGATGTACCTGGTCGGCGCCGCCGCGCCCGTCATCTACTACGTCGCCTGGAGCCCCTGGGTGCTGGTGGCGAGCTCGGTCACCGATTCGCTCCTGGCGGTCGGGCTCGAGCTGGTGTGGATGATGGCAGTCATCGATGTTGCGGGCCCCCATCGCACGGCCCAGTACGTCGCGATCGGCGCGACGCTCACCGGGGTCCGGGGGGTCGTGGGGCCGCTCGTCGGCGGGCTGGTGATCCACGCCTTCGGCGTCCACGGCGTCTATCTCATCGCGTCGATCCTGACACTCTCCGGGGCGTGGCTCGTCGGCCGTGAGGGGCGGTTCCGCCTCCCCGCGCCTGCGCTCACGCGATGAGGGGGACTAGGCCCGGGCTGCCGGATCGCCCTATTTCTGCCCGGCGCGAGCGCAGGCGTATACTCCTGACATGAACAGGATGCTGACGACCGTCGCCATCGCGCTCGCGCTGCTCGCCAGCTCGCCCGCGTGGGCCGGTCCCACGGACCAGCTGCGCGAGTACACGGACCAGGTGATCAAGGTCCTGGACGACCCGGCCCTGGCACAGCAGGATCGCCGCGCCGCGGTCCGGAAGATCGCGCACGAGGCGTTCGACGTCGCGGAGACCGCCCAGCGCGTGCTCGCGCGCCACTGGCAGGCCCGCACGCCCGCGGAGCGCGAGGAGTTCACCCAGCTCTTCGCCGACCTCCTGGAGCGCACGTACATCGCGCGGATGGACGAGTACGGCGGGGAGCGGATCCGGTACGTCGCCGAGTCGGTGGACGGCAACCTGGCCTCGGTCCGGGCCCGTATCATGACGAGGAACGGCACGGAAGTGGCGGTCGAGTCGCGGATGAACCGTCGGGGCGAGCGCTGGCTGATCTACGACGTCCTGATCGAGAACGTGAGCCTCATCGCCAACTACCGCGCGCAGTTCGACCGGATCGTCCGGACGAGTTCCTACGAGGACCTCGTGAAGCGGCTCAAGGAGAAGCGGAACGAGTTCATCAACAACCCGTCGCCGCCGCGCGCAGGGCGTTCCCCGGGGTAGGGCCGCCGTCCGCTCAACCTGTTGACCGCCGCCCGTAGTTTGATAGATTTGGAAATGTGAAGACCCTCCCACTCGCCCGGCTGCAAGCACGCGAAGACCACGTCGAGGCCTTCAAGGCGCTCGCGCACCTGACGCGCCTCCAGATCTTCTTCTTCCTGGTGCGGCAGGCCCGCGAGGTGCCGGCCGGCGAGATCCAGGCCGAGCTGGAGATCCCGGGACCGACCCTCTCGCACCACCTCGACCTGCTCCGCCGGGCCGGGCTCGTCCAGAGCCGCAAGGAGGAGCGCTTCGTCTACTACTCCACCCGCCCCGACATGGTGTCGGAGCTCTGCCGGCTGCTCACCGCGTGCTGCTGATGAACCGCACGGAGACCGGCGCCGCGGCGATTCCGGTGGAGGTCGCCTCCTGGGTCACGAAGTTCGTCGGCGGCGACGGGTCGGGCCGGCGCGTCCTGGAAGAGCCGTTGACACCCGGCGCGACGGTCCGGAGCGTGCTCGCCGGGGCCTCGGCGAGGTTCCCGGAGCTCCATCGAGCCCTCTGGCACGGCAACGAGCTCGGCGAGCACATCGAGGTGCTCGTCAACGACGCGGTGCTCGGCATCGAGCACAACCTCGACTCCCCGCTACGCCCTGGAGATCGGATCACCCTCCTCGCCCAGTTCATGGGCGGAGCTTAGTGGCGACCTACCAGATCATTGCCTGGAAAGACGTTCCGGCGATGGTCGAGGCGCGTGACGCGACAGAAACCGTCACTCGCCCGCTGAGCGACCGCTTCCAGCAGCTCATCGACTCGGTCGCGATGCAGCTCGGACTTCAGGACGAGGACGCGTATCTCGGCCTCTGGGCCCGCGGCGAGGCGCAGGAGCGGCCCGGGAGCGCCGCCGATGTCGCCGACGCGATCGTCGCCGAGTTCGAGGCCCGGTTCCCGGAGATCATCGCACACGCGTTCCGTCGCCCGTGAGGCTCGACGGCTGGCTGCTCGCCGTCTGCGCCGCGCGGACCTGCATGACGTCCGTGTTCATGACCTACGCGGCGGTGCTCCCGGTTCTTCGGACCGAGTGGGGGATGTCGGGGACGGCCGCCGGCTCGGTCTCGACCGGATTTCAGGCGGGCTATGCCGTCTCGCTGGTGGTCTTCTCGGCGCTGGCCGATCGCGTCGGGGCGCGTCGGGTGTTTCTCTACTCGGCGTGGCTCAGCGCCGTCTCGGCGCTCGCGTTCGGCTTCTGGGCGCGCTCCTACACGACCGGGCTCGTGCTCTACACCCTGGTGGCCCTCTCCCAGGGGGGCACCTACACGACAGCGATCATGCTCATCGCCGACCGCTACCCGCGCGAGCGGCGCGGGGCCGCCGTCGGGTGGCTGATCGCCAGCTCGTCGGCGGGATACGCCCTGTCGCTATTGCTGTCCGGCCCATCGCTCGCGTGGGGCGGCTACGAGACGGCGTTCGTCGTGAGCGCATGCGGCCCGGTCGTGGGTGTCGTCGTCGTGTGGCTCGTGCTGCGCGGCACTCCGAACGTCGTGCACCCGCCAGGCACCGGCGTGCGCTTCGGCACGGCCGTCTTGAAGAACCGTCCGGCCATGCGGCTGATCCTTGGCTACACGTTCCACTCCTGGGAGCTCCTCGGCATGTGGGCGTGGACACCCGCGTTCGTGGCCGCGTCCTTCGCGGTATCAGGGGCCGGATCGGTCCGCGCCGTCGAGCTCGCGTCCTATGTCTCGGCCTCCTTCCACCTCATGGGGCTCGCGGCCTCCTCCTCGATGGGGCGCCTCTCCGACGGGCTCGGGCGCCGCGTCGTCCTCCTGGGTCTGGCCGCCACCAGCGCCGCGTGCTCGCTCGCCTTCGGGTGGTTGATCGCCGCGCCGATCGCCGTCGTCGTCGTCGTCGGGGCGCTCTACGGCTTCAGCGCCCTCGGTGACTCGCCCGTGCTCTCGACCGCGCTCACCGAGGCGGTGAGCGCTCCCTACCTGGGCGCAGCGCTGGCGCTCCGGTCGTTCCTCGGCTTCGGCGCCGGCGCCGTCGCGCCCATCGTGTTCGGCCGGATCCTGGATCTGACCAACGTTCCCGGCCCGTCGCCGACGACATGGGGATGGGCGTTTGTGACGCTGGGCCTCGGCGGCCTCGCGGCGGCCTACTGCGCCCGGGGGCTGGCACCGGACCGGGTCAAGGCCTTGCGCGCGACGCCCTCCGTGCGGTAGCAGCCTCCCTCCGGGTCGCTCCGCCGCGGCCGCGAGTGGCACGAGGCCAGCTCCGAAGATTTGACACGGTTGTGACGAGCCGCCCGCCGGTTGGAGCCACACTGCCGACAGCAGACGCAAAATCTCTTGGAGGAGGACGAGCATGCTGGAGCGGACAGGGTGGCTGGGGCGTGCAGTCGTCATCGCGGTGGTCGGGTCCTCGTTCGCGCTCGCCGGGGTCGTCGGCGAGTGCATCGCACAGAGCGAGGGCATGAAGAAGGACGACACGATGATGAAGACCGACCCGATGATGAAGAGAGACGACAAGAAGAAAACCGACGGCATGAAGATGGACGACATGAACAAGGACGACATGAAGAAGAGCGGAGGGGCCATGAAGAAGGACGATAAGATGATGCAGGACGACAGGGCGATGGAGAAGAAGCCGTAACCATGCCGCGGAGCTTGTCGCTTTTCCTGCTGGCGTGCCTGGCGGTGGGACTCACGGTCGGTCCCGCCACCGGCCAGGCCCTGCGACTGGGCGCGCCGGCGCCGGAGGTGGCGGGGGAACGCTGGATCAACAGCGATCCCCTGACCACGCAGGGCATGCGCGGTCGCGTCGTGCTGGTCGAGTTCTGGACGTACGGCTGAATCAACTGCCGCAACGTGATCCCGCAGGTGCGGGGCTGGTACGAACGGTACGAGAAGGACGGCCTCACGATCGTCGGCGTCCACAGCCCGGAGTTCTTCTGGGAGAAGCCGTACGAGAAGGTCGTGGACGCCACCAGGAAGCTCGGAGTCCGCTATCCGGTCGTGCAGGACAACGACTTCACGATCTGGAAGCGGTGGGGTGTTCGAGCCTGGCCGACGGCGCTCCTGGTCGACCGGAGGGGGATCGTGCGCTATCGGCACGTCGGGGAAGGCGACTACGACGAGACCGAGGCGATGATCCGGCGTCTCCTGGCCGAGCGGGAGTAACGGCCGGGGTGTGGTCGCCGTCCGCGCGGTTCTCGACGCTCGCCCTCGTCGCGATCGTGGCGCCCGCCACCATCGTCGCGGTCCTCGGCTGGGTCTCGATCCGTCAGTGGGAGGCCTCGTCCGAGCTCCTGTACCGTGAGCAGGCGCGCGATATGGCGACGATGGCCGCGGAAAAGGTCGAGATGATGCTGCGCCACGCGGAGGACGCCGTCCTGGACCGGCTGCAGGGCGCGCTCGACGCCGACACGCCGCCGGCGCGCGCGGTCGACGACCTGCTCGCCCACGCGCCGCTGGTCCGCCGACTCTATCTGATCGGCCAGCGCGGCGAGCTGCTGTACCCGAGGGCGTGGAAGGACGGCGACGCGGCGATCTTCGGGCCGCTCGTGGCGGAGGCGGCCAAGGGCAAGTTCGAGCGGAGCGGCAAGCGCGAGGTGGTCGCGGGCAACCAGGTCTGCCTCGCGATGCTCGTGCGGCGAGGCGGAGAGCCGGTGGTCGCAGCCTTCATCCGCGATCCCGACACCCTGCGCCGCGAGATCTTCGAGACCACGCTCGGCGCGCTCGAGTCGTCCATCATCATCGCCGTGCTCGACCATGCGGGACGCACGGTCTACAGTCGCGCGCCGATCGGCGATGCCCAGCACGTGCTCTCGGTGCGGTTTCGCGAGACGCTCCCCGACTGGCGCTTGGCGGTCTATCAGGCGTCGGGCGCGGCGCCCCGTCAGGCGGTCCGTCGTCAGGTCATGCTTTTCACCGGCGCCTTCGGGGTGCTCGTGGCCGTCATCGTCGCGGGGATCGCGACGACCTGGAGGCTCATGCGCCGGGAGACGGAAATGACCCGGCTCAAGTCGGATTTCGTCGCCAACGTGTCGCACGACCTGAAGACCCCGCTGTCCGTGATCCGGATGTTCGGGGAGACCCTCGAGATGGGCCGCGTGACCGACGAAGGCAAGCGACGGGAGTACTACCGGGTCATCACCCGGGAGAGCGAGCGGCTGTCGCGGCTGATCGACAACGTGCTGGATTTCTCACGGATCGAGGGCGGGCGCCAGACGTACGAGATGACACCGACCGCGGTCGAGCCGCTGATCCGCGGCACGCTCGAGGCGTTCACCTACCCGCTCGCCCAGCAGGGGTTCAAGGTCGACGTGGACGTGGCGTCGGACCTCCCGGACGTCGTGATGGACGCCGACGCCGTCGGCCAGGCGCTCGCCAATCTGATCGACAACGCGATCAAGTACTCGGGCGACGAGCGGGCGCTGGCCGTGGACGCCCGAGTCGTCGAGGGCCGTCTCGTCATCGCGGTGATCGATCGCGGCCTCGGGATCGCGACGACCGAGCACGCGAAGATCTTCGAGAAGTTCTACCGCGTCGGGCGGAGCGACACGCAGGGACGCCGCGGCAGCGGGGTCGGCTTGGCACTGGTCCGCCACATCGTCGAGGCGCACCGCGGTGACGTCACCGTGGAGAGCGCGCCGGGGGAAGGCAGCCGCTTCACGCTCCGGCTCCCGCTGGCACGGGAGCGCGATGGCTAAGATCCTGATCGTCGACGATGAGCCCGAGATCGTGCGCGGGCTGGAGGACAATCTCCACTTCGAGGGCTATCAGACCGCGTCGGCCACCAACGGCGAGGACGCGCTCGCGCTGGCCCTCGGCGGCGCGCCCGACCTCATTCTGCTCGATATCATGATGCCGCGGATGAGCGGGTGGGACGTGTGCCGCGCGCTGCGCGAGAAGGGCGTCGACGTGCCCGTCATCATGCTCACCGCGCGAGGGGAGGAAGTCGACCGGGTCCGCGGGCTCGAGCTGGGGGCGGACGACTACGTGACCAAGCCCTTCTCCCTGCGGGAGCTGCTCGCCCGAGTCCGGGCGGTGCTACGCCGGCCCGGCGCGCGGGACCGGTTCGAGGAGTTCACGTTCGGCAACGTTCGGGTTCGGCCGCGTGTCCGGCAGGTGTTCAGAGCGGGCGAGGAAGTCCGCCTCACGCGCAAGGAGTTCGATCTGCTCGTCTTCCTGGTGGCGCACCGGGGCGAGGTGATGACGCGCGAGCGGCTCCTGGACGAGGTGTGGGGCTACGAACGGTTTCCCACCACGCGGACGGTCGACACCCACATCCTCCGGCTCCGGCGGAAGTTCGAGGCCGACGCCGACCGGCCGGTGTGGATCCTCACCCTCCACGGCCACGGCTACAAGTTCGCGGCGGAGTGAGATCCTGCTGGGCGATCATAATGAAGGAGACGCCATGCTGATTCGACGGACCCCGCAGTTCACCGCGAGCGAGATCACCGATCCGAAGCTCTACCTGAGCCGACGCGAGCTGATTCTAGGAACCGCCGCGGCCGTGCTCGCCCTCGAGCCCGGCCCGGCCGGGGCCGCGACCCCGCAGGGCCAGCCCCTCGCCGCGACCCGCAATGCCGCGTTCAGCCTGAGCGAGCCGCCCACCAAGAGCGAGCACGCGACGACCTACAACAACTTCTACGAGTTCGGCGTCAACAAGGACGACCCCTCGCGCCTCGGCCACACGTTGCGCCCGCGCCCGTGGACGGTCCAGGTCGACGGCCTCGTGCACAAGCCGAAGACCTTCGATATCGACGAGCTGATCCGGCTGTTCCCGCTGGAAGAGCGCGTGTACTCGCTACGCTGCGTGGAGGCGTGGTCGATGATCATCCCGTGGATCGGATTCCCGCTGGCGTCGCTCCTCAAGCGGGTCGAGCCGACCGGTCAAGCGAAATTCGTCGAGTTCACGACCCTGCTCGACCCCAATCAGTTCCCGGCCCAGAAGCCGGGATTCTTCGGCTACTCGTCACTCGACTGGCCGTACGTGGAGGGGCTCCGACTGGACGAAGCGATGCACCCGCTGGCGCTCCTCACGGTCGGGATGTACGGGCAGGTGCTGCCGAATCAGAACGGCGCGCCCGTGCGCGTCGTGGTGCCATGGAAGTACGGCTTCAAGAGCGCCAAGTCGATCGTCCGCATCCGCCCGGTGAGCGAGCAACCCAAGACCGCCTGGGAGAAGGCGGCGCCTCAGGAGTACGGCTTCTACTCGAACGTCAATCCCGCGGTCAGTCATCCGCGCTGGGGACAGGACACCGAGCGCCGGATCGGCGAGTTCCGTCGGCGGCCGACCCTCCCATTCAACGGCTACGCCAACCAGGTCGCCTCTCTCTACACCGGCATGGATCTGAAGAAGTACTACTAGTGCCCTCTTTCGAAATCGCGTCCAAACCCTGTCACACGCGGCGGCGGAGACAGCGGGCGGGCGCGGCAGGGATCGACGGGACCACGCCGCACGCGCTCGCTGCCCCGCGGCGGCTGGGCTCCGTCTGGCCCGCGGACGACCGCTGTTGCCTCGGCGGGAACGAGTCCCGTCGACCCCTGCCGCACCCGCCCGCTGTCTCCGGGGCCACGCGCGACGGAGCTTCACCGCGACATGATTTCGCGGGCGGGGGACCAGGTCGCCGGTGACGCGTAGGGCGCGGGTCGCGCTCAAGGTGGCGGTGTGGGGCGGGTGTCTGGCGCCACTGGCGCGCCTGGGCTATCTCGCGTGGACCGACGATCTCGGCGCCAACCCCATCAGCTTCGTCACCATCACGCTGGGCGATTGGACCCTCCGGATCTTGCTCGCGTCGCTCGCGATGACGCCGCTCCGCATCGTGTTCGGCCTCTCGTGGCCGATCACGCTGCGGCGACTGCTCGGGCTCTTCGCCTTTGCCTACGTGTGCTTGCACTTCTCCGTGTGGATCGTCCTGGACTTCTTCTTCGACTGGCCGCGGATGTGGGCCGACATCGTCAAGCGCCCCTACATCACCATGGGGATGCTCGCGCTCCTCGCGCTGATCCCACTCGCCGCCACCTCGACGACGCGCATGATCCGGCGGCTCGGCGCGAAGACCTGGACGCGCCTGCACCGGCTCGCCTACGTGGCCGGCGTGTGCGCGGTCCTGCACTATCTGTGGCTCGCCAAGGTCGGGGTGAGGGACCCGTACTGGTACGCGGGCGTGCTCGTCGCGCTGCTCGGCGTCCGCGTGTGGGATTGGCGGCGGCGCGTCGTCCGGCGCCGTCGCCGCGACGCCGGCACCGCGGTGTCCGCGCCGGTCGGCTCCGCGGCCGAAAACACGCTTTCCCGAGAGCGCGCCGCGCCGTAGTATCGGTGGACGCATGAACGCCGCCGCCGCGGTCTCCGTCAACGGCCGTCGCTATCGCGCCCCCGACCGTCCGGTCGTCGTCGTCTGCATCGACGGGTCCGAGCCCGAGTACTTCGAGCGGGGGCTCGCGGAGCGTGCGACGCCCGCCCTTGCGCGCTTCCGCCGGGCAGGCGTGTATCGGCTCGCGCGATCCGTCGTGCCGAGCTTCACGAACCCGAACAATCTCTCGATCGTCACCGGCGCGTCGCCGGCGGTCCACGGGATCTCGGGCAACTACTTCTACGACCCCGTCACCGGCCAGGAAGTGATGATGAACGACCCGAAGTTCCTGCGCTGCGAGACCCTCCTGGCGGCGCTGTCGCGGGCTGGCGCGCGTGTGGCGGTGGTCACCGCGAAAGACAAGCTCCGCCGGCTGCTCGGCCACGGCATGCAGGGGATCTGCTTTTCGTCGGAGAAAGCGGACGAGACGACGAAGGACGAGCACGGGATCGAGCGCGCCACCGATCTCGTCGCCATGCCGGTGCCCTCGGTCTACAGCGCGGAGCTGTCCGAGTACGTGCTGGCGGCGGGGCTCGAGCTGCTCGAGCGGCAGCGCCCTGACGTGATGTACCTGTCGCTGACCGACTACGTCCAGCACAAACACGCTCCCGGAACGCCGGCCGCGACCGCCTTCTACGCGATGCTGGATCGCTACTTCGACGCCTTCGACCGCGCCGGCGCCGTGCTGGGGATCACGGCCGATCACGGCATGAACGCCAAGTCCCGTGCCGACGGGACGCCGAACGTCGTCTACCTCCGGCCCCTGCTCGACGCCCTCGTCGGGCCCGGACGCGCGCGCGTGATCCTGCCGATCACCGACCCGTACGTCGTGCACCACGGCGCGCTCGGCTCCTTCGCCACGATCTACGTGGACGACCCGACGCAGGTCCCCGCGGTGTCGTCCCGGCTCGCCGCGACGCCGGGCATCGCCGAGGTCTACGACAACGCGGCGGGCTGCGCCCGATTCGAGCTGCCGCGCGATCGCGTCGGGGATCTGATCGTCATCGGCGACATCGACACGGTCCTCGGAAAGTCTCCCGCGGAGCACGACCTGTCGTTGCTCGAGGAGCCGCTTCGCTCGCACGGTGGCGTGTCGGAGCAGACGGTCCCCTTCGTGATCAACCGACCGCTCGACGACGCGAACGCCCAGCGGCTCGCGCGCGCTGCCGACGTGCGGAACTTCGACCTGTTCGACTACGTCCTGAACGGGGTGAACTAGCCTGCGGCGGCCGGATCGTCGAGCCGAGGCGCGACTGGAAGCCATGGCCGCGTCGCTTCGCGGCCCCGGGCGCCGGTCGCCTCCTCACGCCGAGCCGCTGACGCGTCGCCTCGCGGCGTCGAACGCCGCTCCGCTCCTCCTGCGGGGCGGCGCCGTGCTCCTTGTTCTCCTGCTCGCCGGGTGCGCCGCGATCGGGGGGCTCCGCCCGGGAGCGGCGGCGAAGCCGACGCGCGAGGTACTCCCGAACGGCGTCGTCCTGATCGTGCAGGAGCACCGGGCGAGCGATGTCGTGGCGCTCCAGCTCTGGATGCGGATGGGCGGCCGGGACGAGGCTGCCGACGAGCTCGGCCTCGCTCACTACATCGAGCACATGCTGTTCAAGGGGACGCCGACCCGGCCCCCGGGCTCGATCGACACGATGATCGAGGGCTTCGGGGGGACGAGCAACGCGTTCACCTCGTACGACACGACCCACTACGACTTCGTCGTGCCCGTCGAGCACGTGCGCGAGGGGATCGGGCTGCTCGCCGACCTCGCGGTGAATGCCAGCTTCCCACCCGGAGAGATCGAGAACGAGAAGAAGGTGGTCTTCGAGGAAATGAATCTCATCGAGGACGACCCCGAGAAGTTCCTGCTCCGGCGTCTCTACGAGCTCAGCTACTCGCCGCATCCGTACGGCCGCCCCCTCCTGGGCCAGCGAGAGTTCATCCAGACGCTCACGCGCGATCAGCTCGCCCAGTTCTACCGTAAGCACTTCGTCCCGAAGAGCATGGTGCTGGTCGTCGTGGGCGCCGTGGATCCGGCCCGGGTGCGGCCGCTGGTCGACGCCACCTTCGGCCGTATCGCGGCCGAGTCGCCGGCGCGGCGCGCGTCGCCGCCGGTGCCCGCGCTCGACCGGACGCGGCGAGCCGACGTCGCCCGGGCCGAGAAGCAGGCGTACCTCGGCCTGGCGTGGCGGACGGCGCCGACGGGCAACGAGGACATCTACGCGGTGGACCTCTTGACGTATATCCTCGGCGACTCCCCGAGCTCGCGCTTGAACCAGACCGTTCGCGAGCAGCAACGACTCGTCGCGAACATCGAAGCGGGCTACGGCGCCTTCGAGCAGGCGGGGCTCGTCACCGTGACGGCGCGCCTCGAGCCGGCCAACCTCGAGAAGGCCGAGGCGGCGATCCTGGACGTGATCCGGAAGGTTCGGGCCGAGGGCGTGACGGAGGCCGAACGGCACCGCGCCGTGATCACCGCGGAGTCGAGCTACGCCTTCGACATCGAGACGGCCGAGGGGCTGGCGAAGAGCTACGGGCAGGCGGAGACAACCTGGACGCTCGACAACGAGCTCGCCTACCTCGCGCGGCTCCGTGGGATCACCGCCGCCCAGATCCAGGCCGTCGCGCGGAAGTACTTCGGCGACGACAACTACGCGCGCGTGCGGTTCGTGCCCGAGGGCGCGTCGCGATGATCCAGACGACCCTCGCGCTGCTGGCGGTCGCCCTCCTCGCGACGCCCGTCGGCGCGGCGGCGCAGACCCGCGAGCGGCTGGACAACGGGCTCATCGTCATCGTGCGGGAGAACCCGGTGGCGCCGGTCGTCGCCGTCTCGCTACTCGTCAAGATGGGCACGCGATGGGAAGAGCCCGCGAACGCCGGGATCTCGAACTTCGTGCACGCGGTGATGGTCAGGGGCACGGAGAAGCGCAGCGGGGCCGAGCTGGCCGAGGCGATCGCCGCCCTCGGCGGCAAGATCACCGCGGCGGGCGACGTGGACTACTCCGAGATCCGCGCCTCGGCGCTGTCGCGCTTCTGGCGCGAGCTGCTCGGCTTCACCGCCGAGCTCGCGCTCGCGCCGAAGTTCTCGCCCGGCGAGGTCGACGGCGAGCGCGACTGGCTGGTCGGCCGGATTCAGAAGCGGCGCGACAACGCGCCGGCGCGCGCGTTCGACGAGTTCTTCGCCACGCTCTACGGCGTCCACCCGTACGCGCTCCAGGTGCTCGGGACTCCGGAATCGCTGGGACGCGTCGACCACGCGGCGATCGTCGCGTGGTACCGCCGCTTCTACCGGCCCGAGCGGATGACACTCGCGGTCAGCGGCCAGGTGTCGGCCGCCGAGGTCCTCGCCGAAGCCCGTCGTCTGTTCGGTGACCTCCCGCGCGGCGGCCCCGTCAGCGAGCTCTCGCGGCCGGCGCCGATGAGCCCGGGAACGCGCCGGGTCGTCGAGCAGCCCGCGCAGCAGGCGCAGATCCTCGTCGGCGGAATCGCGCCGTCGCTGGACCATCCCGATCACGCAGCGGTCAAGGTCCTGTCGACCATCCTCGGCGGCGGCATGGCCGGGCGCCTCTTCGTCGAGCTGCGCGACAAGCGGGGCCTCGCCTACACGGCCGCGGCCTACTACGATCCCGTCCGGGAGCCAGGCGCGCTGGTCCTGTACCTGGGCACCGCGCCTGGGAACGCGGCGAAGGCGGAGGAGGCGCTGCTTCAGGAGGTGGAGCGCGTCCGCACCGATCCAGTAGGTGCCGACGAGCTCCAGCGAGCGAAGGGCTATCTCCTCGGGCGCTACACGATGGACCGCCGGACGAACGAGCGTCAGGCGTGGTACCTCGCCTTTTACGAGGTCGAGGGTGTGGGTCAGGACTATGCCGAGCGCTACCGGCGCGCGGTGGAGGCCGTGACACCCGGGGACGTGCTCCGCGTGGCCCGGCAGTACCTGGGGACGCTCACGACGCTGGTGCTGCGCCCGCGGTGAGCGCTACTCGGTGCGCTGTGCGCGCGCTTCCTCGGCAGCCCTGATCTCGTCCGCGAACATGGCGGTGGTCAGGGGACAGGGCGGCTTGTTCTCGTCGACGTACTGGCAGTCGCTCTGATTACATTGCACGAAGTAGCCTTGGGGTCGTCCGAATCCGCCGGGGCGGCGGAGCCGGATCTGTACGGTCTCGGACACGACGCCACACCAGAACTCACGGGCTCGGCTTCGACTCACGTCATCTCCTCTACGGGCGAACGATCATCGTTGCGCTCGATCCGCAACGCGCTCGACAAAGATACGCCAGGAGCCGTGTCGATACAATACGTCTCGCGAAATTCCTCCAGCGCTTTCGCTCGGCGCCGCCGGCAGGCCTCGGCCCGCGTCGGTCGGCCGCGTCACACGACCTGTCGCGGCGGAGTGGATTTCTATCGAACGCGACCCGGGATTCCGCTATATAGAGGGTACGAGAGTCGCGATCGCACCTGCGTTGTCAACCAGCAACCGGATTCGAGAGGGGGCTCGTCTTGCGTCGGTTCCAGCCCGGTGATCCGCGCGTCGCCGCGGCTCTACTGACTATCGTGACCGCGGCGGTGGCGTTCGCCGGGTGTGGCAGCTTGTCGAACGCCGTGAAGGCCGACTCGGCGCTACCAGGCGCTTCCCAGCCTCCGGCATCGGTCGGAGTCCCGTTCGGGCCCGGGCCCGAGGCCGTCTGGTCGGGCGCACCGCGCGAGCCGGTCGAGATGCCGTCTGTGGCCGTCGCGGTTCCGCCGCTCAGCGCCGGCGACGGCGGCGACGACCGCGCGAACGAGCCGCTGACGATCGCCCAGGCCCAGCGCGCACCCCGGGAGAAGGTCGACACCGAGAACGCGAGCGACGGCGAAGAGGACTACGACCCCTGGGAGGGGTTCAATGAGAAGGTGTTCGAGTTCAACCGGAGGGTCGACCGGTTCGTTCTCAAGCCGGTCGCGAAGGTCTACAGCGTCATCATGCCCGAGCCCTTCCAGGTCCTGATCTCGAACGGCTTCGACAACATCAGCTTCGTGCCGCGTACGGTCAACAGCCTGCTCCAGGGCAAGTGGGGCGGGGCGGGTCGCGAGGTCTCGCGATTCCTGATCAACAGCACCGCCGGCATCGGCGGCCTCTTCGACGCCGCGAAATTCTGGGGCATCGAGAAGAGCCGGGAGGACTTCGGGCAGACGCTCGGCGTCTGGGGCGTGAGTCCCGGCCCTTATCTCATCGTGCCGTTCATGGAGCCGATGACGGTCCGCGACGGGATCGGCAAGGGCGTCGACAGCTTGATGAATCCACTCTCCTACTTGCTGCCGCTCCTCTGGACCGGAGTCAGCATGAAGCTGGGTGAGATCGTCAACGATCGCGCGTTGAACCTCGATCTGTTCCAAGGGTTCGAGGAGAGCGTCGTCGACCTGTACAGCGCCGTCCGTCACGGCTATCTCCGGCGCCGGGAGCAGCTGATCAAGGAGTAGGGTGAGGAGCCGCTGGATCCGCCTCGGGTTCGCTGCGGCGCTAGCCGCCGTCGGCTATCTCGTCTGGAACATCCTCACGTCCGGCGCCCAGCCCGCTTCGCCGAACGCCGACAGTCGCGACGTCGAGACCGGCCGCGCCCTCTACCTCCGGCATTGCGTCACCTGCCACGGCGACGCCGGGCGTGGCGATGGAGCATCGGCCGCCGGATTCGCCACGAAGCCAGCCGACTTGACCGATGGACGGCTCATGAATGCGCTGCCCGACGAGTTTCTGCTCAACGTCGTGCTGCGCGGGGGACCGGCCGAGGGGCTCGCGCCCACGATGCCGCCATTTTCCGGATATCTCACCGACGCCGAGACGCGACAGCTGATCCGCTACCTCCGCGCGCTCGCCTCGCCGCCCTTCCATCCCGAGACGGCCAAGCCGCTCGTGATCGGTCCCAACGCTCCCCGCCAGCCGATTCTCTTCAGCCACGTGATCCACGCGGGGTCGTTCCAGATCGCCTGCCAGTATTGCCACGCCGATGCGCGACGCTCCGAGTACGCCGGGCTGCCTTCGGTCGAGCGCTGCATGGGCTGTCACAAGATCATCGGCGCCCAGGACAACCCGGAGATCGCCAAGATTCACGACTACGCGCGACGCGGTCAGCCGATCCCGTGGGTGAGAGTCTTCAAGCTCCCGGAGTTCACCTCCTTTCCTCACAAGCCTCACGTGCGCTTCGAGCTCGCCTGCCAGACGTGCCACGGTCCGATCGAGCGGATGCGCGTCGTCGGCGCGGACACGGGCCCGAAGCTGGCCGACGACCTCGTCCGGCTCGTCGGTTTCCGACCCACGTCTCGGGCTCTGACGATGGGGTGGTGCGTCGATTGCCACCGTGACCAGAATCGGACGCGTGGCGCCCACGCGCCACTCGACTGCGTCACCTGCCACCACTGACGCTAGTATCCGGAAACGCTGACCAAAGACCCTGAGGCAGGGTCCCTCCAGTAGGGGGTCGGCAAGCGAAGAGCCCTGCCGCTAGGGTCGTCCGAAGGTGGTAAGAAATTGGGCGAACCGGCCGCTGGATCAGCTAATTTAGGCAATATGGACAATATCCTGGTCGTCGACGACGAACGGAACATCCGTACGCTCTGTTCGCGGGTGCTGGCCGGGGAGCAGATCGAAGTCCACGGGGTCGGCACCGGCAAGGAAGGTCTTCAGACGGCGGACGACGTGAGCCCCGACCTGGTGCTCCTCGACCTCCGCCTCCCGGACATGGACGGCATCGAGGTGCTTCGAGCGCTCAAGGTTCGGCACCCCGAGACTGCGGTCATCATCATCACCGGCTTCGGACAAATCCAGAGCGCAGTGGAGGCGATGAAGGCGGGCGCCACCGACTATCTCGAGAAGCCCTTCGAGCACCTCGACAAGCTCAAGCTGGCCGTGGCGCGTTCGCTCGAGGAGGTCCGCGCACGCCGAGAGATCCAGCGGCTCCACCGACTTCAGGAGAAGGAATATCGCGTCGACCAGCTCATCGGAGACTCCGAGGGCACGCGCCGCCTGCGCGAGCTCATCGGCAAGCTGGCGCGGAGCGAGGCCGCGACGATCCTGATCCACGGTGAGAGCGGCACCGGAAAGGAGCTGGTCGCGCGGGGCCTGCACTACGAGAGCTCGCGGCGCGATTCTCCCTTCATGGAGGTCAACTGCGCGGCCATCACTGAGACCCTGTTCGAGAGCGAGCTGTTCGGCCACGAGAAGGGGGCGTTCACCGACGCCAAGGCCGCGAAGAAGGGGCTGATGGAGCTGGCCGACCGGGGCACGCTGTTCCTCGACGAGGTCAGCGAGATGTCGCTCAATAGCCAGGCGAAGTTCCTGCGGGTTCTGCAAGAGCGTGTGCTCCGGCGAGTGGGCGGGACGCGCGATATCAAGGTGGATCTGAGGATCATCGCGGCGACCAACCGCCCGCTCGAGACTCGTGTGAAGGAAGGGCAGTTCCGCGAGGACCTCTTCTACCGGCTCAACGTGATTCCGATCCACATCCCACCGCTGCGCGAGCGCCGCGACGACATCATGCCGCTCGCTCGGCATTTCGTCGTGGACGCGAACACACGCTTCCACAAATCCATCAAAGGCTTCACGCCCGAGGCCGAGCGGCTCATGGCCGGTTATCAGTGGCCTGGCAACGTGCGCGAGCTCCGGAATCTGATCGAGCGCCTCGTCATCCTCGGGAGCGCGGAGCTCATCGAGCCCCAGCACCTGCCGGTGCAATTCGCCACCCAGGTTCGCCAGCATGTCGTCACGGAGTCCTCGACGGACGAACCTCGGACTCTCGCCGAAGTCGAGCGCGCGTACATCGCGCAGATCATGCAGCGCGTGGAGTCCAACAAAAGCAAAGCGGCGAAAATCCTCGGTATTTCTCGCCAGACTCTCCGCAAGAAATTGATGGAAGAGTGACCGGCTCGATCAGTCCGGCGCCACTGGTGAGTTCGTCGCCACTTCCGGACAGGGCTTCCGGATTGCCCCAAGTACTTGAAATTCCATCCTTTCCGGAAAGATTTTTGCCGAGCTCGTGAAATCTTGGCAACTAATCAGCCATTCGGGCGTCGAACCGGAAATCTAAAATTCGTATATTTCATAGTCGTTTGTGACCTGTTGAGCCCTTGGTCTCGCGTTTGCTTCTTCTCGGTGCGAGGTTCGCACCCAAACGGCCAGGGGAGAGAATGATGAGACCGACGTTCAGGAAGCTGGAAGTCAAGGACATCGGCAACTTGGAGCAACTGGTCGCCGAGAACGTGGAGGGGATCGAGCCCGGCCTGAAGGTCGTAGACTCGCGTCTACTGCTCGGCCAGGCCGCGATCGACCTCGTCGGTCTCGACCTCAAGGGCTCGCTGGTGCTCATCGCGCTCGACTTCAGCGCCCACGAGGGCCTGCTGCTCAGGGTGATGGACGCGTACTCCTGGTGTCTCGAGTATCCCGACACCATTCGTCGGCTCTATCCAATGGCGCAGGTCTCGCCGTCCCGGCCGCCCCGGATCCTGTTCATCGTGGAGAGGCTCACCGATTCGTTCGTGCGAAGGATCAAGCAGCTCAGCTTCCTCGAGATCGACTGCTTCGAGTTCCGCCATCTCGAGGTGAACGGTGCGTCCATCGTGTACTTCGACCTCGTCGAGCGACTCCGGAAGTCGGTCGGTGAACCGGCGGTGAACGCGCCGGAGGCGACCGCCCCGGCCGTGATCATCGCAACTCAGCCGAGCGTCGAGCCCGTCAGCCTCGCGGTCGTCGAGTCGGTGCGCGTCGAGTCGCACGCGGGGGCCGAGCCGGTGTGGGTCGAGCCGCGAAAGGCCGCAGTGGCTCAGCCGCTACGGGTCGAGCCCAAGATCCCGGTCGCCGTAGAGCCGGAGCGTATCGAGCCACCGATCCCCGTCGTCCTGAGCGCTCCTGCTCCTGTCGCTGAGCCGGTCCCAGTCGTCATGCAGGCACCGCCAGTGATGCTCGAGCGCGAGAGCGTGCCGTTCGCCGCCGAACCGGCCGCCGCGCTGTCGCCGGTCCCCGAGCCTGAGACGGCCGAGCCGATCCCGCCGCCGCCTGCGCTCGCGCTCCAGGCGATCGAGGCGACCGCATCGTTGGCCGCCGTCGACTCCGGGACAATCGCCAACGGACAGCAATCGAGGGCAGTCTTCGATCAGCCGGTCATCGAGCCGGCCCTCAATGAGATCGTCGTGGTGCCGGCCGAGATTCCGGCGCCGGTGAGTGTCCCGGTTGCGGAGACGGTACCCGTGGACGCTCCGGCTGGCCCGGTCGTGCCCACCGAGCCCCAGATCGCTCCGGCACCGGCGCCGACTCCGCCCGTGTGGGCCAAGCCCCAGACGCCGCCGAGCGGCGGCCGCCCGTACTTCTTCGCGCAGGCGACGAAAACCGCGTCGCCGGTCGAGGCCCCAGCCGTCGCGACCGCGGTGGCGGCGCCCGTCGAGCAGCCCGCGCAGACCGTCGCCAACAAGGTCGGGGTTGCAGTGGACGACCGCCCGGAGCTCGAGTCGTTGAGCTTCCCGAAGGACGGTCTGTCCCGCCAGTGGCTGGAGTTCCTCAGCCAGCTCGGCGCGACCAAGTGAAGGATTCCCCGGTGACGACCACGATCAACGGCGAGACGCAGGTGCCCGGCGGCCCTCAGGCCGACCGTCTGCGCGTCCTCCTGGTCGACGACAACGCCTCCGTCCTGCGATTCCTGGCCTCGGCGTTCTCGGCGAACCAGTGTCAGGTCACGACCGCGTCGACCGCGGAGCTGGCGCTCGAGCAGCTGAGCGACGACCCCTTCGACCTCGTGGTGTCCGACATCAAGATGCCGGGTCTGAGCGGGCTCGATCTGCTCCGTGCGGTCAAAGGCAAGCAGCCGGGAACGCCCGTCGTGTTGATCACCGGCGTGCCCTCGGTCAACTCCGCGGTGTTCGGCCTGCGCCACGGCGCGTACGACTACTTGCCCAAGCCGTTCTCCGTCACCGAGGTGAAGGACCTCATCAAACGCCTCCGCCGGGACCGGGCCGATGGCAACGGCAACGTCAACTATCCCGCGGGGCTGACTGAGGAGCTGGCGAGGCGACAGGGCGGCGTCCAAGCGATCTCCCGGATCGGTGAGGTCGCGTTGCAGGGGCTCGAGCCGAGCGTGTTCGCCGAGAAGGTGCTCGAGTACACGATGCAGAGCCTCCGGAGCGACGGCGCGCTCATGCTGCTCCGCGACCAGGGAGGGCAATTCAACGCGAGCCGGAAGGGCGAGCCGTCGCTGGTCGGCCAGATCCTGACGCTCCTGCATGCGTCGTTCGGCGACGTCGTCAAGACCGGCGGCCGCGAGACGTTCCTGCTGACGAAGCGGGAGCACGGCTTCGAGGCGCTCGCGGCGCTGGTCCCGGGGGTCGGCGACGCGATGGGCATCCTCTGTATCGGCCGCAACGCCAACAATGGGGCCTTCCTGCCGGACGAGAAGGCGCTCCTGCTCGGCTACGCCCAGACCACCGCGGTCGCCCTCCAGAAGCTCCTCCTGCGCGAGAACCTCGAAAAGAACCTGATCGACACGATCTCCTCGTTCGTCATCGCGCTCGAGTCGAAAGACCCGTACCTCAAGGGCCACTCCGCCCGGGTGTCCATGTACTCCGGGGAGCTCGCGACGGTCATGGGCATTCCGCCGGCCGAGGTGGTCCTGATGAGCCGGGCCGGGATGCTGCACGATCTCGGCAAGCTGGTCATCATGGACAATATCCTCCGCAAGCCACGGCAGCTGACCGAGGAGGAGTTCGAGCTGATCCGCACCCATCCGGTGGTCGGCGACAAGATCCTCAAGCCGCTCCGCTTCCTCGCGTGCGAGGCCAAAGCGGTGCGTCACCACCACGAGCGCTACGACGGAAAGGGTTATCCGGACGGGCTCAAAGGCGACGACATTCCACTCATCGCGCGGGTCGTGACCGTTGCCGACGCGTTCGACGCGATGACGTCGGACCGCCCGTACCGGAGCAAGCGGCCGCTGGCGGTGGCGCTGGAGGAAATCGGACGCGGCGCCGGCACGCAGTTCGATCCGATTGCCGCCGACGCGTTCTCGACGATCCCGCTGGCGCGACTCGAGCAGATCAGCCGGCATCTCGACGTGCTGTCCGCGGCGATCGACGCCCCTCTTCCGCCGCTGGTGGAAGTGCATTGACGGAGTCGGCCCGGTCGAAGATTCTCGTCGTCGACGACGCGGGTCCGGTCGTCATCCTCTGCGTCAACGTGCTGCAGGCCCTGGGCTACGCGATCCGGGCCGCGAACCGGGGCGAAACGGCGATCGAGCTCTGCCGCAAGGAGCCGTTCGACCTCCTCGTGGTCGACTACAAGATGCCGGGGATGAACGGGTTCGAAGTGCTCGAGCAGGCACGCCAGATCCGCCCCCGCATGGCGTGCATGCTCATGACCGCCCACGGGACGCCCGACATCATCAACGAGGCGACGCGCCTTGGATTCGACTACATCCTGTTGAAGCCGTTCACGCCGTCGGAGCTGCGCGGGGCGGTCGACAAGGTCCTCGCGAGCCGAGCCTAGGAGAGGGCGGGGTGCAGCCCAGCGCGCCCGCGACCGTGGCGTCGGGAGCGGCGGGATTCATCATGAAGGCCGCGGTCGTCGCGCTCCGTTGGTGGCTGGATCGGATGCTCTCGATCGGCTACGGCGTGGTCGACGACTACGTGTACCCGCGCTTCAACCACTACCGGAGGCTCCAGGCGGAGGTCCACGAGCTGGTCGCCGCCGCGATGCCTCCGGCGGTCGAGCGACGGGACATCAGGGTGCTGGACGTGGCGTGCGGTCCCGGCAACTTCACGTGCGCGCTGGCCGAGGCCGGGTTCACCGTCACGGGGCTGGACTCCTACGCCGCGCTGGTCGAGGTGGCGAAGGAGAAGCGCCGGGCGAGGCACCTGTCGAACCTGGCCTTTCGGCACGGCGACCTCACCCGGGGCAACACGTTCCGCGACGGCAGCTTCGACCAGGTCGTCAGCATCCACACCCTCTACGTGCACCCGACGCCGGAGCGACTGCTTCGAGAGGCGCACCGGGTGCTCAAGCCCGGCGGGCACGCGGTGTTCGTGAATCATACGCGACAGATCGGGCAGTGGTCGACGTTGCGGGAGATCGGCCGCCGCGACGGCCTGGGCGCGGCGCTCCACGGGCTCTTGTGGGTGCTACCCAACTCGATCTTCGAGGCAGCCCGCCAGCGGGTCGGGCCTCACTATTGGGACGAAGAGACGTTTTCGACCCAGCTGCGACGGACGGGATTCTCGGTGCTGGAGATGCGGAGAACGTTCCTCGGCGGCGTCAGCCTCCTGGTGTGGGCGCGGAAGAGCGCTGAGAACTAAGTGCGTCGTGGGGAGATCGGGCGGTCCCCATCGCAGCCTGTCGCCGGCCTTTCGCCGGGCGCGTCCGCGGAGCGGGCGGGAGATCGTATGCCTTTTCGGGAAGCGCTCGAGCACATGATCGCCGTCACGTACGGCGTCACCTACGACGCCGTCGTGACCCGCTTCCCTCCCTACGAGGCCATGCTCGAGGAGATCGTCGCGTTCGTCGCTCGTTCGGGCCCCGACGGCACGGCGCCGCGCGCGATCCGCGTGCTCGACGTCGCGTGCGGGATCGGGAACGTCAGCCTTCGGCTCGCGCACGAAGGCTACTCGGTCGTCGGGATCGACGGCGTGAAGCACCTGGTCGAGATCGCGCGCGAGAAGAACACGCGCCGCGGGACGAACCTGACGTTCCAGCACCTCGACGTCGCGCGCGACGCGGTGCCGGGGGCGGGGAGCTTCGACGTGCTGGTGAGCATGCACACGCTGTACTGGCATCCGGATCCGCGAGCGCTGCTCGACGCCTGCCGGCGCGCGCTGAAGCCGGGCGGGCACGCGATCTTCCTGACCTACGGCCGTCCGGCGCGCGTGATGCGGACGTTCAGCGAGGTGCGGGCGGCGGAAGGGCTGGGCGCCGCCGTGCGCGCCCTGCGCTGGCTCCTGCCGACCATGGCCTTCGAGTTCTTCCGGGAGAGCGAACGCCGGTATCTGGGCGCGGCCGAGTTCCACGAGGTGCTCGGCCGCGCCGGATTTGAGGTCCTCGAGGCCCGCCAGACGTTTCTGTCGGGCTTGAGCCATCTCGCGTGGTGCCGGACGACCTGAGCCGGTAGCACGCTGCGCCGGGGCCGCCCGGATCATGCGTCGAAGGAGTGGGGTGCGATGAAGACGCGCGTCGGTTTGATCGTGCTGCTCGTGGTGTTCTCAGTTCTCGGGCCCACGCTCGGAACGAGCGAGGGGGGTGGGCTCGGGGCCCACGGCAAGGACGTGGTGCTATATGAGCTGAACGAGCAGGCGCAGTTCACCGCGACGAACCACCGCATGGCCACGTCCGGACTCGAAGGGAAGGCCAGGCGCGGGACGCCGCTGTGCACCGAGGGGCTGATGGCCCACGCCGAGTTGGTGTTCGCCCAGCTCCAAATCATCGTGAAGGACGCGAGCCGGTGTACGGTCGTGGCCTTCGGGACGAGCGACCTGGACCTGAACACTTTGCAGGGCACGATCGACGGTCAGCTCTACGTCGTCGTCAACAGCGACAGGACCAACCTCACCGATGCTGCCGAGCTGAGGGTTATGACCGGCATGTTTCGCGGCACGATCGAGGTGACGGATCCCGCGATCATCACGATCAAGGACGGCACGTTCGAACCGACCGGCTTGATCGGAGTCGACGCCAGGAGCGCTTGGTGTCCGGACTTCGGAATCTGCGAAGCGCCGTTCACGGGAAAGTTCAGGATGCCGTTCAAGGTCCATCGCATCGCGGTCTACAAGAAGGACAATGGCCACCTCGTGCCGGTGCTCCCGGACGAGCGTGCGCTGGGGGACCCCACCGTGCGCCTTGAGATCACGTTCGTCGACGACTAACGCGGGCGGGGAATGATCGGCGTGGAAGAGATGCCGCACGTATCATCGAAGCCGGGTCCGGGGATGGCGCGCCGCCTGGGCGTGGTCTCGCGGGGGACGCGCGTCTATCTCCGGACCCTGCGACCGGAGGACCTCGAGTATCTCTCCGAGTGGGCCGAGAACGCCTTCATCGAGCGCATGGTCGGCAGCGAGTTCCTGAACACGTACAAGCACGTCTACGACAAGGACCCCTCGTTCTACGAGGCCTGCCTGATGGATTCGACGCAGGTTGTCCTGATGATCGAGGCCCGGCCGGAGTGGCCGAAGCCCCTCGGGCTGGCGCGGCTCTTCAACATCCACCTCCTGGAGGGGTACGCGTTCCTCGAGGTCATGCTGACCGACGCAAAAGCGATCCGCCGTGGATTTGGTGTGGAGGCGGGCAAGCTCATCTCGTACTATGGGGTGGACGTGCTGGGGCTCCGGCGCATCGAGGCGAAAGTGTACGAATACAACCGTCTGAGCGCCAACTCGCTGCGGCGCAATGGCTTCCGGCAGGAGGGCATCCTCCGGAAGGCCGGATACCAGGACGGTCAGTGCTGGGACATGCTCGTCTTCGGCATCCTGGAGCAGGAGATCGAGCAGCAGCGCAAGAAGGACCGGGTCTATCTCCCTCTCGAAGGTGCCGAGGGGGACACGCGTGACGCTACATAACTTCCTCCCGCTGCTCGCGCTGATCCTGAACGTCTCCCTCGCGGGGATCACGCTCTTCCGCAACCCTGGGAGCCGGCTGAATCGTCTGTTCACCTACTTCGTCGGCGGCATGGCCGTCTGGAACCTGGGTGTCTTCATGCTGCGGCGATCCCCGGACGAGACGGCCGCGATCTTCTGGGAGATCGTCATCCACACCGGGGTCATCGCGCTCCCGGCGTTCTACTACCACTTCGTCCTGATCTTCCTCGAGAGCACGACACGCCATCGGACCTCGCTGGTCGTCGTGTACACGCTGGCGATCGTGTTCAGCATCATCAACCTGAGTGGCTCGTCGCTCTTCATGAGCGGCGTGAAGTCGACGTACTGGGGCTGGGCCCCCGCGACCGGCCTCCTGTACACGCCGTTCTTCATCTACTTCAACTTCTTCCTCATCTACGGGCTCTCGCATCTGGTCCGGGTCTACAAGGACGTCGACTCCAGCTTCCGGCGCAACCGCGCGACCCTGATCCTGCTGGGAACCCTGGTGAGCCTGGTCGGCGGCGTCATCGATTTCGCCCGGTTCATCCTCGCCCGGTTCGTGCCGGCGGCGGACCTCGTGTACCCGATGGGCATCCCCGCGAACATGATCTTCGCGCTGATGCTCGGGACGTCGATCGTCCGCTACCGCCTCTTCGACGTGAACGTGGTGGTGAAGAAGGGCGCGATCTACCTCCTGCTGTGGGGCGTGCTCACCTCCACGCTCGTGATGGCCGAGCAGTACGCAGACTGGGACCAGCTGAACCCACTCTGGGTCATCCTGCCCCTGGGGTTCGTGATGACCATGCTCGTGAGCCCGCTCGGCCACCGGTTGGAGGAGCGGATCGAGCGTCTGATGTTCAGCCGGCGGCGCGGCTGCTACGAGACGCTCCTGGACCTCAGCAAGCGGATGGGCTCGATCCTGGATTTCGGGCGGCTCATGGAAACGCTCGTCCACGGGCTCGTGCGAGGGGTGCCGCTCACGCACTGCGTCCTGATGATCTACGACGCCCAGCGCAGCGCGTTCGAAGTCTACCGAGAGGACACGACCGTCGGCGAGGGCGCCGGGACCGTCTCGATCCGCGTCGACAGCCCGATCGTGCAGTGGCTGAACCAGAAGGGCCGTGTGCTGGTGAAGGAGGAGGTCAAGCTCAATCCCGAGATCGCCGTGTACTTCGAGACGGCCGAGGCCGAGCTCGACGCGATCAAGGCGGCGCTGATCGTGCCGCTGAAGATCGAGGGCAAGCTCACCGGCATCCTCCTGGTCGGCGAGAAGCTCTCCGGCGACATCTTCGACGATCAGGAGCTCGAGGTGCTCGCCGTCCTCGCCAACCAGGTCGCGATCTCGCTGGAGAACGCGCGGCTCTACGAGGAGCTGTCGAACTCCAACGCGCAGCTCATGCAGGCGAGCCGGCTCAAGTCCCAGTTCCTGGCCAGCATGTCGCACGAGCTCCGGACGCCGCTGAACTCGATCATCGGCTTCTCCAAGGTGCTGCTGAATCGTCTCGACGGCGAGCTGACCGAGCGGCAGGAGACCTACATCCGCTCGGTCCACAACAGCGGCTCCCACCTCCTGCAGCTCATCAACGGCATCCTCGATTTCTCGCGCATCGAGGCCGGCAAGCTCGAGATGCTGTCCGAGGAGATCGACCTGCACGAGCTGATCGACGAATGCATCGAGTCGTCGATGCCGCTCGCCCGCGGCAAGCAGCTGAAAGTCGAGAAAAACGTGCCGCTCGAGCTGCCGCCGTTGTCGGCCGATCGCACCAAGGTCAAGCAGATCCTCCTCAATCTCCTGTCGAATGCGATCAAGTTCACCACGCATGGACGCGTGCTCGTCAGCATCGTGGCCGAGCCGGACGCGGTCCGGGTGAGCGTCGCCGACACCGGCATCGGCATCCGCGAGGACGACCTCGCACGGCTGTTCGAGCCGTTCCAGCAGCTCGACAACCCGGTGGCCCGTAGCGCCGGGGGCACCGGCCTCGGGCTCGCGATCAGCAAGAAGTTCGTCGAGCTGCACGGCGGCCGCGTGTGGGCGGAGAGCCGTGAAAATCAAGGGTCCACGTTCCACTTTACGCTGCCATTGGTCTGAGGAGACCGCCGCCGTATGCCGGGACGTCCAGCCGACCAGAACGTGAAGATCCTCTACATCGAGGACAACCGCGAGAACCGGATGCTCGTTCGCGCGGTCCTCGAGGCGGCCGGATACCTGATCGTCGACGCCGAGGACGGCCTGGCCGGGATCGAGGCGGCGATCCGCGAGGAGCCGGCGCTCATCCTGCTCGACATCAACCTCCCCGGGGTCGACGGGTACGAGATCGTGGCCATCTTGAAGTCGTTCCCGAATCTGGCCTCTACGCCGGTGATCGCCGTGACCGCCTACGCGATGCAGGGCGACCGTCAGCGGACACTCGTGGCCGGCTGCGACGGCTACATCCAGAAGCCCATCGACGTCGACGCCTTCCCCGGCCAGGTCGCCGATTTCCTGGGCGGCAAGCGCGAGCGGGTCGAGAGCCACGACGAAGGCGTCTACCTGCGCGAGCTGAACCAGCGGCTCGTCTACCGGCTCTTGAACCAGGTCGAGGAGCTCAAGCGGCTGAACCAGCACTTCGTGCGTCGGGCCTCGCAGCTCGAGGACCTGCACCACTCCATGCAGGACATCACCTCCGAGCTGGGCGTCGCCGGGATGCTCGAGAAGCTCCTCGGCGGGCTCTCGCAGGCGATCGGGAGCACCAGCCTGACGGTCGAGCTCAGCGAGCCGCCGGGCATCCAGGTCGCCGTGCGCCGGGACACCGGCGCGCAGCCGCGGAGCGTCCTGGCCGGCACCGGCGCGCAGCCGCCCGACGACTGGACCGAGGTCGAGTGGAAGCTGCCCCTCAGCGTGCGCGGTCGCCCGCTCGGCGTGATGATCGCGCGACACGCGCTGCCCCCCGGCGCGAAGGCCGACGAGGAGCAGCTTCTCAAGATCGTCGCCGACCAGGTGGCGATCGCCGTCGAGAACGCGCGCCTCTACGAAGGCGTCATGCGTCGCGCGTCTGAACAGGAAAGCCTCGTCGAGTCCGGCCGGCTGCTCACCGGGACGCTCCAGGTCTCCGAGGTGCTGCATCGCCTCAGCGAGCTCGTGCGGAGCCGATTCGGCGCCGACGTGGTGCGGATCCTCATCCGCGACGAGACCCCCGGCGCCTTCCGCGTCCACGCCCAGGCCGGGACGACCCGGACGCCCACGGAGACGGTGGAGCACGGCGAGGACGACGACGAGGGGCTCATCGGATGGATCGTCAAGCACCGCAAGCTCCTGGCGCACAGCGACGTCCTGCCCCAGCCCAGCGTGAAGTCCACCGCCTGGCTCGCCGACGAAGGGCTCGTGTCGTTCCTCGGACTGCCGCTCTTCCTCGAGAGCGAGCTCGTCGGAATCCTCACGATCCTCTACCGGCAGCGTCACGTGTTCACTCCCGAAGAGCAGGCCCTGGGTGAAGCGCTGGCGACCTCGGCGTCGGTGGCCATCCGTAACGCGCGCCTGTACGAGCAGACGCAGGAGCGACTGCGTCACACCGAGACGCTGCTCGTCGTGAGCCAGGACGCCAGCTCGACGCTGGAGCTGAGCGAGATCTTGCGGAGGACGACGCGGGCGATGGTGCGCACGCTCGGCGCCGACACCGGGGGTGCCTGGCTTCTGAGCGAGGACGGGAGTCGGTTCGTGCCGATCGTCGGCTACCACGTCCCCAAGGAGGTACTCGGAGCCCTCGAGAGCGCGAGCCTCAAATCGCTAGATCCCCGGGTGAGCGACTGGCGCCGCGTGGACGGGCCGGTGTACGCCAGTCGCAGCCAGGAGGACCCGCGGTTCAGTCATCCGATCGCCCGGCTGGTGCCGCACAAGTCCATCCTCATTCAGCCGTTGCGGTGGAAGGGGGAGAGCATCGGAGGCTTCGCGATCGCCTGGCTCAAGGAGTACCACCGCTTCACCGCTGAGGAGCTGCGGCTCGCGGAGGGCATCGCGCGGCAGGCCGCCGTGGCGAGCGAGAATTCACGGCTCTACGAGGGCGAGAAACAGCGCATGGCCGAGCTCCAGCGCACGCAGGCGCAGCTGATCCAGTCCACGAAGCTGGCGGCGATCGGCGAGCTGGCGGCGAACATCGCCCACGAGATCAACAACCCGCTGACGAGCGTGCTCGGCTTCGCCTCGTACCTCGCCGAGCAGGTCCCGCACGGTCAGCCGATGCGGGAGGAGCTCGACCTCATCCAGGAAGAGGCCGGACGCGCCCGCGATATCGTGCGGGACCTCCTGCACTTCAGCCGGCAGCGCGAGTTCATCCCGCAGATCACCGACCTCAACGCGGTCCTCGAGCAGACGCTGTCCATGGTGCGCCGCCAGGGCGCGCTGGACGCGATCACGCTTCATGAGGAATACGCCTCGGGCCTGGCGCCCGTCGAGGTCGACGTGCCGCGCATCAAGCAGGTGTTCCTGAATCTCATCAACAACGCGGTCTACGTCATGAAGGACAGCGGGGGCTCGCTCACCATCCGGTCGCGGGCCAATGGAGACATGGTGCAGGTCGAAGTGACGGATACCGGCACCGGGATCGCGGCCGAGCACCGCGACCGCATCTTCGAGCCGTTCTTCACGACCAAGCCCGAGGTCAGCGGCACGGGGCTCGGGCTGTCGGTGAGTCTGGGGATCGTGCAAAGCCACGGCGGGACGATCGAGGTCCAGAGCGAGCTCGGTCGGGGCTCGACCTTCACGGTCAAGCTCCCGGCCAAGCCGGGCGCGACGGCTCAGGACCCGGATCCCGGCGCTTAGCGCCGCCCAGTTTCTTCGTTAAGTTTCTCACCACGACTCGCCGGTTCGAATCAACTCCCAAGTACCTGGATAATATGACGTTACCGGGACGAGCTCATTTCCGGACTAAAAACGACAATAAATCAACCACTTACGGATATCAGCGTCCAGAAATATCAGGAAGAGATCTCAATATAATCAGCGTTTTATACATCAAACGGCTTGGTCCCACGCTTGCACTCCTCATGTGCGAAGCCGATATATAGACATCGATTCGACAACAGGCACGAGGAGAGATAGCGATGAGCGTGTGTTGGAAGAGCGCACTGACATGGAGCCTCCTGGGGCTGATGTTGCTCTTGTTCGCCCTGGTGTTCGGCCCGGCGCCAGCCCTTGCGAAGGAGGACGGTCCGGACGCCGTGCTCTATGAAGTTACGGAAGACATGTACCTCAAGGACGCGGCCGGTAACTTCGTAGCGAGTGTCGTTCCGGGCGGCCGGCGGACGGCGGTCGCTCAGCTTTCGGGCTGGGCGAAGCTGGGAACGCCACTCTGCCCCTCCTGGGTGCGCCTGCTCGTCCCGACGGCCAAGCGATGCGCGGTGAACGCGACGGGCGCGGACGATCTCAGCCTCGCGACCGGCAAGGGCACCGTCGGCGGGACGTTCGCGGTGGTGGTCCAGGGTGACAACAAGGTGGACGCGCCGGAGTTCGTGATCATGACCGGCACGTTTTCCGGTGACGCGGATCTCTCGCTCTCGCTCGCCGGAATCGCGCCGCTCGGGTCCATCACGAATGGCGTCGGCACCATCGACGTCAACGGCGACGGCGGCGCGGACTTGAAGTTCACGTTCAGCGGGACGTTCCGACTGCCCTTCTCGGTCAGCCAGGCGGGCCAGCGTGAAAAGGTGTCCCGCGGTCGCGACGCCTTCTACCTCGACGACCAGGGCCGGCTGGACCGGGTGAAGCACGACGAGCAGTCGCTCGGCGTGCCGACCGTCAAGCTCGAGATCAACTTCTAGTCTGCGACTCCTCGTTGCCTGGCACGGGCCCGAGCCGGAATACCGGCTCGGGCCCGTCGCGTCTCGGGCGCTTCCGAGCGCCCCTCGGGCGCTCGGCGACGTCAGTCGGCCTTGAAGTACTTCGCGGCGGGGTGGTGGAACACGAGGGCGGACACCGACGCTTCCGGGTCCATCATGAAGCCCTCCGTCAGGCTCAGCCCGAGCGTCTCGGGCTCGAGCAGCCTGAACAGGCCGGCTTGATCGGCGAGGTTTGGACAGGCCGGATAGCCGAACGAAACGCGGATCCCCCGATAGTGCGCCTTCAGCTTCTCACTGATCGGCAGCTCGGGCGGATCCGGAAAGCCCCACTGGGTCCGAAGCCGGGAATGGAGCATCTCGGCGAACGCTTCCGCGCACTCGATGGCCAGCGCCTGGAGCGCGTGGGAGCGGACATACTCCCCCCGCTCCTTCCACGCTGACGCGAGCTCTCTCACGCCGATCCCGCAGGTCACCGCGAAGAGCGCCAGGTAGTCGTCCACGTCGTCCCGCACGTAATCGGCGAGGCAGAGGCGCTTGCCGTCCCGCTGGCGGGGAAAATCGAACTGCGCCGCGTCGCGACCGGACGCGTCGAGCAGCCTCACCGTGTCGCCCGCGGCCCGGGCGCGGTACCAGCGATAGACGCCATGGGCGCTCAGAAGACTCCGGCTGACCGCGTCGTGCTTCAGTCGTTCGACGATCTCCTGGACCTCGAGCGCCTTCGGGTCCCCGGCCGCGAGCAGGCGCTCGACGAGCCCGCGCACACCCAGGTGCTTGCCGTAGAGCATCTGGAGGTTCAGGTACGGGTAGATGTGGGTGAGGGGCACGTCACGCAGGACGTGCCGGTCGAGGTCCGGCGGCGCGGGCACGGCGACGCGCTCGAGCCGCCGCGGCGGCGCCGGCGCCGGTGTCACCGGGGCCGCCGCGACGGTGCCGGCCCCGGTCGCCGCGAGCGCGGCCTGCTCCCGGCGAATACGGGCCACCAGCGCGTCGCGGGTCGGGGCGGAGAAGAGCTGGTTGGCGAGATCGAGCCCTTCCATCGCGTCCTTGGCGTAGAGCGTGAGGCCGCCGTACTCGGCCGCGATGCGGGTCGCGGTGAACTTCTTCGTGAGCGCTGCCCCGCCGACGAAGAGCGGGATCTCGATCCCCGCGACGCAGAGGTCCTGCGCCGTCACCACCATCTGCTGGGCCGACTTCACGAGGAGACCGGACAGGCCGAAGGCGTCGGGCTTGTGCGTGTGGTACGCGGCGATCAGCTCCTCGGGCGGGACCTTGATACCGAGGTTGATCACACGATAGCCGTTGTTCGAGAGGATGATCTCGACCAGGTTCTTGCCGATGTCGTGGACGTCGCCCTTGACCGTGGCCAGCACGATCGTGCCCCGCGTGGCCGACTCGGCCTTTTCCATGAACTGCTCGAGGTGCGCCACGGCGGCCTTCATCGCTTCGGCCGACTGGAGGACTTCGGCCACGATGAGCTGGTTGTCGTTGAAGAGCCGCCCGACCTCGTCCATGCCGCGCATCAGGGGGCCGTTGACGATCTCGAGCGGCGTCGCCTCCCGGAGCTTCGCGTTCAGGTCGTCGATCAGGCCGTCACGGCTGCCCTCCACGATGTAGCGCGCGAGCCGCTCGTCGAGCGAAAGCGTGGTGGCCGGCGGCGCCGCGCGCTTCCGTTCCCGGAAGTACGCGGCGAAGGCCGCGACCGGATCGCTGCCCCGCCAGTAGATGAGGTCTTCGGCGAGCCGCCGCTCTTCCTCGGGGATCGAGGGATAGCGCTCGAGGCGCTCGGTGTTCACGATCGCGTAGTCGAGGCCCGCCTTGGTGCAGTGGTAGAGGAAGACCGAATTGAGGACCTCGCGCCCGGCGGCCGGCAGGCCGAACGAGACGTTCGAGATGCCGAGGATCGTCTTGCATTCCCCGAACCGCGCCTTGATCGCGCGGATGCCCTCGATCGTCTCGACCGCCGAGCCGATGTAGTTGGCATCGCCAGTGCCCACGGGGAAGACGAGCGCGTCGAAGATCACGTCGCGCGCCGGGAGGCCGTACTTGCGGGTGAGGAGGTCATAGCAGCGCTCGGCGATCGCCAGCTTGCGCTGGCGCGTGACCGCCATGCCCTGGCGCTTGTCCTCGTCGATGCAGCCCACCACGACGGCGCCGCCGTAGGTCCGGAGCAGAGGTACGACCTTCTCGAACCGCTCCTCGCCGTCCTCGAGATTGATCGAGTTCACGATGGACTTGCCCTGGCAGTGGCGGAGCGCCAGCTCGATCACCGCGGCGTCCGTCGAGTCGATCATGAGCGGCACTTTCACCTTGCGGGTGATCTGCGTCATGAACCGGTCCATGTCGCCGGCCTCGTCGCGGTCGGGGTTGGCCAGGCAGATGTCCAGGACCTGGGCGCTGTTCTTCACCTGGGCGCGGCCGATCTCGGCGGCCTCCTCGAACTGGTCGGCGACGATCAGCTCCTTGAACCGTCGCGAGCCGATCACGTTCGTGCGCTCCCCCACGAACAGGGGACGGTTGTCATCGGCAGGGTAAAAGACCTCGATCCCGCTGACGGCCTGGGGCTCCTGCGCCGCAGGGACGCGCGGCGGGCGGCCGCTCACCAGCGCCTTCAGCGCCCGGATGTGGGCCGGTGTCGTGCCGCAGCAGCCGCCGACGAAGTTGACCCAGCCCTCGTCGACGAAGCGCTTCATCTTGAAGGCGAGGCTCTGCGGCGTCTCCGCGTACTGGCCGCGCTCGTCGGGAAGGCCCGCGTTCGGGTAGACGCTCACGAGCCGGGTGGACATCGCCGCCAGCGAGCGCAGGTGATCGGTCATGAATTCGGGGCCCGTGGCGCAGTTCAGACCGATCGAAAAAAGGTCGAGGTGCTCGAGCGCCACGTACAGCGCCTCGACCCCCTGACCGGCGAGCATCGTGCCCATCGGCTCGATCGTGCCGCTGACCATCAGCGGCAGCTCGACTCCGGCCTTCCGCATCGCGGCGCGGACGCCGAGCGCCGCCGCCTTGAGGTTCAAGGTGTCCTGGGCCGTCTCGAGCAGCAGCGCGTCCACACCGCCGGCGACGAGCGCCGCGGCCTGGAGCTCGTACGCCGTGCGGACCTGGTCGAAGGTGACGTTTCGCGTGACGCTGATCGAGCGCGTCGACGGCCCCATCGCGCCGACGACGAAGCGCGCCCCGGCGACCTCGCGCGCGAGGCGCCCCGCGGCGAGAGTGATCTCGTACGCACGCTCGGCGAGACCGTACTCGGCGAGCACGTACGGCGCGCAGCCGAACGTGTTGGTGGATATGATATCGGCGCCGGCGTCGAAGTAGGCGGCGTGGATCGACCGGATCACGTCGGGGCGGGTGAGGTTCAGGTGCTCGTTGCACCCCTCGTAGCCGGCGCCACCGAAGTCCTCGGCCCCGAGGCTCGCGGCCTGGATCATGGTGCCCATGGCGCCGTCGAGCACGAGCATGCGCTGTACGGCCGCCTTCCGGAATTCGGACATAGAGTTATAGTAGCGCACATGGTCACAGGGGCCCTCTCGCTCGACGGCGTCCGTGTCATCGATCTCTCTCGTGTCCTGGCCGGCCCGTTCTGCGGCATGCTCCTGGCGGACATGGGCGCCGACGTCATCAAGGTGGAGGACACGGGCTCGGGCGACGAGTCGCGCACCTGGCCGCCCCACAAGGATGGCGAGTCGGCCGCGTACCTCGTCATCAACCGCAACAAGCGCGACCTCACGCTCGATCTGAAGTCTCCGGACGGGGCCGACGTGCTCAGGACCCTCGTCAAGCGCGCCGACGTGCTCATCGAGAATTTCCGGACGGGCACGATGGAGGGGTTCGGCCTCGGCTACGACGCCCTGGCGGCGATCAACCCGGGCCTGATCTACTGTTCCATCTCGGCGTTCGGGCGGACGGGCCCCCGGAAGGACGGCGCCGGCTACGAGGCGCTCATGCAGGCGTTCAGCGGGATCATGTCGATCACCGGCGAGCCCGACGGACCGCCGGTCCGCGCCGGCGTCTCGTTCCTCGATCTCACGACCGGCATCTTCTCCGCTTTCGGGATCGTCAACGCGCTCTTCTACCGGGCGACGACCGGGCTGGGCCAGCGGGTGGACGGCTCCCTCCTGGAGACCGCCGTGACGCTGCTGAACTACCACGCGGAGGGCTATCTCCTCACCGGCGCCGTCCCCAAGGCCCTCGGCTCATCCCACCCATCGCTCTCGCCCTACCGCAACTTCCGCTGTCGCGACGGTCAGTGGGTGTTCATCGCCGGTGCCAACGACCGGTTTTGGCAGCGGCTCGTGGCGGTCCTCGACCTCGGGGCGCTGCGCGACGAGCGCTTCGCGAGCAACCTCGGACGCGTGCGGCACCGGGCCGAGCTGGAAGCGGTGGTGGCCGACGCGATCGCGAAGTACGATCGCGAGCCGCTGCTGAAGCTCCTCGAGGAGGCCGGGGTGCCGGCGACGCCGGTGAATACCGTGGACCAGGTCATGAACGATCCGCAGACGGCGGCGCGCCAGATGATCGAGCGGGTCCTGCACCCCCGGCTCGGCGAGATCCCCGTGATCGGGACGCCGGTGAAATACTCGCGGATGCGCCCGGGCGTCCGCACGCCCGCGCCGCTCCAGAGCGAGCACACCGACCAGGTCCTCGCGGAGCTCGGCTACTCCGCCGACGAGATCGGCGCGCTCCGGGCGAAGAAAGTGATCCGGTAGGTCGTCGAGGGCGCCACGCGACATCCGGGACTCGCGCTGCTCGTCCTGGCCGGCTGCCTCTTCGCCACGCCGGCCAGCGCCCAGCTCTACCGCTGGACCGACCCCGAGGGGGCCGTGCACTACACCGCCGACCTCTCCGCGATCCCACCCGCGTTTCGCGACGGCGCCACGCTGTTGAGCGCGCCGCAAGCGCGCCCGGCGGCGCCGCCGACCACCACGAGTGAGCCGGTTCCGCTCCAGCTCAGAGCCACCCCGGGAGCGCCGATCACCGTCGAGGTCCGCCTCAACGGTGTCGCGCTCACGTTGATCGTGGACACCGGAGCGGACCGTACGGTGATCTCGCCCGAGGCCCTCGAGCGCGCCGGGCTCGCGGGGCAGGCGGGACGCTCGATTCAAGTCGTCGGAGTCACCGGGACCACGACGGCGACGCTCGTGACCCTGCCGCTCCTTGACGTTGCCGGTGCCCGGATCGGGCCGCTGGCGGTGGTCGTCTATGCGCTGCCGGCATCGTTTCGCGGCGGGGAATCGTCGGGCGGGGCGTCGCCTGGCGCCGGCGACGGGCTCCTCGGCCGTGACGTGCTCGACGCCTTCACGCTCAGCGTGGACTCGGCCTCGGGCCGCGCCACGCTCACGGTGCGATGAGCGCTGGCCATCCCGAGCCGTCCGGGCGCAGCGCGCCGCCCGCCCTCAGCGCGGTTTCTTCACGCTGGGGCGCAGGCCGCTCATGCGGGCGATCACGTCGAAGACAACCGCGAAGTCGTAGTCGGCGAGGTCGAGCCCGCGAGCCGCGGTGAGCAGCTCGTCGGTGAGCGCGACCGTCGGAAGGGGTACGCCGAGCGCGCGTCCGGTCTGAAGCGCCAGGCCGAGGTCCTTCTGGATCATGTCCACGTCGAACAGGGCCTCCGCCGGCATGCCGAGGACGAACGGCCCGCGATACTTGAGCATCGGCGAGGCGATGACCGACTTGAGCAGCACCTCGACGGCGCGCTCGCGCTCGATCCCGGCCTTCTCGGCGAGCGCCACCGCCTCGCTGAACGCCAGCATCTGGACCGCGAGGCCCAGGTTCGTCGCGATCTTCATCGTCACCGCGAGCCCGAGCTCGCCGACGTGAGTGATCGTCGGCCCGATCGCCTGGAGATGGGTGCGAACCTTCTCGAGCGCGGCCGGGTCGCCGCCGACCATGAACGAGAGCTGGCCCGCCTCGAGCGTGACAGGACTGCCGGAGACAGGCGCGTCGATCAGCGCGGCGCCGCGCGCGGCGACCGCGTGGCCCAGCTCGCGCGTGACGTCGGGGCTGACCGTGCTCATCTCGGCCCAGACGGCGCCGGCTCGGAGGCCGGCGATCACGCCATCGGGGCCGAGAGCGATCGCGCGCAGCGCAACGCTGTCGGTCACCATGCTGAAGACGGCGTCCACCGCCTCGGCGACGGCGCGCGGCGACTTCTCGAGGGTGAGACCGGCGACGACCAGCGCACGGGCCTTCTCGGGCGTCCGGTTGTAGCCGACGACCCGACGTCCGGCGTCGAGCAGGCGCTTCGCCATGCGGCCCCCCATGGTGCCGAGCCCGACGAAGCCGAGCGTCGCCATCAGCCGTCGCCCTCGTCGGCCACGGCGATGGCGCTGATCTCGACCTTGCACCGCGGATGGGTGGCCAGGCGCGACACCTCGACCGTGGTCGTCGTCGGTAAATGGCCGCCGAGGTACGCGGCCCAGACCCGGTTGAAATCGTCCTGCTCGGCGACATCGGTCAGGAATCGCGTCGCCGAAACCAGATCGGCAAACGTGCACCCGGCTGCCTCGAGCGTCTTGCCGAGGTTCTCCATCGCGAGGACGGCTTGCTCACGCATCGTCGCGGGCAGGTCGAACTCCTCATCGCGATGCGGATGGCTGTGGTAGACGGCGGCGGCGGTCACCCCCGAGAGAAACACGAGCTTGCCGCGGCGCACGACGATCCCGGGCGCGTACGGCATCATCACGTCGGTCCTACGATCGGCGTGGTGGACGATCGAGATCTCTTTCGTCATCGAGCCCCTCCGCGAGTCGCTCAGGCATCCTACCATGGGGCGTCGCGCCCGTTCGGCGCCGCGGTACACTCGCGCCGATGCCCGTCATCGTCGTCCTGGAAGACGACCCGCCGGCGCGGGACGCACTCGCCGAGACCCTGCGTCGTCTCTTCCCGCGCGCGCGCGTGGTCGCGGTGCCGACCGACGCAGGGCCCGAGGCCATCGAGCGCGAAGGCGCCAGCGTCGTTCTGGCCGCGCTACCTGCCGCCGAACGTCTCTGTCGCCGAGGGGTGTCGCCCGCGGTGCGCGTTGTCGCGTTGACCCGCGCGATGGGCCCGGATACCCTCATGAGGGCCGAGGCCCTCGGCGTCTTCGCGGCCCTGCGCGCTCCGGCCAGCGCCGAGCGACTCCAGACGGTGCTCGGGCCGATGCTCGCCGAGGCGAGCGGTGCAAGGGAGGGTGGATGGAACTCCGAGGGCGCGTCGCGGTCGTGACGGGCGGGGCCAGCGGGATCGGTCGCGCCCTGGCCGAGGCCTTCGCGCGTGAGGGCGCCAAGGTGGTTATCGCCGACGTCGACGAGCGCGCCCTCGCTCGCGTCGTCGCGTCGGTCCGAGCGCCGGGCGGCGAGGCGCTCGGTGTCCGAACCGACGTGACGGATCTCGCGTCGGTGCGGGCACTCGCGGAGACGGCCTTCAAGACGTTCGGCCGGGTCCACGTGCTGTGCAACAATGCCGGTGTCGCGCTGTGGGGTGGTCTCGAGGCCGCCACGCACCGCGACTGGCAGTGGGTGCTCGGCGTGAATCTCTGGGGCGTGATCCACGGCATCGAGGCGTTCGTGCCGCGGATGATCGCGCAGAACGAGTCCGGCCACATCGTCAATACGGCATCGATGGCCGGCCTCATCGCGACGCGTGGCCTGGGTATCTACAACACCTCGAAGTACGCGGTCGTCGGCCTCTCGGAGACGCTGGCGAAGGACCTCACGCCCTACCGCATCGGCGTGTCGGTCCTGTGTCCCATGGGCGTGGCGACGCAGATCAGGGACAGTGCCCGCAATCGACCGTCGGACCTCGGGAACGAGACGCCGAGCGCCGCCGCGCCCGTCGAATTGATGGGGCGCACGCTCGCTCCAGCGACGGTGGCCGAGATGGTGCTCGCGGCGATTCGGGGGAACCGCCTCTACGTGATCACCCACGAGGAAAGCCTCGAGCCGCTTCGTCGACGGCACGAGCGGCTCGAGCAAGCCGTCCTCGAGACGAAGGCCTGACCGGGACCGGAACCTATCGCCACGATCACGTCGCACTGGGTCGAGACGGCGGCCGACCTCGCCGAGGTCTCGCGGCGCCTCGGCGCGCCGGGCGAGATCGCCCTCGACACGGAAGGTGACAGCCTGCATCACTACCCCGAGCGCCTGTCGCTGATCCAGCTGGCGACCTCGCCGAGCGACGTCTGGCTCGTCGATCCGCTGGCGCTCGGTGATCTCTCACCCCTCGCGTCCGTGTTTCCCACACCGTCGGTGGTGACCGTGCTCCACGCTGGTGACAACGACCTCGTCCAGCTCAAGCGCCGCGGATTCGGCTTCGCGTCGCTCTTCGACACCTCCATCGCCGCTCGCTTCCTCGGCGCCAAGGCCCTCGGCCTCGACGTGCTGCTCGGGACCTACCTCGGCGTCGAGCTGCCGCCCTCGCGCCAGCGCGACGACTGGTCGCGTCGGCCGCTCTCCGAGGCCCAGCGCCGCTACGCCGAGGCCGACGTGCTGCATCTCTTCGCCCTCAGGCGCCGCCTCACCGAGGAGCTGGTGCGGGTGGGCCGGCTCGCCTGGGTCTAGGAAGAGTGCGTGGCGCTCGCGGCGCAGCCCGTCGTCGAGCGCGTGGTCAACCCCAACGCCTTCGCGGGCCTCAAGGGCGCCCGGGACCTCCCGCCGCGCAACCTCGGGATCCTCCGCGAGCTGTACGAGCTGCGTGAGCAACTCGCGCGCGCGATCGACCGGCCGCCGTTCAAGATGCTCGGCGAAGAGACGCTCGTGCGTCTGGCTCAGGCGCTACCGGGCGACGCCACCGCCATGGCGTCCATCCCGGGGTGCACGCCGAAGGTGATCGCGCGCTGGGGCGACGCGATCCTGGCGGCCGTCGCCCGTGCCCAGGCGCTTCCCGAGACCGCGTTGCCGACGCTCGAACGCCATCCCCGACCCAGGATTCCGGCGATCGTCGCCCGTCGGATCGAGGCGCTCCGGCGGTGGCGGACGGAGGCGTCCCCGCGATTCGGGCTCGAGCCGGGGCTGCTGCTGCCCAATCGCCTGATCACCATGATCGCCACGGCGTCGCCGCTGGACCCGGACGAGCTCGCGTCCCTGCACGGCGTACGCCGCTGGCGGGCGGCGACCTTTGGCGCGGAGATCATTGCCGCGCTCGCCTCGCCGTGAGAAGGTGAACCCACGATGAGTGATTGGCGTACCCTCCTCGTGAACGACGATGCCGGCCTCACCGCGATCCTTCGCGAAGCCAAGACCGTGGTGGTGCTGGGCGCCAAGGCCGACCCGTCGGAGGCCGCGCACTACGTTCCGGCGTATCTGTACGCGCGCGGCTATCGGATCCAGCCCGTCAATCCGAAGTTCGCGGGCCGTCGTCTCCAGGACGCGCTGACGGTGGCGCGGCTCGCAGATCTCGACGAGCCCGCCGACGTGATCGAGATCTTCCGTCGTCCCGAATACCTGCCAGGCCACGCCGCCGAGATCCTGGCCCTGCCGTGGCGGCCGAAAGTGGTCTGGTTCCAGCTCGGCATCAGGAACGACGCGGCCGCCGAGACGCTCGCGCGGGCCGGGATCCGCGTGGTCCAGGATCGCTGCATGATGCCCGAACACCGGCGCCTTCTTTCCAAGAGCCCGTAAGGATCCGACACCCGGAGCCCCCTTCACCCAAAAATGGCCGGCGAATACGCGTTCGTCATGAAAGACCTTCGGAAGGTCGTCCCTCCCAAGCGGGAGATCCTCCGTGGAATCTGGCTCTCGTTCTTCCACGGAGCCAAGATCGGCGTGCTCGGCGCCAACGGCGCCGGCAAGTCTACGCTGCTGCGGATCATGGCCGGCGTCGACCAGGACTTCCTTGGCGAAGCATTCCCGGCTGCCGGGCTCCGGATCGGCTACCTGCCGCAGGAGCCCCAGCTCGACCCGGCGAAGGACGTGCGCGCGAACGTCGAGGAGGGCGTCGCCGAGGTCCGCGCGCTGCTCACGCGGTTCGAGGAGGTCAGCGCCAGGCTGGGCGAGCCGATCGAGGCCGACGAGATGGAGAAGCTGCTCGACGAGCAGGCGCGGCTGCAAGACCGGATCGACGCTGTGAACGCCTGGGACCTCGACCGGACCGTCGAGCTCGCGATGGACGCGCTTCGGGTGCCGCCCGGCGACATGGACGTGGCCAAGATCTCGGGCGGGGAGCGCCGGCGCGTGGCCCTGTGCCGTCTTCTCCTCTCGCGTCCGGACATGCTGCTGCTCGACGAGCCCACGAACCACCTGGACGCCGAGTCGGTGGCGTGGCTCGAGCGGTTCCTCAAGGAATACGGGGGAACGGTCGTCGCGATCACTCATGACCGGTACTTCCTCGACAACGTGGCCGGCTGGATCCTCGAGCTCGATCGCGGCCACGGCATCCCGTGGGAGGGCAACTATTCGTCCTGGCTCGAGCAGAAAGGCCAGCGGCTCGAGCAGGAGGAGAAGGCGGATCTCGCGCGACAGCGCACGCTGGCTCGCGAGCTCGAGTGGGTCCAGATGGCGCCGCGCGCGCGCCAGGCGAAGAGCAAGGCGCGTCTGCAGGCGTATGATGCGATGCTCAACGAGCCGTTCGAGCAGCGGGCGTCCGCGCTCGAGATCGCCATCCCGCCCGGGCCGCGGCTCGGCGACATCGTCGTCGAGGCCGACGACGTCCGGAAGGCGTACGGCGACCGGGCGCTCATCGACGGCCTCTCGTTCAGGCTGCCTCGCGGCGGCATCGTCGGCGTCATCGGTCCCAACGGCGCGGGCAAGACGACGCTCTTCCGCATGATCGTCGGACAGGAGAAGGCCGATTCCGGGACGCTGCGCATCGGCGAGACGGTGAAAGCCGCCTACGTCGACCAGAGCCGCGACGCCCTCGACGGCCGGCACACCGTCTGGGAGGAAATTTCTGGGGGCGCCGACACGCTCACGCTCGGCGGCCGGGCGGTGCCGTCGCGCGCCTACGTCGCCTCGTTCAACTTCCGGGGCGGCGACCAGCAGAAACGCGTGGCGGACCTCTCGGGCGGCGAGCGAAACCGCCTGCACCTGGCGACGATGCTCAAGAGTGGGGCTAACCTCCTGCTCCTCGACGAGCCGACGAACGACCTCGACGTCGATACCCTGCGTGCACTGGAGGACGGCCTGCTCGGCTTCGCCGGGTGCGCCGTCGTGATCAGCCACGACCGCTGGTTCCTCGACCGGATCGCGACCCACATGCTCGCCTTCGAAGACGACGGCCGTGTCGTCTGGTTCGAGGGCAACTACGCCGACTACGAAGCGGACCGCCGCCGGCGACTCGGCGCCGAGGCCGAGCGGCCGCACCGCCTGCGGTTCAAGCGCCTCCCGCGGGGCTGAGCAGCGGTCGCGAGCAGCAGATCAGCGTGTTCTCGCCCGTGCGACGCACGCGGCGAAGCCTGACCTCGCGGAAGTAGAGCCGAAGCGTCCGGGCGAGCGGCCGCGGGTCGCCGCGCCGATGGCGGTTCACGACGAGCGATCCGCGCGGTGCCACCAGGGGCACCATCGCGATGAGCTTCGGGAGCGCGAGCTCCGGCTCGTCCGCATACGTGACGTCCTCCATCACGTAGTCGAACTGCCGGCCGGCTCGTGCGAGCCCGGCGAGGGCGGTCTCAGCGTCGGCGCAGACGATCTCCAGCTTCCCGACGCGATCCAGCCCGAACCACTCGCTGGCGACACGGACGATGATCGGGTCGTGCTCGATCACCGTGATGTGACGCGGAGCCGAGAGCCGGTGGAGCAAATGGATCTGCGTGCCGCCGCCGAGGCCGACGAGCAGGGCCGACGGGCGCCGCGGCAGCTCGACGGCGGCGAGGGCCTTCCACCAGTATTCGCGCCGCATGGGCGCCCAGTCGCCGTCGATCGGGTAGACGGAGAGAATCTCACCCCCGACCATGAGACGGCGCTCCGCACCGCGATCGATGACGCGGATGCGACCGGAGAGGCGCGACCATCCTCTGAAGACGATCCGCGACCGCTTCCCAGTCCCCGGCCGTGCCGCGGCTCGCACGATTTTCATGTTCGCTCGCCTCGGACGGCGGGGCCCCAGCCCCGCGACGTCCTGCGGCTCGCACGACCGT
>Ga0066710_100000067_pt1 | contig 41423 bp, 34 predicted proteins | sample GraSoiAngelo_159_FD_79666 | JGI IMG/M metagenome (GOLD analysis project Ga0066710, IMG submission 79666) | Grasslands soil microbial communities from the Angelo Coastal Reserve, California, USA - 14_1009_16_40cm | ecosystem: Environmental > Terrestrial > Soil > Grasslands | place: USA... | reverse complement strand
TGTACAGGTACCGCGACCCCGAACGGCACCGCCAGTTGTGTTCCCGCCCGCGCGCCACGCTGTGCTGAAACTCGTTGAATCGCGAAAACGAGCGCTTCCCCAGCGCCATGACTTCCTCAAAAATTTCCTGTTCGTGCGGCCCCAGCGGTTTCAATTGGCCATTGTTGTCATGAATAATCCCTACTGTGCTCGTGAACCCCAGCTCCACGGCCCGGTGCGCGATCTTCAGCGCATCGTCCGGATCTTTCACGCCGCTGCCCAGCACGGAGTTGATATTCACCTGAAACACCGCGTACTGCGACAGCATCACCAGCCGGCCATCCAGCGTTTTCAAGCTTTTCTTGGAGACTTCGTCCGGCACCAGGTTATCAATGCTGATCTGCAGATGTTCCAGCCCCGCTTCGTTCAACCGCCCAATGCGTTCCTTGTTCAGATAGAAACCGTTGGTGATTAACCCCGCGATCATGCCCCGCCGCCGCATGTGCCCGATCACTTCATCCAAATCCGGGTGCATCAGCGGTTCTCCTCCGCTGATCGTAATAATCGAAGTCCCCATGTCCGCCAGAATGTCCAGCCGCTTCTTCATTTCCTCCAGCGGAACCGGCCTCGAGAAATCATCGAATTCGTTGCAGTAGGCACAGGCAAGATTGCACTGCCGCATGGGAATGATGTGCACGAGGATGGGGTGCTTCGTCGACACGAGCGCTTTTCCGATCATCTTCAGCTCGCGCGCACGCGTGCGCAGGAAACGCAGCCCTCGCCGCAGCCGTGTTTTCGCACTCGCCCGCACTACGTTTGTTTCTTCAGCCATGAAAGAAGCAGAATCCCCTGCCAAAAATTATACATGACCCCGCCCATCACCGCTGCCCGAATGCCTCATTCGTACCGTTGTCCCGCAATCACATGTTCCGGATTCCCCCAAAAAGCCCCTATCCAAGCCGTCCGTCAACTAACCATCGCTGCCCTTCCATCGTCATAACCTCCAACGGCCGGCCAAAACGAAGAGGTTGACATGCGAGGTGCCAATGCAATCCTTGGCGTCCGATTTGCGCTATGCCGCACGCGAACTACGAAAGCGGCCAGGCTTCACCCTGACCGCTGTACTCTCCCTTGCTCTCGGGATCGGAGCCACCAGCGCCGTCTTTAGCGTCATCTACGCAGTCCTGATTGACCCGTTCCCGTATCCAGGCTCCGATCGCATCGTGGAGCTTCGCCTGGTGGACAAAGCCGGAAATGACCGGTTCACAGGCTTGACCGGCGCGCAGATGGATCAACTTCGCCAAGCCAAATCACTCGAAAGCGTCGTCGGCATGGATTGGTGGAATCTGACCACCACGGACGGCGATCTCCCGGAAGACGTCCAATCCATACACATTTCCCCCGGCTCCCCCAACCACTGGGGCATTCCCGCTCTAAAGGGCCGCTGGTTGATTCCCTCGGATGCACCGCCGGGTGAAGAGCCGCAGCGCGTCGTAGTTCTCGGTTATCAGTTCTGGCAAAGATATTTCCGGGGCGATCCCAACATCGTTGGCCGCAAAATGCAGCTCGTTCACAAAGCCTATGAGATCGTGGGAGTGATGCCGCCCCGGTTCAAATGGGGCGATGGAGAGATCTATCTCCCGCTGCGAGTTACGCAAGATCCGCACATCGATTTCGCCGCTTCGCTGAAGCTCCGCCCGGGAGTTACTGCCGCCCAAGCAAGCGCCGAACTCCAGCCCATACTGGAAGAGTTCGCGAAACAATCCCCAGAGCGTTATCCCGAAAAATTCCGCGTCAGCCTGCGCAGTATTATCGACGTGTACGCGAAGCCTCTTGGACCAACGCTCTATCTCCTGCTCGGCGCCGTTGCATCCCTGCTCTTGATCGGCTGCGGGAACGTATCCATCCTGCTCCTGGCCCGCGGAGCCGAACGCCAGCATGAGCTGGCCGTGCGCGCCGCAGTAGGAGCCGATCGCCTCCGCATCATCCGCCAGTTGCTTACCGAGTCGCTCGCCCTCGCTGCGGCCGGAACTGTGCTCGGTTCTCTCCTGGCATGGAAGAGTCTTTCCCTGCTCACCAAATTCCTGCCGGAGAATTCCTTCCCCGCCGAATCCGTCATCAAAATGAACGTGCCGGTCCTTCTCTTCAGCATCGGTCTGGCCGTCGCCACGGCCGTCGTCTTTGGCCTCTGGCCGTCCTTGCAACTCTCGCGGCCGGACATCGCCCGCCTGATGCAAAGCAGTGTGCGCCGCATGATGGGCAGTGCGAACGCCCGGCGTACCCACAACGCCATGGTTGGCGCTCAGGTCGCACTCACGCTTCTTCTGCTCACTGTGGCGAGTGCCGCGGGCAAGGGTTTCCTCGGGCTCGTGAAGACCGCTCTCGGCTACGACCCGGGGCATACGATGTCGGTTCCGATTCCCATACACGACAACACTCACGTTTCCTGGCAGGACCGTTCCGAGTACTTCGAGCAGCTCCGCGCGAAGATCGCTGCGATGCCGGAAGTCGTTGCTGCCTGCATTTCAACCAACGCCACGCCCCCTACGAATGGTTGGGATACCCGCATCGAAATCATGGGGAACAATGGCGAGAAGCCGGAGGCGCGCCTCAACTTCATCAGTCCTGAATACTTTCCCGTCCTTCGCATTCCCTTGGCACAGGGCCGCATCTGGGATCATGCCGAAACCATGCGCGGTGCTCCGCTTGCGGTGATCAACCAAACCATGGCGCGGCACTATTGGCCGAACGGCAACGCCATCGGGCAGCAACTCCGCATTCCGAACCTCAAGGGTGAGCCGCCTTACTCGCCGGCTGCTCCGGGAAGCGAGGGCTGGTTGCAAATCGTCGGCGTCGTCGCGGATGCGCGCAACGACGGCTTGCGAAACCCCACCAAGCCCTCCATCTATGTGCCTTATGCCCTGCGGCTGCGGATGTTCACTCAGATTCTGGTGCGCACTCGAGTCCCACCGATGTCGATTCTGCGCAACATTCGCGCCCAGCTGGTTCAGGTTGACCCGGAACAGCAGGTGATGCACGTACGCGACCTCGACAGATGGATCACTGGGCTCCCGGAGTATGCCCAGCAGCGCCTTGTAGCCACGCTGTTCGGCATCTTCTCGATCCTCGCGCTGGCGCTCGCCGCCGTCGGGCTTTACAGCGTCGTGTCTTACGGTGTTGCGACCCGCACCAACGAATTCGGCATTCGCATGGCCCTAGGCGCGAAAGCGGCCGACGTATTTCGGATCGTCCTTACCTCGTCGGCGGTGAATGTAGGTGGTGGGCTAGCGGTAGGTCTTCTGCTCAGCATCGCTTTCGACAAGCTCGCCACGAAATGGGTGATGGAAAGCTCCCGCGACCCGCTCATCCTCGCTGGCGTAACGCTCTTGCTTATCTTCGCCGCTGCACTGGCCTGTTTCGTCCCTGCCCGCCGCGCTGCTTCCGTCGATCCGATGGAAGCACTCCGCTATGAGTAGCCAGTGTTCTGCCGGCAGCCTAGCATTTCACAGCGTCTTGCGGTAAAGCACACTGCGCTCGGCAACTTCAAATCCCAGCGCTTCGTGCGCACGTTGTGACACTTGGTTATCGATCACCGTATCTGAAGCCATCTCGATACATCCCTGGCTGCGCGCCCAATCCTCCGCAGCTCGCAGCAGCTTCGCTCCAATCCCTTGCTGCCTCCAGTCCTACGCAACGTACCAGCCTTCCACATACCGGCCACAGCACCGTCCGCAATCGCGCCAACTGGTCCCGATCCGACGGCTGGCAGTATACAGCTTCAAATATCCGCCAATAGTGCTGCCAATAGCGCGGCGCGGGCGGGCATGGTGTTGATCAGAACATGCTCGTGCGTGGAATGCGCGCCGTGGCCCACAGCGCCGAGGCCGTCGAGAGTGGGAATGCCGAGCGCGGCTGTGAAATTTCCGTCCGAGCCGCCGCCGACAGTGCATTCGCCCAAGGAAAGATTCATTTGCTTTGCGAGTGACTTGGCGCGGGCGAAGAGCGATGCGCTCATTTTGCGCTCGAGAGGAGGGCGGTCGAATCCGCCGCTGATCTCAAGGCGAGCGCCTCGTTGAAGCGGGCGCAGGGCGTGCACGCGGCTTTCCAGTCTGCGCATGTCGGAAACGCGAAGTGCACGCAGATCGAGGACAGCGCGTGCACGTTCTGGAATAACATTGGTGCGCGTGCCGCCTTCGATGATGCCGGTGTTGATCGTGACGCCGCGGCGGAAATCGTTCCATCCCTGGATGTGCGCGAGTTGACGCGCGAGTTCGTGGATGGCGTTTATACCTTCTTGCGGTGCGAGACCCGCGTGCGAGGTGCGGCCATGCACGATCAATTCGGCTTCACCGACTCCTTTGCGCGCCGTCTTCAGCAGACCGTGCGGGCCGAAGGAGGGCTCAAGGACGAAGACGGCATCGCTGCGGCGCGCTTCCGTTTCGAAGAATTTCCGCGAGGATTCGCTGCCGATCTCTTCGTCGGAAGTCCAGAGGAAGACGAGGCGTTTGCGAAGCGGTATTTCTATTTGCTGAAGCGCTTGCAATGCGAAAAGCGCTTGAACGATTCCGGCCTTCATGTCAAAGGTTCCCGGGCCGTAGGCTTTGCCACCTACCACGCCAAAGGGCATCCTGGCGAGAGTTCCGCTGGAGTAGACCGTATCGTAGTGGCCCAGGATGAGGAGCTGGCCTCGGGGGCGAGACTTGCCCGGTGCGTGAGTGACGCGGAGAAGATCCCCTCGATGCTTCTGTGTGATTCGCTCCACGCGCCCGCCGCGCCTATTCCATTCTTCGGCGATGAGGCCACAGCAACGATCGGCGGCGGATTTTTCCAGGCTGGGTGATTCCGCAGTCACGAACCGGCGCAGCGTCGCGAGCATCTGTGGGAGGCGCGGCTTCAGGAGGCGCAAGAACTTCTTGGGGAGATAGGAATCAGGCATGGTGCGGAGATGCTACCAATGCGCCGCGATCAGGGCAATCGAGCAAAATCTATCGTGGCGAAAGAAAACCTCCGCGACTTGAAAACCGTGGCCATCGAGTAAGAGCGCGTATCGCGTGGGGCAGAGGTTCGCATATAATTGGAGGTTTGCCGGGGAAGGGCCAGGCGCCGCTGAAGAGGTGTGCGGCGACGGAGAGCGCGAATGATACTGGACGTCGTGGAAATTCAGAAGCTGCTGCCGCACCGCTATCCATTTCTCATGGTGGACGCGATTGTCGAGGTGGAACGCCTCAAGCGCATCGTTGGCATCAAAAACGTTTCGATCAACGAGTATTACTTTCAGGGCCATTTCCCCGGTAAGCCAGTCATGCCAGGCGTCCTGATTCTTGAGGCAGTGGCGCAGACGGGAGGGCTTTTGCTGTTAATGGATATTCCGGACCGCGACAACAAACTGCTCTATTTTGTCGCTGTCGATGGCGCGCGATTCCGGCGTCCGGTCGTCCCCGGCGATCAACTGCGCATCGAAGTCAACGTCCTCAATTGGCGCGGCGACTTCTGCAAACTAGAAGGCAAAGCAACGGTGAACGGACAATTGGTTGCCGAAGGCACGGTGATGTGCAAGATGATCGATCGCGAGCCGCCGGGCAAGGCCGAAGAACCCTCGAAATGACGATGCGCGAAATTCATCCGCAGGCCCTTGTGGCGACGAGCGCAAAACTTGGCGAGGGCGTGAAGATTGGCGCTTTCGCAGTGGTTGGTGAGAACGTGGAATTGGGCCGGGGCTGCGTGCTGCACGCGCACGCGACGGTGGGAGGGCCGTCGAAGTTCGGCAAGAACAATGCGTTTTATTCGTTCAGCGCAGTAGGCGGCGACCCGCAGGACTACACCTTTCGAGGTGAGCGCACCGAACTGCTTGCGGGCGACGGCAACATTTTCCGTGAATACGTCACCGTGAGCCGCGGCACGCAAAAAGGCGGCGGCAAAACCTCCCTGGGCGACGGCAATAATCTTCTGGCGTATTCGCACATTGGGCACGATTGCTCGATCGGCAGCAACATCCTGTTTGTGAACGGCGCAACCCTCGCGGGGCACGTCACGGTGGAAGATTTCGCAACGATTGGCGCGTTTTGTCCGGTGCACCAGTTTTGCCGTATTGGCCGCTTCGCGTACGTCGGCGCATCGACGGTTATTACTCAGGATGTGCCGCCGTTTTCGAAAATCGTCACCGAGCGCGAGACGAAGAGTTTTGGCATCAATGCCATTGGCCTGGAGCGCCATGGATTTTCGCCGGAGCGTTTGCAGACATTGAAACGTGCCTATCGTTTGCTCTTGCGCGCAAAGCTGAATACCTCGCAGGCGCTAGCGGAAATGCGCAAATCCTTGGGCGATTCCACCGACGTGCAGGAATTGATCAAATTCATCGAAAGCGCCGAGCGCGGCATCGTGAAGTAACGCCTGACTCCTGATTTCATGCCGAACGCGAACACCAACACGACAGGCTGGGGACTCATCGCCGGAAACGGGCGCTTTCCGTTCTTGGTGCTGGAGGGCGCGCGTAGCCAGGGAATTGACATGGCCGTCATCGCCCTGAAGGAAGAGGCGTCGACGGAGCTGGAGAGAATTGCCAAACGGCTGCACTGGGTGAGCCTCGGCGAGTTGAGCAAAACCATCGACTTGATGCATCAGGAAGGCGTGAAGCAGGCCGTCATGGCCGGGCAGGTGAAACACAACAAGATTTTCAGCGCTATACGGCCGGACTGGAAACTGGCGAAGCTGCTGTTTTCACTGCCGAGGAAGAATTCGGATGCACTGATCGGCGCAGTCGCTCGCGTGCTGGAAGAGGAAGGTATCCGCCTGGTGGATTCTACTCTGTTTCTCAAGCCCTTGGTGCCTGATCCGGGCGTGCTCACGCGGCGGGCGCCCAACGAACACGAAGCGGAAGACATGGCCTATGGGCTGAGCGTGGCCAGGCAAATCGCGAGCATGGACGTCGGACAAACTGCGGTGATCGCGGATCGCGCTTGCGTTGCGTTGGAGGCGATGGAAGGCACTGACGAGACCATCGCGCGTGCCGCCCGAATTACTGGCGGCAAGCCGCTGGTTGTCGTAAAGGTCAGCAAGCCGGGCCAGGATATGCGCTTTGATGTACCCGTGGTCGGTTTGCCCACCATCGAACAGATGAGGGGCTCAGGTGCGACCGCTCTCGCAGTGGATGCCGGGCGTACGCTTCTTTTTGACCGGGCAAAACTGATTGAATTGGCGGACGGTGCGGGAATCGCGATTCAGGCTTTCCCTCCCGCGGCCTTGCCGGAACCAAATAGCGTTTCGAAGGGAATGAACAAAGAATGAGCGCGGCGGGACAATCGAAGAGGATTCGTGTCGCCGTGGTGGGTACAGGCGAATTCGGACGCAACCACGCGCGTGTGTATCGTGAGCTTGAACGTGCGGAACTCGTTGGCGTCTTCGACCAGAATCAAGAACGTGCCGCGGCCGTTGCGGATGAATTTCAGACGCAGGTCCTGAAAAGTCTTGATGAATTGGGTGGGCGCGCGGACGCCGCGAGCGTCGCCGTCCCGACGGTCGCACATGCGGAGGTGGGCTGTCGACTGCTGGAAATGGGGCTCGACGTTCTCGTTGAGAAGCCCATGGCCGTGAATCTCGCAGAGGCCGATGCGCTGCTCCATGCGGCAAAGAAAAGCGGACGGATTCTGCAGGTGGGCCACGTCGAACGCTTCAATCCTGCCGTGGTTGCGGTTGAGCCGATCCTGAACCGGCCGCTGTTTTTCGAAGTGCATCGATTGGGCGTCTTTACGCCGCGCAGCCTCGATGTGGACGTGATCTACGATTTGATGATTCACGATCTGGACATTTTGCTGGGGCTGGTCAACGAACCGGTCGCGGAAGTCAAAGCTGTTGGGATTCCGGTCCTAACGGACAAAGTGGACATTGCGCACGCGCGCCTGGAATTTACGGGCGGGGCCGTTGCCAATATCACCGCCAGCCGGGTTTCCACCGAACGTGTTCGCAAGATGCGCTTCTTCCAGCAACACGAGTACATTTCGCTGGATTATGCGCGGCGCGATGCCCTGCGCATCGGCGTGAAGAAGCCCGGTCCGCAGCCGGAGTTTGGGTTTGAGAAGCTGAATGCACCAGCAGTCGAGCCGTTGTACGCGGAGCTCGAAGCGTTCGTTGATGCCGCACGCTCGCGCAAGGAGCCGCGCACGAACGGGACAGCGGGGCGCGCGGCGCTCGAATTGGCGGGCCGCGTCATGGCAAGCATCCAAGTGCACGCCGCGCGCGTCAATCTGTTAGGCGGCCGTAAGACGGCCGACGCTATGGGCGATCGCAAAGCGGCCGGTTGGGACGCCTTCGCTTCACACGAAAAATAAGATGATTTCGCGGATTCTGGTTCCGATCGATGCTCGTCCGCCCGCGGCGGTAGATGCGCCAACGCAGCGCCGCCGTCCCACCAGCATGGATGAGCGCACGCTGGTGCCGGCCATGCTGCCCATCGTGCAGTTGGACGGGCACTCGATGATCCCCACGAATCTGCCACTGGAGTCCATTGCGGCGCGCGTGGTCGTGCCCCGAGATTTGAATCGCGAAGCCTACAGCGTCAGGGAAGATCATTCGACGCCAGTGCAGCCGACGGACATGGACGAGCGCATCGCCGTGCCGTTGGGCGCCGCACCTCCGGAATCGAGTCCATACCCGCTGCATGTGCCGGAAGACCTCGTCGGCCCCGATATTTTCAGTACCGGGGAAGTTCATTTGATCGCGCCCGAGCAGTCGGAAAAGAAGGGCAAGTGGCAGCTCATTACGCGTTTTTCTTCCATCGTGTTTCACATTCTCCTGTTTGTCGCGCTGATGTTCCAATCGAAGCTATTTCCGCCGCATGAGCCGACGCAGGCAGAAATGGATCTCGCGCAACGCCAAATGGTGGTGCTGCTTCCGCCGGGAGCGTTGGAATCGTTAAAGCCATCGACCCGTGCGGTTCAACCTACGCCCAAAGTGCATGTCGATCCCCGCGTTCTGCGGGAAGTTGCGCCGCCGATCGTTCCAACGCCGGCGCCCCAACCGGAACGTCCGGTGAGAGAGTTGCCGAACGCACCAGTGCCCAAGCCAAACGCTGTTCAGCCTGACCCACCGCCCAGCGCGCCAGCGCCTAAAGCGGATGCGCCCAAGCCCGCGCCAAAACTCGAAGCGCCGGATACCCCACAGCCGCAGCATGGGCTGATCTTGCCGAAGAATTCCACCAGCCGGTCAATTCAAGACTCGATCCGTGAGGTGGCGAAGAGTCCATCGGCCGGTGGCCGCTCCGGCGCAGTGATTGGCCCGATGCCGCGTTCGGGCGGGGCACTCGGCGGAGGCGGATCACAAGGTGGCGGCGGTACCTACGGCAATGGTTATGAGATTCTTACACCTACCGAGGGCGTCGATTTTAGTGATTACATGGCCCGCGTCATCGCTGCCGTACGGCGGAACTGGTATGCCGTGATGCCGGAATCGGCGATGCTCGGCGACCGCGGCCGCGTGGCCCTGCAGTTCCGCATCATGAAGGACGGCACCGTGCCGGCTGGAGAGCCTGTGCGGCTAATCGGTTCCGGAAAAGAACCGCTCGACCGCGCGGCAGTGTCAGCCATTCGCTCGTCGAATCCGTTCGAACCGCTGCCGCAGGCATTTAGCGGACCTTACATCGAGCTGCGGTTTTATTTCCTGTATAATTTGCCGATCGAAGCCGCTTATCAGTGAAGCTCACGCGCCAACAAGTTCTAGGCATTCTTCTTCTCGCGCTTTTCATGCTCATTTTTGTTTTTGTTCGCGCGCGGCACCTCCTCGTTCGATGAGCGAAAACAAAGCGCTTCTGCCTCTCGTTGTTGTTGTTGGTCCTACGGCATCGGGAAAGTCGGCGCTCGGGGTGAGACTCGCGGAGCGGCTCGGCGGGGAAGTTTTGGCCTGCGATTCGACGCAGCTCTATCGCGGGTTTGATATTGGCACTGCAAAACCCACTCCTTCCGAACGCCGCGGCGTCCCGCATCACCTCATGGATATTCTTGGCCCGCAGGAAGAAGCGACCGCGGGCAGATATCGCCAATCGGCGTTGTCTGTGCTGGACGGCTTGCGGCAGCGGAAGTGCCTGCCAGTATTCACCGCCGGCACGGGATTGTACTTGCGCGCGCTGCTCGAGGGTCTCGCGGACGTTCCGCAGCGCTCGGAGGAATTGCGCGAGCGGCTGCGCGCGAGCGTTGAAGAGAACCCGCCCGGCCATCTGCATCGAATCCTGAAGCGGCTCGACCCGGAAGCGGCTAAGAGGATCGCGCGTGGGGACCAACAGAAGCTCATCCGTGCAGTCGAAGTTTGCATTCTGGCGCGCAAACCGATATCAGAAGTGCATCGAACCGGCCGCGTCCCGCTGGAAGGATGGCGCGTTCTAAAAATCGGATTGCTGCCGCCGCGCGAGAAGCTCAACAAGCGCATCCACGCCAGAACAGACGCCATGCTCGAGCAAGGATGGATGCGCGAGGTGCAAGCGCTGCTGGAGAGCGGCATGAGCCAGAATTCAAAACCGTTTGATTTCATCGGCTACCGCGAGTTGCGCGCGGTACTGCGCGGCGAGATTACATTGGAAGAGGCACGGGGAGCGATTCAGCAGGCCACGCGGCGGTACGCCAAACGCCAGCTCACCTGGTTTCTCAAAAAGCCGGGCGTACGCTGGTTTGCAGGATTTGGCGATGACGCTGCGGTACAGGACGGCGTTCTCGAATGGCTTCAAACAGAAGGACTGGAACAAAAGAAACTTCTAGAGTAAGCCCTGCCGCAAATCCACTTTTTTTTGCACGGCGCTACTTTGGAGTAGCTTCTGGTTTGTCCTTGCCCTGAATGGAGAGCAGTTCCACCTCAAAAATGAGGGTCGCGCCGGGTCCGATGTCCGCGCCCGCGCCACGGTCGCCATAACCCAGCTCCGACGGAACAAAGAGTTGCCACTTCGATCCGACGGGCATGAGCTGGAGAGCCTCCGTCCAACCTTTGATGACTCCATTTACCGGAAATGACGCCGGCTGGCCGCGCTTGTAAGAGCTGTCAAATTCCGCGCCGGAGATAAGTGTGCCTCGATAGTTGCAAACGACCGTGTCAGTGGCAGTCGGCTTCGGTCCCGTACCTGCCGTTAGAACTCTGTATTGAAGACCGCTGGGCAGCGTGACGACGCCGTCCTTGGCTTTATTCGCCGTCAGGAACTCAGCGCTTTCTTTCTTGTTCAGTTCCCCGGCCACTTTCATTTTCTCTTGCTGTTTGTTACGCACCTCGGTCTGCAGTTGCGTTAGCGCAACTCGCGCCTCGTCTTCCGTCAGGAGCGTCTTGCCGGCAGCGAGAGCGTCTTTCAGGCCCCGCAGAACAATGGTGGGGTCCACCTCGACGGTCTGTTTGTGCAGATTGGTCCCAAGGTTCATTCCGAGCGCATAACTGAGTTTGTCTTTCTGCGTCTTGAGCATCAGGACATTCTGGACTCTTGGCCTAGTTGCTTGTCCCGTCTTGGCCGCAGGGGCTTTTTGACCGCCGGCGGAGGGAGCCGGTTGAGCCTTCGCCGCCGGAGGTTGTTGAGCATTCGCGGCCGATGTCTGCTGCGCCAGGGCATTCCCAAGCAGCATCATCCCAGCCGTCAATAAACTTACTGCCGCTATCAAGGGTTTTTTCATAAACTCATCTTCCCACGACTCTGTCGGCTCTGCAAACCACCGCTTATTGGCGCAGGCACGAAAACGTCAATGCTCCGCCGGCCTCCATTTTTTGAAGTTTCCCCGAAGATGCAACCCAGATTCCGAAAATCTGACCTAGTTATCGAGCGGCAGAACTGCGGGATTGGAGATGGTCGCGGGGCGAAGGAGAGAGGCGTATAATCGTAAGTTAGGGGTAAGTTCCGCTCGAAAATGTGCAAGTCCGCGCGATGACTCCCGGCCGATCTCAGTGACCAAGACGCAACATCAAGTCTCGACGGCAGAGCGCGCCTTGCTTGTAGGCGTGGGATGGAAGCGCGCTCCTCGCTTTCCCGGCATGCCGGCGGGTGAGCAGGGACGCGAATCGCTTTCGGAACTGCTGGAACTGGCGCGCAGCGCGGGAGCGGAGATCGCCGGCACCGTTTTCCAAATGCGTGAAGCCGCTGATCCCGCGACGCTGGTGGGCCGCGGCAAGCTGGATGAGATTCGCGCCGAAGCCACGGCGCACGAAGCGCCGCTCATCATCTTCGACAGCAACCTCTCTCCTGTGCAACAGCGAAACATTGAGGAAGCCACGGAACGCCGGGTGATCGACCGCACGCAACTGATTCTCGATATTTTCGCGCGTCATGCGCGGAGCCGCGAAGGCCAGTTACAGGTCGAATTGGCGCAATTGAACTACATGCTGCCCCGTCTGACGGGAAAGGGAACGGCGATGTCACGCCTCGGCGGCAAGAGTGGCGGCGGTGGCGCCGGTGGGGCGGGCGGCGGAGCGGGACGCATCGGCGTGCGCGGCCCTGGCGAAAAGAAACTCGAAACCGACCGCCGCCGGATTCGCGACCGCGTCCGAAAGATCCAGACCAGTATTGATGAGGTCCGCAAACAGCGAGCGCTGCGGCGTGAGGCGCGCAACGCCGTCCCTCTCGGGAACATTGCGCTGGTGGGTTACACAAACGCGGGCAAGTCCACATTGTTCAATGCCCTGAGCCGGGCTGAAGTGCTGGTTTCCTCGAGGATGTTCGCGACGCTCGATCCCACGATCCGCGCGCTGCGCCTTCCCTCGAACCGCCGAGTCCTGGTTTCCGATACCGTCGGGTTTATCCGCGATCTGCCCAAAGGATTGCTGACGGCGTTTCGCGCGACCCTCGAAGAAGTGCAGGAAGCTTCTTTGATTCTGCACGTAAGCGACGTCTCCAATCCGCACCACGACGAACTCGACGAGGAAGTCGACAAGATTTTGCGGGAACTTGGCGTTGACGGCCGTCCCAGGCTGCGCGTGCTCAATAAGATGGACCGGCTTACTCCTGAGGAGCGAAAACCCATCACCAGCGGCGCAGGGAGAAGTGCTGGCGCCGACGGCGCGCCGGTGTTAGTGTCCGCTCTTACGGGTGAAGGGATCCGGGAATTGCTGTGGCGCATGGACGCCGAGATGGCTACCGATCCCATCGTAACGCTTTCGATCCGATTGCCGCTGGCGGAAGGGCGCACGTTGGCAATGATCCACGCGCTGGGACGCGTTCTGCACTCGGAAATTGACGATTCGCACATGCGGCTTGATGCCGAGGTACCCGCGTCCATCGCCAAGCGCCTGCGGCTCAAAGAGTATGAACTCGAGGAACTTTCGCACGCCCGATCCCGTAATATAGAATGAAGGTCGGCGGCTTTTCGGGCATCATTTGTGATCGTTGCTTTGCGGCCGCCACAAACGAGGTTGCCATGGCTGCTTTTTTCCTGTGGATCATCCTGTTCATCCTGTGCTGGCCGCTCGCGCTGCTGGCTCTGGTGCTTTATCCGTTCGTCTGGTTGCTGACGCTGCCTTTCCGCCTTGTGGGAATCGCCGTCCACGGCGTTCTCGGTCTCTTCAGCGCCATCTTCATGCTCCCTATCCGGCTCCTTCGCGGCCCGCGAGCTGTCTGAGCCGAGTGATTCGTTTTTCGACGTGCTAACTGCGGAGTAAGACCGAGGAAAACCTCTGTTTTTAGGAACTTGCGGCTCCTCTGGTGGCCTCTGCTTCTTCAACTCCGCGGCCCTATCTTCTGTGGAAAACGTTGTGGAAACTCCAGCCCTCTCCTTGAGAGCGGCCCTCGCGTTTTACTTGGCCTGCTGGAGAGTTGGGAAACTGAATTCTCGTAACACATTGAAAACAAATTGTTTATTTGCCATTCTGCGAAACATGCACCCCCCATCCTGACTTCCTTGTCGCCGGGGTGCACTTTTCACATTTGCACAGATTTGCAGCAGCCGCATTACGAAAGAGTATAGCTTTATTTGCTTGTACTCTTTGGGACCGAGTTAATCACGAGATAACTACCAAAGACGAAAATGCCCATGGATTAGGGCTCCTTGGAGCGGTCCCGGAACCGCCTCTGACGTGTTGACGCATCCTTACACCAAGTCTATAGTGAAACTGCGGTGGCTGAAGCCACGGGGCGGCACCCCGCCGTCATGCGCCATGAATCTTCCTAACTCACTGACGCTGTTGCGGATCTTTTTCGTTCCCGTCCTCATCGTCATCCTCCTCACTCGCAGTCCCAACTTCGAGTTCTGGGGCTTTTCCATGCACTTCGAAGTCTGGGGCGTGTTGATCCTGCTCCTGGCTGCAGCGACCGATTGGGCGGATGGATACTTGGCTCGGCGGCGCTTGCAAGTGACGACCCTTGGCATTCTTCTCGACCCTATTGCCGACAAGCTCTTGATCTCAGCGGCGTTCGTTTCGCTGGTGGATATGCACCTTGTTCACGCGTGGATGGTGGTGATCATCATCGGCAGAGAATTCACGGTTCTCGGTCTGAGGAATATCGCCTCGGCCGAGGGATTCACCATTGAGGCCTCCACCCTTGGCAAGACAAAAATGGTTTTGCAGGTGTGCGCCGTGGCGGTGCTCATCGTCGGAGCCCGGCACCCGTCGCTGAAGCCCCTAGCGCAAATCCTGCTTTGGCTCGTTGTCATCAGCGCACTCGTCTCCGCCGCCCAGTACTTCAGGCGCTTCTGGAGCCACGTCGACGACAGCATCAAGCAACGACGGCGCCTCCGGATGCTCGAAGCCCGCAAGAAGTCCCAGGATGCCGTCCCTCTCTGAAGCGGACCGGCGGACCGCTCTGAAAATAGCCCGGACGGCTGTCGTCGAAGCCGTCTCCCACTGCCGGCTTCCGGAGGTGTTCCCTCGCGAAGGAATCTTCGCGGAGCGCCATGGCGTCTTCGTGACCCTTCACGTGAGCAAACGCCTGCAGGGTTGTATCGGCGTCATCGAAGCGAATGAGCCGCTCGGAGAGGCCATCGTTCGCTGTGCTGCCAGCGCTGCGCTGGAAGACCCCCGTTTCGCCCCCATGAGGACGGACCAACTTGGTGAACTTAGCATTGAAATTTCCTTGCTTTCGCCCATGGAACCAATCGCCCCTGAATCAATCGAAATTGGGCATCACGGGTTATTCGTCCGTTTACACGCCCAGCGCGGGCTTCTTCTCCCTCAGGTTGCGACCGAACATCGACTGACGCGCGAGCAGTTCCTCGAGGAGACATGCCGGAAGGCAGGGTTGAGTCGCGAAGCCTGGCGCGATCCCGAGGCTTGCCTCTTTGGATTTACATGCGAGGTCTTTTCCGAGAGTTCACATCGCGAGCGGACCTGAAGCATTCAGCCGGGTATGAAAGATCGAAATCGCACAGTGCTGCAAAAACAAAAGGCCCCCGCGGAGAAACCGCAGCGGGCCTGAACCGTTCAGCGAGGTGCCGGGGTTCTACTCGATTTCAATGTAGTCGCCCGCGTAGACTTCGATTGAACTGAATGTGATCACCATCGTCGATGAATTGCGGCTCACGTTAATGACGATTCCTTCGCCGAGTATTTCGCGCGGCAAATCATTCCATTCGTAACGCGTGGGAGCACTCCCGAAGCCGTATATGGAGTCCTGGTAACCCTTGTTTTGTGGCACGGTCTCTGCCATCGAACCCTGATACCGGAAGATTCGAAAGTAGTCGCCAACCTTGACCCCCTGGTTGGTCCCCAGGTTCACGTAGACCGCGCTGAGTTTGCCGTAGATCTGTCCATAGTCTTTTCCAACCACCACCATCGCTACTGGCTTGCCGCTGACAGGCGCAAAGTGATCGAAGGCGGCAGGATCCTTGTACGGGGGAGCCGGACGATCCTGATAAGGCTGGAGAATATCCCCGCGCTGCATGTACCCGCAAGAAAATATGACCTGAGCGACAGAAACCTTGGGCTGAACGTCCACCACGCGAACCTGTCCCGCGTCCAGATAAGGCGTGCCCATGGCTTTCAGAAGCTTCTCTTGCCACTTGAACCATTGTACGTTCGTCGGATCCTTGTCCGGGCGCACGACCGAGAATCGGTCGCCGACGCGAACACCCTTGTCCTGGCCGCGGTTGATGTGCACATAGTCTCCGCGCGCAAAGCTGATCTTGTAGTTTGATTGCTCCGCGGAGACGAGCCGGATCTCGTCTGGCACTTTCTGGTCCGTGACGAAACCTGAACAATTCACCGTGCTGAAGTCGATTTGCGGAATTGCCGGAGCGGCCGGGGTGGCGTTTTGCGCCGAACTTACGGCCGCACCCAGGAAGACCAACAGGGACAAGACAGCTATTCTAGCGCGCATTCCATAACTCCTTCGAAAACACGCCCTACGGGCCGTGCATGGACTTTTCCTAGCGAAAGTATCAAGGCCTGCGTCACGCGTCAACAAATAGGCCAGGGTTGCTTTACACTTTTGATACGGGCGCTCGCGGCGGATACGGCATACTACTAGCTGTATTTTCAATGGATTGGCGGCACAAGGCGGCGTATGGGCCTCTTTGGCACAGGGTTACAGCGGGTTTGCGCGGTCGTCGCGGCCTCCACGGCGGCCGAAATGTCGAAGATGGTGCGCTCCGCCTTGAGGCAAACCAGGACTGTGGAATTGCGCCTCGATTGGCTGAGCAGCGACAGAGAGCGTACGCGATTCCTCGATTGGCTTGGAAAGGGCCAACCTCGGAATGCCACGTTTCTTGCGACCTGCCGCCGGCGCGAAGGCGGAGGCAAGTTTGCCGGGGCCGTCGACCGCGAACTCTACTGGTTGATTCAAGCCCGCGAAGCCGGTTGCCAATGGTGCGATCTCGAAGTGGAAACCTTGCTCAAGCTTCCCGGGCAATCCGTTCGGGAATATCCCGTACCGCCCCGTGTCTTGCTTTCCGTGCATGACTTTGAGCGCACACCGGATTTGCCTCGAAGCATGAACCCTCCGGCGCACGGCGAAGTCGATGCCGTGAAGATTTCAGCCAAAGCACGGAGCATCCGCGACAGCCTCAGGCTCCTTCGTCTGGCGCGAAGTTCCAAGAGTTTTGTCGCCGTTCCAATGGGAGAAGCAGGCCTGCCCGCGCGAATCCTCGCTTTGCGCGAGGGAAGTGCGCTGGCTTACGCTCCCGTCGCCGAGGCGACCGCCCCCGGCCAAGTTTCCCTGGGCGAGATGAAGCATCTCTACCGGGCGCACGCTCTCACGCGCCGCACTCGGGTCTACGGAGTGATTGGTGATCCCATCGGTCATTCTCTTTCTCCGTTGCTGCACAACACGGGATTCGCGGCGCGCCGTGTTGATGCCGTCTATCTCCCATTTCTGGCGCGCCAGCTCGGAGATTTTCTCTCGGCGATCCCGGAGTTCGGTATTCGTGGTTTCAGCGTAACTCTGCCGCACAAGCAGGCGATCCTCAAACGCTTGAAGGAATGCGAGCCGCTAGCGGCTGAGATTGGCGCTGTGAATACCGTGGTGGTCCGGAGTGACGGGTCGCTTTACGGCTGCAACACGGATTACGTCGGCGTGCTCCGCGCGCTGGAGAAAAAACTCCAAATCAAAGGGAGCCGCGCTCTGATTCTCGGTGCCGGTGGATCGGCGCGTGCGGCTGCGTTCGCGCTCTCGCGCGGTGGCGCTATCGTCGGAATTTGTGCTCGGCGCGAGAAAGCAGCGAAGGAACTGGCCCGGACCGTGGGCGGAGAAGTAGTGCCGCGCCGCGCTTTACGCACGGAATTTTTTGACGCCATTCTCAACGCTACACCGGTTGGCATGCACCCCCGCGGTGGAATTTCGCCTCTCGCGCCTGGCGAGTTACACTGTCGGATCGTGATGGACTTGATCTACCGCCCACAGAGGACTCAACTCTTGAAACTCGCCGCGCAAAAAGGAATCGCCACCGTCTCCGGCCTCGAGATGTTTCTCGCGCAGGGCGTCGCCCAGTGGGAAATCTGGACGGAAAAGCGCGCGCCCGAAGCTTCCATGCGGCGCGCCGTGCTCGCGGCGCTGCGAGCCGAAGAGAAGTCGCAGCCTCGCTAGCCTCAAGTGATGTAATAATAGGTTTCTTTTCACTGTGAACTGAAAACTGTCGATTGTGAACTCACTCTCATGATCCAGCCGGACTTCCACGAATTTCAGCGCCTTGCGAAACAGGGCAACCTTATCCCCGTCTACGATGTTTTTTCCGCAGATTTACTGACTCCCGTCAGCGCCTACCTGCGAATCGCCCAGGGGGCGCGGTACTCCTTCCTCCTCGAAAGCGTCGAAGGCGGCGAAAAAATCGCGCGCTACACGTTTGCGGGCGCTCACCCCGAGGAAGTCTTCCGCTATGCCAGCGGCGCGTGCGTCTTGGAGAGCCGCGACCGGATGGTTTGGGAAGAGCGCGACCCCATTTCGTTCTTGCGCGAGCGCATCGAGCGTTTTCGTCCCGTGCGACTTCCCGGATTGCCGCCGCTGGTCGCGGGAGCCATCGGCTACTTCAGCTATGACATGGTGCGGCTGATCGAACGCATCCCCAGGCGCCTCCGCGATGAAATCGGCCTCTACGACGCGATGCTGATGTTCTATCGTGGCCTCGTCGCCTTCGATCACGTGCAGCACCGCTTGTGGATCGTTCGCAATGTTTTCACCGAAGGCCCCGGCAGCCTCCGAGCGAAATACAATGGCGCCGTCCGCGAAATCAAAGAAACGCACCGACTGCTCGATGAGCCAGTGACCGCGGAACGGACAAAAAAACCGTCGAAAGCGAAGAAACACGGGCCCCTGAAAGTGACTTCAAATTTCCGCCGGCCCGAATACCTGGCTGCCGTGCGGAAAGCCAAGCAGTATATTCGTGCCGGGGATATTTTTCAGGTCGTGCTGAGCCAGCGGTTCTCCGCCAAAACTCAAGCTAAGCCGTTTGAAGTCTATCGTGAGCTTCGCGCGCTAAATCCCTCGCCCTATCTTTTCTACCTGCAGTTGAATGACGTCTCCGTCGTCGGGAGCTCGCCGGAAATGCTCGTCAAAGTGCAGGGCCGCGACGTTTTCTATCGTCCCATCGCTGGCACGCGTTGGCGCGGCAAGGACGAAGCCGAAGACCAGCGCCTCGAGCGCGAAATGCTTGCCAGCGAAAAGGAACGCGCCGAGCACATCATGCTTGTCGATCTGGGACGCAACGATCTCGGCCGTGTCTGCGACTACGGCACAGTGAAGCCCGAAAAGTTGCTCGCTGTCGAACGCTACTCGCACGTCATGCATCTGGTTTCCAGCCTGCGCGGCCGCTTGCGCGAAGATGTGGATTGTTTCGATGCACTGATGGCTTGTTTTCCGGCTGGCACGGTCTCCGGCGCGCCCAAAGTTCGCGCCATGGAAATCATCGAGGAGCTGGAGCGCACCGGCCGCGGAATTTATGCCGGAGGAATCCTCTATCTCGATTTCGCCGGCAATCTCGACTCCTGCATTGCACTCCGCACCATGGTTGTGAAAAATGGCGTCGCCCACGTCCAGGCCGGTGGCGGCATTGTTGCGGATTCCGCGCCGACGAGCGAATATCAGGAGAGCGTGAACAAGTCGAAGGCCTTGCTTAGCGCGCTTGAAAAAGCGCACCGCGGAAATCGATCGGGGAAGCTGGCATGATTCTGCTTCTCGACAACTACGATTCCTTTACTTACAATCTCGCCCAGTATCTCGGCGAGCTGGGTTGCAACGTCGAGGTGCATCGCAACGACAAGATTACCGTCGAAGAGATCGTCCGGCGAAAGCCGGAACGCATCGTGATTTCTCCTGGACCTTGCACGCCGCGGGAGGCGGGCATTTCCGTGGAGCTGGTCGAGCGGCTGGCCGGAAAATTTCCCATCCTCGGCGTGTGCCTCGGCCACCAGGCCATCGGTGCCGCGTTCGGCGGCAAAATCATCCGCGCTCCGAAACTCTTCCATGGCAAAACCAGCCAGATCCATCATGACGGCAAGAGTATTTTCGGCAACCTGCCGGATCCTTTCACCGCCACGCGCTATCATTCCCTCATCGTCGAGAAAAAATCCCTGCCGCGCGAGCTCACGATCACCGCCGAAACCGACGACGGCATCATCATGGCCTTCCGTCACCGCCGCCACAAAATCGAAGGCGTGCAGTTCCACCCCGAATCCGTCCTCACCGAATCCGGCAAGCAACTCCTCAAGAATTTTCTTTCTTTGTAGGGCGCAGCATGCTGCGTAGCTTGGCTGAAACACTTCGGATCTCGAGCCCTCACCAATTCAAATCTGCCAAAATCGCCCCGTAGATCTCCATCCCTCTCCAAAATTGCCCCAGCCGCAAATTTTCATCCGAGCTGTGCTGGTGATTGTCGTAATTTGCAATCGGCACGCCCACCCACTGCAGCCCCAGGTCCTCGAAGATATACATCGGCACGCTGCCTCCGGACGACGGCATGACCACCGTGTTCTTGCCCGCTGACGCTCGCACGACTTCAACGATGGCTTTGGACATTGGCAGATCCATCGGCGTGCGCGACGCCCGATAGCCTCCTTCATAAATGACTTTCGCGATTCGTGCATGCGCGCGGCGCTCCTCCATCGTGGGCTCGTGGTCCACCACGAAAAATCCCTGCTTCTCGATAAACGCCGCAAGTTGCTCAAACTTCTTCTTCGGATCCTCCCCCTTCACCAAGCGCGCCTCAAGCGAGGCCTCCGCCCGATCGGGCACAACGTTATGGGCTTGCTCGCCCACATACGCGCTGCGCAATCCCCGAATATTCAGCGAAGGCTGCATGATCAGTTCCACGAGCTTCTTCCCGCCGCCTTCCGGTTTGGCGATTCCCAGTTCCCGCTCGAGATCGGTGTCATTCTCCGGCATTTCCGCGAGCGCCTTTTTCTCAACTTCGCTCAGTGGCGCGGCGTCATCGTAATAGCCCTCAATCAGCACCCGCCCTTCGGCGTCCTTCATTGACGCCAGCAGCCGTGACAATTCCATCGCGGGATTCGGCGCCCAGTTTCCGTAATGCCCGCTGTGCAGCGCGCGGACTGCCCCGTACACCGTGACGTCGATCCCGATGTCGCCCCGGTTTCCGAAGAAAACCAACGGCCGCCCCGATTGATGAACGGGGCCATCGGCCGTGATTAGCAGGTCCGCCCCCAGCAGATTCTTTTGCAGCTCAAGCGTTCGTTGCAGATTTGTCGATCCGGCCTCTTCTTCTCCCTCAAAAATGACTTTGAGATTCACAGCCAACGGGATTTTCTTAGCCCGAAGCGCATCGAGTGCTGCCAATAGCGCCACGATAGGCGATTTGTCATCCGAGGATGAGCGCGCGTAGATCCGCCAGTCATCGCGATAAACAGCGCGATGCTGCGCGCTGTTTTCAGGGAAGGGTATACCCTTTCCGCTGGCTTCGATCGCAGCATCGCGAAGAACCGGCTCAAACGGTTTTCCATCCGTCCACGCTGCCGGATCCACTGGTTGTCCGTCGTAGTGCGCATAAAAGATCACCGTGCGTTTCGCTTCTGGTGTGCTCAGCTTGCCGAAAACTACCGGTCCGCGCCCGCTGATGGGGAGCAAATGCGTTTCGATTCCCCGCGCCTCCAGCATCTCCACCACATGCGCCGCGTTCTTCTGGATGTTCGGTGTGTCGCTCGCAATGTTAGGGATGGAAAGGAATTCGCGCAGTTCGCGGATGATGCGGTCTTCGTTGTCCATGCGGTAGTCGCGCACTTCCTGCGCGACTTGAGCAGGCGCCGGAGGAGTTGACTTCTGTGCAAGCGCCGGATACGGTAAAAGGGCAATCAACAGAGTGACCACTATGTTTCTCAAAGTTTCCCTCCTTTAACGCTCCCGGCGGCTTTGCTGCCGCAGAGCAACACGGCTGGTCCGGCGCGGCCTGCCAGTGATTCTATCTGACCCGTAAGGTCTCTGCTCGTTCGCCGGTTTCTTCCCGCGGTGTGAAGGCTCCGCGGCGCCATTTTGGAGCTGTAGATGAGTGAGCTTGCTCTGGAAGTTGAAAGCCTCGCGAAAGTGTACGCCTCGCGCGGGAAAGGGCCGATCCGCGCCGTCGACGGTATGAGTTTCCGCGTGCCAAGCGGGATCATTTTCGGTTTGCTTGGACCCAACGGCGCGGGCAAGTCAACGCTGCTCCGCATGCTCTCCACGCTCACGCGGCCGACCGAAGGCACCGCGAAGATCCTCGGCTACGATGTCGTGAAAAGACCTATCGAAGTGCGAAAGCGGATATCTTCGGTGATTCAGGCGACGGCGGTCGAGCTGTTCTTGTCCGTGAAAGACAATTTGCTTACCTACGCGCGCTTCCAGGGACTCGACAAAGTGACGGCGGCGCGCCGCGCCGATGTCCTGATCGAGGAATTTCAGCTCGGCCCGGAAGTCGACCGCAAGGTGCAGGATTTGAGCGGCGGTTTCCGGCGCCGCGTGCAAGTCGCGAAAGTCTTCATGGTCAATACGCCTGTGCTTTTCCTGGATGAATTCTCGACCGGGATGGATCCCATCCTGAAGCGCCAGGTAATGAATCTTCTGCGCGCCGAAGTCGAGAAGGGAAGAACCATCATCCTCACGACGCAAGTCCTCAGCGAAGCGGAAGAGCTTTGCGACGACATCCTCATCATCAACAGGGGAAAACAGATCGCACGCGGCGACCTTAACACGCTGAAGCTGCTTTCCCACGGAGTGTACGAGATCACCCTAGCATTCGACCATCTGCCGGAAAACATCCAAGCAGAGATTGCGGCGCTCTCGCCCATCCGTTCCACTATCGAAGCAAACGCGATTGATCTCGCGCTCAAGATCGAAGAAAGCCGGGTCATGGAGGTCGTCAGTGCGCTCTCGCGCAACCGCCATGTTCTGCGCGTCGAAGTCCGGGGCGCAAGCCTTGAGGATATTTTCGTCGAATTGACGACCCGGGAAGGGAAGGAACTCACTTGAGCGCACTATCCGCCGTTGTCTATCGCGAAGCGAAGATTCGCGCGACGAACTTCACTTTCATTTTCTGGGATCTATTTTTCCCGCTTCTCTACATGCTGGTCTTCGGCGTGGGCGTCAATTCCGCTCTTGGCGCTCCCACAGGGGTTGGGAATGTGAGTTACAACGAGTTCTTTCTGGCCGGAATTTTGGCCATGGCCAGTTTTGCGATCGCCTCCAATACCTCCTGGTCGTTTTTCCTCGACCGCGACAACGGCATCTTCTACGAGATGCTCACCTATCCCATGAGCCGCAGCGAATACCTGCTTGGAAAGGTCATCTTCAACGTCCTTATCGCCGTCGCGCAGGCCGCCCTCACCCTCGCTGTCGGCCGCTCGCTGCTGGGCATTCGCGTCCAGTGGCCGAAATTACCCCTGCTTCTCGCCGGGATGGCCATCGGCACCGCCGGCTGGTTTTTCTTCTATGCGATCTTTGCTTTGCGGATCCGCCGCAACGACATTTTTAACAGCATTACCAGCGTCTTCTACTTTGTCTTCATGTTCGCCAGCTCGATGTTTTATCCACTCGAGCCGCTCCCCGTCTGGCTTCGCCAGGCCGCGCTCCTGAATCCTATTACCTGGGAGATCGATTGGCTGCGCTACACTTCCATCGGGATCGGCGATTTCCATTCGATTTTGCTTGAGGGGGCGGCATTCCTGGTTTTCTCGCTGGCTTGTTTTGCCTATGCCGTGCGCTGCCTGCAGCAGCAAGAGTAGTTATCTCGATTAGGTTAGCGCCCCGCGGGCAGTTCTGCGCCAGACGGCCAGCCAGTTAAGGACTGATTGGGCACAGTACCATTCCTTAGGCGGTTCTATCTTCTAGACTTAGAGTGCGCTTCTCTCGGAGGATTCGCATAACTATGCCTCGTCACGCTTCGGCCGCGATGCTGGTGTTCCTGCTGGCGGGCATCCCCCTGCCTGCCAGAGCCACAGGCACTCCGAACCTACTTCCGCTAGGCGTTGTCACGCAGGCCTCCCACGCGCACTTCAATGCCGCCAAGGTCTCCGCAGGTGCCACCATTTACGATGGCGACGGCTTGTCCACCGAGGCCGAAGGGGCGCTCCAATTCCGCGGTTCGGCCGCACAGCTGTATCTGCCCGGCTCCAGCGGCGTTACCTTGCGTGGCCTTCCAATGGGAACCCAGGCGCAGCTTCAAGCCGGCACGGTGGTCTTCTCCGCAGCCAAGGCTGCCGCCATGGAAATCATCGCGGATGAAGCTTTGATTCGCCCACTTGCCGATGCTCCCACGGTTGCCCAAGTCACCATTGTCGGTCCGAAGGAATTGCAAATCAGTGCTCGGCGTGGCGCCTTGCAATTTGCCTATGCGGGCGAAACCGAGAACATAACCGAAGGCGCGTCCTATCGTATCGTTCTGGATCCTCTCGAAGCTGTGCCGCGGCCTTCCCCTCAGCGGGGCCCAGTGAAGGCCGGACGTGAAAGCAAAAAGTTCAAAATTATCGCAATCCTGACCATCGGTTGGGCGACCGAATGGGGCCTTCACGAAATCTTCGAAAGTCCCGACCGCCCGTAATTCGGAAGTCTTTTTAAATCGGAATCCTGGTTGCCAATCTAACTCCCGCTTGTGAACTCGGCCAGACTCGCCAGTTTCTCGCTCGCTGCCCCTGATGAGATGACGAAACTTGCGAGCCCTGCTGCTTCGCGAAAATTAGCGGCGCTATCCGCAGCCACGAGCGCAGCGGCAGCATTGGCCACCACGATATCGCGCGCCGGTCCGCCTTCGCCTTCCAGGGTCCGCCGTATGAGCGCCGCATTTTCGGCAGCCGTTCCTCCGCGAATGGATTCAAGCGGCGCTCGTGCCACGCCGAACTCTTCCGGCGTCACCGTGAAGCGCCGGACCGCGCCGCCCCGGACCTCGGCAACCATCGTCTCTCCCACCAGCGAAATCTCATCCAGGCCGCCGGCCCCGTGCACCACAAACCCGCGTTCGACGCCCAGTTCCGCCAGCGTCGCGGCCACTAGCTCAAGCACATCCTCTGAAAATACGCCCACCACTTGCGATTGCGCCCCCGCTGGATTCGTGAGCGGCCCCAGAAGATTAAACACGGTTCGCACCCCAATCTGTTTACGTGCGGGAGCCGCATGCCGCGTCGCCGCGTGTGCGGCTTGCGCGAACAGAAATCCGATGCCAATTTCCCGAATCGCACGACCACACTGTTCGAACGGCAGATCGATCCGCACCCCCAGAGCTTCCAGTACGTCTGCCGACCCGCTCCGCGAGCTGACCGCGCGATTTCCATGCTTTGCAACGCGCACGCCTGCTGCCGCCACAACGATCGCCGCCGCCGTCGAAATATTAAACGTGTTCGAGCCATCACCGCCGGTTCCGCACGTGTCCACCATGTTCGCGGGCCTGGCTTCGCCCTCCGCAAACACGCGTGTGGCGTGCCTCCGCATCACGCGCGCGAATCCAGCGAGTTCCTGAACCTCAACCGGCCGCCGATTGAGTGCCGTCAGCAACCGCACGATCTCCGCCGTTTCAACGTGCCCGGAAAGTAGCTCTTCCATTACCGCTTCCGCTTCTTTGTGCGCAAGGATATGCCCAGCCTCGGCGCGCTCGATTAGGGGAAGTGTCATCCGAAGGCTTCCCCAGTGCATCGCCGGACCGTTGTGCAGTTCGCACATTTTTTTGTCGCTCGCAGCCTCATTTCGCGCGTCCTTGCCCGACCTTAATGTTCCGAGTAAACTCTACAGTTTCGAGTATCCTCAAAATTCTAACATCTGTTGACTGCCCCATTGTCACACGGAAAACAGGACCGAGATGAAGATCCACGAGTATCAAGCGAAGGCGATTCTGTTGCGGTATGGCGTGACCACTCCCCGCGGCGAAGTCGCCTTCACCAAGGAAGAAGCGCGCGAGGCGGCGCACCGCCTGAGGTCGCACGTCAATGTTGTCGTCGTCAAGGCGCAGATCCACGCGGGGGGCCGCGGCAAGGCAGGCGGCGTAAAGCTGGCCCGCTCCTCCGATGAAGCCGCCGATATCGCCAGCCACATTCTCGGCATGAAGCTGGTCACTCCGCAAACTGGTCCTGCCGGCCGCATCGTCAAGCGCCTGCTCATCGAAGAGGGCCTCGACATCAAGCGCGAACTGTATCTCGGCCTTCTCGTCGATCGCGCTACTGGCCGCGTCGTCTTCATGGCCAGCGCCGCTGGCGGCATGGAAATCGAGGAGGTCGCCAAAGAAGATCCCGGGGCCATTTTGCGCGAAACGATTCATCCGGCGGTGGGTTTGCAGCCTTACCAGGCCCGCAAAATCGCGTTCGGTCTGAGCTTGCCGAGCGAAGTCGTGAGCTCTGCAACGCCGTTCCTTGAGGCTCTTTATCGCGCCTTCATTGACACCGACGCCTCGATGTTGGAAATCAATCCTTGCGTGCTTACGGGTGACGGTAAACTCGTCGCGCTCGACGCCAAAATGACCTTCGACGACAACGCGCTCTTCCGTCACAAGGATCTTCGCGAACTCCGCGATTTCGATGAGGAAGATCCCCTCGAAGTCGAAGCCTCCAAGTACGGCCTCAACTACATCAAGCTCGATGGCAGCGTCGCTTGTATGGTCAACGGCGCCGGTCTCGCCATGGCCACCATGGACATCATCAAGTACGCTGGTGGATCTCCGGCAAATTTCCTGGATGTTGGCGGTGGCGCGTCCGCCGAACAGGTCAAAAACGCTTTCCGCATTCTCATGAGCGATCCCGAAGTCAAAGCCGTGTTCATCAATATTTTCGGCGGCATCCTGCGCTGCGACGTTCTCGCCACCGGTGTCGTCGCCGCTGCCAAGGATTTGCAATTGAAAGTCCCCGTCGTCGTTCGCATGGAAGGAACCAACGTCGAAGTCGGCCAGCAAATTCTCCGCGACAGCGGCTTGAACTTCACCATCGCCGACGGCATGAAGGACGGCGCACAAAAGGTCGTGGCTCTCGCCGGGGGTGCGCGATGAGCGTCCTCGTTAACGAAAAAACGCGCCTCATCGTCCAGGGCTTCACCGGCCGCGAAGGCACCTTCCACGCACAGCAAATGATCGAATACGACACGAACGTCGTTGGCGGAGTCACCCCCGGCAAAGGCGGCACCAAGCATCTCGAGCGTCCCGTATTCAACACCGTCGCCGACGCCGCGAAAGCCACCGGCGCAAACGCTTCCGTCATTTTCGTTCCCCCGCCCTACGCCGCCGACGCCATCCTCGAAGCCGCCGATGCGCAGCTTCCCCTGGTTGTCTGCATCACCGAAGGCATCCCCGTCCTCGACATGGTTCGCGTCGCCTCCGTCGTGGACTTCAAAAAAACTCGGCTAATCGGCCCGAACTGCCCCGGCGTCATATCTCCCGGTAAGTGCAAGATCGGCATCATGCCCGGCCGCATCCACAAGCAAGGAAATGTCGGCGTCGTCAGCCGCAGCGGCACGCTCACCTACGAAGCCGTCCATCAACTGACGCAACTTGGCATCGGCCAATCCACCTGCATCGGCATCGGCGGCGATCCCATCATCGGTACGACATTCCTCGACGCCATCCGGCTTTTCAACGCCGATCCGGACACGCACGCCATCATCTTGATTGGCGAAATCGGTGGCAACGCCGAAGAGCGCGCCGCGGAGTGGATCAAGGTCAACATGAAGAAGCCCGTGGTCGGCTTTATTGCAGGCCAGACCGCGCCCCCCGGCCGCCGCATGGGCCATGCCGGCGCAATCATTAGCGGCGGCCAGGGCACCGCCAAGGACAAGTACGCCGCGATGGCCGCCGCCGGCATCCGCACTGTCGAAACTCCCGCGGACCTCGGCGCCACCCTCGCTGCCGCCTTGAAATAGCTTTTGCTGTCTTTTTTTTGGCACTGCTGTTTCCGGATGTAGGGGCGGGGCTTGCGCCGCCCGGTAGCGCCGGCCTCTTGCCGGCGAATTTTGCAGTTCAATTCGGAGGAACTCTCTCGTGGCAATCGAGCGCACTTTTGCAATCATCAAACCCGACGCCGTCAGTCGCGGGCACCAAGGCGAGATTCTTACGCGCATTCACAAGGCCGGTTTCAAAATCATCGCCATCAAATCCATACGCCTGACCAAAGAAGAAGCCGGCGGCTTCTACGCCGTCCATCGCGAACGCCCCTTCTTCCCCGAACTCACCGACTTCATGAGCTCCGGCAAAATCTTCGCCATGGTCCTCGAAGCGGAAGGCGCCATCCGCAAATGGCGAGACACTATGGGCGCCACCGACCCCAAGAAAGCCGCCCCAGGCACCATTCGCCACGACCTTGGCACCAGCATCGGCAACAATTGCACGCACGGCTCCGACGCCCTGGAAACCGCCGCCTTCGAAATCGGCTATTTCTTCTCCGGCCTCGATTTGATATAGCTCAATTTTCTCCCTCAAGGGCTAGAAAGTAATGCCCTCGATGCGAGTCTCAAAGACACGGGACCAGTTTTTGCCGGTAATGAAGAATCTATGTCGTACAGAGTCAAAGGCGATTCCATTAAGAACTGCTTCCGGACTCTTTTGCTCCTGCGAGGCGAGTGAGGAAAAATCGATCCACGAGCGAACCAGACCCGAGCGCGCATCGATGCGCGCAATCCGATTGGAATGCCAGATGTTGGCATAAATTTCGTTACCAATGAATTCGAGTTCGTTGAGATTGGGGACTGCTTCCTTGCCTGCGTAAACTTCGAGCGTGCGAACAACCTGGAATGTTTCGGGATCAAGATAGCGCAAGTGGTTTGTGCCGTCACTGAGGATTAGGTTGGAGCCGTCGTGAGTAAGTCCCCAGCCCTCACCGTCATAATGGAATTCACGGAGCTTGCGGAAGGTGCGCAGGTCATAAACAAAACCCCTCTTCGTAAGCCAGGTTAGTTGGTATATCTTTCCGTGAAAGATAGTCAGGCCTTCGCCAAAATATTGAGAACTCAGGTCCGTCTTTTGCACTACCTTTCCGGTCTCTAGATCTACTTTCCGGAGCGAAGACTGTCCCGTCTGCCCGGTACTTTCATAAAGAAAGCCACCGAAGTATTCAAATCCTTGTGTGAAAGCCTTCCGGTCGTGAGGATACGTTTTCAGAACCTTAACACTGAGGACGGGAACGGATGGTTGAGCGACTTGAAAAACGTTGGCGTGAGGAAGTGAGTGCAAAGAAGTCGCGAGTGCAAATACTCTCACTACCGTAGTTGAACGTTTGAGTCGGGTAACCAAAGATGGCTTGAGATTCATGCGGCGACCTCTATGCTCCGAGCATACTGCCGAGGTTGTGCCCGGCGCGTCCCTGAGGCCAGTGGCCAGCGATACGGCTGAATGATTACAACAATCCGTCTTCTTTCAACCGCAAACGCGAAAAGCGCAGTCGAGCTAGTTGGAGGAGTCCAGCGCAGTTTCAGAGGAGCGTGTCTTGACGATTTCTCTTCTATAATGCCTTCGTGGATCCCCTTCGCGAACTCGGCCGCACGCTTCTCTTCCTCGGCGGCCTGCTCATCTTCCTCGGCGCCCTTTTCTACTTCGGCGGCAAACTCCCCTTCCGTCTCGGCCGCCTCCCCGGCGACGTCATCCATCGCGGCGAACACACCACCTTCTACTTCCCGATCGTCACCTGCCTTGTCCTCAGCCTCGGCCTTTCTCTCCTCTTCTGGCTTTTTGGACATCTCCGCAAGTAACCGAGTCTTTCCTTTATGTCCTTAACTTCCTTTACCGCATTTTCTCGACGCCAAACTCAGCGCGGATAAACGCTTTAATCCCTTCCTCCCCCGTCAATCGCAAGCACAGCAGTTTTCCCTCCCGTTCGACATCGATGTGAAAATCAAAAAACGGGCAGCACTTGCTTTCCGCGCCTACCCACTCCGCCAGCTCGGCAAGTGATACGTCCGCCGGGCTGTACTGAAATTCATAGCCCTTCTCCGTTTCCACGCTCTCCTTTCGCTGCGCATTCAATTTCTCGCCCAATTGCTTATGCCGCGCCCGCTCCGCAGGATTCAGTGCCTTGTTGTTGCAATAGAATTTGCTCTGTGTCGTTGCCACTTGTCTCTCGCCCTCCACGACGATCGCTGAGCCTTGCGCCGCCAGCCCTGCCGCTGCGCCGCCCACAATCAGTAGTGTCAGCGCCGCACCCGCCGTCACCGCCCTTCTCTTGCTCCCTTTTCCAAACCGTTCCTTCTTGCTATTCATGGCTTTCCTCCAAATAGGATTTGCCACGCCCCATTCCCGGATGCTAGAACTTAAAGTCAGCTTTAAGTCAAGCGCTATTTCAGGAACGCCATCATGAAGATCGGTGAACTCGCCGCCCGTGCCAACCTCAACGCCTCCGCCATCCGTTACTACGAAAAACTCGGTCTCCTCGCCACGCCACAGCGGATCGGCGGCCAGCGTCGCTACCCCACCGACGCCCTCTATCGCGTCCTCCTCATCCGCTTCGCCACCGACATGGGCTTCACCCTCACTGAAATCAGGCTCTTCCTCAACGGCCTCCGCGACAACATCCCCGTCGGCCCGCGCTGGAAAAAACTCGCGGCCCGGAAACTTGTCGAAGTCGAACAAAACATTGCCCGCTCTCTCAAACTTAAATCCCTCCTCCAGGGCCTTCTACGCTGCCACTGCACCTCCCTCGAGTTCTGCGTCAGCCGCCTCAGCCTCAGCCCCCACCTCCGTGTCCTCTCTCGGCGCTGCAAATAGCTCCACCGTTGTGGCGCCAGCCGGAATTTATCCCGACTTGGTCGGGAGGCCGGCGTCTCTTGGTGAAGCATGTTTATCCTGCTTGCCTTGAGCTTCGAAGGGAGCGACCATCGGGAGTCGAGGAACCTCTCTTGCAACTTGCGTCTGCTGCCAGATCCATTCGTCCTCGCTTTTTGAGCGCTCTTTTCACTTTTTTGCAAAAGAGTGCTCGTCATGCCGTCCCGTTTCAACGGTTTGCACACTCTTTTCCAAAACCGCCGGGTGCGGCCGTATTATTCCCGTTTCGGTGTACTTCTTCTAGTTTTAACGTTCCTTTTTTACTTCCTTACTTCCTTACCTCATCTTTTCTTCGCTGTTGGAGTCACTCCTCATGACCCAGCAACTCACCTTCAATCTCATGCCCGACCGCAAGACCTGGACCGTCAGCGAGTTGACCGGAAAAGTCCGCGACCTCCTCGCCAAAAACTTCACCGACATCCGCGTCCAGGGCGAAGTCTCCAACTGCCGCGAGGCCCAGTCCGGCCACATCTATTTCACCTTGAAGGACGATCGCGCCCAGGTCCGTTGCGTTTACTTCAAGCAGCAGCAGCGCGGCATCAAGTTCCGCCCTGAAGACGGCTTGCTGATGACCGTGCACGGCTCCATTAGCGTCTACGAAACGCGCGGCGAATATCAGATTTACGTGGAAAATCTCGAGCCCGTTGGGCGTGGCGCGTTGCAGCTCGCCTTGGAGCAATTGAAAAAGCGCCTCGAAGCGGAAGGCCTGTTCGACCCCGCGGGCAAGAAACCGCTGCCGGTTCTACCTAGCCACATCGGCATCATCACTTCACCAAAGGGCGCCGCCGTGCGCGACGTCGTCCGCATCCTCACGCGCCGTTTCCCGAACGTGCACCTCACCGTCTACCCCGTGCGCGTCCAGGGCGAAGGCTCCGCCGAGGAGATCGTCAAAGCGCTGAAGTTTTTCAATCAGAAGAGACTCGTCGACGTGCTGATCCTCACACGCGGCGGCGGGTCCATGGAAGATTTATGGTCTTTCAACGAAGAAATCGTCGCGCGCGCTATCTTCGCTTCAGAAATTCCCGTGATTTCGGGCGTCGGCCATGAAACCGATTTCACCATCGCCGATTTCGTCGCCGACGTCCGCGCTTCCACGCCTTCCGCCGCCGCCGAACTCGTCGTCCAGACCCGTCGCGAATTTGACAAGCACATCGCCGACCTGCGCGAATCGTTGGCTGGACTGATCCGCTATCGCTTGCTGGAATTTTCTCGCCATGTCCACGAGCTTTCCGCGCGCCGCGGATTCCGCCGCCCACTCGATCTCCTGCGCCAGCAGCGCCAGCGTGCCGACGAAATGACTTCGCGCCTCGTCCTCGGCCTTCGCGCGCGCCTCGAGCAATCGCGCAAGCGCTTTACCATCGCCCACCTGCGCATCGCTTCGTTCGATTTTCGCGTGAAGATCGCTGCATTCCGTTTGCGCATCGAAAAGCTCAGCGCCGAACTCGGCGTCCGCATCGAGCGCCTCCTCCGCGCCAAGCGTGATCGCTGGCAGCGCCTGGCCCTGCAACTCCAGGAGCGCGGCCCTCTAAAGGTACTCGAACGCGGCTACGCCATCGCCACGGATGCCGCCGGTAACCTCCTCCGCTCTGCGGATCAAGTTCAGATCGGCGACTCCGTGGCCATCCAGCTTCACCGCGGCAGACTATCTACGGAAGTCAAAGGAAAGGAGTGAATCCGCGCCAAGTGGCTATCAGAAATTGAAATTCTTTGTGTCTCTGCGCCTACGAAAAACTACTCGTCGTCGGAAGAGGAAGCTACCTTCAAAACAGCGAGGAAGGCTTCCTGCGGGATGTCCACCTGCCCGACGCGCTTCATGCGGCGCTTGCCTTCTTTTTGCTTTTCGAGGAGTTTTCGTTTGCGGGAAATGTCGCCGCCGTAGCACTTGGCGAGAACATTCTTGCGAATGGCCGCGACCGTTTCGCGTGCAATGACGCGGCTGCCAATCGCTGCCTGGATCGGCACTTCAAACATCTGCCGCGGAATGAGCTTTCGCAAGCGCGTCACCAGGTCGCGCCCGCGCTCAGCCGCAAAGTCACGATGGATGATCAGCGCGAGTGCATCCACCGGTTCGCCGGCGACCAGCACATCCAGTTTGATGAGGTCGGATTCGCTGTAGCCCGCGAGGTGATAATCGAGCGAGGCGTAGCCGCGTGAAGTGGATTTAAGACGGTCGTAGAAATCGAGCACGATCTCGTTCAGCGGTAATTCGTAGGTGAGCATGACGCGCGTCGGAGAGAGGTACTCGAACTTTTTCTGCGTGCCGCGCTTTTCCTTGCAGAGCTGCAGGATTCCGCCGATGGAATCGTCGTTGGTGATGATCATCGCTTTGATGATCGGCTCTTCGATTTTTTCGATGTCGCTGGGGTTCGGAAATTTCGAAGGGCTGTCCACTTCGATCACTTCGCCCGTCACGCGCGTGATGCGGTAGCGCACGCTCGGCGCCGTGGTAATAAGGTTCAGTCCGAACTCGCGCTCCAGCCGCTCCTGCACGATTTCCATGTGCAGCAGGCCGAGGAAGCCGCAGCGGAAACCGAAGCCCAGCGCGACGGAATTTTCCGGCTCGTAAAAAAATGCCGCGTCGTTTAATTGTAATTTTCCGAGCGCATCGCGCAGAGGTTCGTAGTCATCGGCAAGCACGGGAAACAACCCCGCGAAAACCATCGGCTTGATGGCCTCAAATCCCGGCAGCGCCGGAACGGGGCGGCTGGCATCCGTAACGGTATCGCCCATCCGCGCATCCGCCACGCGCTTGATGTTGGCGACGACAAAACCGACATCGCCGGCTTCGAGTTCTTCAAGCGCGACGGGCTTCGGCGTGAGCGTGCCAAGTTGCTCGACCTCGTAAACCTCGTTGCTGTATACGAGTCGAATTTTCATGTGATTCGTGATGCGGCCTTCCATAACGCGCACGAGAACGACGGCGCCGCGGTAAATGTCGAACCACGAATCGAAAATCAGCGCCTGCAGCGGATTTTCCGCACTGCCCTTGGGCGGCGGCACGCGAGCAACAATGGCTTCGAGAACATCTTCCACGCCGATGCCGCTTTTCGCGCTGATCAGCAATGCGTCTTCCGCCGGAATCGCAAGCACGGTTTCGATTTGTTCTTTTGCGAAATCCGGCTGCGCTGCGGGCAAATCAATTTTGTTGATCACCGGAAGAATCGTGAGGTTGTGACTTGAAGCGAGAAACGTATTCGCAACCGTTTGCGCTTCCACGCCCTGGCTCGCATCGACCACCAGCAGCGCGCCTTCGCAAGCGGAGAGGGCGCGCGAAACTTCATACGAAAAATCCACGTGGCCGGGGGTATCGATTAAATTCAATCGATACGTGTTCCCATCTCTTGCCTTGTAATGGAGGCGGATACTTTTTGCTTTGATGGTGATGCCGCGCTCGCGCTCGAGGTCCATGGAGTCGAGCACTTGTTCATGCATTTCGCGCTGCGTGAGCGCGCCGGTCATCTCCAACAGGCGGTCGGCGAGCGTGGATTTGCCGTGGTCGATGTGCGCGATGATGCAGAAATTTCGAATGAACTTCGGGTCCATTTTTCTCGCTTACCAATTTTCTCAATTGCGGGCAGGATTCGAACGGCCCAGCCGGTTTTTCCAGCGGGCCTGCTGCATTCGAACGAGCGACACACGCAGCGTAAAAACCGTGCCGTTTAAACACCCAGTTTGCCACAATTTGAATGGCGCGTCAGCCTGGCGGCCTCCTCACCGTGGCCGGGTTGGCCCCCCTGGGACCGTATGGGTTAATCGCAGGTGTGGACACTTCTTGTGAGAATTGAGGGCGGCGCGGGCGCAGTTTTGCTTCACCAGAAGCGAGAGGTGCTGACTCAGTTGCCGACCATCCGTGAGTTATCGCGTGGTGGTTCGAATTGAAATGCCGAGCGCGGCCAGTTCTAGCCCGTTGTGTGCGTCAATTCGGCCCGGATTTGTTCAATTTCCTCGATTTGATATGCACTCCCGTTTGACTTCGGGTTGTGAGCGTCTCTAACACGTCGCTTGAGGGCCCGCTTTGCTTGCTCGGCCAGACGGTCCCGCACTTTCGCATATTTTGAACTTTGAGAGAAGCCAAGACGGAGTAGGCAAGGCTGCAATGAGAGGTGAGCGCAATGAAATCCCGCGGTTTGGAATTTTTGAGGTGGACGTGCGCTGGACAACTACGCAGGCAGGGCGTGCGAGTCAAAGTGCAAGAGCAATCTTTCCATATACTCACTGTCCCATTGCAGCAGTCAGGCGAAGTAGTCAACCGGGAAGATTTGCGCTCCCCCGAGGAAAAGCCTTTCTAGCAGCACATAGGGGCAGCGAAGCGGCAGTAGAATTTCAAAAAATCCTCGACCATCGCGGGCTCATGTTCAATGAACCCATTGGCGCGCTGGTTCATCTCCAACTTGGACGTGCCTATGCCCTCCAAGGCGACACCGCCCAGACCCGCGCCGGGTATCAAGATTCCTCAAACTCTGGAAGGACGCCGACCCAGACATTCCCGTCCTGAAGCAAGCTAAAGCCGAGTACGCGAAGCTGCAGTAGTAAAAGGGAATCTCCAGGAACATTTCGCGCAACCGACCGTAGCCTCTCTCAACAGAACCAAATTGCAGGTTGGCGCCGCTGGACTCGGCAGCAAATGACGGCTCGAGGGAGACGTGGCCAGTAATGTCGCGACTGGCCTGAATCACGATGAACCACTATCAAACGGCGCCGTGCCTTGACGGGTGCAGGTTCCCGCCATAGAGTCTCGGCAATCCTTACATGTCTCCTTCGATCGAGGCAGCGCACACTGAGGTGATCGTGGCCAACGAAACAGTTACCGCCGTCATGCCCTCCGAAGCCAGGACGATTCAGAAATTGCGGATGAGGATTATTCCCTTTGTCTTTCTTCTGTACATCATTTCCTTTCTCGACCGGATCAACATTGGGTTTGCGGCATTGACGATGAACAAGGAGCTGGCCATAACCAACCGTCAGTTTGGATTGGTCGCGGGGATTTTCTTTTTTGGGTACTTCCTGTTTGAAATTCCCAGCAATCTGCTGCTGCACAAGTTAGGAGCGCGAATCTGGATCGCGCGCATCCTGATTACCTGGGGAATTCTGGCCATGCTGACAGGCCTAGTGCATTCGGTGCAGCAATTGTACACGGTGCGTTTTTTGCTAGGATTGGCGGAAGCAGGCTATTTCCCGGGAATCGCCTTGTACCTGACGTACTGGTTTCGGCAGCGGGATCAGGCGCAGGCAATTGCGCTGTTCCTGGCCGGCATACCTGTCACCAGCATACTGGGTGCTCCGGTTTCCGGTATCATCCTGGACCACGTGCACTGGCTGAGTATCAGTAGCTGGCGGTGGCTCCTCATTCTGGAGGGAATTCCAGCCGTAGTTGGCGGTGTGCTCACATACTTTCTGCTGCCCAGCCGCCCGGCAGAAGCTAAATTTCTTAGTAAGGAAGAAAAAGATTGGATTGAAGCGGAGCTAGCAAGCGAAGAACGTAATAAACTGGTAAACTACAAGATCTCAGCACTACAGGCACTGATGAACAGGCGGATCTGGCATCTGGGATTGATCGGCTTCACCTTGAATACGGGCATGTACACGATGAACTTTTGGATGCCAAAGCTGGTGAAATCGCTATCGGGTGGATACTCCAACAGTTTGATAGGACTGCTGGTGATGATTCCGCATCTTGTGGGCCTGCCCGTGATGGTGATGGTGTCGCGGAGCTCTGATCGCAAGCGAGAGCGAAGATTTCATGCGGCGATTCCCGCCATCGCTGCTGGAATCGCTCTGGCGTCCCTGGGTGCAATTCATTCCATTTTCCCAACGATCCTGCTTCTGTCCTTTGCCGCACTTGGCATCTATAGCGTCTATGGCCCTTTCTACTCGCTCCCGGGCGATTTCCTAACGGGATTTGCGGCGGCCTCCGGGATCGCCTTGGTGAGTTCGCTCGCGAATCTTGGGGGATTTGCCGGACCGTACGCAACCGGATGGATCAGTCAGAAAACAGGCAGCCTGTATGGTGGCCTTGCGGTTGCGGGCGTTTCTTTGTTCGCATCGGCGACGCTTATGTTGTTGCTTCCAAGAAGACTGCGCGGGAACCAGGGTGAAAATGGGTGAACCGTGGTATGCCGCAAAATGCGCTTTACATCCTACGCCTGGGCGTGCGGGGCGCGCCCCTGCAAAGGAAATTCATTTCACGCCGCGCGCATTGTGAGAAATAGTGGCTAACGGGAGGCGTTTGCGGGTTTGCGGGACCAGGCGCCGACTAGGGCCATCCAAGTGACAACTGAGTTTGATGCCGCAACCTCAGCTTGGAGCCTCTCGGGAAGTGTATCGAGGTCACCGAGCGGCTCGAGAGGGAGATTAAACTGCCGAACCTGCGGCAACAAACTGCCAAGAACGTCGGGAACCCAACGTGTGAATTCCGGATCATTCCCGAGCGGCATCTCCAGACTCATGGTCGGCGCAGGCAGCCCCGCCTCCTGGAAAATCCGGTAAAGAGCGATGCCCATCTCCGTGTTTGCACCGGAGCGCCGAAAGGTCTCATGGATCAGAGAAGCGCCCGCAAACCAGAGTGGCAGGCGCGCCGCAAGCAGAAGAAAAGGCGCCCAAGACAACTCATGGAAGGCAACCACTCCGCCGGGACGCACTAACTGAGACAACGAGCGCAAGACAGCAAGGGGATCGGCAAGAAACATCAAAATGAATCGGCCCACCACAGCGTCGAAGGGTTTGTTGGCCGGGATTTGAGAGACGTCAGTTTGGGTGAAGCTCACATTTTGCAGGCCGGCCTTGGCTACGCGAGCTTGGGCCCGGGCGATCGAGCGGGCGTCGCGCTCGATTCCCACCACCTCTCCCGAAGGACCGACCAGCTTGGCCGCCAGCATGGCCACGTCTCCGACGCCGGACCCGATATCCAGGACACGCTGGCCGGTGCCAATGCCTGCGCCACGGAAGAATCGTTCGGTGAACGGAGCGAGAAGCGCGGCTTGCCGGATGAGGCGCTCGTGTTCCGCGTCGGTGCTGCCGAGCGCGTAGAGAGAAGTGGGCTTGGTCTTCGTCATTATGCTGGCAAATTGTACCACCGAGCGATTCCGCGGCCGCGTGACTGATTCGCACGGATTTATTCCGGTGATGCATACCGCATCAGCGTATTTCGGGTGTTTTGCCGCTTCCCGATGGGGGTATATAGTTGATCAGGGCAGTTCGCGCCGGACGCAACGTGCAGCCCGGAATCGTCATCTATTTGAAAATTGTTTGGTGCCAGTTGGGCGCCGGATTGATAGCTTTCAGTCACCGCAAAGGCAACCTGAACGGATGGCCGCAGACGTAAGCAAGCATCTGGATCGCGCCAAGCGCTTCCTCGAGAAGAACCGCGTCGAGGACGCCATCGAGGCCTATCTCGCCGTGCTCGACGAGATGCCGCAACATCAGGAAGCCACGCAGGCGCTCGGCGATCTCTACGCGCGGATGGATCAGCCGGATCGCGCGGCGGTTTACTACGGACTTCTCTTTGATCTCCTCGTTGAGCCCAAGGACGAAACCAAAGCTCTTGCCATTTACAACCGGTTTCTGCGGGTGGGTCAACAGTTGCCCGAGCGCGTTGCTCGATACGCCTTCCTGCAGCAAAAGCAAAACCATCCCGACGAAGCCATCGAGCAGTACACAAAAGCCGCGGACCTATTCACGGCGGCAGGCCGCGAGGAAGACGCGCTTTTCTGCAACGAGCGGATTGCCCAGCTCGATCCCGAAAATCTCGCTCGCCAGCTTCGTCTCGCGGAAGCGGCCGAACGCATGAGCAAGACTGCTCTTGCCGCGCGAGCCTTCTTGCGGGCCGGACAGCTTGCTTCGGCGAGCGGCGCCTCGACCGACGCGCTTCATCTTCTTGGCCGTGCGTACAAACTGGCGCCGCAAGAACGCAGCGCTGGACTTCTGTATGCCCAGGCAAACCTGCAGGCCGGCAATGCCGCCCGCGCCGCAGCTTTGCTGGAACCGTTCGCCTCATCCGAGAGTGACGCGGAGTTCGTGGCTACCTTCAGCGACGCGCTCATGCGATCGGGAAGCCTCGAACGAGCCCGCGAACTGCTCGAACGGCTGCTCCGCGAAAAGAAGGAGGGAATGACCCATCTGTTCGAACTCGCGGACCGTTATGTCGCTGCGGGCCAGGACCAGAAAGCCGCGGAGATCCTCCTGGCACTCAAGAAGCGGATGTTCGCCGACAAACGGCAAAACGATTTCGCGGCGTTGATGGACGGTGTGGGAGCCAAGCACCCCCATTCTCAAGCCATTCTTGAATTCTGGGCTTCCATCCACAACGAATTGAATCGCGAATCACAGTATTTCGAAGTACTGATCCGGCTTTTTGACCTGTACCTGACCTCGGGGAATGTCGTGAAGGCGGCGGAGTCTCTCGAGCGGCTCGTAGACATCGATGCGTATGACTATCGCAATCAAGAGCGGATGGAACAGCTGCGCGGCCGAGTGGATGACGCCCACCTGAAACGGATCGCAAGCCGGCTGATGAAATCGAACACCCCCATGCCGGGTCATACTTCGCACGCTTCTCACGCGCAGGCTTCCACGACTCCTTCTCCGGGCAGTGAGGAAGGCCGGCAGTTGCAGGCCCTGGAAGATCTAATCGTGCAGACGGAAATTTTTTTGCAGTACTCGCTGCAGAACAAAGCGCTGGAGCGTCTGCAACGAATTGCGGCGATGTTCCCAGGGGAAGAAGAACGCAACGCGCGACTGGCCAATCTCTACCAAATGGCAAACTGGTGGCCTCAAGGAGCGCCCAAGCCGAAGACGGAGCCCGCTCCTGCGCAGCCAGCGCAAGCGGCACCCGTGGCAGCTGCACCGGCGGCTCCCGTTGCCGAGCCAACGCCCATCACCATGAAGACCGGAGTTTATTCGGCGGAGACGTTGCGCGATCTTTCAAAGATTTCCGAGGTCAATCAAAAGATATTCCGCCAGCAGACGCCGCGAGCCATGCTCAACACAGCAGTCAACGAGGTCGGCAACTATCTGCGCGTTACGCGAGCACTGGCTGTCGTGGGCCCACCGGGGCGGCCGCCAGAAATGGCCGCGGAATATTGCGCTCATGGGGTGAAGCCCGCACCTGGCGCACAGGTGGTCCTGCTTCTCGCGCACATTGAGAAGGCCGAGCCGGATGAACTCGGCGGACTCGTGGTGCAAGCCTCAGAAGGATCGATTCTGGGCGACCTAGGGCTGGACACGGCGCTGGGCGTGACGATCATGGACAAAGAGACGCAGATGCCCGCGGGGATGCTGATCGTGGGGCACGCCGAAGAGCACAAGTGGAAGCCGAATGAGGCGTACTTCCTGCAGGCCATTGGCGACCAGATGCTGATGAGCGTCAGCCACACGCGGCTGCGGTCGCTGGTGCGGCGCATGGGCGTTTCCGACGAGCGCTCCGGTTTGCTCAGCCGCAGCTCATACCAGAGTTGTTTGCTGACGGAAGCGGACCGCGCACGGACGCAGAGCACGCCGCTGGCGCTTACGATTCTGCAGATCGATCGCGGCGCAGAACTTCTCCGTCAGCAGGGCGAATCGCCACTGGAACGTTTCTTGGAACAACTGGCGCGGTCGTTGCTGCCAATCGTGCGGCAAAACGACGTGGCGGTGAAATACACTTCATGGTCGCTGGCGTTTATCCTGCCGGATACGACGCTCGCGGGAGCCCAGAATCTGGCGGATAAGCTGCGTCGCGCGGCGTCCGGGCTGCGGCCGCCGTGGGATTCAACGCAGATCACACTGAGCGCGGGAATTGTCGAGGCGGTGGCCAAGCACGAGTACGACAGTGAGGATATCGTGACGGATTTGATCAACCGCGCGGAGTTTTCAATTGAAGAGGCCCGGAAGCGCGGCGGGGATACGGTGGTGACGCTGGAGACGCCGAAGAGCAGTTGACAGTGAGTAATCGAAAGTTAACGGTGCCGAGCAGAACGGGACGTGGCTGCGGCGAAGGATGAGATCCTTCGCTTCTCTCAAGAACAATTGTTCGAATTGGAAAAGTCAGCTCAGACAAATAGGAGAGGGGAGTATGTTTCCGACAGATGTGGTGATTGTGGCGGGGGCGCGGACGCCGATGACGCGGTATACGGGGTCGTTCTCGGAAGTGAGCGCGATCGAGCTGGCGGCGCATGCTTCGAAAGAAGCGATTCGGCGGTCGGGTGTGGATCCGGGCGAGTTTGATCATTCAATTTTTGGGAATGTGATGCAGACCAGTGCGGACGCGCTTTACGGCGCGCGGCATGTGGGATTGAAGGCCGGGCTGAAGATTGAAACACCAGCGGTGACGGTGAACCGGCTGTGCGGGTCGGGCATTGAGGCGATCGCGCAGGCGGCGCAGCGATTGTTGCTTGGTGAGGCGACGATGGTGCTCGCAGGTGGGATGGAAAACATGACGCAGGCTCCGTTTGTGGTTCGTGGGGCGCGGACCGGATTGAAGCTGGGCGGTGGAGCGCTGGAAGATTCACTGATGGCGGGCCTGACGGATACATATTGCGGATTGCCGATGGCGCTGACGGCGGAAAAACTTGCCGAACAACACGGGATTACGAGGAAAGATGCTGACGCGTACGCTCTGCGCAGCCAGCAGGCGGCGGACGCGGCGTACCAGGCGTGCCGGATTCGAGAAGAGCTTGTGCCAGTGGAAGTGAAACAGGGAAAGAAAACGATTGTAGTGAGCGAGGACGATCACCGGCGGCCGGAAACGACGATGGAGATTCTGGAGAAACTTCCGCCGTCATTCAAGAGAGATGGGATCGTCACGGCGGGGAATGCCAGCGGGATCGTGGATGGCGGGGCCGCGGTTGTGGTGACAAGAGAGAGAATCGCGAAGCAGCGTGGATTGAAACCTGTTGGGCG
>Ga0066710_100000064_pt1 | contig 41622 bp, 39 predicted proteins | sample GraSoiAngelo_159_FD_79666 | JGI IMG/M metagenome (GOLD analysis project Ga0066710, IMG submission 79666) | Grasslands soil microbial communities from the Angelo Coastal Reserve, California, USA - 14_1009_16_40cm | ecosystem: Environmental > Terrestrial > Soil > Grasslands | place: USA... | reverse complement strand
GTCGCCGGGTTCATCGGCAGCCCGTCGATGAACTTCGTCCAGGGCGAGATCGAGCGCAGTGACCGCGCCCTCTCCGTCGTGTTCGGCAAGGAGCGGATCGCCCTCGACGAGAAGGAGCGGGCGAGCCACTCGCAGCTCGAGGGCCACGTCGGGAAGCGGGTGGTCGTCGGAGTTCGACCGGAGCACCTCGCGGACGCGGCGCTCGTCTCGGGGGGGCGGGCCGACCGGCGGCTACGCGGGCTCGTGCGCCTGAAGGAGGCGCTCGGCTCGGAGATCATCGTCCACTTCCAGATCGAGGCGGCTCCCGCCGTCTCCCCCGAGCTGACCGAACTGGAAGAGGTGCGCGAGTCGGCGCTCCTCGAGCAACTCGACCAGCGGCACGTTCGCCGGACGGCGTTCGTGGGACGCTTCGGCGTCGACACACAGGTCGTCGAGGACGCGTCGGCGGAGATCGCGGTCGCACCGGGCGCGCTGCGTTTCTTCTCGCCCGAGACGGGTCAGGCGCTCACAGGTGCGGGCGGACCGGAGGCTCCTTGACGTCCGGCGTGGACAGCGCGATGATCCACCGGTCATACAGCACGACGACTCACCGGTCATACAGCGTGCCAGGCGCGCGAAGGGAGGAGAGGTAGTGAGCGACGAAATCCCCGTGAGGCCGGAAGACTTCGAGGAGGTGGGTCTTGACCCCGACGCGCTCTTCGACGCGACCATGGGGCGCAGGGACTTCCTGCTCAACACGGCCAAGCTGACGGCGGCCGCTGCGGCGGCCGGGCCGTTCTTCCTCGCGGCCGAGCAGGCGCAGGCAGCGCGGGCCGCATCGACCGGCGGCGATCCGATCGCGACGACCGTGATCAACGCCGCCACGCAGAACTTCAAAGGGACGAACCTGACGAGGATCTCGGAGGCCGGTCTGCAGGCGCTCGAGCCGAAGAACTTCTCCGGGCCGCTCTGGAAGCAGATGGTCGGCGGCAACGTGAGCGTCGTCGAGGCGCCGTTCCCGCAGATCTTCACCAAGTCGGTCACGGAGCACATCGCGAAGTCGGGAACGCTCGACGTCATCGACGCCTCGCCGGCGTGGATCCCGGACTTCGCCGACCGAGGCGTGATCATGCCGGTCGACGATCTCGTCGCGAAGTACAAGATCGGCGCGACGTTCAACGACCTCCACCCGCTCTACCGCGCACTCGCAAAGTACAAGGGCAAGACGTGGGGCTTCTTCGCCGACGGCGACGTCTGGAACCTCTACTACCGCAAGGACATCTTCGGCAATCCGAAGCTGCAGAAGGCGTACAAGGCGAAGTTCAAGCGACCGCTGCGCGTCCCCAGGACCTGGGACGAGTTCAACGAGACGGCGGCGTTCATCACCGATCAGATGGCGCCGAAGGTGTACGGGGCGGGCGAGGGTCGCGCGCTCGGCAACCCCGGCAACCAGTTCTATTTCTTCCAGACGTTCAGAGCGTTCGGCGGGCATCTGTACGACCCGGCCACGATGAAGGCGCTCGTCAACAACCCGATCGGCATCAAGGCGATGAACTCGATCATGGGCGAGCTCAAGGCCTCCGAGCCCGGGATCAACAAGCTCGACTTCGTCAGCTCCTGGGTACTCTGGCTGCAGGGCAAGACGGCCATGATCTACGCATGGCCGCCCACGGGCCGGATCTCGGAGAACTACGCCCAGCGAGACAAGGCCTTCGCTTTCCTGCCCAAGTCGAAGGTCGTCGGCAAGGTGGGCTACGCCCTGATGCCGAACAGGAACGGCGAGCACGCCGGCAGCTTCGTCCAGACGGTCTCGGCCGACTCGAAGAACGCCGAGGCGGCATTCCTCTACAACGCCTGGATCACGAGCCCCTCGGTCTCGCTGCAAGTCGTGATGTTGCCCTACACCCTGCGCGATCCGTACCGGATCTCGCACTACAAGTCGGCGAAGTACCGCAGCCTCTGGCCGGGAGCGAAGAACTACCTGATCTCCCTCGCCCAGGCGGCGAACTACGCCGTGATCGACCCGATCATGACCGGTTCAGCCGACTACGCGAACGCGATGGACCGCGGCATGACCGGCATCTACGCCGGCAAGGACGTCAAGTCCGGACTCGACGGCATCGCCAAGGAGTGGGACGCGATCACCAAGCGGCTCGGCCAGGATCGGATCAGGGCGTCCTATGCGGAGTTCCTGAAGCTGCCGGGCGCCACCAGCAAGAACACGATCGCGGCGCTGGGCAAGGCAGTGAAGATCACGTAGGCTCGCCGCGCGATGGCGGCCCACGCCGATACGTACGGGAGGAGGCGGTTACGAGCCGCCTCCTCCCTCTTGGACGCGCACATCCGCTGGGTGCTGGTCGCGCCCGCAGTGCTGCTGATCCTGTTCATGACCATCTACCCGCTCGGCTACTCGATGTGGGTCAACTTCGTCAACTACGACTTCGCCATCCCCGGCCACCGCTGGGTGGCGCTCGACAACTTCAAGACGGTCTGGGACGACCCGATCGCGCGGCACGCGCTCTGGGTGACGCTCGGGCTCTCCGCCGCGGCGGTGGCAGTCGAGCTCGTGCTCGGCTTCCTGCTCGCGCTCGCCATGCTGCGCGCGTTCGTCGGCAGGCGCATGCTGATGGTGCTCTTCGTCGTGCCGCTGTTCGTCAGCCCCGTGATCGTGGGCACGTTCTTCTCGCTCATCCTGACGCGACCGTTCGGGCCGACCAACTACCTGCTCGGCAAGGTGCTCGGCCACACGGTGAACATCGACTTCACGAACGACCACCCCTGGTACTACGTCTCAATCGTCCTCGCCGACGCCTGGCAGTGGACGCCGTTCATGTTCGTGATCCTGCTCGCCGGGCTGGCGTCGATCTCGGACCAGCTCTACGAGGCAGCTGAGATCGACGGCGCGAGCCCGCGCCAGTCGTTCTTCTTCGTCACGCTGCCGTTGCTTACGCCGATCGTGCTGCTCGCGGTGGCCTTCCGGCTGGTCGACTCGCTCAAGTTCTTCGACGTGATCTACGTCCTCACGCGAGGAGGGCCGGGGACGTCCACCTACACTCTCTCGTACTACCTCTACGAGCAGGGCTTCCAGCTCTTCCATCTCGGCATGGGCACGGCTGGGAGCTGGATGTTCATGGTGGTGATCTCGGTGATCGCCTTCTGGCTCGTGCGCCGGCTGCTGAAGCCGGTCGATGCGGTGAGCGCATGACGACGGATGCCTTGCGTCTCAGGCGGGGGAGAGCGCGGGGGGCGTCGCGCGTCGTGCGCGGGCGGCGCGTGCGCCCGGGCACGATCGCGCGCTTCCTCTTCATCGCGCTGTTCACGCTCTTCGTGCTCGCGCCGTTCTACTGGGTGGCGGTGACGTCGATCAAGCCGTCGGACGACCTCCTCGCGTCACCGCCGATCTGGTTCCCGAAGCACCCAACGGCGATCCACTACGCGACGTCACTGAACCACATGCGCGGCTGGCTCGGGCTGAAGAACAGCGTGATCATCGCGTCGTTCGTGACGATCCTGTCCGTGCTGATCGGCTCGGCGGCCGCGTACTCGATGGCCCGGTTCCGGACCGGCGGCAAGCACCTCGCCTTCTGGGTGCTGTCGCAGCGCTTCTTGCCGCCGATCGCGGTGGTGATCCCGGTCTTCCTGATGTTCCGGACGCTCAGCCTCGTCGACTCGCGGCTGGGGCTGATCCTGCTCTACACGGTCTTCGCGCTGCCGTTCACGATCTGGATGATGTACGCCTACTTCCGCCAGATGCCGCCCGACCTCGAGGAAGCGGCGCTCGTGGACGGCTGCTCGCGCTGGCAGGCGCTGTGGAAGGTGGCGTGGCCGCTGGCAGCGCCGGGCATCGTCTCCGCGGGGGCTTTCGCCTTCATCTTCTCCTGGACCGAGTTCCTCTTCGCGCTCGTCCTGACCAGCACCAAGGCCGTGACGCTGCCGGTGATCGTCGCCGGCACCGCGGTCGAGTTCCAGGGCAACCTCTACGGCGAGGCGAGCGCGCTGACAATGGTCTCGCTCGTCCCGGCGGTGCTGCTCGGGATCCTCGTCCAGCGGCACATCGTCCGCGGGCTGACGCTGGGGGCAGTGCAGGGATGAGCGACGCCCGCTACACGCAAGGGATGGCGCGGCCGGAGATCGACATCGGCACGCGGGGCGGCGAGCGCAAGCCGGTGTCCGAGCGGACGACGCTCGTCACAGGCGGAGCGGGCTTCATCGGAGGCCACCTCGCCAGGGCGCTGCTCGACACCGGGCGGACGGTCGTCGTCCTCGACGTCAAGGGCTTCCCGTCCGAGTCGCGCTTCGTGATCGGCGACGGCGTCGACGACCTGCCGCTCGAGCTCGCGTCGATCGGCGACGCGGCCCGCGTGCTCGACGTCTTCCGCGTGCACCGGCCCGACGAGGTCGTGCACGCCGGCATGATCATCGACCCCGCCTATCTGGCGACCAACCGCTCGACGGCGTTCCAGGTCAACGTGGGCGGAGTCGTCAACCTCGTCGAGGCGATGATCGCGTTCGGGGTGCCGCGACTCGTCAACTTCTCGTCGATCGGCGTCTTGCCGCGCGTCATGTACCAGCCGATCGACTCGAACCACCCGATCCTGCTCGCCGACGGAGGGCCGGGCACGGACTTCTACGGGTGCACCAAGGCCGCCGCCGAGACCATGCTCTTCGCGTACCACCAGGCGCTCGGCTTCGACTTCCGGACGATCCGTCCGTCGGCGGTCTACGGCCTCGGCATGAACCAGTACGTCGGCCCGATCAAGGTCATGGTGGAGAACGCCGTTCGCGGCGAGCCGGCGCACTTCGAATTCGGCGGTGCGCATCCACGGGCGTACACGCACGCGCGCGACATCGCCGGCCTCGTGATCGCCATGCTCGACGCTCCCGACGATGCCGACCGCGTCTTCTACGGCTCGACGGGCGGACCGCTCGTGACCACTACCGAAGTGGCGCAGCTCATGCGCGAGCTCGTCCCCGGCTCGGACGTCGAGATCGGCGAGGAGTTGAGCGAGGCCGAGAAGCCCGTCGCCGCACTGCGCGGCCGACTCTCGATCGAGAACGCGCGGACGCAACTCGGATGGGAGCCGCGCTACGGCTCCATCCGCGACGGCATCGCCCAGTACGTCGAGCAGTACCGCGCGTTCCTCAACACGTCGAGCTGAGCCGGCCGAGCTTCTCTCTGAACCGCTCGTCCTCGAGAACCGCCGGGTTGGCGACGTTCTCCGGAATCTCTCCGCGCGCGACCGTGAGGAGAGCCGCGCAAGCGTGCTCGACGCACCCGCGCACCAGCTCGTCGGTGTAGCCGAGCGAGTGCGGCGCGCCGATCACGTTCGGGAGCGCGAGCAGCGGATCGTCCGCAGGCAGCGGCTCCGGGTCGACGACATCGACGCCGGCCCCGGCCAGGTGGCCCTCCCGTAGCGCCGTTACCAGCGCAGCCTGGTCGACGATCCCACCGCGCGCGACGTTGACGAGGAGCGCGCCCGGCTTCATCAGCCCGAGCCGCCGCGCGTCGATCAGCCCGCGCGTCTCCTCCGTCAGCGGGCAGGCGACCACGACGATGTCAGCGGCGGCGAGCAGGTCGTCGAGCGGAAGCCATTCGATGCCGTCCTCGTCGAGTGTGTGCCGGGTGGTGACGGCGATCCGCGGGTGCCACGGAGCGAGCAGCCGCACCAGCTCGCGGCCGATGCGGCCGTAGCCAACGAGTCCGAGCGTCCTGCCGGTGAGGGCGGTTCCGATCGGCGCGAACCGGCCGTCGCCCCAGTCACCTCGACGGAGCGCGCGGTCGCGCTCCGCCAGTCGGTGCGCGAGCGCGAGGACGAGCGTCGCAGCCGCGGAGGCCATCGGGCGGGTCACGCCGTCGGGCGTGATCGTCACGGCGATCGCCCGCTCGGTGCAGGCGGCGAGATCGACGAAGTCGAGCCCGACGCCATGCCGGGCCAGGAGTACCAATCGCTCGACGCCGTCCAGGCTCGCCGCGTTGACGGGTGAGGAGAAGTGGTAGAGGCCGTCGAGGCCCTGGAGCAGGTCGGGCGTGAGTGGCCGCCGGTCTTCCCGCAGGAAGTCGCTTTTCACGCCGGGGACGTCGAGGAGCTCGAGACGGGAGACGACGGGAGCGAACGAAAGAAGCCCGTCCGAGCGGCGGATGTCGCGTGTGATGCCCACGCGGAAAACATGATTCTGCATGCCGTATGATCGATTCTATGGCCACCCGGCAGGCGGTCGGCTCGCTGCCCCTCGGCGGGACGGAACCGCTGATCTCGACCGCCGTCCGTTGGGGTGACCTGGTGTTCCTCTCCGGCCGCGCCCCGATCGACGTGGCGACGATGACCATGGTCTCCGACGACTTCGAGGAGCAGGCGCGGGACGTGCTGCGGACGATCGGCGAGACGCTTACCGAGGCCGGGTCCGGCTTCGAGCACGTGCTGCGCGTGGTCTGCTACCTGCGCCGCGCGGAGGACTTCGCGGCGTGGAACCGGCTCTGGGCGGAGACGTTCCCGGCGCCTCGGCCCGCCCGCACCACCGTCTGCGCGGAGTTCGTCCTCCCCGGCATGCTGATCGAGGTCGAGGTCACCGCCGGCGTCCCGTCGTGAAGATCGTCGTCGTCGGCGCCGGCATCGCCGGCCTCTGCTGCGCGTACTACCTCTGCAAGCACGACGTCGACGTGATCGTCCTCGACGGCCAGCGGGTGGGCTCGCCCGTCGCCTCCTCGTACGGCAACGGCGGCTGGATCTGTCCCGCGCAGGCAGGGCCTCTCCCCGAGCCGGGTCTGACCGGCCACGGCGTGCGTGGGCTCCTCGCGCGGGACTCCGCCCTCTACTTCCGGCCCAGCTACCTGCCGCGGCTCGTGCCTTGGCTGGCACGCTTCCGCAGGTACTGCAACCACCGCGACCACGAGGCGGGCACCGCCGCGTTGGCAGGGCTGGGCAGGCGGGTCTTCCAGCTCGTGGACGAGATGGCCGAGGACGGGATCGAGCCTGAGATCTACAAGCTCGGCATGATCTGCGCCACCGCGGACGAGCGGGACGCGCGCAAGGTGCTCGAGGGGTTGCAGGGGATGCGCCGCCACGGCTACACGCTCCCGGACGAGCTCTTGATCGGCGACGAGCTGCACGCCGTGGAGCCGGCGCTCAGCGAGCGCGTGCGCGCGGGCTTCTACATGAGCGAGCAGTGGCACGTGCGGCCGACGACCATGACGCTCGGCATCGCCGCGCGGCTGCGCGAGCAAGGCGTGGAGATCCGCGAGCGCGTGCGCGTCGAAGGCTTCGACGTCGCCGACGGCACGGTGCGGGCGGCGCGGACGAGCACCGGCGACGTCTCCGCCGACGCGTTCGTCCTCGCGGCCGGCTCGTGGACAACGCCGCTGGCCCGCACGATCGGAGTGCGCCTGCCCATGCAGCCGGGGAAGGGCTACTCGTTCCTGCTCTCGCCGAAGGTGATGCCGCGGCACGGCATCCTCTTCGCCGACATCCACGCCGGCGCCACGCCGCTCGGCGACCGGCTGCGCATCGGCGGGACGATGGAGTTCTCGGGCTTCGACCGCACGATCGACCGCCGCCGGGTCGACACCGTGTTCCGGTTGGCCCGCGAGTACATCGAGCTCGAGCGACCCGATTACGAGGAGCCCTGGGCCGGGCTGCGACCGATGACGGTGGACGGCCTGCCGGTCGTCGACCGCTCGCCGCGCCACGCCAACGCGTTCATTGCCACCGGCTACTCGATGCTCGGGATGACGCTTGCGCAGCCCGCCGGCGAGGCGCTGGCCCAGTTCCTGACGACCGGCGAGCGCCCGGCCGTGCTCGAGCCCTTCCGCGCCGACCGTTTCAGACGGCGTCTGCTGTAACGCGGCTCAGGTGCCGGGTGCGCCGAGGACGCGGCCCCCGTCGACCGTGACCACGCACCCGGTCACCCACCCGGAGGCCGGGTCGACGAGATGCCAGATCCAGCGGGCGAGCTCCTCCGGCTCTCCGAGCCGCCCCAGTGGCACGCTCTTCGCGAGCTCGCGCATGCGCTCCTCCGGATCGGGCACCGCGCGGTGGAGCTCCGTGCGCACCGGCCCCGGCCGGACGCAGGCCACCCGGATCCCGTCGGGTGCCAGCTCGGCGGCCATGTTCATCGTCATGTGCTCGAGCCCCGCCTTGGTCAACCCGTACGCGGTCTGGCGCACCCGGTACATGGCGGCTGCCGCCGACGAGACGTTGACGACCACCGGCGCCGGCGCCTTGCGTAACGCCGGCAGCGCCGCCTGCACGAGGAAGTAGGGAGCGCGCAGGTTGACCGCCACGAGCTCGTCGAACTCCTCCAGCGTGAACTCCTCGACGTGCTTGATGTAGAGCGCGGCCGCGTTGTTGACGATCACGTCCAGGCGTCCTCGTGACTCGAGCACGGCGTCGACGATCCGCCACGGCGCTCGGGGCTCGGACAGGTCCGCAGTTACAGGCAACGCCTGGCCGCCCGCGGCGACGATCTCGGAGGCGACCGCCTCGATGCGGTCTCGCCTGCGCGCGACGAGCGCCACGTCGACGCCGTTCTGACCGAGCAGGCGGGCGGTCGCCTCGCCGATGCCCGAGGAGGCTCCCGTGACGATCGCGACCCGGCTGTCCACTGCGTCCGACGATACCCCGCTATCCCGGGACGGGTGCATCGGCTCGCAAAAGACCCTCCGCTTTCAGCTCCCCCCACAGCGCCGCCGGGATGTCGGCCGCGAAGCGCGCGGTGTTCTGGCGCACCTGCTCTGCCGACACGGCGCCCGGGATCACCGCGGCGACGGCGGGATGCCCGAACGGAAACTGAAGCGCCGCTGCCCCGAGCGACACGCCGTGGCGCTCGCAGACGGTGCGCATCCTCCCGACCTTGTCGACGACGGCGGGCGGCGCACTCTCGTAGCCGTACGTGCCCGTGCCCACGTCCACGGCGAGCAGGCCTGACGCGAACACGGCCCCCACGATCACGCTGACGCCGCGCTCGAGACAGAGCGGCAGCTCGTCGTCGAGCGCATCCTGGTCGAGCAACGTGTAGGGCATGGCCACGATGGCGTAGTCGAGGTCGATCACGTCGAGCACGCGCGGGATGGCGCCGAGCGTGTTGATCCCGAGCCCGACGGCGTCGACGACGCCGGCCGACCGCAGCTCGTCGAGCGCGCGGGCGCCGCCTCCTGCCAGCTCCCGGAGCCGGTCCTCGAAGACGTCCGCCCGGCCGTGGGAGGTGTCGAGGTCGTGGATCGCGACCATGTCGACCCACGGCAGCCCGAGCCGCTGCAGGCTGTCCTCGTGCGAGCGCAGGACCGCGTCGTAGCCGTAGTCGAACACGGGGTCGAAGTCGAGGCCGCCGACCCAGGCGTCGTCGCTGCGACGGCCGCCACGCGGCACGTGCCGCAGCAGCCGTCCGACCTTGGTCGCCAGCACGAACGACTCGCGCGGCAAGGTGCGCAGCGCGTCGCCAACCCGGTGCTCGCTCAGCCCGAGCCCATAGTACGGCGCCGTGTCGACGAGTGCGATTCCGCACTCGTGCGCGGCCCGCACGATCTCCGTCGCCTCGGCGTCCGAGACGCGCACGAAGAGATCGCCGAGCGGTGCCGCGCCGAGCCCGAGACCTGTCACCTCGAGGCTGGAAAGGCCGATGCGCCGCGTCTGCGCGGCGTTCACGAAGAGCGGGCGGCGAGGCCGGGGGCCGCGTCGGGATTGAGCGGAAACTCCGGCATGCGCCCGGCCTGGACGTCGAGGACGGCGCGCGCGACGCTGATCCCGCCGAGGCGGAAGAGCTCGTCGGTGAGGCCGACAGCATGCGGCGCGACTATCACGTTCTCCAGCGTCAGCAGCGGATCGTCGGGATCCGCCGGCTCCTGCTCGAACACGTCGAGTCCGGCGCCGGCGAGGCGCCCGGAACGGAGAGCGTCCGCCAGCGCGACCCCGTCCACGATCGGCCCGCGCGCGATGTTGACGACATAGGCCGTCGGCTTCATCGTCGCCAGGCGCTCCGCGTTCAACAGGTGACGGGTCTCGTCGGTGAGCGGGCAGGCGAGGACTGCGATGTCGGCGATCGCGAGCAGCGTCTCCAACGTGCAGAGCGCGACGCCCTCGGGCGGCACGGTCACGAAGGGGTCGTGGGCCACGACGCGTAGGCCGAACGGCGCCGCCAGGCCGACGAGGTCGCGCCCGACGTTGCCGAGGCCGATGATCCCGAGCGTGCGGCCGTCCAGGCCGATGCCGATGTGGGCGAAGCGATCCCAGCCTCCCGCGCGCACGTGGCGGTCCCGCTCCGGCAGCCGGTGCGCGAGCGCCAGGATGAACGCCATCGCGCCCGAGGCCATTGGGCGGCGAACGCCGTCCGGCGTCGTCGTGACGAGCACCCCGGCGGTCGTGCAGGCGGGGACGTCGATGTTGTCGACCCCGACGCCGAGCCTCGCAATCAAGCGCAGCCGCTCGACCCCACGCAGGCTGGCAGCCGTGACTCGCGGGTGGAAGAGGAGGATGGCGTCGAAAGGGGCGAGGTCGGCGGGCGAGAGGTCGTCGGCGCCGCTCATCCACTCCCAATAGACGCCGGCGCACTCGTCCAGCAGCGAGAGGTCGTAGACGGGGTTGCCGTCGTCGCCGCGGATGTCCGCGGTGACGCCGACCTTCACGTGCCGCGTCCAGCGAGCGACGTGCGCAGGCCGTCCAGTCCCGCCCGCACCGCGTCCTCATACAGGTAGACGTCGATCGCGTAGGCGAGGATGCGGAAGCCGCGCTCCACGAGCGCGACACCCTCCTGCACGGTGTTGCAGACCATCCCGACCGGCTTTCCCGCGCGCGCGCCCGCGGCAAGCACGCGGTCGATCGACTCGTGGTAGCGCGGGTGGGCGAAATCCCCGGCGATGCCGAGCGACGCCGTCAAGTCGAAGTGCCCGATCCAGAGCACGTCGACGCCGTCGACCGCGGCGATCTCGTCGACGGCCTCGAGGCCCGCGGCCGACTCGATCTGGACGATCACCAGCGTCTCGGCATTCGCCTTCTCGATCGTCGCCGTCACACCCTCCGGCTCCCACTCGTCGCGGAGGAGGCCGAAGCCGCGCCGGCCGACGGGTGGGAAGCGTGCCGACTCCGCCACGAGTCGCGCCTCGTCGGCGCTCTCGACGACCGGCACCATGACGCCGAGCGCGCCCGCGTCGAGGCCGCGGGCGATCAGGTCGTACGCGGCGTCCGGGACGCGGAGCAGCGGGACGGTGTCGGCCGCTCGCGCCGCCGCGAGGACGTTGCGCATGTGCTCGATCCCGTAGGCGGTGTGCTCGAGGTCGAAGAGCGTGAACTCCGCGCCGGCAGCCGCCGTGATCCGCGCCACTGCCGGCGTCGCGAACTCCATGACCATGGTTCCGAAGACGATCTCGCCGGCGTCGAGGCGCCGCTTGACGGGGTTCTCCCTCACGTGCGCACTCCGCTCACCAGCCCGCCTGGACGGGGTTCGTCAGGTCGCCGATCCGGTCGACGGAGACGGTGATCTCGTCGCCGGGCTGGAGGTAGACGGGCGGGTCGCGGAAGGTACCAACGCCCGCCGGCGTGCCCGTGGTGACGACGTCGCCCGGCTCGAGCGAGATCAGCTCGGTGAGGAACGCGATCAGCCGGGCGGGGGAGAAGAGCATCTGCGACGTTGGCGCATCCTGCATCACCTGGCCGTTCAGCGTCGACGAGACGCGAAGCGTCGACCAGTCGCCGAGCTCGTCTGCGGTCACGATCTCCGGACCCAGCGGCGCATAGCTGTCCGGGTTCTTGCCGAGCGTGATCTGCATGTCCTTGAACTGGATGGCACGCGCGGAGACGTCGTTCATGATCGTCCAGCCGAAGACGTGGTCGAGCGCGTCCTCCTCGCGGATGCCACGCCCGCCGCGGCCGACAACCATGGCGAGCTCCACCTCGTAGTCGGTCTGCGTCTCCTCGCGCGGGATCACGATCGGGGCGCCCGGCCCCGTGACGGCGCTCGGCAGCTTGGAGAAGAAGAACGGCTCCTCGGGCAGCTTGGCGCCAGGGTTCTCGTCGGCGTGGCTCGCGTAGTTGACGCCCGAGCAGAGGATCTTCCCCGGGCGGATGGGCGCGAGCAGCCGGGCACCGGTGACCGCCTCGGTGGCCGCCGCGGCGCGCTCGAGACCGGCCGCGCCGTCGGCGATCAGCGCGTGCATGTCCGGGTAGCCCGTGTCCACGAGGTCGTCACCCCGGCGCACGCCGACGCCCGTGCGCCCGTCGGCGGTGAACGTCACGAGTCTCATGCGGCGCTCCTTCCCTCGATCGAGTGGCTGCCGGTGTCGACGACGAGCGTCTCGCCGACCAGCGGTGCGACGACCCGCCGCCTGCCGGTCGTGTCGTAGTGCGGAACCAGGCGGAGAAAGCGCTCTACCTCGTCGTCCGGGGCCAGGTAGTGGCAAGCGACGGCCAGCTCGAGGCCGAGCATCTCCGCCACACGCGCCGCCTCGTCGGCGTCCATCTCGCCGGTGACGAACGTCGCCGGTCCGGGGATCCGGTGCGAGAGCTCCTTCGGCAGCGTGCACCCGAGCAGGCCGACCGTCGGCTTGTAGAGCTCGCCGATCAGGCGCATGTCGAAGATGCACGTATCGCCGTAGTGGTAGATCCGCACGCCCGGCTCCGTCTCGACGAGGAACGCGATCGGATTGCCGACCACCGAACGGCCGTCGGAGAGCGTCCCCGAGGACCAGTGGTGGCACTCCACGGGGCGGATCTGCAGACCCGCCACGTCGACGACGATGCCCCAGGTCGTCGCGGAGACCTGGTCGGGCGAGACTCCCTCGTCGATCAGCATCGCCCGCACGGCGGCGTCGCAGACGACAGGCGCACCGGTTCGCTTGGCGATGCGCGCCGAGTCCCCGTAATGATCGAAGGCCGCGTGGCTGACGAGGATCACATCGGGGGCGTCGAGGTCGTCGGGCGAGCAGGGGGCGAGCGGGTTCTCCGACAAGAAAGGATCGACCAGGATGCGGTGGTCCGGCCCGACGATCTCGTAGCCGGCGGCGCCGAAGTACGTGAGACGCGTGCTCATGCCAGCCCTCGCACCGTCTCCCAGCCCTTCACGAGCGCGACGAAGGCCCGGTTCAACGGCACCGCGACGCCCTGCTCGTCGGCCGCCCGCACGACCGCGCCGTTGATGACGTCGATCTCCGTGCGCCTGCCCGCATCGAAGTCTTGGAGCATCGACGCGCGCGTCGGGCCCGCCTTCTCGAGCAGCGCAAGGATCACGCCGACGCGCTCCTCGACGTCGATCGGGTAGCCGAGCGACGTCGCGACCGCGGTCGCCTCGCGCGCGGTCTGTGCGACGAGCTCGCGCATCTGCTCGTGGGCGACGAGCCCGCCGGCGTTCATTCCGGTCAGCGCGGCAGTCGGCAGCGTCGCCGCGTTCAGGATCAGCTTCTTCCAGATCTCCGGCCGGACGGGCGCCACCACGGTCGCCTCGAGCCCTCCGCTCTGCAGCGCATCCGCCAGCCGAGCCGCGCCGGCGTCGTCCCCGTCGGCGAAGGAGCCGACCAGCGTCGGCTGGTCGGCGGGGTGCATGACGACCCCGGGCTCCACGATCAGCCCGCTGTTGTAGGTGACGCCGACCACGACCTGGTCGGCCGGGTAGGCGGCGGCAAGGACGTCGCCGTTACCCCACCCGTTCTGGAGTGAGGCAACAACGGTGTCGGAACCCACGAGTGGCCTGGCGAGCTCGGCCGCGGAGGCGGTGTGGTAGCACTTGACGAAGAAGACGGCGAGGTCGACGGTGCCGGCCTCCGCCGGCGCGGTCGTCGCGGGGATGCGCGTCGTGGTGCGCTCTTCGCCGCGCACGATGGTGACGCCGTCGGTGTTGATCTTCTCGACGAGAGGTGCCGCCACGTCGACGAGCACGACGTCGTGGCCACCCCGGGCGAGCGCGGCGCCAAAGATCGATCCCATCGCTCCTGCACCGACGACGGCAATTCTCATCGTGCTCCCTTCGATCGCGGTGACATTGGTTCGGGTTAGCGGTCTGGATGAAACCAGCGGCCGCCCGCCTGGGCGCCGCCGTCCACGAGCAGGGTTTGACCGGTGAGGAACGAGCCGGCGTCGGATGCGAGGAGGAGGCACGCGCCGATCAGCTCGGCCGGATGGCCGGGACGCTCCAGGGGGACGCGGTTCATGATCCAGCGGCTGATCTCCGCGTCGGCCCAGATCGGTGCAGCCAGCGGCGTGTCCATGAACCCGGGCCCGATGGCGTTCGCGCGGATCCCGTGCTCGGCCCACTCCAGCGCCATGTGCCGGGTCAGCTGGCTGAGACCCGCCTTCGCGGGCCCGTAGACGGAGACCTGCTCGAGGGCATAGGCGACGTTGAGCGAGCTGATCGAGACGATCGAGCCGCCGCTGCCCTGGGCGATCATCTCCCGGGCCGCCCGCTGCGACAGGAAGTAGGGCAGGCGCAGGTCGACGCGCGTGATCCAGTCCCACGTCGGCCCGTCCATCTCGAGGATCGGCATCCTCCGGTTGACGGCGGCGTTGTTGACGAGGACATGCACCGCCCCGAACTGCTCGAGCGCTGCGCCGACGATGCGGTCGGCGGCGTCGTCGTCAGCGAGGTCGACAACGGTCGTGGCGGCCCGGATGCCGGCTGCCTCGAGGGTCGCCGCGAGCTCGTCGAGGCCGTGGCCGTCGATGTCCGTGGCGAGCACCGAGGCGCCCGCCGAGCCGAGGCCCGCCGCCAGCCAGCGGCCGATGCCGCCGGCGGCCCCGGTCACGATCGCCACCCGCCCGTCCAGCGAGAACATCGACGCCGGGGTCAGCGTGCGGATCGTGTCCGCATCGAAGGCGAGCGTGCTCACGGGGTCGCATCGAGGTGGAGCACGGAGAACGGTTCGAGCTCGAGCTCGAGCTCCCCGCCGACGACGCCGAGCTCCCGGCCGCCCGACCTGAGCGACGCGGCGTCGCTGCACGCGGCGGCGAACGACTCTTCGTCCAGCCGCCGGACCGCGACGCTGTGGACCTGGAGGGCGGTGATCCTGCAGCGTCGCGGGCCCGGCGACAGGTTTGCGGCGAGGACGACCAGGCGGTCGCCCTGCCGGACGGCGAGCGCCTCGACCGCGAGCGGCTCGCTGGACTTCGCCTCGAGCACCTCCGCGCCCGCGAGCTCGCAGAGGTCGGCGAGCACGTGGTAGACGGGGAACACGGTGCCCGGCCGGGAGCAGAACCGGTCGGGGAGCCCCGTGCCCTCGTCGGTCTCCATCACGCCTCGCCAGCCCGTCGTCTCGAAGTACGTCACGGAGGCTGCACCGGCCTCGGCCAGGTGCTTGGCGCTCACGAGCGTCCAGACTGCGGCCAGGAGGGAGGGCTGCCGCCGGTCGACCTGGCTGGGGAGCTCCCCGGGGCCGGGCTCGGGCTCCGGGCCGGTGGCGACGGGGTTGAACCGCTGGTTGAACGTCACCGGCGTCACGGCCAGGGGAAGCGTCCCGCATAGCTGCCGAGCCGAGCGGACTGTCTCGCCGTGCATCGCCGCGGTCTCGAGCACGGAGGTGTCGTCCGAGGCATGCACCGTCGCGTTCAGCGGCCACGCGACTCCCTGCAGCGGGGCCAGCTCGGGCCGGAAGCGGTTCAGCTCGGTGAAGAGGACGTTCGAGCCGCCGTAGATCGGGGCACCGCCGGCGGCCGGCTGGAGCCGGTCGCGGACGAGCTCCACGGTCGCCGCGCTCGAGGTCGGCTCGCCCTTGCGAAAGGCGAGCACCCGCGCGACCGGGGCGGACTCGGAGCGGAGGATGTCCGCTAGGGCGTCGAGCGCGCCGTCGTCCGGGCCGGCGAAGACGGCGAGCTCGAGCGCCGTGCCGATGGCACGGGTATCCGTGAAGCCGCGCGTCAGGGCGTCCTGCCAGGTATCGCTCGCGAGGTCGACGTCGACCCGCAGGTGGGCGGGGCGCAGCTCGGCGAGAAGCGCCGCCTCGCGTTGGGAGAGCGGCTTGCCGTGGCTGGCGGCTCCGAGCCCGATCGATGGCATGTGGCCGGCGGGCGCGCCGAGTGCGATGACGACCTCGGCGCCGGCCGGCGCGGCGCTCGTGCGCGGTCGTCCGGACACGGCAAGCCGCACCGCCTGCCGGATGCGCTGCCCCGCCGCGGCGTCGTGTGGGAAGCCGAGCGAGAGCGGGGTGGAGTAGGTCTTGAAGGACGCGTCGGTCCAGTTGCGCTGGTCCTCCATCTCGAACAGGTCGCCGTCGAGCTCGAAGCGGGCCCATATGGCGTCGGCGACCTCGATCTCCAGCGCATCGAAGCCGGGGAAGAGCGCAGCCGGCAGGCCGTTCACGATCAGCTGCGGCCCGATCTCGCGCGGCAGCCGGCCCTCGACTTGACGGTTGGAAGACTGCGCCCGGAAGTGCCGCCCGGCGTTGTCGGCGGGATGGAGGATGCACCAGCCGATCCGGTTGTACGGGAAGGCCCTGTTCGCGGTGCCGTCGAGCGAGCAGGTGAGGGTGGCGTCGGCGGAGCCGGCGATCTCCCCCTGCCACGTGAAGTCGACCCCGAGCCCGTCGTCGACGTGGCGCGCCTCGAAGCGCAGCCGGAAGGCGTCGTCGTTCTGCTCGAGGTCGACGTTCGAGAGCTGCGGCGGGACGGTGCCCCAGTTGCGGTCGCGCACGGCGGCGTAGAGGCGGCGCACGATCTCGACGCCGTCGACCCGGACGTAACGCAGGTCGGGCCCTTCCAGCTCGGCCGTGAGTGGGCCTGCGCGAACCGTCGTGCGCTCCGGCGGCGCCTCGTCCCGGCCGTACCAGCGTTCGTACCGGGTCGCCTCCCTCATGGCCAGCGATCATACAGAACACCGAATGACAGGATTACTGGGCGTCGTGATCTTCGCGCCACGAGAGAGCCGAGGAGCTCCCCTTTCAATCTGCAGGCTGACGCCCGAGTGCGAGGTCGATCGCGTCCTCGAGCGACAGCGCCGCTCCCGCAGCGAGCTCCGACGCGAGCCGCTCCGGCCCGAGCGCATCGTGCAGCCTCGCGAGCGTCCGCCGCTCGACCTCCTCAGCCAGGTCGTCGCGCCCCGCACGGAGATCCGACTGCAGTTCTTTCGCGCGGCCGAGCAGTCGCGCCGCCGCGAGGGCGTCGCCGGCCTCCGCTTCGTACGAGGCGATGCCGAACAGCGCCCAGAGCTGAGACTCGACGAGCCCGATCTCTTCCGCGGCAGCCAAACCACGACGGAGGAGCTCGTGCGCGCGTGCGCCCTCACCGAGTCCATGTGCCGCGTAGCCGAGGTTCGTCAGCGCGCGTGCGCGCCGGTCGAGATCGCCACGCGCCTCGCCGATCGCCAGGCTTTCCTCGAACAGCTCGGCAGCCCGCTCGAAATCCCCTTCCTCCATGTACATGCTGCCGAGGTTGTTCGTCGCGACCGAGAGCAGCCAACCGTCGTCCTGGCGGCGGGCGTGCACCAGCGACTCCTCGTGCAACGCGCGTGCCCGGTCGTGGTCTCCCTGCATGCTCGCGGCTATCCCGAACATGTGGATCGCCAAAGACACTCCGTGCTCCAGTCCGGCCTGCCGTGAGAGCTCCAGCAGACGGCCGGCCCACTCCTCACCCTCGTCGGGATCGCCCTGCCACAACGCCAGGAGAGCCGCGCCCCACAGCGAATCGACGAGGCGCCTCGGCTCGACGTCGCCAGTGAGCGAGAGCGCCGCGGCCAGGAAACGACGGCCCTCAGTCCAGTGCCCACGCGTCTGCCAGTAGAGCCAGATCGCCCCCGAGAGCCGCAGTGCGGCGTCTGCGTCCTCGCACGCAAGGAGGTGCTCGAGCGCTGCCCGCAGGTTCGCGTTCTCGGCCTCGAGCCGGTCGAGCCACTTCCGAGCCTCCCGCGCGCGCAGCTCCGGGCGCGCCTGCTCGCCGAGTGCGACGTACCAGGCCGCGTGACGGTCACGGAGTGAGCTCGCGTCCGCGAGCCCGTCGAGCCGCTCGGCGGCGAACTCGCGAATCGTCTCGAGCATCCAGTAGCGCTCGCCGCTGCGACGGACGAGGCTCTTGTCGACCAGCGAGGCGATCCCGTCGAGGTCGGCGCCGCAGGCCTCCTCGGCGGCCTCCAGCGTGCAGCCGCCGGCGAATACCGCGAGCCGAGCGAACAGATCCTGCTCCGACGGCGTCAACAGGTCGTGGCTCCACGCGATCGTCGCGCGCAGCGTGCGTTGCCGCTCGGGTGCCGACCGCGATCCGCCGGCGAGCAGCGGCAAACGTTGTTCGAGCCGTTCGAGCAGGGCCGGCAACGAGAGCGCCTTCACCCGCGCAGCCGCCAGCTCGATCGCGAGCGGGAGGCAGTCGAGACGCCGGCAGATCTCGCCCACCTCGCCGTTGGCCTCGAAATCGGAGTGGACCGCCACAGCCCGCTGTCGAAACAGGTCGACGGCTTCCTGCTCCCGCAACGGCTCGACGGCGACCTCCCACTCCCCGGCGACGTGCAACGGCTCACGGCTCGTGACGAGCACCGTCAGATCCGGGCACGAAGCGATCGTCTCGGCCAGGCCCGCCGCGGCGTCGAGCAGATGCTCGAAGTTGTCCAAGAGCAAGAGCAACCGCTTGTCGCCGACGGTCGCCGCGAGCGTGTCCTTCGAGCCGAGCGCCTGAGCGGCGGCGGTCTCGACGAGCGTTGGGTCGGCCAGCGAGGCGAGCGGGACCCACCACACCCCGCGATCGAAGTCGTCGGCGGCCGCAGCGACAGCCTGCAGCGCCAGCCGCGTCTTGCCGCTTCCGCCGGGCCCGGTCAGCGTGACCAGCCGGACGTCGCGACGCCCCAGGAGCTGCGCGACCTCCTCGATCTCCCGCTCGCGGCCGAGAAACGGTGTCGCAGGCACGGGGAGGTTTGTCTGGTGCAAGGTCTGCAGCGACGGGAAGGACTCGGTACCGAGCTGAAAGAGCCGCTCCGGTGCGCTCAGGTCCTTCAGCCGGTGCAGGCCGAGGTCGCGCACATCGACGCCGGCGAGGTCCGCCGTCGCCTGCGACAGGAGCACCTGCCCTCCATGCCCGGCAGCGGCGATCCGCGCCGCCCGGTGCACGTCGATGCCGACGTAATCCTCGACCTCCGGAAGCGGCTCCCCCGTGTGAAGCCCCATCCGGACGCGCACCGGTCCGTCGGCAAGCGCGCGCTGCGCCGCGTCAGCAGCGGCGACGGCGTCCGACGCGCGCGCGAACGCGACGAAGAAGGCATCGCCCGCGGTATCGACCTCGACACCGTGATGCCGCGCCCACACGTCGCGCAACACACGGTGGTGCTCGGCGAGGACATCGGCGTAGCGGTCGCCGAGCTCCCGCAGCAGCCGCGTCGACGCCTCGATGTCGGTGAAGAGGAACGTCACCGTCCCGGTCGGGAGCTCCCGCTGCACCTTGCGATTCTCTCCCTTCCGGAGGCGGACGACCACCGTGCGCCCCGAGATCAACCGGCCTCACCGAGGCCGAGACCTGAGGACTCGGCAACCTGCGTTCAGGCCGCCTGAGGATCGACGATGATCTTGCCCCGGGCGGTGCGCTCCACGAGTGGCCGGATGCCCTGATCGACGAGATCGTCCAGTGGGATCACACGATCGAGCACGGTCTCCGCGAGATGCCCGCGCGAGATGATGTCGAGCGACTCCGGGAGATCGACATCGCAGATGTGTGCGACAGCCGTTCTGATCTCGACTTCGCGAGTCGTGAGCGCGAAGAGGTCGATCTCGGTTGGGCTGGGCTGGAGGCCGACGATGAGCACGCGACCGCCACGTCGCGTCGCTTCGATGGCTGTCTCGGGCGATCCGGGCGCACCGGACGACTCGATGACGACGTGGGCGCCGTCTCCCCCGGTCACCTCCACAATCGCGGCTGCAACGTCTTGGCTCCTCGCGTCGATGACGGACTCCGCCCCGAGTCTCCGCGCCGTCCGCAATCGCTGATCGTCGATGTCGACGGCGATGAGGGGCGAAACGCCCTTGGCCGCGGCCGCGCCGAGGATGAAGGAGCCGATGCCGCCGACGCCGATGACGACGCATGTGTGACCCGGCTGGACATTTGTCCGCCGCAGCGCGTGGAGCGCGACGGCGAGCGGCTGTGCCATCGCAGCCGCATCGTCGGAGCACACGTCCGGCACGTGGCGACAGACCGCTGCAGGCGTCTTGACGAGTTGCGCCAGTCCGCCGTTGAGCTGCAGCCCGAGTGTCAGATAGGTCGAGCAGAGATTGGTTCGTCCGGCGCGGCACCACTCACAGTGACCACACGAAACAGCGGCACCGGAGACGACCCTGTCACCGTGAGCAAGCCCGTCGACCCCTTCGCCGATCGAGACGACGCGTCCTACGAACTCGTGTCCGAGGGTGACGGGCGGGCGGGTCAGGAGTGGCCCGTGCGCCCACTCCGACGAGTCCGTGCCGCAGATTGCTGCCCGGACGACCTCGAGCACGACCTCGCCGGGGCCCGGGTCGTCGGGCTCCGGAACCGACTGGATCCGGATGTCGTGCCGACCGTGGTAGACCGCGGCCTTCATGTGCCGGTCGCGAGGTGGACTTTGATGTTGGCAGCCGTGTCACGCGCCGCATCGAGCGCGTCGAGCGCGTCCTGGAGCGGGAAGGTCGCCGTGACGATCGAGCTCGCGTCGACGACCCCACTCGCGAGGAACCGGATCGTGCGCGGCCAGAGGCCAACGGAGCCGATCAGGCCACGCATGCGGAGAGCTTTCGACTGGATGAGCCCGAGCTGGGCCGCCACCTCGGCGCCGATATTGATGCCGACGTAGACGATCCGAGCTTCTTGACCCGCAACCTCGAGGGCCTGCGCCATCGCCGCAGGGGCGCCGGCCGCCTCGATGACGACATCGAAGCCACGGCCACCCGTGAGGGTTGCGACACCCTCCGCGAAATCGTCCGCCGTCGGGTCGAGTGCGGCCCGTGCTCCTATCTTCAGGGCCTTGTCGCGCCGAGCCTGCTGCGGCTCGAGCAGGACGACGCTGGCGTTGTTCGCTGCCGCGGCCATGACGCAGAGCAGCCCGATTGGCCCACCGCCAAGAACCGCGACCATGTCTGCAGGGTCGACTCCGGCGGCCAGGACGGTGGCGTTGTACGCAACGGAGAACGGCTCGACCATCGCGCCGTCCGTGAAGGAGAGACCCTCGGGCAGCCTGTGAAGCCATTCACCTCGGGCCGTGAAGTACTCCGCATCCGCTCCGTTGATGGAGAAGCCGAAGTGGTCGCGCCCGGCAGGACCGACGACGCATTCGCCGACAACCGAATCGCCGCGCCGCAGCCCACGCACGGCCGACCCCGTCTCGACGACCTCTCCGCACCATTCGTGTCCGGGGATGACCGGGTACGAGACCGGGATGATGTAGCGACCCTCGTAGAGCTCGAAGTCGGAATGGCAGATCCCCACGGCGCGTGACTTGACGAGGACCTCGTCAGGGCCGATCTGCGGCTCTTCGATGTCGGTGACGACCGCGTTGTGTGGGGCTTGGAAGACGAGGGCCTTCATGGTTCTCCTTGGTCTCGGTTCAAGGCCGCTGCGTGCCCCGCGGGGGGGCGTGATTCATGGAGATAAGGACCTTCATGTCCTCGGTGGAGACCGAGCTGAGGCGTTGGAAGCCTGACTCCGCCTCGTCCATCGGCACCCGGCCGGTGACGATCCTTTCGACGGGAAGCCGTCCGGATGCAATCTGAGCGGCGACACGCGGCCAGTCGTTGACGCCGTAGCACCAGCTACCGACGATCTTGAGGTCGTTGAGTGCCCACAGCATGGGGTCGACCTCGCAGCGGCTCACGTGCAGACCGACCTGTACCACAGTCCCGCGGCGCTTCACGGCTTCGGCGCACGTCCTGAACGCGTCGCCGAATCCGGCGCACTCGATCGCGATGTCGACACCAAGTCCATCGGTCCGCTCCCGCAGCTCCGCCGGCACGTCGGCCGCTGCCGGATCGAACACCTCTCCGAGGTCGAGCCGCCTGGCCCGCTCGCGCCGCGACTCATTCGGCTCGGTCATGTAGACGGAACCTGCTCCCGCCGCCGCGGCACAGAGTGCGGCGAACGCCCCGATCGGTCCGCCTCCGGCGATGAGGACGCTGTCCCCCGGGCGCACCGGGCCGCGTGAGACACCGTACGCGGCCACCGCGCACGGCTCGATGAGCGCGCCCTGCTCGTCCGTGACGGCGTCCGGGATGCGGAACACCTGGTACTCCTCGAGGTTCGCGAGCTCCGAGATCCCGCCCCAATCGGCGCTGAGGCCGGTGCAGGCCATCGTCACGCAGAGGTGCTGCAGGCCGCGCCGGCAGTAGTCGCAGCGGCCGCAGTAGATGAGCGGCATCACCGAGACGCGGTCGCCGACGGCGACCCGCGTGACCGTGGAGCCAACGGCGACGACCTCGGCCGAGAACTCGTGCCCGAGGATCTGCGGCAGTTCGGCGCCGGTGAGCGGATGCGGTTCAGCCGGAGTGACAATCGGTCCGCTCGTGTACTCGTGCAAGTCGGTGCCGCAGATCCCACACCAGCGTGGGGCGACGGTGACCTGCGTCGGGCCGGGCGGGCCGGGCTCGAGCACGTTCTCGATCCGCAGGTCGCCGGCAGCATGGAAGCGGAGAGCGCGCATCACGGCACGATCCGTTCGCTTCGCAGACGCGCGAAAAGGTCCGTGAATGAGGACTCGGTGTCGCGCACACCGTGGAAGCCGAGCCGCCGGCTGTGCCCCATGTCCGTGAACGTCTCGATCGTGCGGCCGAGATCCGCGTCCGTGTGCCACCAGGATGCGAGCACGTCGACGCTGAAGTCCCGAAGGCCATGTCGCTTCACGATCTCCGGCCAGACCTGGGCGGCATCGGCCATCTGCCCTTCGAGCGGTAAAGGCTCACCGTCGAAGGGCACGGGCTCGACATCGAGCGCAGCAGCGAGCTTCGGCCACATTCGTCGCCAGCGGAAGACGTCGCCGTTGACGATGTTGAGTGCCTGATTCGCGGCAGCCGCTGTCGTTGCCGCCCAGACGAGATGATCTGCTAGCAGGCCGGCGTCGGTGACGTCGGTGACGGCCTCCCATTGCTCGCGTGAGCCTGGGAAGCGGAAACCCCGCCGCGTCTCCCGGCAGATGGCTGCGTAGACGGCGAGAGTCACGCCCATGTTCATGGCGTTCCCGAGAGCCCAGCCGATCAGCGTATGCGGCCGGTGGACCGACCACGTGAATCCGTCACGGGCAGCAGCGTCGAACAGGATGTCCTCCTGCACGTAGTAGAAGTTCTCGTACGGCAGCCGAGGTTGATCCTCCGAGAACGGCGTGTCGGGCTGAGCCTTGGCGTACGCCTCGAACGGGCCCAGATAGTGCTTGAGCCCCGTCACGAGCGCCACGTGCTGGACGGACTTCTCGCGTGCGGTTGTATCGAGGAGGTTCTGAAGCATGCGGCCGTTGACATCGCAGTTCTCGGCCTCCGTGGGCCGCCTCGCCCATGTCGTGAAGAAGACGTGCGTGGGAGCGATGCCGCCAACGGCTGCGGCGACGGCTTCAGCGTCCTCGAGGTCGGCCGCGATCGGAGCGATGCGCGCGTCGAGATCCCTCGGTTCGCGGCAGAGTCCCGAGACCTGCCAGCCGTCGGCCAGGAGGCGTCGAGCGACGTTGCCTCCGCTGATGCCGGTGACGCCGACCACAAGCGCGTGTCGTCCGCTCACGAGCGCTGGCCGGGCACCGGCACGCCCCTGCGACGGACCTGGCTGTAGATGATCGCGGCGGCGACGATCAGCAGCCCCTGGAAGATGTACTGCCACTTTTGGTCGAGGCTTAGGAAGACCGTAGCGTTCAGGACTTGAACGCTGAGCCCGGCGCCCAGCAGCGTGCCGATGAAAGTACCTCGCCCACCGAGCAGGCTCGTCCCGCCCAGCACCACTGCCGTGATCGACGTAAGGGTGTATCCGGTGCCTTGTCCCGGATCGCCGACCCCGAGCTGTGCGAGTAGCACGATCGCGCCGAGAAGCGTCAGGAGCGATGCTCCGAGGTAGCCGAGCAGCGCAGTCGTGTTGACGGGCACGCCGACACGGCGTGCCGATTCCTCATTCGACCCCACCGCGCGTAATCGCATGCCGAACCTTGTCTTGCGGAGGCCGAGCTCGAGACCGAGAGCACAGAGCACGAATACGACGAACGCGACCGGTACGGGCCCGACCTTCGTCGAGATGGCGTTGGTCACCGAGGTGGCGATGTACCCGTCGGGCGCGGAGCGCAGCCTGAAGCTCAGCCCTCCCAGTCCGATGTACGTGACAAGAGTCGCGGCGACGGGCGTGAACCGCGCAAAGCGGATCAGGGCGCCGTTGAGAAGACCCACTCCGGCAGCGGCCGCGAGCATCAGAGCGAATCCGAGCACCCACACCGCGGGCGAGCGACCGTCGAGCACGAAGAACGACGCCAGGACGACCAGGAAGCCGGCAAGCGGCCCGACGGAGAGATCGATGCCGCCGAGGAGCAAGGCGAACGTCTGTCCCAGCGAGATGAAGCCGAGCGCCGCGCAGGCGAACATGACGGCGTTGATATTGAAATCCGAGAGATAGCGGCTGTTGTGATGCAGGACGTAGGCGCCGAGAACGGCGATCACGAGCGCGAGGACGACGACAGGGGCGTAGTCACCCTCGATGAACCGTGCGAGCCGCGACAGGCGGCTCCGCTCCTCTGCTCGTCGTCGCGCAATCTGCGCGGCCGCGTGCATTGTCGCGCTGATCGCCGCATGAACGATCCGCTCCTCAGTGACGGCGTCGCCTTCGAGCGTCGCCACTGCCTGTCCGCGCGACATCACGACGACGCGGTCGCAAAGGCCCTCGAGCTCCTTGGTGTCACTCGAGGCGACGACGACCGGCACTCCGCCGGCGGCGACTTCGCGCAGGATCCGGTAGATCTCCGCGCGCGCGCCAACGTCAACCCCCTGCGTCGGCTCGTCCGCGACGAAGATCACGGGCTCGGAGAGCATGGCTCGCGCCATCACGATCTTCTGCTGGTTCCCCCCCGAGAGCGACGAGACCGGCGCCTCGAGTGAGGCCGCCTTGACTGCGAGCTCGGAAAGCTCGCCTTCAACCGCGGCGATCTCGCGGCGTCGACTCACGAACGGGCCGAACGTGAGCCGGTCGAGCGCGGTCAGAGCTGCGTTCTCGCGCACGTTCAGGTCGACCATCAAGCCCTCGGTCAGCCGATCGGCCGGCATGTAGGCCGCGTTCTTGAGCAGCGACCGCCGCGAGAGCTCTCTCCCGCCGATGATCACCGAGCCCGTGGAATGCTCACGCCCGGCGAGGGCGCGCAGGAGCGCCGGCTGCCCGTTCCCGACGACCCCGGCGATTCCCACGATTTCCCCCCTGTGTGCGCTCAGCGAGATCTGGTCGAAGCCGTGCCCGCTCAATGCCTCGACGCGCAGAAGCGGTGCCTCATCGGCCACGGCTGAGTGCTTGGGCGGGAAGGTCGCGCCGAGGGTGCGACCGATGATCATCGAGAGTAGGTCGGAGTCCGAGATCGCCTCGACCGGGGACGTGCCGCGAAGGGCGCCGTCGCGCAGGACAGTCACACGGTCGGCGATCTCGCGTACCTCGCCGAGCCGGTGCGTGATGTAGACGACGGCCGTCCCGTTTCGGGCGGCATCCCGTACCGCGGTAAAGAGGAGATCGACCGAGTCCTGAGACAACGGCGCCGTGGGCTCGTCCAGGATCAACAGCCGCGGCGAAACAGCGAACGCCTTGCCGAGCTCGAGGAGGTGACGACGCGCGACGCTGAGGGACGAGACGCGGTCCTCGAGATGACCGCGGAAATGGACGTCGTCGAGCAGCGAGCGCATCGCCTTCCTCGGATCGGGATCACGGCGGCGGAGGTGCTCGAGCCCGACGGAGAGCCGGATGTTCTCCGCCACGGTCATGTCCGGCAGTAGCGCCGGATGCTGATGGACAATCGCGATCCCGAGCTCCTGGGCGAGAGCCGGCGTGAGACTTTCGAAGCTCGAGCCGTCGACGACGATCGTCCCAACGTCCGGCGTCGTCGTCCCCGAGGCGACGTTCATCAGCGTCGACTTGCCGGCGCCGTTCTCCCCGAGCAACGCGTGCACCTCGCCCGGGAAGACGTCGAAGGAGACGTCCGTGAGCGCAGCGACGGCGTCGTAGTGCTTCGAGATGCCGACCATCGACAACGTCGGATGGACGACGTTCCCACCCGTCGCTGAGTGCGTGGTGACGATGGCTTCGTTGAGCACGACGAACAATCCCGTCACGCGGGTTGCGCGCGGCAGCCGCGGACCGCCGCGCGCAACCCGTGTGCCGTGCTTACTTCTTCACCAGCTTGGCCTGAACTGTCGCCGGCAGCTTCGCCGAGAGGTAGATGTCGCCCGGAAGGCTGGGCTTGCACTCCACCGGATGCGGCTTACCGGTCGTCGAATCCTCGAATACGAGTGATGGGAAGTGCGTCGTCGCCGGCTTCTTGCCACCGGTCGCGAGCGCCACGGCCCAGTCGATCGCGAGGCGCGCATGGTCGTTCTGCGTCGACACCGTAAAGAGCTTGAACGTCGGGTTCTTGGCCACGTTCTTCTTCCAGAAGCACCCCAACACGTTGCCGTCGGAGGTTGCCAGCGCCGGGATGGTTCGACCGCTCTTCGTGAACTCGGGCAGCGCTCCAACGAGCGACGGCCCGAAGTCGGACACGATCACGTCGATCTTCTTGTACTTCGCGATGTCGGCTGAGAGGACCTTCTGCGACAGCGCGGGATCCCAGTTCGTCACCTCGAACGGCTGCTCGCCGATGAACTTGTACTTGTGCGTCGGGTCGAGAATCTTGTGCAGTCCCTGGTTCTCCTCGACGCCCTGGCTGTTGCCCTTGGGGCCACTGAGCATCAGCACGTTGCCGCCCTTGGGAAGCACGCGCAGGATCCAGCGCCCCCAGTTCTCCCCCGCCTGGGCGAACGGCGTGTCGATGAAGACGTTGTAGTCGACGCCGGCCTTGCCGCCCGGTGTGACGCGATACGGCACCGTCACAACGCCGGCCTTGTACGAGCTGCGAAGTGCCGGCAGGATCGCCTTCCCCGCATCCGGGAAGACGACAAGTGCAGTCAGGCCCTTTGCGACCATGCCCTGAATGTCGGAGATCGCCTTTTGGGTGTTGCCCTGGCCGTCCGCGTAGGTGAGCGAGGTCACGCTCGGGCACTTCTTCGCCTCGTCGCGCGCCGACGCGGTCGTCACGAGACGCCAGCTGTTTCCGCCGAAGCCGTCCGTCAGACCGAGCGTGATCTTCTTCGGGCCACACCACGACGGCACCGCCGTCGGCCTCGCGGACGACGTCGCCGCGGAGAGCATGACCCCAACAGATGTGAGCGCAAGTGCGAGGAGCACCACGCTTCTCCTCATGGTCATCGTGCGTTGTCCTCCCTTTCTTGTCGGTGATCTGTCCACGTCCCGTTTGAACCGATGTCAGGTGGGCGCCACGCCCGCGGATCGACGGCCGGGAAGCCGCCGTAGGACTGTCCGCCAGTCGACGGTGTAGAGCGCGACCCCGACCGCGAGCGCCGCCGCCTGGACGAGCTGACGGGTGGCGTACGTGACGCCGAGGGCGAGCACGAACTGATCGAGTTGGGAGAGGAAGAGTGCTGCGACCGCGGTGGCAACGAGGTTGCCGCGACCGCCCAGGAGCGACGTTCCCCCGAGCACGACGGCCGCGACCGACGGCAGGAGATAATTGTTTCCCTCGTAGGCCGTCGGCTGATTGACGATGCCCGCGTGGAGAATCGCACCCAGGCAATAGAGGATCTGAGCCCAGACGTATGCGCCGGTGCGATGGCGTTCGACCCTGATTCCAGCGATGCGAGCGGCAGTCGGGTTTGCGCCGACGCCCTCGAAGCGACGACCTGACGGGGTCACCTTGATTACCGCCGTGACCAAGGCGGCGGCGACGACGGCGAAGTACACAGGCTTGGGAATGCCCAGCCAGAGACCGCCGCCCACCCTCGCCAGACGTGCCGTGGTCGTGGTCGGTATCCCGGCGGTGTACCAGAGCACTGCTCCATAGAGCAGCGCATTCGTGCCGAGCGTGGCGACGATCGGATTCAGGCGCATTCGACCGATCAGGAACCCGTTCACCGAGCCGGCGGCGACCGCGGCGAGGAGGGCAATTCCGATCGCCGGCAGGAGCCGGGCGTTGTCGCCCGCTGGATACTTCGTGACGATCACCACATAGAGCGAGAACCCGCCGGCGACGGAGAGGTCGATACCGCCCTGCATGACGACGAGGGTCTGGCCGAGAGCGGCGATGGCGAGCGCCGACGCGAACGGCAGCATCGTGAGCAGCACGCCTCTGCTGAGACTCGACGACGCGAACAGCCCGCTTGCTGCGAAGAGCGTGACCGTGGCCACGGTCACGGTCGCGAGACCGCGGGACAGCCGCCTCCGTGCATCGTGTGCGAGCCGACCTCTCAGCAGCACGCGACGGGCCTCCTCAATTCCCTCGATCGGACGAGCTGCGTTCCTGCGTCCACTTGGCGGACGATAGTAACGCGCAGCTCAGGTGTTCACAAGTAGTAAGCTAAACACCGTGGTAAGCGTTCTCCTAAACTGAACAACGATCTGAAGTCACCTGGTCGGGCCGTTGACGACACGGAAGGAGCGAGAGCCATGAGAATCGCCTCGCGCGGGGCAACGATGGCCGTCGATTGGGAGCAGCGAATCGACTTCGCCAGGCTACGCAGCGAGCGCTTGGAAAAGGCTCGGGCCTCGTTGCGGGAGTCGACGCTGGGCGCGGTGCTGCTTTTCGATCAGAACAACATCCGCTACGTCACGAGCACTCATATCGGCGAGTGGGCCCGGGACAAGAGCGCGCGCTGCGCCCTGCTCCCCCGCGACGGCGAGCCGGTGCTGTGGGACTTCGGGTCGGCGGCGAAGCATCACCGGCTGTACGCACCCTGGCTCCCGGAGTCGAGCTGGCAGGCAGGCGTTACGTCGATGCGTGGCGCGATGCCGCGCGAAACCGGCATGCCCGATGCACTCGCCGCGCGCATTCACGGCGAGCTGGCTGACCGCGAGCTCGCTGACCAGCCGCTCGGAATCGACTTGACGGATATGGAGACCCTCTACTCGTTGCAGCGCCGTGGGGTCGAGACGGCCGATGCCCAGCCGGTCATGATGCGAGCCCGCGCCCTGAAGACCGAAGACGAGATTGCGCTGCTCGACCATGCCGCGGGAATCGTCGACGCGGTGTACGAGGAGATCTACCGCCTGCTCCGACCGGGCGTGCGCGAGCATGAGGTCGTCGCACGGGCGATGCAGTTGCTCTTCGAGCTCGGCTCGGAGCAGGTGGAGGCGATCAACGCCGTCTCCGGCGATCGCTGTAACCCGCACCCGCACGTGTTCTCGGACCGGCTGTTGCGGCCAGGTGATCAGGCGTTCTTCGACGTCATCCACTCGTTCATGGGCTACCGGACTTGCTACTACCGCACGTTCAACGTCGGCGGCGTCACACGGTCGCAGATCGACGCCTACCAGCAATGCCGTGCGTGGCTCGACGAGGCAATCAGCCTCGTTCGTCCGGGGGCCACAACGGACGAGATCGCAAGCGTGTGGCCAACCGCAGCGGAGCTGGGGTTTCCCGACGAGCAGTGGTGCTTCGGGTTGCAGTTCGGACACGGCCTCGGTGTCGGGCTCTACGAGGCGCCGATGATTTCTCGGGTGCACTCGCTCGACAGGCCGATGCCGATCGAGGAGGGCATGGTGTTCGCGCTCGAGACCTACTGCGCCGCCACGGACGGTCACTCCGCCGCGCGGATCGAAGAGGAGGTCGTCGTCACCGCCGAAGGCTGCCGTGTCATCACGAGGTTTCCGGCCGAGGAGCTGCTCGTGTGCGGCAAGACCTACGTGCAGGGGGCCGATCTGCTCGAGCTCGAGACAGCCGGGGTCTGAGGAGCCGAAGGATCGGGATGGGACGCGTCCAGGATCGTGTCGTGATCGTCACGGGTGGCGCCGGCGGCATCGGCGCGGCGGCATCTCGAGCGATAGCCACCGAGGGAGGGAAGGTCGTCGTGGCCGACCTCGATGCCGAGGCGGCGCGCGCCGTGGCGAACGGGATCGCGTCTGATGGCGGAGCGGCGACGTCGGTCGGCGTCGACGTCACCGATCGCTCGCAGGTGCGGGCGATGATCCGGACGGCGGTCGAGACCTTCGGCGGGCTCGATGTGATCTTCAACAACGCCGGGATGAACCGGCCCCGCGACTTCATGGACGTAGACGAGGCGAACTTCACCGAGATCGTGCGGGTGAACACCTGGGGCGCGATCGTCTGCACGCAGGAGGCCGCGCGTCAGATGATCGCGCAGGGTTCGGGCGGGAAGATCATCAACACCGGGTCGATTGCCAGTAGGCAGGGATTCTGGGACTTCGTTCCGTATTGCGTGGCGAAGTTCGGCGTTCTTGCCGTCACCCAGGCGACTGCCCGTGGCCTGATCGAGCACGGGATCACCGTCAACGCGTTCGCACCTGGGGTCGTCGACACCCCGATGTGGGTCGGACTCAACGAGGACATCCGGGCCATCCACGACCAACCTGCCGACGCCGACCCGATGCGCGATTTCGCCACGGGAACGCTCATCGGACGCCCCGCCTCACCGACAGAGCTGGCGCCATTCCTGGTCTATCTCGCGTCGGCGGAGAGCGACTACATGACGGGACAGATGTACATGGTCGACGGCGGGCAGATCCTTGTTTGAAGCCGCACCGCTGACATTCCGCGAGACCAAGGAGGAAAAGTGAAGGGCCTCCATCACGTCGGCATCACGGTCAAGGACCTCGACGCGTCGATCCGGTTCTACCATGACATCCTCGGCCTTTCTTTCTCGAACGAGCCGAGTCCCTGGTTCGACGGTGAAGAGCTCGGTCCGGCGGTAGGCGTGCCCGGCGCCGCACTGCGGCAGGTGAGTCTGCTGCTCGGGGACACCACTCTCGAGCTCCTCGAGTACAAGAGCCCGCCGAGCGAGACCCCGGCACCGCTGAGGTCGAACAATCGCGGAGCGTCTCACGTCGCGTTCCTCGTCGACGACATCGAGGCAACGAAGGCCGAGCTCGAGGCAAAGGGAATCGCCTTTTTCAGCCCGGTCAACGTCGTCGACGAGGGCGTGCTGGCCGGGTGGCGGTGGGTGTATTTCAGCGACCCGGACGGCTACCCACTCGAGCTCGTCGAGGTCGCCTATTACAACGCCGAAGAGCGGCGCGCAGCTATCGCGACATATCTCGCTTCGCGGTCATAGCGTTGCCGGTGGAGTCGGGGCGCCCCGCCCTCCGGGCGCCCCGACCCCCTCCAAGGTGAATTCTGGCTGAGAACACCGTCACCGCGGCCTGCGTGATAACTTCAGCCAGAGCACTTCGAGGATGACGAATGAACGTTAACACCCGATCACGACGTGTCCGTCTACGCTGAACAGAGAAGATCGATCGTGCAAAAAGACCGAACGGAAGTGAAGAACGCAAAGCTGTCGGGAAAGCGTCACCGCCCCCGATTGTCGCTCGACGAGCGCGCGGCGCTCGACAGGCAGAACCTTCGCAACGACCTCGGCTACCGCCTTCGCGAGGCTCGCGAGCAGAAGAACATCGGTCTGCGAGAGCTCGCGAGGAGACTGGGTGTCTCGCCGAGCCTGATCTCGCAGATCGAGACCGGCAAGACGGAGCCTTCGATCAACACGCTCTTTGCGATGGTCAGCGAGCTGGAGCTGTCGGTCAACGAGATCGTCTTCGACGGCAAGTCCGACACAACGCAGTCAGTAGAGCCCCGTATCGCTCGAAGCGGGGCGAACGAGGTGGCCGATCGCCGATCCAGCGAATCCCTCGCAGCCGAGCCGCCAGATTCACCGGTTCAGCGCAGAGCCAACCGGACGTCGATCAGCCTCGAGTCCGGCGTCAGCTGGCAACGGCTGACCGCGCAGCCTGACCACAACGTCGACTTCCTCTACCTCCGCTATCCGCCGGGCAGCGAATCGACGCCTGCGCATTCGCTCATGAGACACAACGGCACGGAGTACGGCTACATCTTGAAGGGAACGCTGCAGGTTTCGATTGGTTTCGATACGTACGAGATCGGCCCGGGAGACACGATCTCGTTCGACTGCACACAGCCGCACCGGTTTGCCACGGTGGGCGACGAGACAGTCGAAGCCGTGTGGTTCGTCGTCGGCCGACGAACCACGCCCTCGGTCGACGAGTCCTCGATCGCCCCCTAGCCCGAGGCCTCCTCGTCCTCGCGCCTGGTCACGAAGCCGGCGTCCTCGAGACTGGCCGCACCCGCGTAGTACCAGGCCATTACGACCTCCGAGTCCGAGTTGTTCTCGAAACCGTGGTACGCGTTCTGGGGAACGAATACCGCCTCGCCCGGACCGAGCACCACTGCGTCATCGTCGACGTAGGCGATGCCCGATCCTGAGACGAGGTATTCGACCTCCTCGGCGTTCGGGTGTCGATGAAGCTCGTGCTTCGAGCCTGGCGGGAAATAGGTGACTCCGAAGACCGTTTTCGAGGCTCCGACGTTGTCCTTCGTGATGAGCCAGCGTACGTCCATGTTGAGCCATCCCCGTTCGGGAATGCCCGGGCTGGACTCTGTCTCGCGAACGGAAACCTTGTACGGATGTTCATCGACGCTCACGGCGCTCCTCGAAATGAGATAAACAGTGTCCGCTGTGACTGTACGCGGCTGCCGGCTGAGGGTCAAACGCACGAAGACCGTTCGGACTCATCGCCCGTGATTCGGGATCGCTGCTTGCGTAACCGCCGCGGCACCATGGATAGAAACATCGTGTCTCAGCACGTCCACATCCCGACCGCCTGGCCTAGGTACCGGCAGCTCGCGTCCATCACGCGCAGGCTCCCGTCGTGGGGCATCGCCGCTACGTTTCCGGGTGACCGATGCGCATGCTTTCGCTCGCGCTGGCCGTCCTGGCGCTGCCGCCGTTCAACGCCTCGATCCGGCCACTGTCCGCGCCGCTCAAGAGCGAGCTCATCGCCCATCGCGACTGGCACCGCGGCTGCCCCGTCCCGCTCTCGGGGCTGCGCCTGCTGACAGTGACCGCCTGGGGATTCGACGGCAAGCCGTATCGCGGACAGCTCGTCGTGAACGAACGGTTCGCGGTGCCGCTGGCGAAGGTGTTTCGACGGCTCTACTCGCTGCGCTTTCCGCTTCGAGACCTGACGGTCGCTGCCAACTACGGCTCCCGGCGCGAACGGGCCCGGCACCCCGACGCGTCCGGATCGTTCGAGTGCCGGCAGGCGGTGCCGTCGCCGTGCACGGGCGGCACGGGCACCGGGAGCTGGTCGATGCATGCGTACGGCGAGGCCGTCGACCTCAACCCGGTGGAGAACCCGTACGTCGGGTGCGGCATGAGCCGCGACAAGGCCGCGCGGTCGTACATGGATCGATCGAACGTCCGACCGGGAATGGTGACACCGGCAGTCGTCCGGGCATTCGCGTCGATCGGCTGGGGATGGGGAGGCTCCTGGTCGGGCTCGACCAAGGATTACATGCACTTCTCCGCAAACGGTCACTGACGAGCATCGGCCCCGACGCCACCAGGAAGGAACGCCGACAGCATGCTTCAGCTCTATGCGACGACTACCGTAGGGCCTCATGGCCGAGCCGGCGTACACCGTCAAGGCGCTCGACGAGTCGACGTGGCCCGCGTTCGCCGCATTGGTGGAGCACAACAACGGCGTCTTCGGTGGCTGCTGGTGCATGGGGTTCCACCCCGAGGGGGTGGGTAAGGACACCACGCCGGCGCTCAACCGAGAACGGAAGCTCGATCGTGTTCGGGCGGGAACGGCCCACGCGGCGCTCGTGTTCGACGGAGCAGACTGCGTGGGGTGGTGCCAGTTCGGCGCTCCCGACGAGGTGCCGAGGATCAAGAGCCGCTCGGCGTACGAGAAGGGCCGGAAGACGTCGCCGGACTGGCGGATCGCCTGCTGCTACGTCGGCAAGGGCCATCGACGCCAGGGCGTCGCAACCGCGGCGCTCGCCGGTGCCGTCGATCTCATCACGAGCCTGGGCGGCGGGACGGTCGAGGGATACCCGGAGGACGCCGGCTCGGTGCCTGCCGGCTTCCTGTTCAACGGTGCTCTGTCGACCTACGAGAAGCTGGGGTTCATCCGCGACCGCAAGATCGGCAAGCACCGCTGGGTCGTGACGAGGGTGGTCGAGTCGAGGTCGTAGGCATCACAACGGACCCCGCTTTGCAAGACTCGGCTGCATGACCGCCGGACCACTCGAGCTCGTCCGCGCGGCGCTCGCCGCGGCCGGACAGGGTCAGGCGGTCCTTTGTCACCCCGAGACGCTGGCTCGTCTCGGCGTCTTCGAGCAGCCGTTCGAAGACTGGCCGGTGTCGAATCCGTTCGTGGCCGGCCCCGCGCTCCTCTGCCTGGGCCGGGAAGCGGTGCTCGTCGTCGCCCACTTCCACGCCGCGAATGTCCGGCCGTCAGCCGCCCACGTCGTCACGTACCGCTCGTACGACTACCGCACGCCACCCGATCCGTCCGGCGAGCTGCGGTCGACGCTCCTGGCGGCGCTCGACCAGGCGGGCGTCGACCCCGGCCCGACCGGCGTCGAGGCACGTGCCCTTCCGCTCGAAGTGGCCGAATGGCTGCGCGAGTCGGGACGGTCGCCGGTCGACTGTGCGGACGCGGTGGCCGATACGTCCGCCGCGCCGTCGCACCTCGAGGCGGTCCGCCGGGCGAGCCGGCTCGCCGACGTCGTGCAGCAGGCGGTCAAGGATCACGCTGCGCCCGGCGCGAGCGAAGCGGAGCTGGCCGGGCTCGCCGCCGCGGCGATGTTCCGCGAGGCGGGCCGGCGGGTGCCGGCGATCCTCACGGTGTCGACCGGCGCGGAGGCGACCGCGACCGGTGGGGGCGTCGCGACGGAGCGGGTTGTCCAGCCAGGTGATCTCGTCCTCACCGATACCTCGCCCTGGATCGACGGCGGCTGGTCCGACACGGCCAACGCGGTCTTCGTCGGCGAGCCCGATCTCGAGACGCGCCGGCGCTTCGACGCCGTACGGCGCGCGCTGCACGACGGCATCGCGCTTTGCCGTCCAGGCGTGGTCGCGAAGGACGTCGACCGGCAGGTGCGAGCGATGCTCGACGAGCACGGGCCGACGTACGCGCACCACACCGGCCACCGGATCGGCGCCGCCTGGTCCGAGGAGCCGCGCATCACGCCCTACAGCGACGTCGTCATCGAGGAGGGGATGGTGCTGGCGCTCGAGCCCGCGATCTACCTTCCCGGCTGGGGCGGCATCCGGCTCGAGCACGTGTTCCACGTCGGTACGGACGGCAACGAGATCCTGACCCAGTTCGAGCACACGCTGTGAGGTGCCGGTGAAGATCGCCACGGTCGAGACGATTCCGGTCAGCGTCCCCTACCGGCACCGCGAAGTCAGCTCCATCGTGGCTCGCGACGGTGTCAGCGACGTGCTGGTGAAGATGACGACCGACGACGGTCTCGGCGGCTGGGGCGAGGCGTGCTGCGGAGCCGACACCGCCTCGGTCGCGGCCGCCGTGCAGGCGATGGCGCCGTTCGTCGTCGGCCGCGATCCCTGGAACCGTGACGCGATGCGCCGCGATGCCTTCACGCACGGGCTCTGGCAGTTTCGCGCCGGCACGGGGAACTTCGCCTGGGCGGGCCTGGACATGGCGCTCTGGGATCTGTGCGGCCGTGCGTGCGGCCAACCGCTCTGGCGCCTCCTCGGCGGCCTTCAGCAGCGTGAGGCGAGCTACTTCTACTACCTGGCCCGAGGAACGCCTGACAGCCTTCGTGAGCAGGTCGCCGACGGCCTGCGTGCCGGCTTCGACGTGTTCTACCTGAAGGTGGGCCTCGACGACACGGAGGACCTCGCGCAGGTGGCGACCGTGCGCGAGGCGCTCGGCACCGGGCCGCGCCTCCGGATCGACGCCAACGGGTCGTGGACGGTGCCGCAGGCGCTGCGCAACCTCAGAGCCATCGAAGAACACGGAATCGACTTCGTGGAGCAGCCCGTCCGCGAGCACCCGTTGGGCCTGCTGGGTGAGGTGCGCGGGCGCGCGACACAGGCGGTGTGCGCCAATGAAGGGCTCTGGTCGGAGGCGGACGCCTACGCACGCATCCGGGCCCACGAGGCGGACGTCTACTGCTTCTCGCCCTACTGGGTCGGGTCGATCGCAGGCTTCCACCACCTTTCCTGGCTCGCCCACTACGAAGGCGCGCAGGTGTGCAAGCACACCCACGGCGAGCTCGGCCTCGCCGCCGCCGCCTGCCACCACGTCGTGCTCACACTGCCCAACGCTTCCGAGGGGCACCAGCAGACCGCCTACCTGATGGAGCACGACATCCTGCGCGAGCCGATTCCGATCGCCACCGGCTCACGCTGGGGACCGATCGAAGGCGCAGGGTTGGGAGTAGAGGTCGACGAGGACGCCGTCGCGGACGCGGCCGAGCGGTTCCGCATCGAAGGCCAGTACCTGCCCTGGCAGGATCACCAGCTCCGCCGGGAGGAGCGTTGACGGCCGGCCGCCTCGCGAACAAGGTCGCCCTCGTCGTCGGCGGTGGGTCCGGGATGGGGCGTGCCGGCGCGGTCGCGATGGCGGCGGAGGGCGCATCTGTCGTCGTCGCCGACATCGCGCTCGACCGCGCGGAAATGGTCGCTGCAGCCATCGCCGCGGCCGGCGGCACCGCCGCAGCGATGTACGTCGACGTCACCGACGCGGAGCGGGTAGGGCAGCTGGTGGCCGAGACGGTCCGCCGGTTCGGCCGCATCGACGCCCTCTACCACTGCGCCGCCGACGTGAACCTCGTCAACCAGGAGGACAAGAGGCTCACCGAGCTCGACGACGAAATCTGGAGTCGCGTCATCGACGTCCACCTGACCGGGACGTTCAACGTCCTCAAACACGTCGGGCGCCAGATGATCGCGCAGCAGTCCGGGTCGATCATCGTGTCGAGCACCGTCGATGCGCTCGTCGGCTGCGCCGGCCTCGACTCGTACACCGCCGCCAAGGGCGGCGTCACATCGATGGTGCGGTCGTTCGCCGCCGGCGTCGGCAAGGACGGTGTACGCGTCAACGCGATCGCACCCAGCTTCGTCTCGACAGAGCCGCAGCGGGTCTGGCTCGACGATGCCGATCACCGTACGACGATCGAGAGCCTGCACATCCTGCCGATCCCGACACCGGAGCAGATCGCGCCGTTCGTCGTCTACCTCGCGAGTGACGAATCGCTCGTCGTCACCGGCACAGTCGTCCCGATCGACGCGGGCTACACGGCGTTCAAGGCCCAGGTCGACGTGATGGGGGCAGTGCAGGCGGGTTAGGTTCCACGGCGCACATCGTTCACACAGGCTGGAGGAGCCGCATGCGAGAGGAACGACCACCGCTACCGCCGTTCACGGCCGAGACCGCAGCACAGAAAGTCCAGGCGGCCGAGGACGCGTGGAACACCCGCGACCCCGAGAGAGTCGCAGGGGCCTACACGGAAGACTCCGTCTGGCGCAATCGCGACACCTTCGTCAGCGGGCGAGCGGAGATCGTTGCCTTCCTGACGCAGAAGTGGGAACGGGAGCTCGACTACGCGTTACGCAAGAACCTCTGGTGCTTCGGGGACAACCGCATCGGCGTGCGGTTCCAGTACGAGAGCCACGACGGCGACGGCCAATGGTGGCGCAGCTACGGCAACGAGCTGTGGGAGTTCGACGAGCACGGCCTCATGAGACGGCGCGAGGCGAGCATCAACGACCTCCGCATCGGCGAGAGCGAGCGGCGCATCTTCGGCCCGCGCCCGGAGAGCGAGCGCGGGCGGGACTTCCCGCTGCAGTGACGAGGAGGAGCATTTCACCCGGGTGAAATCGTCCCGAGGTGAAGAATCCTCGCCCGGCGCTCGGCGATTCTCACGGCGCCATGAAACCCGCGTCCTATCGGATCACCGTCAGGGGCCGCCTCAGCGATCGGTTCGTCTCGGCATTCCACGGCATGACCCTGGAGGCAAAGAACGGCCCGCTAGTCGGTGAGCGCGGCCCGCAAGGCGGCCTCGAGCCGCCGCATCGGCTCCAGGACGTCCGTGGGCCGGCCGCGTACAACTTCACGCTGACCTCACGATGCTCGCCCGTCTGTCGCAGGCGCTCGGCCGCGCTCAGGTGTACCGCTCGCGGCGTAAGCCGCTAAATTCGCGGCCGCCGACGGGCGACGACAAGAGCGATCAAGAGAAGTAGAACACCAATGCCGCCGATGATGTTGGTCACGACGGCGAATCCACCCGCGAGATTGCTCGTGTCGGCCCAGATCAGACCGATAATCGTCCCTACAACGAGCAACGCGACCATCCCGGCCAGCCCGTACAGGATCCGGCGTGTGGTGATATGCCAATCGTAGCTCGCTAGTGAGTTTCGCTGATCGGCTGAAGAGGCTCCTCGCGACGCGCTCGCTCCCAGTTGGCAAGCAACTCGTCTCGATGCAGGGCTGCCCGTAGAAGAAGCCGATACGTGTCACAACAGAAGGTTACCCACTTCTGTTGACAGTATCGACAACCAGTTGATCACTTGGCACCTGATCGCTCGTCCCATGGGACGATTGCGGTCGTGGGCAATGACCCGGACCGCTATGCGGAGACCCTGAGCGGGTTCGGGCTCGGGGCTGAGGATCTGGCGGCATGGCTGGAGAGTGGCCTCGGCGACGACGCATTCGAGGACTGGCTGACCGACCGCATCGCGCGCCGACCGAGAGGCACGAGGGCACGAGAGGTCTACGGAGCCGAGGAGGTCCACGACTTCGCGCGGCAGGCGATCCTCGCCGCGCTCGAGCTCGAACCTGGCGAGCGGCTCCTCGAGATCGGTTGCGGCGGACGCCTACTGCTCCGCGACGCGATCGCGGCCGGAGCCGTCGCGACCGGCATCGACCACAGCGAGGAGATGGTCGACCTCGCCCGAGAGCGCGCGCCCGGCGCGAGCGTCGTCCTCGGCAAGGCCGAGAGCCTGCCCTTCGCAGACGCCGCGTTCGACGGCGTCGCGATGTCCATCGTCTTCTTCTTCCTCGACCAGCCGGTCGGCGTCCTGCAAGAGTGCCGCCGCGTGCTCCGACCCGACGGCCGGGTCGCCGTCTACACGACCGCGCCGGAGCTGCGCGGAACACCCGCAGCACCGGAGCCCCTCGCGAGCCGCGGCCACTTCTACACGGATCAGGAGCTCGCGGGCATCGCGCGGCGGGCGCGGCTGCATGACGTCGCCGTCCGCAGCGACCACGGCGGCCAGCTCCTGACCGCTCGCGCCGGCTGATCTATTGCGGCGGGCCCGCGACCGTCTTGACGCGGGTCTTGCCCGTGTTACCGCTCTCGTCGACCCAGCCCAACGTGACCGTCTCGCCGGCGTGGTGCCGGAGCAGCGCCAGCGTCAGCGCCGTGTAGGACACGATCCGGCGACCGTCGACCGTCGTGATCGTCTCCCCCACGACGATGCCGGCGCGATCGGCGGGAGAGCCGCTCGCGACGCGCAGGACGTACGCGCCCACGACACCACCACCGGACGCCCCCACGCTCACGCCGATGAAGGGCGTCGAGCCGACGTGCACGGTGGCGGACGTACGGCCACGTTGGATCTGCTTCGCGAGCGAAACTGCGCGGTTGATCGGAATCGCGTATCCCTCGTGCGTGGAGACGAAGTTGAAGCCCACCGAGGCAGCGGTGTCCATGCCGATCACGCGACCCGCGGCATCGAAGAGCGGTCCGCCGGAGTCGCCCGGTTCGAGAGTGGCGTCGACACGGATGAGTCCGGTGAGCCGCGCGGTCAGACCGACGCCGTCGGACACGTCGATCGAGCGGTTGAGACCCGTGACCTTGCCCGACGACGTCGCCGGCGCACCGCCGGCGCCGCCGGCGTTCCCGAGCGCAATGACGCGCGCACCCACCTTCAGCCGCGAGGAGTTGCCGAGCCTCACCGCATGCAGGCCGGAGGCCCCTCTGAGCCGCAGGAGGGCGACGTCGGCCGTGACGCTGTAGCCGAGCACCGACGCGACATAGTTCCGGCCTGTTCCCGGCACGTCCACTCGGATCGACGTCGCGCCCCGGATGACGTGGTTGTTGGTCAGGACGAGCCCGGACGACGACAGCACCATCCCCGTTCCCGCAGCGGCGCCGTTCTCGTAGGCGAGGTTCGTCGTCACGTCCACGACGCCCGCGCTGCTGACCGCGCCCGGAGAGCGCTGCGCCAGACCGAGCGCGAGCACGGACGACGCGAACAGGACCGCTACCGCAACCGTGAGATGCCACCGTCTGGCCGAGATCCATCGCACACCCTCAGGAAAGCAGACGGCAGTGTGAAAACGCTGTGGAGACGGTCTCGGACAATCCACGCATAATCTGAGAGCGTGCTGGACAGGAACTTTCGACTCCTCTTCGCCGGGCGCGCGATCTCCTACGTCGGCACGTACCTGGCCCCGATCGCCGTGGCGTTCGCGATCCTCGACCTGGGAGGGAGCGCGACTGCAGTCGGGCTCTCGTTCGCCGCGTGGACGCTCGCCCAGGTGGCGACGCTCGGCATCGGCGGTGTAATCGGAGACCGGTTGCCGCGGCGGGCGGTGATGATCGCATCGGATGTCTCGAGCACGGCAGTGCGCACGACCATGGGCGTACTGCTGGTGACAGGGCACGCGGAGGTCTGGGAGCTGATCGCGTTGCAGGCGTGCGGAGGCGCCGCGGTCGCGTTCTACAACCCGACGTTCTACGGGCTCGTGCGCGAGATCGTGCCCGCCGACCGCCTGCAGCAGGCGAACAGCTACCTGGCGATCGCGCGCTACGGAGCCTTCCCGCTCGGTGCGGCGTTGGGAGGAACGATCGTCGCCACTGTCGGGTCCGGGACAGCGCTGCTGTTCGACGGCGGCACCTACGCGGCGAGCGCGTTACTGCTCGCGTTCGTGCGCGTCGAGTCGCTCGCCCGGGCGGGGGCCGGCGTGCTCCGTGAGCTGCGCGAGGGCTGGAGCGCCTTCGTCGAGCACCAGTGGGTGTGGGTGCTCTGTCTCTGGATCGCCCTGTACTTCCTGATCACGTACGCGCCTTTCTTCGTGCTCGGCCCGTACATCGCGAAGCACTCGATGGGCGGTGCCGGCGCCTGGGGTGCGGTCGTCACCGGCGAGGGCGTCGGAGCGCTTCTCGGAAGCTTCGGCGGATTGCGGCTGCGCGCCCGTCGGCCCCTCGTCACGCTCTCCTGGATCTTCCTCCCGACAGCGCTTCAGAGCGTCTTGCTCGCGTTCCACGCCTCCGTCTACGCGCTCGCGCCGGCGGCGGCGTTCGCCGGCTTCGGCTTCGCCTGCGGCTCGGTCGTGTGGGACACGGCCGTGCAGGAGACGATCGCTCCCGACAAGCTCGCCCGTGTTGCGGCCTACGGCTGGATGTCGGCGATGGTCTTTCTCCCCGCCGGGTACGCGCTCGCCGGCCCGATCTCGTCGGTCGTGGGTATGCGCGCCTACCTTCTCTTCGGAGCTGCGTGGCTGCTCGTCACAACCGCGTTCGTCGCGCGGTTGCCGTCGGTGCGGGAGTACCGCTCCGAGAAGCCACTGGCAACGCCGGCACCCGAGCCGGCGTAACGATCCAGCACGGCGGGAGACAGGACCGGCATGAAGAGACAGGACCGGCATGAAGATCGCCGTCGTGCGTTTGTCGGGGCGAAGGACGTCGGCGCAGGAGCACCAAACTCCGCGCTGCCCGCTTAGAGGCTCTCACACAATG
>Ga0066710_100000062_pt1 | contig 41766 bp, 35 predicted proteins | sample GraSoiAngelo_159_FD_79666 | JGI IMG/M metagenome (GOLD analysis project Ga0066710, IMG submission 79666) | Grasslands soil microbial communities from the Angelo Coastal Reserve, California, USA - 14_1009_16_40cm | ecosystem: Environmental > Terrestrial > Soil > Grasslands | place: USA... | reverse complement strand
GTACTCGATGATGCCCTTGGGGGTGAGGGGGAAGATCTCGCGGATGGCCTCGACGAGGCGCGCCTCGTCCACCTTGCCCGTGCCCATGGTGTCGGTCATGACCGAGACGGGATCCGGGACCCCGATGGCATAGGCGATCTGCAGCTCCAGCCGGTCGGCCAGGCCGGCGGCCACGATGTTCTTGGCCACGTGGCGGGCCATGTAGGAGGCCGAGCGGTCCACCTTCGTGGGGTCCTTGCCCGAGAACGCGCCCCCGCCGTGGCTGCCCACCCCGCCGTAGGTGTCCACGATGATCTTCCGGCCCGTGAGCCCGCAGTCGCCCTGGGGGCCGCCGACCACGAAGCGCCCGGTGGGATTGATGAAGTACTTCGTCTTCGAGTCCAGCAGGCTCGAAGGGATGACGGCGTGGATCACCTTCTCCAGGATGTCCTCGCGGATCGTCTCGATCTTCACCAGGCTGGAGTGCTGGGCGGAGATGATGACGGCCTCGACGCGCGCGGGCCGCTCGCCGTCGTACTCGACCGTCACCTGGCTCTTTCCGTCGGGGCGCAGGTAGTCGAGGATCTCCTCCTTGCGGACCTGGGTCAGCCGGCGGGTCAGCTTGTGGGCGAGCATGATGGGAAGCGGCATCAGCTCTTCGGTCTCGTTGCACGCGTAGCCGAACATCAGCCCCTGGTCCCCCGCCCCCCCGGGGTCGACCCCCATCGCGATGTCGGGCGACTGTTCGTGGATGGCGGAGATCACGGCGCAGGTCTCGTAGTCGAAGCCGTACTTGGCCCGCGTGTAGCCCACGCCCTTGATCGTGTCGCGCACGATCGCGGGCAGGTCCGCGTAGGCCCGGCTCGTGATCTCCCCCGCGATGAAGGCCAGTCCGGTCGTCACGACCGTCTCGCACGCCACCCGGCTGGTGGCGTCCTGCTCGAGGAGGGCGTCGAGCACGGCGTCGGAGATCTGGTCCGCGATCTTGTCGGGGTGTCCCTCGGTCACCGACTCGGACGTGAAGAGATGACGGCCGTTCTTTGCCATTCCTGACTTCGCCTCCCGGGAGGGTGCGGTCGCCGTAAGAACGGGAGGTTATCACCCGCCCGCGTCGAGGGTCAATGATGGAGTGACACGGTCGCGGGACGCTCCTGGCATGGCGCGAGGTCGTGCCCGCGCGCTCCGTCCTGATCGGGTCCATCAACGAGTCGCGCGCTCCGCACGACGCTCGCGCCTTCCCTTGCAAGCGTCCCGCGCCGGTGAAAGGCCGGCCGGTGCGGCCTTGGCGTTGAAGAGCAGCGCCTGGCTGGCTACGCGCGGGGGTGGTATTGGTCATCAGTGAGCAAGGGGGCGCTAGCGGCGCGCCCCCTTGAACCCCCGCTCGCTACGCGGGAGTGAATCCCGCTCCGCTCGCAGCCGTTGCTATGCACGGGGGTGGTATTGGTCGTACACCTTGCGGAGGCGCTCGCGGGTGACGTGGGTATAGATCTGGGTGGTCGAGATGTCGGCGTGCCCGAGCATGGCCTGCAGCGCGCGCAGATCGGCGCCGCGCTCGAGCAGGTGCGTCGCGAAGGAATGCCGCAGCACGTGCGGGGTCAGCGTGCGCTCGACACCGGCCGCGACCGCGTGGCGCCGCACGATCCCCCACAGCCCCATCCGCGAGAGCCGGCCGCCGCGGTTGTTGAGGAACAGCTCCGCTCCCGGAGGCCGCTTCCTCCCGAGGGCGCCTCTCACCTCGTCCAGGTAGCGCTGCACCCACTTCCGCGCCGTCCGGCCGAGCGGCACCAGGCGCTCCTTGCGTCCCTTCCCGAAGCACCGCAGCAGTCCCACCTGCAGGTCGACCTCCTCCGGCTTGAGGCCGATGAGCTCCGAAACGCGCAGGCCGGTGGCGTACAGCACCTCGAGAATGGCGCGGTCACGCACCCCGAGCGGCGTGGCCACGTCGGGGGCGGCCAGCAGCGCGTCGACCTGGGCCGTGGTCAGGTACCGCGGCAGCGCGTGGAACGCGTGGGGCGCGGTCAGGTTCTCCATGGGGTCGGCGGCCAGGCGGTCCTCCCGCACCGCGAACCGGTACATCCCCCGCAGCGCGTGGACGGCGCGGGCCACCGAGCGGGCGGAGAGCCCCTCTTCCCGCAGCCGCGCGAAGAAGTCCGTCAGGTCGCGCTGCCGCAGCGCGAGCACGTCCTTGCGCCGGGCGCGAGCGTAGGCGGCGAGGCGGGAGAGATCGTGGCCGTAGGCGAGGAGGGAGTTCTCGGCCAGCCCGCGCTCGACCCGCAGGTGGTCGAGATAATCTTCGATGATCAGAGGGTCACCCTGCGCGAGAGTCCGGCGCGCGGAACGGAGCGCCGCATTTGTCTTCATGTCGCGGCCCGAGCGTCCGGCGCGCGGAGCGGAGCATCTCCTCCGTCACGGCGCGAAGCGGGATTCACTCCCGCGAGCGCCCATTGATGAAGCCTCGTGCGCAGCGCAGCGCGCCGCATTCGGTTCACCCAGCGCGCCGCATTCGGTTTACGCAGCGCGCCGCATCCGGCTTAAAGACTCAGCTCGACTCCGAAGTGCCATCCGCCCAGCCGGAAGTTCACCAGGTTGGAGCCGTCCTTCGGCTTGGCCGAGACCACCCGGTAGCCGGCCTGGACGGCCAGCCGGTCGGAGAGGTGGAAGTGCGCTCCGCTGTCGAACTCGTAGACGCTGCCGCGGTCCCCGAAGCTGAAGCCGGCGAATTCTCCCTCGACGCTCAGCCGGCCGGCATAGGCCCGGCCGACCACCCCGACGACCGGCAGAGGCTGCCGGAGCGTGTCCTCCTCGCGCTGCCCGTCCACGGGCGAGACCAGCACCCGGTCGACGTCGAGCATCCGCGCGCCGACCAGGCCGCCCAGGAAGCCGCCCGGGCCCTTGACGAAGTCCCACTCGATGTCGGCCGAGTAATAGGCGCCCTTCACGGTCGAGACGACCCGGTTGTCGCGGAAGAACCGGCTCGCCCCGAAGTTGAAGGTCTGGGTGGGCGTCGTGTCGCCGTGGTAGTTGAGCCGGGTGTACGACCCGCGGATCTTCTGCCCGGCGTGGAACTGGATGGCGCCCCGTGCTTCGAAGGTGCGCTTCTTCTCGAGGGCGAGGTCGTCGTTCACGTCGATGATCGTGCCGTCCCCGTTGCGCGAGCCCTTCTGCATCGTGCCCGTGAGGTCGGGCAGGAACTCCCGATACTCCAGCCGCAGCCCGTAGCGCTCCTGGCTGGGCAGCCCTTCGCGTCCGGGGGAGGTGGACCGGATCTGGGCGAAGGCCCCCGCGGGGAGGGCCAGGACGAAGACGGCGGCGCAGGCCTGCGTGGGTCTGTTCATTCGGCGGCCCTCCTGACGCCCGCTTTCCCTCGGGCGGGACGATTCGGCGAAAGGTAGCACGAAACCGTCCGGCGCCACAATACTTTGTGGTGCCAGTCGCGGAGATGTCTAGGGCTTGAGTCTGGCGCCGCGACGCAGGAGGCCGAGCAGCAGGCCCGCCTCCGGCACCTGGAGCAGGCCCGTGAAGGCGAGATACGCCGTGCCGCCGAGGCACACCGGAAGCAGGCCCGTGACGAGCTGGGCGTGAAGGCCGTGCGCACCCACATGGCTTTCTAGAAGGCGCGCCGCGCACCACGCGAAGGGCGCCATGATCGCCGCCGCCGCGGTCATCTTGACGATCGCGGACGAGCGGAGCGCCCGCAGCAGGCCCCCGACCCGCGACTCGAACACGGCCACGAGCACCGCGGCGTTCATGACGGAGCCGAGCGCGGTGCCGAGCGCGATGGCGCGATAGCCCAGCCGCCCGTGCAGCGTCAATATCACGATCAGGTTGGTGGCGACCGCGCCCGCGCTGGCCAGGAGCGGTACGCGCGGGCGGCCCAGCGCATAGAAGGCGGGGGCCAGGACCTTCACGCCGGTGTAGAACACGAGGCCGGTCGAGTACAGCACCAGGGCCGCCGCGGTGGCCTGCGTGTCGCCGGCGTGGAACTTGCCGCGCTCGAAGAGGAGGCGGACCACCGGCACGCTCAGGGCCATCAGGCCGGCAGTGGCCGGCAGCGTGAGGTAGCACAGGAAGCGCAGCGATCGCCGCACGGTGTCGCGCACGCCTTCCATGTCGTCCGCCGCGGCCCGGCGGGCCAGGCCCGTCGTGGCCACCGTCCCCACCGCGACCCCGAAGATGCCGATGGGCAGGTAGAGGATGCGGAAGGCGTATTGCAGCCAGGCCACCGCGCCGGCTTCGTGGGAAGCGAAGTTGGTCCCGACGAAGATGTTCACCTGCACGGCGGCCAGGCCGACCGTGGCCGGGGCCATGAGGGACGCGACGGCCCGGAGGTCGGGATCGGACGGGCCCCACTCGGGACGCGGGCGCCAGCCCACCCTCCACAGCCCCGGAACCTGGATGAGGAACTGCGCCAGGCCGCCGAAGAGCGTGCCGACCGCCCATCCCAGCGCCACCTTCGCCGGCGGGAAGCCGAGCGCCCACAGCCCTCCCGCCCAGACGATGGTCACCAGGTTGAAGACGGCGGGCGCGAACGCCGGCGTGCCGTAGCGCTCGTGCGCGTTGAGGATGCCCATGGCCACCGCCGCGAAGGAGACCAGGGGAAGGAAGGGCAGCATGACGCGCGTGAGCTGGACGGTCGCTTCCGTCTTGCCGGGCACCTGGCCGAAGCCGGGCGCCAGCGCACGCACCAGGGGTCCGGCGAAGACGAAGCCCAGCACCACGAGGGCGCCCAGCAGGACCGCGAGCGCCGTCATCAGCCGGCTGCCGAGCCGGTAGGCGCGATCGGGTCCTCCTTCGGCCAGCGCGCGCGCGTAGGTCGGGATGAACGCGGCCGACAGCGCGCCTTCCGCGAAGAGGTCGCGCAGCAGGTTGGGGATCCGGAAGGCGGCCTGGAAGGCGTCGGCATAGACGCCCGCCCCGAGCAGCGCGGCGAAGACCGTCTCCCGCACGACGCCGAGGAGGCGGGAGAGGAAGATGAGGCCGGAGATGAGGCCCGTGCTGCGCACGAGCCCCCGGGCGGGACCCCGCTCGGGGGTCGTTTCCCCTCTCTTGACCGGGTCCGCCAAATCCGCTAAGCTCCTGTTTTGCCGTCTTTTGGAGGAGGGACGTCATTGGCCAAACACGCCTCGGCCCTGAAGCAGATGAGGCAGAGCCTCAGGCACCGGGAACGCAACCGCCGCAGCCTTTCCCGGCTCAAGAGCCAGATCAAGCGGCTGCGCGCAGCCCTCGGCGCGGGCAAGACCGATGAGGCCCGCAAGCTCCTCGACGAGACGGCCGGTGAGATCGACCGCGCGGCCCGGAAGGGCGTCATCCACGACAACGCCGCCGCCCGGTACAAGAGCCGGCTCTCGCGCCGGCTCAACGCCGTGTCCGCCCCGCGGACCTAGCCCCTTCCTTCTTCGGCCCGCAGCCCTCCAGCAACGCGGCGGCCAGCGTCGAGCGCGGCTCCGCGCCTGATTTCAGGCGCCCGTCGGCCCGCTCCAACGCCGCCAGCGCTCCGGCCAGCTCTTCGTCGGACCAGCCCCCCGCGGCGTCGAGCAGGCCGTTCAGCTTGAACGCGAACGGCCCGTTGAGGCGGAGCGCCGCCAGCATCTGCTCCCGGGTCGCCCGGGCGGCCTGCAGACCGAGGGCGCCGCGGACCTGGCGCAGCGAGCGGTGGAGAGTCCCCAGGATGCGCAGCGCATCCTCCCCTTCCTCGAGCAGCTCCTCCATGAAGCCGAGCGCCCGGCCGGCCTGCCGCATGGCCACCGCGTCACCCAGCTTGTAGAGCGGCCGCGCCCGGCCCCGCCCCAGCACCGCGGCCACCTCCTCGGCGGTGAGGTTCCGGCCGCCCTCGGCGAAGGCCTCCAGCTTCTCCAACTCTCCCATCAGGCGCCGCAGGTCCGGGCCCACCCGCTCCACCAGCTCCGCGATGCCGTCCTGGGTGACAAGCAGCTTCCGCCGGCGGACCTCTTCGGTCACGTGTCGGCGCAGGGCCGCCTCCTTCATCGGCTCGGCCAGCACCACTGCCGCCCGGTCGAGGATCGTCTTCCAGATCGCGCGCCGCTTGTCGGCCTTGGCGGCCACGAGCACGAGGACGACGCTCGGCGAGGGGTCGTCGAGGTAGGCCTCCATCTCGGCGCCCTCGCCCTTCAGCGCCTCGGCTCCCCGGACGACGACCGCCCGACGGGGCGCGAACAGCGAGCCGGTGCGGGCGGCTTCGACCACGCGCGCCCAGCCCGTCTCGTCACCGCGCAGGACCTCGAGGGCGTCGCCGCGATCGTCTCCGATCGCGGCCGCGACGATCTTCTCGACCGCCTGGTCCGCCAGGAAGGAGTCGAACGCCTTCCCCCCCACCACCGCATAGACGCCTCCTGCCGCTTTCACTTCTTTTTTCTCTGCGCCCTCTGCGATCCCTGCGTTTTAAAAGGCTTCAAGCATCGCCGCCACCAGGCTCCGGGCGAACGAGGTGGCGAGGCGGTCGACGGCCTGGTCTTCGCGGTCGAAGAACGCCTGCGGGTTGTCGCCCACGTCGTACTCGTCGCGGAACGTGAAGGCGTCGTTGGCCCAGATCGGCTCCTTGGCGCCGACCTTGGAGTACCTGACGCGGGCGGTGAGCGTCACCTCGTAGCGGTTGGCCTGGCTCCGGCCGGTCGACTGCTCGCCGACCCCCACCAGGTGCGGCGTGTAGGCCGTGATCTCGCCCTCGATGAGCGCGTCGACGCCGGTGGCCTCCTGCACCACGTCGAAGCGGCCGCGCTTCAGCAGCTCCTCGATGACCTTCTGGGTCACCTTCTGGTCGAGGCCCGGCTTGCCGCTGGCGTCCCGGAAGAGCGGGACCCCGATGCGCTTGATCGTGGGGTCGACGACGGTGCCCTTGCCGACCAGCGCATAGCCGCACGCGGACGAAAGCAGGGCCATCAGCAGGGCGATGGTGGGCGCCCTCATCTGACCACCAGGCTCACCAGGCGCCCCGGCACCACGACCACCTTCAATACCTGCTTCCCATCCAGGTGCTCCCGCACCTTCGGCGCTTCGAGCGCGAGCCGGCGGATGTCGGCCTCCGGCGCCTCGCGGGGGACGACGATGTGGCCCCGCACCTTGCCGTTCACCTGGACCCCCAGCTCGACGGCGTCCTCGCGGGCCGCTTCCGCGTCGGCCACGGGCCACGGATGATGGACGAGGCTGTCCGCGTGCCCGAGCCGCTGCCACATCTCCTCGCAGACGTGGGGCGTGAAGGGGCTCATCAGGAGGACGAGCGTCTCGACGGCTTCGCGCCAGACCGGCCGTCCCGCGCCGGCCGCCACGTCCGCCTCCAGGCGGCCCATCTCGTTGGCCAGCTCGTGGAAGGCGGCCACCGCGGTGTTCAGGTGGATGCGCTCGTCGACGTCTTCGGTGACCTTGAGAATCGTCCGATGGACCTTGCGGCGAAGGCTGCGCGCGGCCTCCGGCAGCGCCCCCGGGACGGGCGCGCGCGGCTCGCGGGCCAGCCCCTCGGCGTGGCGGTCCACGAAGCGCCACACCCGCTGCACGAGACGATGGGAGCCGGCGATGTTCTCCGTGCTCCATTCCATGTGCAGCTCGGGAGGGGCGACCGAGAGGACGTAGAGACGCAGCGTATCGGCCCCGTACTCGCGCACCACGTCGTCGGGCGCCACGGTGTTTCCCTTCGACTTGGACATCACCTCGCCGTCCTTGTGGACCATCCCCTGCGGGAAGAGGCGGGTCACCGGCTCGTCGAAGCCGACCAGGCCGAGGTCGCGCATCATCTTCGTCCAGAAGCGAGAGTAGACGAGGTGCAGGATGGCGTGCTCGATCCCGCCCACGTAGAGCTCGATGGGGAACCAATAGCGCACCGCGGCCGGGTCGAAGGGGCGCTCCGCGTCGTGCGGCGAGAGATACCGGTAGAAATACCAGGACGAGTCCACGAACGTGTCCATCGTGTCGGTCTCGCGCCGGGCCGGTCCGCCACAGCGCGGGCAGCGGGCGTTCACGAACGCCGGCACCTTCTCCAGGGGGTTCCCCCCCTCGCCGGTGAAGGGCGCATCCGGAGGCAGGAGCACCGGGAGGTCCTTCTCCGCCACGCCGACGACACCGTCCTTCTCGCAGTAGACGACCGGGATCGGCGTGCCCCAGTAGCGCTGGCGGCTGATGAGCCAGTCCTTGAGACGATACGTGACGGTGGGCCGGCCGAACCCCTTCGCCTGGGCGTGCGCGGTCATCTTCTGGATGGCGTCCTGCGATCCCAGCCCGCTGAAGGGCCCGCTCGCCACGGTGCGGCCCGGGCCCTCGTAGGCCGCGGCCATCGTGGCGCCGTCGAGGGCCAGGCCCTCCGGCTGGATCACGACGCGGACGGGCAGGCCGTACTGGCGGGCGAACTCGAAGTCGCGCTGGTCGTGGGCCGGCACGGCCATGATCGCGCCCGGGCCGTAGCCCATGAGGACGAAGTTGCCGACCCAGATGGGGATGCGCTCCTGGCTGAAGGGGTTGACGGCGTAACGTCCGGTGAACACGCCTTCCTTCTCGACCTGGCCGGCCTGCCGCGCCCGCCGGTCCTGGCCGCGGAGCCGCTCCACGGCCTTCCGGGTCTCGGCCTCGTTGGGCGAACCCGTCACGAGCGCGTCCACCCGCGGGTGCTCGGGGGCCACGACCATGAAAGTGGCCCCGTAGATCGTGTCGATGCGGGTCGTGAAGACGCGAAGCGGAGGGGCGCTGTCCACCGGGAAGTCCACCTCGGCCCCCGGAGAGCGGCCGACCCAGTTCCGCTGCTGGGCGAGGACGCGCTCCGGCCAGGCCGCCAGCTCCTCCATGTCGTCGACGAGCTGGTCCTGGTAGGCGGTGATGCGGAGGAACCACTGGTCCAGCTCGCGCTCCTCCACCTTGCTGTGACAGCGCCAGCACTCCCCCCCTTCCGCCTGCTCGTTGGCGAGGACGGTCTGGCACGAGGGACACCAGTTGACGGCCGCCTTCTTGCGGTAGGCGATGCCGCGCTCGAGCATGCGGAGGAAGAACCACTGGTTCCAGCGGTAGTACTCGGGGTCGCAGGTGGCGATCTCGCGGCTCCAGGGATAGCTGAAGCCGAGGCGCTGGAGCTGGCGCTTCATGCCCGCGATGTTCTGGCGGGTCCACTTCTCCGGATGGACTCCCCGCTGGATGGCGGCGTTCTCGGCCGGCAGGCCCAGCGCGTCCCAGCCGATGGGATGCATGACGTTGAAGCCGCGCATCCGCTTGAAGCGGGCGACGACGTCGGTGATGCAATAGTTGCGGACGTGGCCTACGTGGATGTCCCCCGAGGGATAGGGGAGCATCTCGAGGCAGTAGTACTTGGGCCGCCGGGCGTCCTCGGCGGCCTCGAAGGCCGCCGCCTCGGCCCAGCGCCGCTGCCAGCGCGTCTCGATGCCCTCGAAGTCGTAGTCCGCCATGACCTGAACCGGAAATGTTAGCACACGAGCCTTGTTGCCCCGTTGTGAGGCGCGCGGTCACCGCTTCGCGCGCTCCGTCCTGATCGACCGCGACTTCCCGGAAGTCGCGGTCGATATCGGGTCCATCAACGAGGCGCGCGCTCCGCGAGACGCGCGCGCCATCCGTTGTCCATTCCGTCCGCTCGCTCTCTGCGGCCTCTGCGCGTTCTCTGCGGCCTCTGCGTTCGAAAGCAGTTGTGGGTTAGCCGTTGCCGTGGCGGCGGAGGACGGCTTTCACTTCGTCGTCCTCGACCTGGCGGAAGTCGAGGTAGAAGCGGCCGACGGCGCCGAACGGCGAAGGGGTCTCCAGCGTCTCGAGTCGAAGCCCCTCGGCCGCGAACTCCCGCACGGTCTCCGGAGGAGCCACCGGCACCGCCACCACGACCTCCCGCGGCGAGTGCCGCGAGACCGCCCGCGCGGCGGCGCGCGCGGTGAGCCCGGTGGCGATGCCGTCGTCGACGAGCACCGCCACCCGGCCCTCGAGCTTCGCCGGCGTGCGGCCCTCGCGGTAGGCCGCCTCCCGCCGCTCGATCTCGCGCCGCTGGCGCTCGATCTCGGCCTGCAGGTACGAGGAGGGGACGCCGAGCGCGATCACGGTGCGGTCGTCCACCAGGGCGATCTCCTCGCCGTCGGCGACGGCCAGCGCCCCGACCGCCAGCTCGGGGTTGCCGGGCGCGCCCAGCTTGCGCGGCACGATCACGTCGAGGGGCGCGCCGAGCGCGGCCGCCACGTACTCGCCGATGATCACGCCTCCGCGAGGAATGGCGAGGACGACCGACTCCCCGGTCAGCCGCCTCTGGAGGTGCTCGCCGAGCGCCCGTCCTGCTTCTTCCCGGTCTCGGAACATGCTTCACCCCCTTACGCAGGGCCAGTAGGTCTGCAGCTCTCGCCGGTAGGCCTCCATCAGGCGGTCCATCAGCCCGGAGGCGGGCCACGTCACCGGAGCGTGCTCGCCGCCGAGGAGGAGCTTCGTGACGGCGGCCGCCGATGCGGCGATGCCGTCCAGGTCGTAGCCGCCTTCGAGGACGAAGACGCCGCGACCTCCCGCGGCCCCGCCGGCGATCGACAGGCACACCGCCGCCATCTCCGCGAAGCCCGGCTCGGTCACCTCCATCCCGGCCAGCGGATCCGCGGCGTGGGGATCGAAGCCCACCGAGACGAGCAGGAGCTGCGGGTCGAAGGCGCGGCCGATCGGCTCCACGACCTCGCGGTAAACCCGCGCGTACTCCGGGTCTCCCATGCCGGCCGGCAGCGGGAGGTTGACCGTGAAGCCGCGGCCGGCTCCCTCCCCGGCGTCGTTGAGCGCGCCCGTCCCCGGATAGAAAGGATACTCGTGGGAGGAGAGGTACAGCACACGCGGCTCCTCGTAGAACATCGCCTGGGTGCCGTTGCCGTGGTGCACGTCCCAGTCGACGATCATCACCCGCTCGAGGCCGCGGTCGAGCGCATGGGCCGCCGCCACCGCGACGTTGTTGAACAGGCAGAAGCCCATGGCCCGGTCGGCCTCGGCGTGGTGGCCGGGAGGACGCACGGCGCACAGCGCGCGCTCGGCCTTGCTTTCGAGCACGGCCTCCACCGCCTGCACGGCCGCCCCGGCGGCCTTGAGCGCCGCCGCGTACGAGCGCGGGCCGGCCTGGGTGTCGGGATCGAAGCGGACGGTCCGGCCCGCGGTGGCGGCGACGCGCGCCACGTGGGCCTCGGTGTGGACCCGCCGGAGCTCGGCCCCCGTCGCCTCCCGCGGCGCGACGACGTCAAGGCGCGCCTCGAGGCCGGCGTCCCGCAGGCCCCGGCGCAGCGCCTCCAGCCTCTCCGGCCGCTCGGGATGGCCGGGACCCCCGTCGTGCTCGCGGAAGACGGGATCGTCGTACAGCAGGACGCGGGGACGGGCCGCGGCGGGCGGAGCCATGGACCTCGCCTCAGGGCGACTCGAGCTGGGGCCGCAGGTACTTGAGCTGTCCCTCGAGCCGGCCCCGCACGAGGTACTTGAGCAGCGTGCGCTCCGGCCAGGTGAAGCCACTGCGGCGGATGTCGGCCCGCGTCCGGTTGATGAAGACGAGATACGAGCCGGACTCCTTGCCCCCCACGAACGCCGTCACTCCCAGCGACGACTCGTAGTAGTGGTTCGCATAGAGCTGCTTGGAGACGGCCAGGACGAGCCAGCCCGACGGGGTGGCGCGGTTGACGAGGACGACGTGGTTCACGCTCAGGACGTTCAGCAGCCAGAACCTCTCCTTGATCCAGTAGACGAAGTCCTCGGCGTCGGCGGGCCGCGCTTCCGGGAACCTCTGCAGGAAGGTGAAGAGATCCGGAGCCGCGTCGTACAGGAACCGCGACCGGCGGAGCAGCTCCTCGAGGCTGTCCGCGATCCGGACCGGGTCGTTGTTGTTGACGTATTCGAAGAGGGCCGGGTTGCCCTGCTTCAGGTAGGCCGCCGTGCCGGACTGGAGCATGTCCCGGAAGAGCTTGTTCGCGCGTCCCGTCCGGTACGCGGAGGACCAGTCGACCTGCGTGCGGAAGCGCTCGATGGCGTCGGCGGGCAGCCGCATGTCACAGTCGTTGACCTGGCACTTGGCGAGGTGCTTGACGTCGCCCTGGTCCAGGGTCAGCGCCTCGAAGTCCGGCGCGGAGGGCGCCGGACCGAGGCGGCCGATCTGCAGGACCCACGGCGCCTGCCGGCGCCCCTCGAGGTCGCGCAGGCGCTCCAGCACCCGGGCCGGCGTCGTCCGCACCCGCATGACCGCGAAGGAGAGGACCTCCCGCCGGTCGCCGGTGTCGATCACCCTGGCCACGTCCCCGCCGCGCTCGAGGGTCCCCAGCTCCGTGGCGGTGAGGCCGATCTCGGCGCGCAGGAACGCGACCGGGTCCCGGACGAGCACGCCCGACTCGCCGTCGGCGAGGGAGGCATCGGCGGCGAGCCTGGGGAAGCAGGCCAGGAAGAGGGCCAGCCCGGCGATGACCGTACGGGCCTCCATCAGCCGGCCGCGATCGAGCGGGCCAGCGCGGTGGGCGCCGCTCCCGCGCGCGCAGCGACGGCGGCCACGTACTCATCGCGGACCCGGCTGACGAGGCTCGCCCAGTCGTAGGCCTCGGCGCGCCGGCGGTTCGCCGCTCCCATCCGCCGGCGGCGCTCCGGCTGGCCGGCCAGCGCGGCGATGGCGCCGGCCAGCGCCTCCGCATCGCCCGGCGGCACGAGGCGGGCGCCTTCGCGGTCGGCGACCTCGCGGTAGCCGGCGATGTCGGAGCACACGACCGGCCGGCCGCTGGCCATGGCTTCGAGCAGCACGATGCCGAAGGATTCCTGGCCCGTGGCCGGCGCCACGAACAGGTCGCAGTGGCGGTAGCGCTCGGCCAGCGCCGCTTCGGAGGCGATCGCGCCATGGAAGCTGACCCCGGGCTGCTCCGGGACCGGCGACGGTCCCTCCCCCACCACGTCCACCTCCACGGCGAGCCCTTTCGCGCGGAGCCGGGAGTGGGCTTCGAGCAGGTAGGGCAGACCCTTGCGCGGGTCGCGCCAGTTCCCGACGAACAGCACCCGCAAGGGACGCCCGGAACCGTCTTCCTCGCCATCCTCCGGCGGCCGGAACGTTCCGGTCGGTACGCCGTTGGGGATCACGGACAGCGGCCCCCGCCAGGTCGCCGCGGCATAAGCGGCGGCGGGACGAGAGACGGCGATGCCGCGCTCGAACCGGGGCAAAAGTAGCCGGCCCAGCGTCGTCCGGACCGCCCGCCAGGCGGCCGGCTCGTCTTCCGTGTACATGTGGAAGGTACAGACGTGGGCCGCGCGGGGAGAGAACCACAGCGCGTAATGAGGCAGCATCGGCACGAGCGGTTCGTGGACGTGGACCACATCGAAGGCGGCCGCCCGGAAGAAGCGGCGCACGGCGAGGGGAGACGTGAAGAGGCCGAGGTAGTTGGCGGCCCCGTTGGCGGGGACGTTGACGACGCCGCCGAAGCCGCGGACCCCCGGCCCGGGCTGCCCGCCGCTCGAGGGGCCCACCAGCGTCACCTCGTCTCCCCCGCCGCGGAGCGTCCGGGCGAGGTGGACCGCGTGGCGCTTGACGCCGCCCTCGCGGTCGACGTCGTAGGGAACGACGATCGCGATGCGCAGCGACCGCCCGCCGGGCCCACCCTCCCGGATGTGATCCCGCCGTGGATGCCCGGTCCTTGCTGGCGCTTCCAGGGAGAGCGACATCTCATCCGATGATAGCAGGCGCGTCGTGGCCGCGCGGGGGAAGGCGCGACCTCGCCTATAATGCCCGTCTGTCGAGCCGTCCGCCCACGGAGGCGGCAGGGAAGGCGAGGTCGTCGCTGAAAGGACCGAGAATCGTCACGGAGGTGCCGGGGCCCCGGAGCCGCGCCCTGGTGGCCGAGGAGAGCCGCAGTCTCGCGCCGGGCATCCAGTCGATCGCCAGCCTGTCCGGCCTGGCGGTGGCGCGGGCCGAGGGCTCGGTCGTCGAGGACCTCGACGGGAACCGCTACCTGGACCTGGCGGCCGGCATCTGCGTCAACGCCCTGGGTCACTCCCATCCCCGCTATCGCCAGATCCTGAAGGACCAGATCGACGAGGTGACGGTCGGCTCCTTCACCACCGAGCGCCGGGCGCGCGCGCTCTCGAAGATCGCCGCCCATGCGCCGGAAGGGCTGGGCAAGGTCCAGCTCTATTCCAGCGGAGCGGAGGCGGTCGAGGCCGCCATGCGCCTGGCCAAGTCGTACACGAAGAAGTACGAGTTCCTGTCCTTCTGGGGCGGGTTCCACGGAAAGACGGCGGGGACCCTGTCCCTCATCGGGGACGAGACGAAGGTCGGCTTCGGGCCCTCGCTCCCCGGGACCTATCACACCCCCTACGCTGATTGCTACCGTTGTCCGCTGAAGCTCACCTACCCCTCCTGCGGCGTCGAGTGCGCGCAGTTCGCCCGTCAGGTGGTGAAGCGCTCCACGACCGGGGCCCTGGCCGCCATCCTCGTGGAGCCGGTCCAGGGCACCGCCGGCAACATCGTCCCCCCGCCGGAGTTCCTGCCCGCGATCCGCGACATCGCCCGCGAGAACGAGGCCCTGCTCATCAGCGACGAGATGATCACGGGGTTCGGCCGGACGGGGCGCTGGTTCGGCTGCGAGCACTCCGGCGTGCGGCCCGACGTGATGACCATCGGCAAGGGGGTCGGCGCGGGCTTTCCCGTCTCCGGCCTCGTCTCCACCGACGTGATCACCCGGGCCGCGCCGTGGGGCAACCCGTCCGGCTCCAGCTCCAGCTACGGCGGCAACCCCCTGGCCGGCGCCGCTGCCTACGCGTCGGTGAGCGTCATCGAGGAAGAGCATCTCGTCGACAACGCCGCCCGCGTCGGCGAATGGATGCTCGGCCGGCTGCGCGAGATGCAGGAGCGCCACGAGCTCATCGGGCACGTGGACGGCAAGGGGCTGCTCGTCCGCGTCGAGCTGGTGAAGGACCGCCAGAGCAAGGAGCCGCTCGACAAGAAGGTCTGCGTCCGCATCTTCCAGGAGTGCCTGAGGCGCGGGCTCATCAGCATGATCTACAACCCGCACTTCCGCGTGAACCCCGCCCTCTCGATCGACCGCGAGACGGCGGAATCGGCGCTCGGCATCCTCGACGAGGTCCTCGGCCTCGTCGCCCGCGAAGGCGGCTGGCGGTGAGGCTGCGGGGGGCCCTCCTCGGCGCCGGCAACATCGCCCTGCGGGGACATGCCCCGCAGTGGGCGGAGGACCCCGTCTTGCGGGAGGCGGTGGACATCGTCGCCGTGACCGACCTGTCGCCGTCCAACCTCGAAGCGGCGCGAGCCTTCTTCCCGGGAGCGGCGGCCTACGCCCGCGCCGAAGAGGCGCTGGAGCGGGAGGCGCTGGATTTCTGCGACGTCTGCACGCCGCCGTTCAGCCATCGCGGCCTGGTCGAAGAAGCCGCCCGGCGGGGCGTGCACGTGATCTGCGAGAAGCCGCTGGCGCCGGGCCTGCCCGACGCGGAGAGCATCTCGGAGGCAGTCCGGCGGTCCGCCATCGTGTTCGAGGCCTGCCACCAGTATCACTTCTCGCCCCAGTGGCAGGCGGTCAAGCGGCTGCTCCTCGGCCTCGGGCGGATCTACCTGGCCGAATACGAGGTCCACCGCACCGAGGCCAACGAGGGAAACCCCCACTGGTCGCCGGCCTGGCGCACCGACCGCGCCTTCGCCGGGGGCGGGATCCTCGTCGACCACGGGGCCCACATCTTCTATCAGCTCCGCTCGGTGCTCGGGGATCCCCGGACGGTGCAGGCGACCGTGCGGACGCTCCAGCACAACTACCGCGTCGAAGACACCGCGCTCGTCGTCCTCGACTTCGGCGCGTGCCTGGCCCAGGTGAGGCTGACCTGGGCCGCCCGCCGCCGGCAGATCCGGTTTCGCTTCGTGGGAGAGCGCGGCGAGCTCGTGGGCGACGACGAGTCGGTGCGGATCCACGCCGACACCTCGCAGGAGATCCGCTTCGCGGACGGGATGAGCCGGAACTCGAGCCACTCCGAGTGGTACTCGCCCCTCTTCCTGAGGTTCACCGAGCGGGTGCGCCGCCAGGACCTCGACCCCGCCCCCCTCGACGAGGCCGTCTACGTCACCCGGCTCATCTCCCGGGCCTACGAGTCGTCTCTCGAAGGCCGGACCCTGCCCTTCATCTCCTCCCCCGCCGAGGAGCTGGAAGCGCCCGCGGAGGCGCTGGTGGCCTCGCTGGGCGCGGGACCCGACGGCGAGCGCGCGGACAGCCGGGCCGCGGTGGAGCGGCGCCGGCGCGTGCGGGTCCTCCGCGCGGGGGTCGCCGCGGCCCTGCTGGGCGCCGGGGCGTGGACCTTCCACGACATGGGGTGGGCGCACCTCGGCAGCGCGCTGATGGCCGCCCATCCGGGATGGATCGCGCTCGCCGCCGCGGTCAACCTGGCTGCCGTCGGCTTCCAGGCCGTGCGCTGGCTGGCCCTCGTCCGGCCGCTGTCGCCGCTGGCGACGCTCGCCCAGGCCTTCAAGTCGCTGGTGGTCGGCTTCGCGGTATCGACGGTCGTCCCGGCCCGGGCGGGCGAGCTGGCGCGCATGAACTTCCTCGGCCGCCGGACCGGGCTTCCCCCGGCGTCCATCTTCAGCTCGATCGTGCTCGACCATCTCGTCAACGCCACGGGCCTGCTGCTCGGCCTCGCCCTCTTGCCCTTCGTCGCCCACGTCCCCCTCTGGATCCGTCCCGGCGCCGCCTTCGCCCTGGCCCTCTTCACGGTGGGCGCGATGCTCGTGTACGCGCTGCGGCCCCTCGACGCCGGCCCGCCCCCGGCCTCGCTGCCGGTCAAGGGCGTGGGGGCCTTCCTGGCCAGCGCGCGGCAGGGGCTGGCCGCGGCCAACCGGCCGAGCGCCCTCGGGCTGTCGCTCGGCGCTTCGCTCGTCTCCTGGGCCCTCGAGGTCAACGTCACCGCAATCGCCATGAGGGCCGTCGGCCTCCACCTGCCTCTCTCGGCGGCCTTCCTCGTGCTGCTGGCCGTGAACCTCGCCCTCGCCTTCCCCTTCGCTCCTCCCGGCAACCTCGGCACGCTCGAGGTGGGCGCCACCCTCGCGCTCGTGGGCTTCGGGGTCGCCAAGGAGCAGGCGCTGGCCTTCGGCCTCATCTATCACGTCCTGCAGATGGTCCCCATCGGCATCCTCGGGATCCTGTTCGCCGGCCGCGCGGCCGATGGTCCCGTCACCGCCTGAGACGGCATCCAGCCTGATCGTCCTGGGTACGGTCGTCGCGGCCGCGCTCGTCTCCATGGGCGTTTACGCCCTGAGCAGCCGGCGGCCGGACGCCGACGCCACGGGCAAGGGCGCGCAGTTCTTCCTCGGCTTCGGCGACTTCCTGCTCCACTGGTTCCTGTGGGCGATCGACCCGCTGGTGGGATTCTCCCTCCGGCTGGGGCTGACTCCGGACTTCTACAACTTCGCCGGCCTCGTCCTGGGCGTCGTGAGCGGCGTCTTCATCGCGCGGGGAGATCTGCCGCTCGGCGGCTGGGCGATCGCGCTGGGAGGCGTTTGCGACATCCTGGACGGCCGCATCGCCCGGCTGACGGGCGTGGCCTCCGCCTACGGCGACTTCGTCGACAGCACGTTCGACCGCTTCGTGGAGGTGTTCGCGTTCCTGGGCTTCGTGGTCTTCTTCCGCGACCGCGAGGCGGGCGCCTTCCTGGCCGCGGCGGCGATGGCCGGCTCGCTCCTCGTGAGCTACACGAGGGCGCGGGGCGAGGCCCTGAACGTCACGTGCTCGGGCGGCTTGATGCAGCGGGGCGAGCGGCTCGTGATCACGTGCCTGGTGTGCCTGGTCGACCCTGCGCTCAGCGCTCGGCTGGGCCGGCCGGTCGGCACTCCGGCCGAGTGGATGCTCGGCCTGATGGCGGTGACGACGTTCGTGACCGCCGCCCACCGCACGATCTGGATCTCCCTCCGCCTGCGGGCGGGCGCCCCGGAGAGGTGACGACCCAGGCTCGAAACGTTGCATCTTAACGCAGAGGACGCAGAGAACGAACGGAGAGGACGCAGAGAAAGAAGGACGAAGAGCAAGGAACAACAGCTGCGAGCGGAGCGGGATTCACTCCCGCGGAGCGAGCGGGGGGTCTGGGGGGTGCGCCGCTAGCACCCCCCAGCTCAAAGAGGACCGGAGCGGGATTCACTCCCGCGGAGCGAGCGGGGGGTCTGGGGGGTGCGCGGCTAGCACCCCCCAGCTCAAAGAGGACCGGAGCGGGATTCACTCCCCTCGGGGCCGCTAAGCGGACCCGCTCGATGAGCGGCGGCGAATTACTTCGCCGCCGCGGAAGACGCGAGCGGGGGTTCAAGGGGGCGCGCCGCAGCACCCCTTGCTCGATGAGGAAGCCCGAGCGAGCGTCCCCCGCGCAGGGCGCACCCTCCAGCGCCCGCCACAACCGGCCACAACCGTCCAGCGCTAACGCTTGCCGGCGAAGTAGGCCTTGGCCGCTTCGGTGAGCTTGGGCAGCAACTCGAACAGGTCCCCGACCACGCCGTAGTTGGCCACCTTGAAGATCGGCGCGTCGGCGTCCTTGTTGATGGCCACGATGTACTTCGAGGACGACATCCCGGCCAGGTGCTGGATCGCGCCGCTGATGCCGCAGGCGACGTAGAGGGATGGCGAGACGGTCTTGCCGGTCTGCCCGACCTGGTACTGGTGGTCGACCCATCCCGCATCCACGACCGCCCGCGAGGCGCCCACCGCGGCGCCCATGGCCGCGGCGAGGCTCTCGACGAGGTGGAAGTTCTCCGGCCCCTTCAACCCGCGCCCCCCGGACACGATGATCTGGGCCTCGGTCAGCTCGAGCTTGCCGGCCGCGGTGGCATGGAGGGCCGCGACCTTCGCCCGCGCGGTCGTGTCGACGGTGCCCTTCCTCACCTCCGGCTTGCGGGCGGCGTCCGGGCTGCCGACGGGAAAGACGTTCGGGCGCAGCGTCGCCATCTGGGGCTCGCCCTCCCACCTCACCGTCGCATAGGCCTTGCCGGCGTACATCGGCCGGCGCGCCTGCAAGCGGCCTTCCTTCACCTCGAGCGCGATGCAGTCGGATACCAGCCCCGCGCCGACGCGGGCGGCCACCCGCGGCGCCAGGTCCTTGCCCATGGCCGTGAAGGGCACCAGCACGGCCGAGGGCTTCTCGCCCGAGACCACCTGGGCCACCGCGCGCGCGTAGGGCTCGGTGGCGTAGGCGGCCAGCTCGGGCTGGTCGAAGAGGTGGACCACGTCGGCGCCGTGGGCGCCCAGGTCCCCGATGAAGGCCTCCCCCTCCGAGCCGATGACGACGGCCTGCACGGTGGCCTTCAGGGGCTCGGCCAGGCGCTTGGCCGCCGAGACGGCCTCCAGGGAAGGACGGCGCAGCCGGCCGTCCCGATGCTCGGCATAGGTGACGATCGTGGGCATCAGATGACCTTGGCTTCCTCGTGAAGCAGCCGCAGCAGCTCCTTCACCTGGCGGTCGGCGTCTCCCTCGATCATCTTCACCGCCGAGCGCGCCGGCGGCAGCTCCAGGGCGACCACCCCGGTCTTCGGCGCGAGCTGCTCGGCGGACAGGCCGAGGTCGGCCGCGCTCCGGGTCTCGATCACTTTCTTCTTGGCGGCCATGATGCCCTTCAGGCTCGCATACCGCGGCTCGTTGAGGCCCTTCTGGGCCGACACGACCGCCGGCAGCGTGACCTCCCAGGTCTCGTGCGCCCCTTCGATCTCCCGCTCGATCGTGGCCTTGCCGTCCTGCAGCTCGATCTTCACCGCCGTCGTGACCTGGGGCAGGTCCAGGATCTCCGCCACCAGCCCCGGAACCTGGCTGTTGTCGCCGCCCACTCCCTGCTGCCCCATGAGGATGAGGTCGGCGGCGAGCGGCTTGAGGGCGGTCGCGAGCGCCCACGCCGTGGCGAGGGTGTCGGCCTGGTCGAAGAGCGGGTCCTTCAGGTGCAGCGCCGAGTCGGCGCCCATGGCGAGGCCGCTGCGCAGCGCCGACTGGACGCGGTCGGGACCGAGCGAGACGAGGACGACCTCGCCTCCCTTGGCTTCCTTGATGCGCAGCGCCTCCTCGATCGCGAACTCGTCGTAGGGGGACACGATCCAGTTGAGGTCGCTCTCGACGATGCCCTTGCCGTCGGGGGCGATCCGGATTCGCGTCTCGGTGTCCGGCACCTGCTTGACGCAGACCGCGATCTTCATCTAGCGCAAGCCTTTCAACGCAGAGGCCGCCGAGGAGAACAGAGAGGACGCGGAGAAAGAAAAGACGTTGTACCTTTCATGATTCCTTCGTCTCTGCGTTCTCTCCGTTCGTTCTCCGCGTCCTCTGCGTTAAGAGCCGGTCTAGCCCTCGTAGCGGCGGAACAGCAGCGCCCCGTTGGTGCCCCCGAAGCCGAAGGAGTTGGAGAGCGCGTAGCGCAGGTCGGCCTTGCGGGCCGCGTTGGGCACGATGTCGAGGTCGCAGTCGGGGTCGGGATGCTGGTAGTTGATGGTGGGAGGGATCATCTGCGACTTGAGGGCGAGGGCGGTGATCCCCGCCTCCAGGCCGCCGGCCGCGCCGAGCAGATGCCCGGTCATCGACTTGGTGGAGCTGACGGCGAAGCGCCGGGCGTGCTCGCCGAAGACGCGCTTCAGGGCCACCACCTCCACCTTGTCCCCCTGGGGCGTCGAGGTCCCGTGCACGTTCACGTAGTCCACCGCCGACGGCTCGACCCCCGCGTCCTTCAACGTGCGGTTCATGACCCGCATCGCTCCGTCCCCGTCCTCGCAGGGCGCGGAGATGTGGTACGCGTCCGACGACATGCCGTAGCCGACGATCTCGCAGTATATGGGCGCGCCCCGCCGGCGCGCGTGCTCCAGCTCCTCGAGGATGACGATCCCCGCCCCTTCCCCGATCACGAACCCGTCCCGCTCCCTGTCGAACGGCCGCGACGCGTGAGCGGGGTCCTCGTTGCGGCTGGACAGGGCGCGCATGGCGCTGAAGCCGCCCACCCCGAGGGGCGTGATGGCGGCCTCGCTGCCGCCCGCGATCATCGCGTCGGCCTCCGCGCGCTGGATGAGCCGGAACGAGTCGCCCACCGCGTGGGCGCTGGTCGTGCAGGCCGTGCAGGTGGCGGAGTTGGGCCCCTTGGCGCCGGTGAGGATGGAGACCCAGCCCGAGGCCAGGTTCACGATGGCGGCCGGGATGAAGAACGGGCTGATGCGCCGGGGGCCGTCCTTCAGCAGCGTCTCGTGCTCGCGCTCGATGGTGGCGAACCCGCCGATCCCGCTGCCGATGTAGACGCCGATCTGGTCGGCCTCGGCGGCGTCGATGGTCAGGCCGGAGTCGGCGACGGCGAAGTCGGCCGCCGCCACCGCGAACTGGATGAAGCGGTCCATCTTCTTGACATCCTTCTTCTCCACCCAGTTCAGGGGATTGAAGCCCTTCACCTCGGCCGCGATGCGCGTGGAGTGGCGGGAGGCGTCGAAGAGCGTGATGCTCGCCACCCCGGACTGCCCGGCGAGCAGTCCCTTCCAGGTGGGCTCGGTGCCCACCCCGAGGGGCGACACCAGGCCCACCCCCGTGATCACCACCCGGCGCTTGTCAGCCACTCTCCCACTCCGGCGCTCATGGCGCCGCCGCGCGGCGGCGCGGTGGCCTACTTCTTGGCCTTCTCCGCGTGCTTCTGGATGTAGTCGACGGCTTCCTTGACCCGCGTGATCTTCTCGGCGTCCTCGTCCGGGATCTCGATCCCGAACTCCTCCTCGAGGGCCATGACCAGCTCGACCGTGTCGAGGCTGTCCGCACCGAGGTCGTCCACGAAGGACGCCTCGGGCGTGACGAGGTCCTCCTCCACCCCGAGCTGGTCGACGATGATCTTCTTCACGCGATCGGCAACAGGCTCCATGAAGCTCCTCCGGGGAATCCCTCGCGGGATCCCGTTTGACTTGAGTGCTCGAACGCCCCGGGTCCCACGAAGCCCCGGGGGCCGAGGGCCCTCCGGTGATTCTACATATGAAAGCCGCCGTCCACGGACAGCACCTGGCCGGTGACGTAGGCGGCCGCGTCGGAGAGCAGGAAGACCACGACACCCGCGACGTCGGCGGGCTGCCCGGCCCGGCCGAGGGGGATGGCGGCCGCCATCGACTCGCGGGCTTCCGCCGACATGGCCGCCGTCATGTCGGTCTCGATGAGCCCGGGCGCCACCGCGTTCACGGTGATGGAGCGCGACGCCACCTCGCGGGCGAGGGCCTTCGTGAACCCGATGAGGCCGGCCTTGCTGGCGGCATAGTTGGCCTGGCCCGGGTTGCCCGTCAGCCCCACGACGGAGGTGACGTTGACGATGCGCCCGTAGCGCTGCTTCAGCATCGGCCGCAGCGCGGCCTGCGCGCAGTGGAAGGCGCCGGTCAGGTTCACCGCCAGCACCTCGTCCCACTCCTCCGGCCTCATGCGCAGGAGCAGATTGTCGCGGGCGACGCCGGCGTTGTTCACGAGATGGTCCAGACGGCCCTCGGCGCGGAGGATCGCGTCGACCGCCGCCTTGACCGAGCTGCGGTCCGTCACGTCGACCGGCGCCGCGACGGCCCGGCCGCCCGCCGCCGCGGCCTCCCCCACCGCCTCGACCAGCCGGGCCGAGTCCCGGCTGCCGAGGTAGACCGTGGCCCCCTGGCCGGCGAGGGCCCGGGCGACGGCCCGCCCGATGCCCCGGGAGGCGCCGGTCACGAGCGAGACGCGGCCGGCGAGCGTGCCCTCGCCCATCAGGCCATCCGCGCCGCGGGCGAGAGCGCGGCCAGGGTCCTCTGGGCCGACGCCGGATCCTCCACGTTCAACACCTTCGAGCCCCGGGCGATCCGCTTCACGAGGCCGGAGAGGACGGTGCCCGGCCCGACCTCCACGAAGGTGGAGGCGCCTTCGCGGGCCAGCAGCTCCACGACCTGCTGCCACCGCACGGTGGCCGAGACCTGGCGGACGAGGCCCTCCCGGCACTCGGCGGCCGTCCGCACCACCCGGGCGTCGACGTTGTTCACGAGGGGCGCCTCGGCGTCCCGGAACGGGACCCGGGACAGGTCGGCGGCCAGCCGGCTCTGCGCGGGGGCCATCAGCCGGCAGTGGAACGGCGCGGAGACGGCCAGCCGCACCGCCTTGCGCGCACCGGCGGTCTTGCACGCGTGGATGGCGCGGTCCACCGCCGCCGCGTGCCCGGCGATCACGACCTGGCTGGGCGCGTTCACGTTGGCGGGGCTCACGACCTGCCCCTGGGCGGCGTCGCGGCACGAGCGTTCGACCGCCGGAAGGTCGAGCCCGAGGATGGCGGCCATCGCCCCTTCCCCGGCCGGCACCGCCTCCTGCATGTACTGTCCCCGCCGGCGCACGGCCACCACGGCGTCCTTCAGCTCCAGCGCCCGGGCGGCGACGAGGGCCGAGTACTCGCCCAGGCTGTGACCCGCCACCCAGTCCGGCCGCGCGCCCCTCGCTTCCAGCACGCGCAGGGCGGCCACGCTGGCGGCCAGCATCGCGGGCTGGGTGTTGGCGGTGAGCTGCAGCTCGGCCTCCGGGCCCTCGAAGCACAGGCGCGAGAGGGGGAAGCCCAGGGCCTCGTCGGCCTCGGCGAAGACCGCCCGCGCCTCCGGGAAGGCCTCGGCCAGCGTCCGCCCCATCCCGACCCTCTGGGAGCCCTGGCCGGGGAAGACGAAGGCGACGCTCACGAGCTGCCCACGCCGCTCGCCTCGCGCGCCGCGCCAAGGGCCTTCAGCTCCGCCTCGATGCGGGCGTTGACGGCGCTGGCGAAGAACTCGGCCGCCATCCGGATGCCGTGCTTGATGGCGGTGGCGTTCGACTTGCCGTGGCCGATGACGCAGCAGCCCTTCACGCCCAGCAACGGCGCTCCCCCGTACTCCGCAGGGTCGATCCGGCGCCGGACCGCCCGGAAGGCCCCCCGGGCGAGCAGCGCGCCCAGGCTGCGCACCGGCGTGGCCTGGAGCTCGTCACGGATGAGGTGCATGATCGACTCGGCCAGCGTCTCGCTCGCCTTCAGGGCCACGTTGCCGGTGAACCCGTCCATCACGATCACGTCCACCTTGCCCGTGAAGAGGTCGTGCCCCTCCACGTTGCCGATGAAGTTCAGGCTGGAGCCCTTCAGGACCTCGTGCACCTCCTTGGTGAGCTCGTTGCCCTTGGTCTCCTCCTCCCCCATGCTCATGAGGCCCACCCGGGGGTTGGGCGTGTGGAGGACGGCGCTCGTGTAGACGCGCCCCATCACCGCGAACTCCTCCAGGTTGCGGGCCTTGCAGTTGGCGTTGGCCCCCACGTCGAGGAGCACGGTGCGGCCGTCGGGCCGGGGCACGACCGCGGCGAGGGCCGGCCGGTCCACCTCTTCGAGCGTGCCCAGCATCATCTTGGCGATCGTCCAGCAGGCGGCGGTGTTGCCGGCCGAGAAGAACGCGTCGGCGGCGCCGTCGCGCACCTTCTCCACCGCGACCTGGATGGACGAGCGCTTCTTCAGGGTGGCCCGGGTGACCTTCTCTCCCATGCCCACCGCGTCGGGGGCGTCGACGATCTCGATGCCCGCGGGCCCCCCGGCCCGCCGGAGCTCCTCGGCCACGATGGCGTCCGGCCCCACCAAGAGCACGCGGAGGCCGAGCTCCCGAGTGGCCGCCACCGCCCCTTCGGCCACCACCCGCGGGCCGTGGTCGCCACCGATGGCGTCCACGGCCACCCGAGGCGGCCGGGGCGGGTCTGGGCTCAGACCTCCTCCACTTCCATCACCGGCTTGCCCTTGTAGTAGCCGCAGTGCGGACACACCCGATGAGGCAGCTTCGGCTCGTGACAGTTTGGACAAAGGCTGAAGGCAGGCGCCTTCAGGTGATCGTGGGCGCGCCGGCGAGCGCCGCGCGCCTTCGAGTGACGGCGTTTCGGATTGGGCATGTCGTGCTCCTCGCGCGCGAGTGAATCCCGCGGGGGGACCCTCGGGTCCTACCCCTGGGCGTCCGGCGCCGCGCGCGGCCCGACGCCGATCACCGGTCCTTGTCTTCGAACAGGCTGCGCAGGGACCCGAACGGCGAGGCCGCCGGCTCGGGCGGACACGCGCAGCGGACCTGGTTGCGATTGGCGCCGCAGGCGGGGCAGAGGCCCCGGCACTCTTCGCGGCAGAGGCGCTTCAGGGGCACGGTCAGGAAGAACTGCTCCCGCACCATCTCGCCCAGGTCCAGCCGGTCGCCGTCGTAATACGCGACCACCATGTCGCGGTCGGAAAGCTCCACCTCGTCCTCTTCCCCGTCCTGGTCGTCGTGGCGGCGGCGCAGGTAGAAGAGGTCCAGGTCCTGCTCGACCGGCAGCTCGAACGACTCCAGGCACCGGCCGCACTGCAGCCGGAGGCGGGCGGAGAGGGTCCCCCGCACGTGGACGGAATCGTCTTCCGCGCGCTCGAGCCGGCTCTCCAGCCGGCCGCCCGGGGCCAGCGTGAAGCTCTCCTCGCCCTCCAGGTGGACCTCCCCCGGCTCCAGGCTCTCCTCGACCCCGAGGCCTTCCGGAGGGATCCGGGAGACGTTGATGACCAGCATCGGCCGCTCGCTCAAACCCTCTATCCTACTGATCCGTCCGGGACTGTCAAGACAGGGCGCGGGCCGGCCGCCGGGCGGCGCGTCTCAATTCAGGAGCATTCAGGAGCGGTCCGTGATCTCGATCTCGCTCGCCACGTGCCGCACGCCCGGGATCGCGCGGACGGTCTCGGCCGCCCGCAGCGCACCGGCCATGCTGGCCTTGCCCGAGAGGACCACGACCCCGTTGTCGACCGACTTGAGGTGGATGTCGTCGAAGCGCTTGTCCGCCTTCAGCGTGTGCTCCACGCGGTCCTTGACCTCCTTGTCGGTGGCCTTCACGTCCTCCTTGCGGGACTTGGGCACGACCTGCAGGAGGTTGTGGACCTCCTTGACGCCGTCGATCCGCCGGGTGACCTCCTCGGCCTTGGTCTTCTCGGCCTCGGTCTCGACCTTGCCGCGCAGCGTCACCACACCGTTGTTGGTGTCGATGTCGATGGGGCCGGCAGGCACGTTGTCGGCGGTGATGAGGTGGTACTTGACCTTCATGTCCAGCCAGGCATCCTTGGCGTCCTTCTTGACGGCGTGCTTCACGTCGTCGGCCCGGACGACGCTCGCGACGGTGGGCGCCGCGACAACGACCGCGGCCAGCAGGGCGACCTTCACCGTTGTACGCATGGTTGACTCCCTTCAGCGCTGCTTGATATGCGCCTGTTTCGACCGTAGCACGCATCGCAAGCGCCGGGGGGCTCGCGTCGAACGATCATCGAGGCGTCAGAGATCGCGGAGGAACGACGTGCCGGCCGGGAGGGGGGCGACGCCGAAGTTGTCGGCGAGCGTCTGGCCGAGGTCGGCGAAGGTCGACCGCACGCCCAGGTCGCGCCCGGGCCGTACCGCGGGGCCTCGCACGAGCAGCGGGACGTGCTCCCGCGTGTGGTCGGTCGAGGCGTCGGCCGGATCGCAGCCGTGGTCGGCGGTGAGGAGGAAGACGTCCGTCTCTCGCAGGGCCGCCAGCAGCTCGGGCACGCGCTCGTCGAGCAGCTCGAGGTTCCGGGCATAGCCGGCCACGTCGTTCCGGTGCCCGTAGAGGGTGTCGAAGTCGACCAGGTTCGTGAAGACGAGCCCGTCCTCCAGCTCGCGCATGGCCTTCACCGTCTGGTCGATCCCGTCCGCGTCGGACTTCGTGTGGACGGCGCCGCTCAGCCCGCGGCCGGTGAAGATGTCCTCGATCTTCCCCACCCCGAACACCGGCAGGCCCTTCTCGGACAAGCGGTCGAGGAGCGTGACGCCGCCCGGCGGGACCGGGAAGTCACGACGGTTGGGGGTGCGCTTGAAGTCGGCCGCGGTCCGGCCCACGAAGGGCCGCGCGATCACACGGCAGACGCCGAACTGCAGGCAGGCGATCTCGTAGGCGACCTGGCAGATCCGATAGAGCTCTTCGGGAAGGATGAGCTCCTCGTGGGCCGCCACCTGGAAGACGCTGTCCTGGGAGGTGTAGACGATCGGACGGCCCGTCCGCAGGTGCTCCTCGCCCAGCTCCTTGAGGATCTCCGTGCCGGAAGCCGCCTTGTTGCCGAGGACCCGCCGGCCGATGCGCTCCTCGAAGGGGCGGATCAGCTCGGGAGGGAACCCGGCGGGATAGATCTGGAAGGGCTTCACGGTCACCAGCCCGGCCATCTCCCAGTGGCCGGCGGCGGTGTCCTTGCCCGCGCTGCGCTCGGCCATCTTCCCGAAGGCCCCATCGGGCCGCGGATGGCGGGCCCCCCCGAAGCCCGGGGTGAGGTTGCCGAGGCCGAGCGCGCGCAGGTGGGGGATCTTCACGTCCCGCGAGGCGAGGACGTGCCCCAGGGTGTCGCTGCCGGCGTCGCCGAAGGCGGCCGCGTCGGGAGCCTCTCCCACCCCGAGGCCGTCGCAGACGACCACGACGGCGCGCCGGAAGCGGCCCATCAGCGCGCGGCGGCGAGCCAGCGAGCGGCGAGGGCCTCGGCTTCGGCCGCGTCGGCGCACCAGGCGACCTGCTCCTGGTGGCGGAACCAGGTCATCTGCCGCTTGGCGTAGCGCATGGTCTCCTTGACGATATCACGACGCGCTTCGTCGACCCCGACGGCTCCGCACGCCACCGCGGCCGCCTGCCGATAGCCGATGGCGCCAAGCGGCCGCAGGTCGGGACCGTAGCGCGCGACGAGCCGCCGCGTCTCTTCGACGAGCCCGTCCGCGAGCATGCGTTCGGTCCGGGACTCCACCGCCGCCCGCAGGGCCTCCCGGGCCGGGGCGAGCCCCAGGACGCGGACGTCATGTCCGGGCAGCGGCTCCGCGCCCGCCAGGTGGTGCCCGGAGAGAGGGCGGCCGGTCTTGTGGAAGACCTCCAGCGCGCGCACGACCCGCACCCGGTCGGCGGGCGCGATGCGGGCCGCCGCGTGCGGGTCCACGCGCGCCAGCCAGCGGTGCAGGCGCGCTTCGCCGTGTCGTTCCGCCATGGCTTCCAGCCGGGCGCGGACTGCCTGGTCGCGCGAGGGCCCCTCGAAGAGGCCGTGGAGCAGCGCGCGAAGGTAGAGCCCGGTGCCCCCCACCACCAGGGCCAGGGCGCCGCGGCCGCGAATGGCGCCGAGCGCCGCCCGGCCGAGCCGGGCGTAGTCGGCGGCCGAGAACGGCTGGTCGGGGTCGACGACATCGACGAGGTGGTGGGGCACGCGGCGCCGCTCGTCGGCGGTCGGCTTCGCGCTGCCGATGTCGAGGCCGCGGTAGACCTGGAGGCTGTCGCAGGAGACGATCTCGGCGCCCTCCGCGCGGGCCAGCCGCAGCGCGAGCGCGCTCTTGCCGGCCGCGGTGGGGCCGACGACGGCGATCAGGAGCGGAGGCGCCACAGCCGCCACACGGTCCAGGCCAGGGCGAGCGCGAGCAGGATCACCATCCCCCGGACCTGCTGCCGCGTCGGAAGAGTCACGAGCCCTCTGCGCCCTCGGCCGGCCGCACGCGCCCGCTCCGCGACCCTGCGGACCCTATCGCTCTTTCAGCGCCCGGATGATGCTGGCCTCGTGGTCGGCGCCCAGCGTGCGCTTGACGGCCAGCAGCTCGGCGTAGAGCAGCTCGTTGAGGGCGTCGACGAGCAGCGGCCGCTGCCGATCCTCGGGAGCGCGGTTCAAGTTGCGCTCGAGCAGGGCGGCGTCGAGCGTGCCGTCCTTCAGCAGCTTGGTCCCGTTGAAGACGTCCTTGCGCGACTCGCGCAGCGCGCTGAGGTACTTCTCGAGGACGTTCTCGGCGATCGGGCCTACCTCCCGCACCATGTAGCGGAAGACGAAGCCGTACATCTGGTTGAAGGAGTTGACCACGGTGTAGAGGGTGTCCTCGGGCACGAAGTCCTGGTCGAGCGCGTAGACCTTCTTGCCCTTGGCCCGCAGCACGCCCGCCGCGATCAGGGCGTAGAGCAGCTTCAGGGTCTCGTTGTCGCCGATCTCGCTCTCGCGGCAGATCTCGAGCACGCTCCGCTCGCCGTCCACCAGCTTCAGGACGTGAGCCTCGTAGGGCTCCAGGTGGACGTCTTCCCCCGGCACCCGCTCCAGCAGCAGGTCGCCCTCGGGATAGCGCGACTGGATCCGCCCCCCGGCGTCGACCCGGCGCAGGCCGGCCAGGATCAGGTCACGGATGTCGAGGTCGACGGTGATGCGCTCCTTCTCGGGCAGCGACGACTCCTCGAAGTGGAACTGTCCGTCGTCCCACTGGAAGATGCTGTAGACGATCTCCTTGACCTGGAACTGCACCCCCTCCCACAGGTCCTTCGGGCTGAGGGCCCCCATCTCGACCAGGGCCTTGCCCTGCCGCTTGCCCTTGGAGATGGCCTTGATCGAGGCTTCGTACTCCTCGACCGTGATCTTGCCCTCCCGGATCAGGATCTCGCCCAGCCGGTCGTTGGGCAGGTTGCTGGAAGCGAAGACGACGCGGCCATCGCTCAGGTAGAGCGCCTTGCGGGCGCCGCCGGAGACGAGGGAGAGGATGCCCGTCGCCCGGACGAGCCGCAGGTGCTGCAGGATGTCGGGAAGGGGGAGATCGGAGACCTGCCCCTTGAGGCCGCCGGGCACGACGAACGGCTCGAACCTCTTGGGAAGGGTCGTCGTCATCAGGCGTGCGAGGGACAGCCCAGATAGTACGGGACCGCCCCGCCAGTGTCAAAAATGCCGCTCCAGTGCATGGCGCTCGGGTCGCCCTTCACGCGGGGACGCTCGCTCGGGCTTCAACAGGAGCGCGTATCTTCTCTCGCTCGCTCGACGGTCGGGCGTGTCTCGCAGTCCATGCACCGACCGACGCCCCGCGCTTCGGGCGACCCGAGCGCCCGGTATTGCTGCTTTGCCTCCTTGTGTTCGTTCTCCGCGTCCTCTGCGTGCTCTGCGTTGAAGGGCCCGTCCAGGCCTAGGGAGTGGTCCCGAAGGTGCCGTCGCCGTGGCCGAAGAGGACCGAGACGGTGTTGGCGCTCTGGTTCACGATCGCGAGGTCGAGCTTGCCGTCCCCGTTGAAATCGGCCCCCACGAGCGCGCTCGGGCCGCCGGCGGTCGTGATGGTCGTGGGGGCGGCGAACCGGCCGGTGCCGTCGCCGATCAGGATCGAAAGGGTGTTCGAGCCCTGGTTCGCCACCGCCAGGTCGGGCTTTCCGTCCCCGTTGAAATCATCGACCACGATCGCGCGCGGCTGCGAGCCGGCCTTGGCGTCCTCGGCCTTCGTGAAGCGCCCGCCGCCGCTGCCGAGGAGCACGGTGACTCTGTCGGCGCCGCCGTTGGCCACCACCACGTCGGGCCGGCCGTCCCGGTTGAGGTCGGCCACGGCCAGCCCCAGCGGCCGCGCGGCCACCGAGACCGTCGTGGCCGCGCCGAACCGTCCGCTGCCGTCGCCGGTGAGCACCGAGAGGTCGTTGGACTGTGCGTTGACCACGAGGAGGTCGGCGATGCCGTCCCCGGTCACATCACTGGCCACGATCGCGAACGGGCTCTTGCCGACCTTGAACGTGCCGCCCGAGGTGAAGCCGCCGCTGGCGCCGAGCAGCACCGTCACCTGCTCCGAGCCCTCGTTGACGACCGCCAGGTCCGACCGCCCGTCGCCGTTGAAGTCGCCGGCGACGATGGCGACCGGCTGGTCGAAGCCGGCGTCCAGGGTGGTGGGGGCGCCGAAGCCGCCCGCCCCGTCGCCGAGGAGCACCGCGACGTTGTTCGAGCCGAAGTTCGCCACCGCCATGTCGAGCTTCCCGTCCCCGTTGAAGTCCGCCACCGCGACCCCCGCCGGGTTGGTGCCGCCGGCCGGAAAGTTGCTCGCGGCCAGGAAGCCCGTGGGCAGGGCCCGCTGGAGGATGGAAACGTTGTTCGAGGCGTAGTTGGCGACGGCCAGATCCGGGCCGCCGTCTCGATTGAAATCACCGAGCCCCGCCGCGAGCGGCTGGGTGCCCACGCCGAAGCTCGCGCTCACCCCGAAGACCCCGACCCCGTTGTTGAGCAGGATCGCGACTTCGCTGGACCCGAGGTCGGCCGCCACCAGGTCCTGACGGCCGTCATGGTTGAGATCGCCCTGGCCGAGGGCGACGGGGTTGGCGCCCACCGGGTAGTTCTTCACCACCCCGAAGCCGCCCCCGCCGTCGCCGAGCAGCACCGAGACGTCGCCCGAGTCGAAGTTGGCGGTAGCGATGTCGAGGCTGGCGTCACCGTTGAAATCGCCGGCCACGATCGAGACCGGGCGGGAGCCCACGGTGTGCAGGGTCAGGGAGTTGAAGCTGCCGCTGCCGTTGCGCAGCAGGAGCGTGACGTCGTTGGAGCCCTGGTTCGCGACCGCGATGTCGGCCAGCCCGTCCCGGTTGAAGTCGCCGACCGCGGCGGAGGCCGGGCTGTCCCCGGTGCCGAACCCCACCGACGAGGAGAAGGCCGCTCCCCCGGCGTTGGTCAGCACGAACACCTCGTTCGACCCCTGGCTGAGGACGACCAGGTCCGCCAGGCCGTTCCTGTCCATGTCCCCCGTCGTCACGAAGACCGGCTGCCGGCCCACCGCGTACCGGGGGCCGGCCACGAAGCCGCCCGCCCCGTTGCCGAGCAGCAGCGCCACCTCGCCCGTCGTCGCGTTCACGACCGCGAGGTCGACCGCTCCGTCGCCGTTGAAGTCGGCCGCGGTCAGCGACGTCGGCCCGGCGCCGCCGGAGTCCACGGTCACCCCCGGCTGGAAGCTCGAGCCGTCGCCGAGCAGGATCGTCACGCTGTTGGAGTCGTGGCTGGCGACGGCGAGGTCGACTTTCCCGTCCGAGTTGAAGTCGGCGGCCACGATCGCCGCCGGGGAGCGGCCCGCCGCCAGCGTGCCCGCGCTCGTGTAGCCGCCGTTGCCGGCGCCGATGAGGACCTGCACGCCGTCCGGCTGCGCGCTGGCGAGCGCGAGGTCGAGCTTGCCGTCCCCGTTCCAATCGCCGACGGCGACGGCCCGCGGCTGCCCGGCCAGGCCGGCCAGCCCGCCCGCGACCCGGAAGGGGCCGGCCGGCCCGGCTGAAGGCCCGGACGCGGCCGACAGGACCGGCAGAAGCGCGGCGGCGAGGAGGGCCCTCACGGCCCTCACTCTACACGACCTTGACCTGGGCCGTTTGCGGATAGACGTTGCCGGCGTCGTCGACGAACGTGAAGGAGACCGTGACGAGGGCCTCTTGGCCGGGCTGGGGGAGCGTGTAGAGGAAGCTGAAGCCGATCTGCATGGTGCCATTGGCCTCGAGCCGGTTGCCGGGGGCCCTGACCTGGAAGCGGAACGCCTCCGAGAGGCCTGTGGGCGGCGTGACGACGATGCCTCCCGCCGCCTGCTGGAGGTTCGCGCCGATGGACCGGATCGTGACCGCGACCCCCGCGCTCTCGGTGAGGGTCAGCGCGAAGGAGGTCGAGAACTGGTAGCTGGGATCGCTGGAAGGCGCCGCCGTGGCGTCGGCGGGGTTGGAGACGATCGTGATCGTCGGGGTGGTCGTGGGGCTCGACGACGTGGTGGGGGTGGTCGAGGAGTTCCCGCAGCCGCCCGCGGCAAGCGCCGCCACCGTCACGACGACCGTCCGACGCAGCATCAGCTCATCTCCCCGGCTCCGAAAAACGCGCACCCATGCCCGGCCCGCACGGATGGGCACCTCCTATTGTCTCAGGAGGGCAGGGAGGTTCCCGCCGCTCTCAATACGCCTTGTCGAGGTGAATTCCCGTGTAGTAATGCCGCAAGATGGCGTCGTAGGCCGAGCCGGATTGCGCCATGCCGAAGGCGCCCACCTGGCACAGCCCGACGCCGTGACCCCAGCCCTTGCCGGTGAAGACGAACCGCGCCACTGTCCCCGCGGTGTCGCGTTCCCGGTCGATGACGAAGAGGTTCTCGCGCAAGCCCAGGCCCCACCGGACCTGCAGGCCCTTCAGCACCAGCTCGCCGCTCGTGCCGGTCACGGCCATCTCGATGACGCGGCCCGACACGCCCAGCCGCCGCGGAAGGAGATCGGTCACGGTGCCGACGTCGCCGTACCGCGCCAGGGCGGACTTCAGCTCGGCCGGGCTCTCGCGGACCTCCCACCGGTAGACCCGGGAGGTCTTGTCGGCGGCCGTGCCCATCCGGCTCTGCTCGTCCTCCAGGAACGTCACGCTCCCGCCCTGGACGACGTAACGGACCTTGTCCCCGGCGGCCACGCTCAGCTCGGAGGCCGCCACGCGGGCGCCTTCGAGGTCGCGGAAGAGGCGGACGTTCGGGTCCAGCGGATGCGACTCCGCCGTCCCGCCGACGTCGACCGTGAGCGCGCCCGCCCGGGCCTCCCGGAATTCCGCGGTGACGATCTCGGGGGCTCCCGCGCGCTCGGCCACCCGCGCCAGCAGCGGCACGGCCTGCGCGCGAGTGATCGGCGCCGACGGCCGGAGCGTGTTGTCCGGGAAGGGCGTCAGGGCCCCTTCCGAGATGAGCAGCGCCGCGGCCATCCGCTGCGCGTCCCCGCCCAGCTCGGTCCGGTCTTCGAGCCGCAGGAGGTACTCGGGATCGCCCGGCGCCAGGAGCCGCTGCGCCCGCTCGTCCCAGCACAGCGCGCCGACCAGGAGACGCAGGAAGCCGCCGCGGCGGGCCGGGCTGCCTTCATCGGCCACGTCACAGCCCTTGCGGTGCAGCGCCGATACGAGCCGGGCGACCCACTCCCGGCCCTCTTCCTCGCCCAGGTTGCCCTGGATCGCCGAGGCCGAGTACAGGGACGCCGGCAGCACGTCCAGCGACACGAGCAGCGCCGTGTCGCGGGCGAGGCCCGGCTCTTCGCCGAGCGCCACCGGCGGAGCCGCGGTCCGGATGGTCGCCCAGGCCGTCTGCTCGGGAGCGCAGACGACTCCGCGCAGGTACGGCAGCTCCTCTCCCTCGAAGATGTTCGTCCCGTCCTCGGTGTGACCGCCGCACGTCGAGGTGTAGAGGGCGTTGATGAGCTGGCCGCGGTAGGCGGCGGTCATGCCCCGGGTCTCCTCGACCGCCTGGTCCGAGAGCGCGTTCTCGCTGGACTTGCCGCGGTACACCTGACACGCGGGGGTGGCGCAGATGTCGTAGCCCCGGGCTGCGAACTGCCCCATGTTGCGCAGCGCATACGTGCGGGCGGCCACCGCCTGCGCCTTCAGCGCCTCCAGCTCCGGGAACGCGGTCGGCGACAGCTCGTTGGGCACCACGCCCTTCAGGTAGTCTTCCAGGTTGAGGACGTTGACCACGGTCAGCGTCCCGGGCGTTCCCGCCCTCACCTCCAGGAGCCCGCGGTAGGGGGTGGCCTCGACGAGCAGCGACTCCTCGGAGCGCACTGGAAAGAGCGTGGCCGAGGTCAGCTCGTCGCCCGTTTCGAGCAGGCGTACGGCTCCGGCGCCCACGAAGGTGGCGCGCGGGAGCTGGCGATCGACCTGGCGGCCGTTCAGCATTCGGGCGCGCACGAAGAGGCCCGAGTCGGCGCCGATGGAGCTGCGCGCCACGTCGGGGAGGATCCCGACCCGGATGACGGGCGGCGCGATCGCGACCGGGGCCGCAGGCGCCGCAAGCCCCGGCGGAGGCGACGGCGCCGCCCCCGGGCGCTGGCCGGGCATCGTGCGACAGGTCGCGCCCAGGCCCATGGTCACGGCGACCAGCGCCACCAGGGCGGCGGCCAGCGACCGCGGCTGGGCCCGATACGGTGCCCGCCGCGGGGAGGGGCCGCGCGGCGGGCGGCGACTCAGCCCGTCGGGGGTCACCCCTGCGGCCCCTGGTTGTAGAAGAACATCACTTGAATCGTCACCTGCGGAGGGCCGAAGTCACTGGGAAGAGGGAGGAATCGGCTGCCGAGCAGCGCGTTCTGGGCGGCGCGGTCGAGGGCGGGCGTCCCGGAGGACTTCAGGACGCGGAGGTCCTTCATCGACCCGTCGCGCTCGACGGTGAACTCGATGTCCACGTGGCCCCGGAAGCCGAGCAGGGCGGCCTGGGGCACGATCCAGTTGCGGTATATCTCATTCTTGAAATGGTTGATCCAGAGCGTGAAGTCCGCGCCTTCCGGGTCGAAGAAGAGCGGCCCCATCTGTCGGCCCGTGCCGCTTTCGATCCCGCGCGGCCCGACCTCCCCCAGTCGCTGCTCCAGGTTACGCAACGATTCGGCCAGGGTCGGCCGGGGGCTGGCTCCGCCGGGGCGTGAACCGTCCTTGCCGGCCGCCGGCCCCGGCCCGTTGGGAAGCCGGAGGCCTTCGGCCTTGCGTACCTCGGGACCCGCTCCCGGCGCCGGGGCCGGGGACGCGGCCTGGGCCATGGTCGGCGTCGGAGCCGAGGGAACGGCGTCGGGCCGGCCCTTGGGCGCCTTCGTCAGGTCGTCCTCCCGCCGCAGCTCGATCACCTTGGCCCGCTCGGCCGACGGCGGCCCGATGCTGATCCGGTCCTTGGCCCGCGGTTGAGGCGGCGGCGGAGTCGGCCGTGGCGCCAGCTTCGGCGTGGCCGGCCGCGCCGGCAGGGGGGCGAGGCGCCGCAGGACCTCCTTGGGAGGCAGGAAGATCCGCTCGCGGACCGGTAGCGCGGGCTCGGGCGCAGCCTGCTTCGGCCGCCAGCTTTCGGCGCGGTTGATGAGGGCCATCATGATCATCAGGTGCACGATCGCGGACATGAGGAAGCCCTGGCGCTGGTCGAAGCGGCCCATGGACTACCTCAGGCCCCAAAACCGACAAGAAACCATAGCATGATTCACGCCACGCCAGGACCGCCCCAATTCATTGAGGCTGGCTGGCGGAACGACCCAACAGGTTGGATCAACCGTTGACGAAAAATGTCCGGACCGAGGCCCTATTCTACTCCGCCATCCGCGCCAGGACCGAATGAGCGAGCGCCAGCGCGCGAAGGCCATCGGAGCCGGTGACAAGCGGCGCCGAGCGATCGCGGACGGCAGCGATGAAGGCCGCGAGCTGCCTCCGGAGCGGCTCCTCGTTGGGGGCGGCCGTCCGCTCGACGGCGATCTCGGGACCGTCCGCCCCCTCGATAAGACGACAGACCTGGGCGGATCGAGCCGCGAAATCCACGGATATATAAGACTTCGGGGAAAATACCCGAAATTTGCGTACCTTCTCGACCGAGACGCGGCTCGCGGTAAGGTTGGCGATGAGACCCGATGCAAGACGGAGCCGCACGTTGGCGATGTCGACCTTCGGGGTCAGGACAGGGACACCCACCGCGTCGACCTGCACGGCCGGCGAGTCATCCAGGCAGAGGACGATGTCGAGGTCGTGGATCATGAGGTCGAGGACCACGTCCACGTCGAGGCTCCGGGCGGAAAAGGGACTGAGCCGATGGACCTCGATGAACCGCGGTTCCGACGTGGCCTTGCGGAGGATGTCCACGGCCGGGTTGAACCGCTCGATGTGTCCGACCTGGAGGAGCGCCCCCCTCTCCGCCGCCAGCCGGACGAGGTCCTCGGCTTCGTCGAGGCGGGCGGTCATGGGCTTCTCGACGAGGACGTCCTTTCCGGCCTCCAGGAGCTCCCGGGCCACCCGGTGGTGGTCCACGGTCGGGACCGCCACTGAGATGGCGTCCGCCTCGCCGATTAGTTCCCGGAGGCGGGCGAAGGCCGGGATGCCGTGGCGGGTGGCGACCTCGGCGGCCCGTGAGGGATCCACGTCGTAGACTCCGGCCAGGTGGGCCCCGGGCAACTGCGCATAGACCCGGGCGTGGTGCTGGCCGAGGGCGCCCACGCCCACGACGCCCACCCGGACGGTCACCCGCCCTCACCGTCGCCGGGATCGATCCCCCATACCGCCACGCCCGCCTCGTCGGCCGCGGCCAGGACCGCGGTGTGGTCGAGCAGCAGCGTCCTTCCGGCTTCCAGGGCCAGCGTGCGGGCCCCGGCCTCGCGCATGGCGTCGACCGTGCGGGCCCCCACGACCGGCACGTCGAACCGCATGTCCTGGCGCGGCTTGGCCAGCTTCACGACCGTCGTGCCCGGGCCGGCCAGCCGGCCGGCCCGGCGGATCACTTCGTCGGTCCCCTCCATCGCCTCGAGCGCGACGGCGGCCCGGTCCTTGATGACGACCGTCTGGCCGAGGTCGAGCGCGGCCAGGGCCCGCGCCACCTTCACGCCGTAGGCGATGTCCCGGCGCTCCGCGGCGGTGGGGCGCCGCCGGCTCATCGCCCCCGCGCTCGCCATCTGGTCCGCGAGGAGCGTGGTGGAGGGAAGCAGCCGGATCCCTTCCCTCCCCAGCGCGTCCGCGACCCCGCCGATGAGGCTGTCCGTGTTCTTCACGGCCAGCCGGAGGAGGACGCCGGCCAGCTTCAGGTCGGGGACGATGCCCGAGAAGATCCGCCGGTGCTGGACCTGCCCGGCCATGACCGCCTCGCTCACGCCAGCGGACTTGAGGACCTCGATGCACCGGCCGAGCTGGCCGAGGCCCACCCAGTGGATCTCGTCGACGCTGGCCGCCAGCTCCGGGGCCGCCTCTTCCTCCACCGCCACCGCGACCACCCGCCGTCCCGACCGGCGGGCGGCCTCGGCGACCAGGAACGGGAAGCGCCCGTTGCCCGCGATCAGCCCCAGCGGATGGCTCACGAGTCTTCGGTCATCCGGTGGCGGCTGTGGCGCTTGAGGATCACGCCCCGGCGCGCGCTGCGGATGAACTCCACGATGCGCCGCACCTCGGCGTGGGGCGAGCCTTCCGCCTCCAGCCGCGCCACGGCCTCGCTGGTGTTGAGCCGGCTCTGCAGCAGGACGCGGAAAGCCCGGCGGATGGCCGCGATCGTCTCGGCGGGAAACCCGCGGCGGGTGAGGCCGATGGTGTTCACGCCGTAGATGCAGGCCCGGTTGCCGACGGTCTTCGAATAGGGCAGCACGTCCTTGGTGGCCACCGTGTAGCCGCCCACGAAGGCGTGGGTGCCGACCCGGCAGAACTGGTGCACGCCGGAATAGGCGCCGATCGTCACCCAGTCGGCCACCTCCACGTGGCCGGCCAGCGTGGCCCCGTTGGCGAATATCGTATGGTCGCCCACCAGGCAGTCGTGGGCCACGTGCGCGTAGGCCATGAAGAGGTTGTCGGAGCCGATGCGGGTCAACCCGCCCCCGCCCGCGGTGCCGGGCTGGATGGTGACGCACTCCCGGACGACGTTGCGGTCCCCGATGACGAGACGCGTGTGCTCGCCCTGGTACTTCTTGTCCTGGGGCGCCAGCCCGACCGAGCAGAACGGGTAGAGGCGGTTGTCGCGGCCCACCTCGGTGTCGCCGTCGACGACGACGTGGGAGGCGAGCACGGTGCGGGCTCCGATCCGCACCTGGGGGCCCACCACGGAGTAGGGGCCGATCTCCACCCCGGCTCCCAGCACCGCCTCGCGGGCGACCCGGGCCGTGGGATCGACGCCGGGCGGCTCCAGCGCCGCCACCCGCAGGAGCAGGTTGGCCTCCGCGACCCGGTTCTCCCCCGAGCGCACCTCGCCCCGCACGCGGCAGAGCGGTCCCCGCCGCTTGAGCACCGTGATCTCCAGGCGGAGCTGGTCGCCCGGCAGGGCGGGCCGGCGGAACTTCGCCTGGTCGATGCCGACCACGTGGACCTCGAGCCGCCGCGGGTCGGCGGCGTCCTGGAGCAGCCAGATCCCGGCCGCCTGGGCCAGGCTCTCCATGAGCAGCACCCCGGGCATGACCGGCGCGCCGGGGAAATGGCCCTCGAAGAACTCCTCGGACCCGGTGACGTTCTTGATCGCCACCAGCCGTCCCCGGGGGTCGTGCTCCAGCACCCGGTCCACGAGCACGAAGGGATAGTGGGTGGGGATCTGGCGGACCAGGCCCGCGACGTCGATGGCCGTCGGGGGAGGCGGCTCGGCCACCTACGGCTTCGGGCTCGGCGTCGGGGTCGGGGTCGGCTTGGGGGCGGGGGGGGCGGCCGAGGGCCGCGGCGAGGCGGTCGCCGCGGGCTTGGCGGAGGGGCTGGCCCGCTCGGCCGCGTCGGCCTTGGCGATCACCTCTCGCGAGATGTCGAACTGCGGGTTCATGGTCAGCGCGACCTGGCTCGTCAGGATGATGTCGATCCCCTTCTCCTTGGCGACCGCGTCGATGTGCGGCTTGATCTTCTGCTGGAACTCGTTGTTGAGCCCCTGGGCCTTGGCCTCGGCCTGCTCGCGCATCCGCTGCAGCTCCTGCTGGCCGTCCTCGACGTAGGCCTGGCGGTCCCGGGTCTTCTTCACGATGTCCTGCCGCTTGCGCTCGGCGGCCTCGGGGCTGAGCACGGCCGCCTGCTTGTCCAGCTCGTCCTGGAGGGCCTTGATCGCGGCGTCCATCTTCGCCAGCTCGGTCTGCGTCTTGGTGCCCTCGGTCTGGATCTCCTTCTCCAGGCCCTGGATCTGGGCCGCGTAGCCCTTGCCGAGGACGCTCTCGGAGGAGATGGTTTCCATGTTGATGACGGCGATGCGCGGCGTTCTCACCCCGGCCGCGACGGCGGGAGCGTCCTGGGCCGCGGCCAGCGCGGCCGCACCGAGGACGATGACGGGGACAAACGTCTTGATCATGTCTTCTCCTTAGAGCTTAGAAGGTGGTGCCGACGGCGAACTTGAAGGCCGATTTCGGCTGGAAATGATCGCGGTTGGGGTTGAAGGCGTAGATCAGGCGGAACGGCACGTTGAGCACGGGCATGATGAAGCGGATCTCGGCCCCGGTCGAGGTCCGGAACTTCCGGATGTCGATCTTCTCCCCTTCCAGGAAAGCCTGGCCGGCGTCGAAGAAGAGGACGCCCCGCAGGGGTCCCGCGATGTCGATGTAGTACTCGGCGTTGAAGAGGGCCTTCTTGTTCCCGCCCAGGGCGTGGTTCTCGCTGTCGATCGGCCCCACCGTGCGTATGTTCACGCCGCGGATCTCCGTCTCCCCGCCCAGGAAGAAGCGCTGGTAGAGCGGCAGCGTGTTGCGGCCGGTGGCCGGGTCCACCTTGGCCGTGTTCGCGTAGGGAATGATGATGGCCACGTCGGCCCGCACCCCGAGCGCCGTGCGCCGGGTGTGGGGGATGTAGAAGATCAGCTCGGCCTCGGGCCGGAAGTAATCGAGCGTGCCCCGGAGCGGGCCGCCGGCGATGGGGGTGGTGAAGGTGTACTTCACGCCGCTGCGGGGCGTCCACGGGTTGTCGACGGTGTTGTGGACGAAGGACGGGGTGAGGGTGCTTTCCTTCTGCCTGCCCTCCTGGCCGAAGAAGAACGGGTCGAAGAGCGGGCTGGTGGGATCGATGACCCCGGTCGAGGTGGCCGAGAGGCCCTGGATGTTCACGATGCGGTACGCGTAGCTGGTGAACAGCTGGTTGAAGCGCTGCAGGCGCACGCCGAGCATGAGGCTGGCCCCGGTGGAGTCCTGGGTGTAGCCGACGACGTTGTCCAGGGTGGGGATGATGAGGCGGGTCTTGAACAGGTCGATGCCGGCCGTGATCGGCCGGTCGAACAGGTAGGGCTCGCTGATCGCGAGCTGGTAGTTCTTGGTCCGGGCGCCGGTCTGGGCCGAGAGCTGCAGCGTCTCGCCCAGGCCCAGGAAGTTGGCGGTGGAGAACGACGCGTTTAGGAACGTCCCTTCGAGCCCGCTCACGCCGCCGCCGAAGGTGAACTGGTTGCGGTTCTGCTCCTCGACCTTGAATGTGACGTCGAGCTTGTCCTCGCCGAGCGAGCTGGGCGCGATGTTGGGCGGCCCCTCCATGGGCTTGAAGTAGCCGAGCTGGTTGATCCGCCGGATGGACAGCTTGAGGGCCTCGGTGTTGAACACGTCGCCCTCGTTCATGTACACCTCGCGGCGGATCACCTTGTCGCGGGTGGTGTCGTTGCCGGTGAACAGGATCCGGCCGACGAAGTAGCGCTTGTCCTCGTCCATGGTCAGGGTGACGTCGACGACCTTGCGCTTGGGGTCGGGGGTGCGCTTCGGGTATCCCGTGAACTGGAAATACCCCTGGGCGCCGTAGGCGTCGCGCAGCTTGTCGAAGCCCTTCTTGAGCCGCGACTCGTTGTAGACGTCCCCCGTCTGCAGCTTGAAGAGGGGCCGGACCCCCACCTCCTTGAAGACGGTGAGCCCCTCGAACTTCACCTCGCCCACCCGGTACTGGTCGCCCTCCACGACCGGGATCTCCAGCTTCGCCCACTTCTTGGCCTTCTTGCCCTTGCCGCCGCCGTCGGTGTAGCTGATCTTGGGCTGGCCGATCGTGGCCGTGACGTAGCCGTGGTTGAGGTAGAAGTCCTGGAGCCGGGCCTGGTCGCCCGGCTCGCCCTGGTGGCCCGACCACTTGTCCTCGGTGTAGGTGCTCTTCCCCGACAGCCAGCTCAGGTTCCAGAAGCCGGCCTGCTTGATGTTCTTCATGTGGCGCTTCAGGGCGCCGCCGGAGAAGGCCTTGTTGCCGGTGAACTCGATCTTCCGGACCTTGGCCTTCGGCCCGTCGTCGATCATGAAGGAGACCTGCTGCCCGGCCGCCCCGATCGGCTTGGCGTCGATCTTCACGGTCGCGAAGGGCCGCCCCTTCTCGGCCAGCATGTCCTTGATGATGGTCTCCACCCGCCGCGCCTTGGCCATGTCGAAGAACGTGTCCACCCGGAGCGTGGCTTCCCGCTTCTTCAGCTCGTCCTCGATGTTGGTGGTGGTGAGCGCCTTGCTTCCCCGGTAGTCCACGATCTGGACCCGCTTCCGCTCCACGACCCGGAAGATCACGATCTTGCCCTTGGTGCCGTCCTGCACGTCGAGGATCAGATCCTCGAGGAAGCCGGCGTCCCACAGCCGCCGGAAGTCCTCCCGCAGCCGCCGCTCGTCGTATCTGTCGCCGGCCTTGGTGGAGACGTAGAAGAGCAGCGTCTCCCTGGGGATGAACTGGTTGTTGGCGATGTCGACCCGCTCGACGATCGCGCTCTCCTCCGGCGCGGCCTCCTGCGCCGCCGCCGTC
>Ga0066710_100000061_pt1 | contig 41792 bp, 40 predicted proteins | sample GraSoiAngelo_159_FD_79666 | JGI IMG/M metagenome (GOLD analysis project Ga0066710, IMG submission 79666) | Grasslands soil microbial communities from the Angelo Coastal Reserve, California, USA - 14_1009_16_40cm | ecosystem: Environmental > Terrestrial > Soil > Grasslands | place: USA... | reverse complement strand
GCTGTTCCCAAGTAGGATTCTATACGAAAGGTGACGCCAATTCCGCTGATGATCCTTGGGATGTGGGCTGTGGCCTCCCCATCTCTCAGGTCGTGGGAGTCTATCAGTCTAGCCTCGCTCCTCCTAATGGGCCGACAATAACAACATACGCCACCCACACCTATGCCAACACAGGTAACTCGCAAACTCAAACCTTCACAATTCTTGTGAATGCGACGGACAACAGCGGTTCTTTCGGATCGCAGACGTTCGTTAAGGTTATCAAAAATCTACCTCCTTCGATGAGCAGTGTTAGCGTTTCACCGAATCCGGTCGTTGCGGGCAACAGTGTAACTGTCCTCTTCTCTGCGAGGGACCCTGATGGCACCGTTTCCTCTATCAGCATCAACTGGGGGGATGGAACCGCAATAGATAGTCTAGGCAGCAGCACTACCTCCGACATGCACACTTACGCCTCCGCAGGCTCTTTCACCATAAGCATCACAGCATCCGACAATGCAGGATCTAGAAGCCAGGCAACGTCGACGGTCACGGTGAACGCCCCATCATCGCCGACCGAGGTTCAAACCCCAACAATCTTCGGCGTCTCACCTTCACTCTTCTACTATGCCGTGCTAGGAATCACCGCAATCATAATGAGTCTCGCTGTATTGATAACTCTGAGAAAGAGGAAAAACACCAGTATAGGTGGACAGGTCTGAATCCTCGCCTCCGGGGTGCGTTTTTTGAGGAGTGCCATCTCTAACCGAGCTCACCTCTGATAGAATCCGAAACGATTTCTTTTAGAAGTCTCATCCACCTATCGAAGGTTGACATTTGAAGCTCTCGTTTGTCGGAATCCCAATCTATACTCTTGCAAAGTACAGAGGCATGAGCGAGGCTGTGACAAACCTCCGGAGCGCCGGAATCCTCAGCAGATTAAGGTCTGCAGACCCAAACTTGGTCGACCTAGGAGATGTTGATTGCCCTCGCATAGAAGCGGACCTTGGTTCCAAGACCCTTCACAACTTTGACGAGTTTCTGGAAGGGACTCGGAAGGTTCGGGAGAAGTTGGTCAAGGGTATCGATGGGACCAGGTTGACGTTCCTCCTTGGCGGCGAATGCTCGTTCATTGTCGGAAGCACAGCCGCCCTCAAAATCGTTCACAAGGGGCGTCCTGGAATTGTCTGGATGGACGCCCACGGCGACTACAACACCCCCGAGACCACCGACTCCGGCTTCATAGGCGGAATGTGCCTCGCAATGGCCTGCGGCCGCGGCCCCAGACTCACCAGCGAGCTTGAAGCAGCACGCCCCCTCCTAGACCCGGAATACGTCGTCCACATCGGCTCGCGCAGTCTCGACCCCGGCGAAGACAAGGCCCTCGAGAGCAACGTCAAACTCATCACCGCCAAACAAGTCAAGAAGGATGGCATAGGAAAAGTCGCCCATCAAACCGCCAAGCACGTGAACGATTCTTGCGATTGGATTATCGCCCATCTGGACGTGGACGTGTTCGACCCATCTGTCATGTCTAGCGTCGACTTTCCAGAGCCAGGCGGTCTAAGAGACTATGACATTCTAACGATCTTCCGGGAACTGCACAAAACCGGAAAGATCAATGCCATTGACCTCACGGCTTACAATCCGAACCTGGATAAGGACGGCAGGGGGCGAAGCTTCCTCCTAGACATAGCACCTAAACTAGTTGCAACAGAGTGAGCTCTTCCAGAGCAAAGCTATTTCGAAGAATACGGGAAAGAGAGAGGAGAGTGTGAGTGCTTAACAGGGAGCTCCTTCTAGGTGGCCGCTACTTCCGCTGTTTGGGTTCTACCGGTTAGTGTTAGTCCAAGCTGTTTCAGTAGCCCGACCAGGTCATAGAAAAGTTTCTCCTCGACAATCTCTCCGTTCTTCCATTGAGCGACGGTGCAGAACTCTAACTCGAATTTTTTGTTCGTGGCCGGAATCGTGCGTCCATCGAGGCCCGTGAAGGATCCTATGTTGGTTCCTGTCCATCTGGCCACTGAGCAAGTGTATTCGCTGGAGCCGAACAGGATCTTGTACGGGTTGTTGTCGATGTGGTTGTCGAAGGCTTTGAAGAAGGTGATGGCTTCCTCATGATGAGCATGTCGTCCTCTTGTTGGTTCGGGTTGGCCCGGCCAGTAGACTGCGACGTTCTCAGCATGACGCTTCTTGAAAGTATCCCAATCCTTAGCATTCCACGCGTCATCCAGCGTTTTCATCAATCGAAGATTTTCATCCACTCCCATGACCTTGGAACATCTCCAAATTCTTCTACAGGAGCCATTGCGTATTTAAGAAGACATGGAACGGCATATTCCAAGAAAGACCGCGTCGAGTTCAATGAGAGAGAACCTTTCGGCCAAAGATTTCCTCGTAGAGCCCGATATTCGCAGGGCTGAGTCGCTTCCTGCTTCCGCCTTCACTGATGGGGAGTTTCTCGAACTGGAACTCCGGACTATCTTTGCTAAAACCTGGCTTCTCGTCCCTGAGCAAGACATCTCCGGGAAAGATCCAACCTCATTCACCGGGTTTCTAAAGTCATCCGGATCGCGTTCCCCGTTCACCCTGTTGGGCAAGCCGTTCTTCCTTCAACGCGGCCAGAGGGCCCAGCTTTACTGTTTTCCCAACGTCTGCACCCACGCCTGGCACCCACTCGTAAATTCACCCACTACAGGTGGAGCGATAGTTTGTCCCCAGCACGGACGCCAGTTCGATGTTGAGGGAAGGTTCCTTTCGCAGACGGGCTTTGGGAGCTTGGAAAACTTTCCGCGAGAATCAGACCACCTCAGAACTCTTCAGGTCGCCGAGTGGGGGCCTTTCATCTTCACAGCCCTTGACCATCCACTGGCACCTTTTCACGAGTTCGTGCAGAGCGTTCAGCAGTCAATTCCTGGGATCAACCTATCCAATCTCAGGAGACATCGTCTCGACGCCGAGGTTCGCATTGTTGAAGGAAACTGGAAGCAGCACGTGTGGAATTATATGGACAACTATCACATCAGATTCGTCCACAAGGGACCCGGGGGACTGGCAGATGCCATCGACCAGTCCACTTACAAGACAGAACTCTACAAGTACAGTAGCCTTCAGTGGGTCTACGCCCACAACCCAGAATACGGCTTCGACCCCCGACTCCTCGCTCCTCGGTTCCAAGACCCGAAAAACCTTGACCGACGAGTCTTCGCACTATGGTGGTTTGTCTTTCCAAACCTCACACTCAACTTCTACCCCTGGGGCCTATCTGTCAACATCTACAGCCCAATCCCCGGACAACCCGACAACACCCAGTTCCACTGGTACCAGTACGCGATTAATGAGGAAATGTTCCACCAGCGAAACAAGACATGGCTTAGCGAACAAGTAGACGATGAAGATATTGAAGCGATAAGCCTCGTGAGCAAGGGAGCAAGATCAGGCTACGCGCCACGCGGACGTTTCGCCCCGGAAGAGGAAGCTGGACCGCACTGGTTCCATCGACTTGCATACGAAACGATTTTCGAAGACCAGACCACCCCAAGATGAACCGAGCTAGGGCCAACGTCCCATTTCTCTGATTACGATCAATTAGACGACGAGCGCATTGATGAAGGCACTTTCCGGAATCAGAGGTGGGGTCGAAGGCCAATCCTCAAGCCTGGACCTATTCTGCTCAACAGCCACGCGCCCCGTCGGACGATAAAGGGAGCGATCCAGAAGTAGAACCGTGAGGCTGGCCTCCAGAAGAGAGGGATGGCTGAGATGAAGAATGCTGTCGCAGCAATGAGTTCTAGATTCCTCTCCCGCCTGTACCGTGCAAGCGTCAAGGGAGCGACGACTTTCCTCTCTTCTTTCGCGAGCAGGTTCGTAAACAGGGCGAGAATGCCGTAGACGGATCCAATGTCAAGGGCCCAGAGAATGGTTGACACGTCGAAGAACGAGCTGAGGGTTGGAGGACTCGCGCCGTTTGTCGACTTGCCGAAACTGCCGTAGGCGAAGAGCTAGTTGAACAAGTACGGTTCGAGAGCAACAAGGAACAGCAGGGCAAATGTTCAGGTCCCTTGACCGTCTCGTCTCAACCGGCAAGACTGTCATAATGTCGGTGTAGCGCAGCCAGACGCCAATCAGGATGGGGTCCTACAATTCTAGACCTAGGCCTCTTCTCAGCAGGACTCTCCGCGGACACGAGCTTCCACAGAATAGTGTATCAGAGCCTTCTCTTCCCATCGACAATCCCTCAAACATCAGGGAAAGACAGAGTTGGGTACGGGTGACTGCTCGGGAACCTGAATCGGCAACTACCGTCGGAAAAATCCAATCTCCGCAGTCCGTAAAATGGACTTCCGCCGGTCGAAAGAAATCCCGGGCTCGACGATTCGAAATCTTTCTGAATATTTCTGGATATTTCCAGGCCGCTCCTCACCTGAGGCCAATCTCCCAGTCAAACTCCACAATGGTTAAATCAACGCCTAGGGGGAACCGCCCCTGTGATTCTCAAAGAGATTCGTCATTCTCCTAGGCCAAGAATCTCAAAGGCTGCCTTGGGCCTAGCCACGATATTTTGTTTGATCCTCCTACCTGTATTTGCCCAGCCCTCACATGCAATCCTGCCCCCAGTATCATGCACTTCCGTTGCTGACTTCGCAATCTCCCCCGACAAACCGTTTCTGGAAGTTCTTGTTGACGGGACGAATTCGTCGGGACTCGAGTTGACGAGCATCAACGGTTTTTCGGGAACCATCTTGCTTAGCGCGGCAGCCGCGTCACCCGGAGTCACGGCAACACTGAGTTCGACCAGTGTGCCATTGACCGCGGGGGGGTCTGCTAGTTCTAGCCTGTCGGTTTCAGTGCTTGGGCCCTCGCCTCCAATCTTTTCCATTATCACCGTAAACGCGACAAGTGGGTCACTTTTCCACACAGCTCTGCTGTACGTTCATGTGGTGAAGCCTGGTTTCTCTATCTCCGCAGACCCTAGTTTTCTCGAGTTTCCACCCGGTGGCTCAGGAACTTCACTGATCAATGTCACTAGCGGCTTCGGCTTTGCTGGCCACGTAGCGCTGTCTGCGGAGGTCTCGGGTCTCGGTTCGCTTCCTGCCGAATCCTTGAGCCATGCAAGTGTTGACCTGCCTGGCGCTCCAACGGTGACCCTTACGGTTGATGCGACTTCACCATTAGTACTTCCCGGCTACTATTCAGTGCTAGTTATCGGTGCAAGCGGGCCCGTCAATGACACCGCTTCTGTCTACATCTTAGTTACTGAGCCAGGTTTCGCGCTCGAGGCCAATCCTATGGATTTGACAATTCTAGCTGGGTTCTCAGGCTCCTCAAGCATCACAGTATCGAGCCTCAAGGGGTTCAGCGGGACGGTTGAACTGACAGCAGATTCTTTTGATTTGGTTGCCTCTATTTCGCCTACGTCGGTGACCGTGGGCCCAGGCACACCGGGAACCTCAACGTTAGACGTATCCGTTCCAGCCGGAACCTCCCCAGGGTCCTACTTTGTGGGTGTGAGTGGTAGCAGCGGGTCTGTGTTCAACGGAACATCAGTGTTTGTTACTGTGCCCGGTCCCGACTTTAACATGACCGCGAATCCCGAGACCCTTACCATAGCTGCGGGCTCAGCCGGCAGCTCGACCATTAGTCTGACCAGTGTATACGCCTTCTCAGGGGATGTGTCGCTGTCGCTTCTATGTGCCTCTGGTGTTTCTGCAACAATCGCGTCCCCCACGGTCCATCTCGCTGCAGGAGGAACTGGTTCATCCAAGCTCGACGTGTCAGTGTCAAGCTACACTCCTGAGGGGCTGTACTACGTATTTGTGAATGGCACGAGCGGCTCTCGTACCCATTTCGCCTTTGTGCCTGTTAGTGTGACTTCGGTGTCAACGTCCGACTTCAGCCTAGTTGGAAGTGTCTCCTCCCTAGACGTGGTTCAAGGCTCGTCCGGAACCGCGACATTCACACTGACTAGTCTGAACGGGTTCTCTGGTCTTGTGACTTTGACTGCTAATGCGGGCTCTGTCGCAGGTCTTGACGCATCCTTTAGCCCTAACACGGTGCTGTTGAGTTCTGGAGGAACAGGCACTTCAACGCTCACGATTTCGACAACCGGGGCGACTCCTATCGGTACGCATCATGCTGCAGTGACAGGTAACAGCGGTTCATTGTCCCACACCACCTTCCTTGACGTTAGCGTAAGACCAGGCCCAACACCCGATTTCACCATCTCCGCCAGCCCGACCATCAAGGGTCCCCTCGACCCCGGGGCACATGGCACTGGAACCATCAGTATAACATCCCTCAATAGTTTCATCGGCACGATCGACCTGAACGCGGCACCGTCCCCAGGTCTGTCAGCAATCCTAAGTCCCACGAGCGTTATAGGAGGCTCGGGCACATCGACCTTAGATGTGACCGCTCCTATTGCAGGGACTTACACCGTAACAGTCACTGGGACGAGCGGGGCTCTAGCTCACACAACAGCCGTGATCACGGTGAACGTCGTGGACTTCACGATAACTGCCTCCTCGCCTAACCCCGTTGCCGCAGGGCAGCCGGCTATCTCAACAATCTCACTTACAGCCCTGAACAGTTTCGCAGGGACGGTTGATTTCTCCAACTCCTCTCCAGTCGGCCTAACGTGCGATCCTTTCGTCCCACTCAGTGTCACTGGCTCTGGAACAACAGTTCTGTCTTGCTCTTCCACTACAGCAGGCGACTACCCAGTAACAGTAACCGGTACCAGCGGCTCGTTGGCCCACAGCGCCACAGCCACCTTCAGCTTCACAAATGTCCCAGACTTCAGCATAACCGCCTCCTCACCCTCTCTCGTTAACATAGGCGACTCGGCGTCTTCAACAATCACTCTCATCGATCTGAACGGTTTCGCTGGCGATGTTGCCCTGTCCGACACTCCGCTCCCAACGGGTTTGACCTGCGGCTCAATTGCGCCGAGCATTGTCACCATTCCACCTCAGGCTACAGCAACGCTATCCTGCAGTGCGACCACAGCAGGGAGTTACGCGGTAACAATCACCGGCACCAGCGGCTCTACTTCACATTCCAAAACGGTCACCTTCAACTTCGGAGACTTCACTTTAGACGCAAGCCCGGTCTCAGTCGGACCAATCATCACAGGATCCTCGGGCACATCGATCATCACAGTCACGTCTCAGGACGGTTTCATTGGCGACGTGAGTCTCACTGCGAACCCCTCGGCCGGCCTAACCGCTACACTGAACCCGCCAAGTGTAATAGGCTCAGGCACATCCACCCTGACACTCAGCGCAACAGCAGCAGGGACTTACACCGTAACAGTCAGTGGTACGAGCGGCGCGTTGTCTCATACAACGAGCGTAGTGACCGTGACGGTCACTCTGCCTCCGCCACCCGATTTCAGTATCTCCGCAAGTAGACCTTCAATGTCGATTCAAGCAGGCGACAACGCTGCTTCGACGATTACCTTCACCAGCCTCAACGGCTTCACCGGAATAGTGTCGACTTCAGTTGTCGTGTCTCCATCAGGTCCGCAGGCCTCTCTGAATCCAACATCGCTCACCCTAGGCGCATCAGGAGCCAGCACGCTGACGATCGCCGTGCCGGTCAGCACTGGCACTGGGCCGTACACAGTTACCGTGACTGGGACCAACGGGTCCACATCCCACACAACTACCATAGCAGTGACGGTGACCAGCCCGTCAACAACTCCTCCACAGCAGGCGGCGTCGAACATTCTCGGGCTGGACCCGACCCTCTTCTACATCCTGATAGGAGTACTCGCTGTTGCCGTCCTCAGCGGAGCTGCTACTGTCATGGTAAGGAGAAAGCCTCCGTCCCTCCAGGCGAGGGCTTAGGAATAGACTTCTCGGATACGACGAACAGTTTCGCCTAGTTTCGGCCCCACCTCTAGATTATCTCTTCCCGAGACCAATACCGGTGGACTTGCAATCTCAAGACCAGATTTCTTGGTGTGACACCTGCGACAGAGCGACTGCCCGCGAGGTGAGATACCGGTCTGACCGAACGTTCGTTGGAAAACTGCTCGTTTGCACGGAGTGCGGCGAGACGGTCAAGCAGGCTCTGGGAGGTCCACGTTGAAGGACCTCTCATGGATGTGGCTATTGGATGTCAGACCTGATGAAAAGGTAGAGTCAGGGGGCTTCTCTAGGGGGAGACGTAAGAAGCATCGCCGGCGGAAAGTTTCCTTATAGAGAATCAGGTCTCCAAAGTACACACTGAAACGCTCGGTGACATCGTGACGGTCCACTAGCCCCAGAGCCTTGCTGCGATAAGGGAAGCCGCGATGGCGAGAAGCCCAGCCGCGGGCAGCGTCACCACCCAAGGCAGCGCCATTCCTCTCACTGCTGATCGCAGAACATGCCCCTGTTTTCTGTCGGTCCCCCCTGTAGCTGCCGATACCTGGGTCGTCGAGAAGGGGTCTCCAAAGTAGGCCCCCGCGGAAACTAGAACAGCAGTAGCAGCGTCAGCCTTCAACCTCTGACCATGGTGTAGGGGAGCGGTTCGGCCGATTATGGTCTTGGCAACCCTGTCGCCCCAGACCAGGGACCCGGCGACGACTGCAACGCTGACAACTATGTAGGGTAGCCAGATTGATTGTTCCGGGGTGGCGATGAGAATGAAGGCTCCTAGAGCCGCCATTTTGGGAGCATCGTTGACCCCTCTCCCGAAAGCAACGGCACCTGCTGAGCTCCAATGTGCGATACCGACTCTGCTCGAACCTTCCAACTCAATTCCCTGTCGTCTCCGAGATAGGCGGCTAAGCAAATAGACACCTATGAGCGCTGCGATTGGGCCAGCGGCAAGCGGAAACAGTATCCGCCACAATAGGAAGTTCCATTCTAGGCTTGACGACCCGAACAGGTAGACGGACTCCAGCACAACTGCGCCCACGATGGCATGGGTTGTAGAGACGGGGACTCTTAGAAGAGTCCCGAGCAGTATCCATGCAGCCGCGCCCGCGAGAGCTGCGAGGATGAACGGTGAGCCCGGCGATGTGCGGAGTATGCTTTGCGGGGTAAACACGGAGAACAGCCTGCCCGAGATCAGAATTGCGGAGGCGCTGCCCAGACCGCTGAAGAAGCCTCCCCAGACGAGGGGTTTGTAGCTGGGTTGGAAGGCCGCAGTCTCAGGGTCTCGCATGAGAGCGGTAATGCTCTTACCTACATCATTGGCTCCATTTCCGAAGGCAAGAACGAACAAAACCCCTAGACCGATAGCCTCTTCCACCAACAATTCCCATACGACCCTTTGGCGAGAACCCGGCTTTTCTTGGAGATGCGTTGACTAGAACGCTTCAGCAATATCTACAGAGTGGTACCGAAGCTTGTTCGGTACATCTACAACTCAAAACTTCTCGGAAACGATTGAGTTTCCTATACGTTATCTTTGACATTGCCAGAACTTGGCGCCAACTGGGTCAGGATCTTTCCCATCTCCTGAAACGGGCGCCGTTGGAAGTCGATCGGATGATGATGCTCACTCCACTATTCTGACCCAGCAGGTGTGGGCCGCCGGGTTGTAAATCCTCAAGTCATCGCACATTTTCTGAACCAATTGGCGAGCGTCGTCGCCGCTGGACGCTTCAACGTTCATGCGTAATATCTTGCCGGCGCGGACACTTGTAACCTGAGAATAACCTCCTTTCAGGACAAGGTTGCGGTGTATTGTCTCGCCTTCAGGGTCCCGGGCAAGAGGCTTGTTTTCAATAATTACTTCGACAACGAAATTGCCAATGTTCATGCCAGAGCCAGACCCTATCGCTCCTTAAGCCATTTCCTGACATAGACGTTCACTCTCATGACATTATCCACGAGGCTTAAGTTGACTTGGCCCCATGCCTAGCATCGGTTGCTTGTCCACGACATCATCCTCTCGATCCCCCGAGGTGTGGTAGTGAACTCCTCCGAGCGGAGACTTGAAAAGTTCTAGCTCGTTTTATCAACCCTTCAGCATCCGCGGGAATGATTGCAGAATGGCTACAGACCACTCGAGCATTCCAGGCCTCAGTAAGGCTAGATTGGAAGCATTGACCGATGGTATCTTCGCGACAGTCATGACTATTTTGGTTCTCACCCTCAGCGTCCCCGTCATAACGGGCCCGCTTACAAGCGCTCAACTTGCCTCAGAGGTTCTCGTAGACATTGAGGCCTTGGCACCGAATATTCTCGGCTATGTCATGAGTTTCCTACTCCTCATTACTGTTTGGATAAGCCATCACAACGTTTTCCATTACATCTCCAGCGTAGACCGTCCGCTGCTTTGGCTCAACGCCGCTTTCCTACTCACAGTAGGCTTCATCCCGTTCTCAACGGCGTTGCTGGGAAGATATCCTCTCGTCCAACTGCCCGTCGTAATCTACGGGGCCAACATATTTGGCATATCTCTCTCCATGCAGGCGATCCTAGCCTACACCGCACGGAACAAGGCGTTTGTGGCAGACGGCTGGAACGCGAGAATCATGGGAAGAATAAGCCTGCTCTGGAGGATAGGGATGATAATCTACGCTACAGCGATCCTCCTTTCCTTCATCAGCCCAGCCATTAGTTTTGGAGTCTACGTCGCCGCACTGTTCTTCTTCCCCCTATCGAGTATCTTCGGCTTCAGATCAAAACAAGAGCGGCGTCACCTAGACGGTGTCAAGTGAGCCCCTTCACCTTAGTGCGTGGAACCAAGAGGGTCAGGAGAAATGCGCTCGACAGTTGCTTAATGCGTTCAGGAACTACTTGGCCAGCGTCTCGACCTTTACACTCTTTCCGTCTCCCTAGCTATTGACCTTCTCTCGTTCCCTCGCCTAATTCGAGCCTGACCCTCGTCCTAGAAATGCATGCTTTGAGTTATCCTGTACCCACAGCTTTCTGAAGCTACTGAGAGCATCCTCGGGCTCACTAACTCTTATATGAGTTGTAGTCCAATCAAAGTTGAGATTCTTTGTCTCGAAGGGTCCTTTCACCTTTCCTCATAGTGGCCATTGCACTCATGAGTGTGGTTCCAGAAGCTCCTTTCCTTGCTCAAGCCCAGACGAGCGCTACGCTATCTGTCAACCCAACTTTCAACGCTGGAGGCATAGGATCATCCTTTACAGATGAGGTGGACATATCCGGCGTCCCCAACCTCCTTGCATACGATGTCTCGCTGTGCTACAACCCTGGAGCGCTAAACGCGGTTTCTGTAGATTTCGATTCCACTACAATCGTAGCGGGCACAAGCCACTTCAATATCGCGACGGGCATCGATAACGCGGCCGGCTGCGTACGGTACGCAGTTACCCTTCTCGGGGGCAGTACGATTGACGGCTCCGGTACCGTTGTCGCACTATACGTAACCTTCCGAGTCATCGCGGACCAAGACTCGCCGCTGAACATCGTAAGCCCCCAGGTGATTCAGCTCTTGAATGGCGTCCCCGTAGCTGTCGACAATATTGTCGTGAACAACGGCGTATTCAATTTGCCGCCGACCATTCTCGTCGTCCCACCTTATTCCGATGTTGTTCAGAGGGTGCGGCACCTTAGCAAGGGCCAAGACCATACCGACCTGAAAGGCTACATACAACTCGCCCCTAACGCGACGAGGCCTGGCTTTGGAGGAGTCATCTTCGACATAGTTGGCCCAGGCGGTGAGGTTCAACTCCCCTCCAACGTTGTTTTCCTCTTCCCGGGCAATTCTACGACTGTGACCGCGACGTTCTTCTTCCCGCTAGCCAGTTCGTCAGTCGGAACCTATTCTTACAGTGTATTGGCGATGCGGTGCGTTACCCCGGATGCTTGCGTAATCGGGACCACAGCCTTCCTGAGCCTCAACGGAGCCTTCTTCAAAGTAAAGTAACGGCAGCACACTTGAACTAGTCCAGAGTGAGGGTGCCGAAATCTTCCCACGGGTTTCCCCTTATTTCGAACCAAGCTCCGTCTATCGCTTCCGTCTCTACAAAACCCACAATGGTTAAATCAGCGCGGGGGCAAACCGTCTTCGTGACTGTCACAAGGACGCTTCAGTCTAACATGCCTAGAAGTCCTTGTGCAATTCTAGCAACCGCAACTCTCCTCTGCCTGCTACTTTTCCCTACCTTAGTACTACCTTCTCACGCAGTTTCCCCATCGGCATCTTGCACACCTCTTCCTGATTTCACCATCTCAGCAAGCGAACCGTCCGTGACCATACCAATTGGCGGGTCGGATATGCTGAAAGTCACGTTGACCAGCTTCAACGGCCTCAGCGGCCCGGTGTCTCTCTCATATGCAGTCTCCTCACAAGGACTCACCGTGACCGTGACTTCAGCCAGTGTAACTCTGAGTGCTGGAGGCTCTGCAAGCTCTGACGTGACAATTTCGGCATCGCCCTCCACCACTCTCAGAGACTACAATGTCACCGTTAGAGGCACCACTGGCTCACTTACCCATTCGGATTCCATAATCGTGACCGTTGTAGAACCCAGCTTTAGCATCTTCGCCAATCCGACGGTTCTCGCATTCGAACCTGGCTCCTCCAGCTCTTCAAAGGTGAATGTTACCAGCCGCTACGGCTTCACAGGGATTGTGACGCTCTCAGACACCGTCTATGGTTCGAATCTTGCCACTTCTTTGAGTAGGACGAGTGTCACCTTAGGCAGGTCGGCTTCCTCGACGTTAAAGGTCAACTCAACAACCAGCACGCCCCCGGGACGCTACATCGCAGCGATATATGGCACGAGCGGGAGCTTATCGGAGCAAACTTCGATCACGGTCATGGTCATTGGGCCCGGTTTCGAAATCTCCGCGAGCCCTATGGACCTAGTAATACCAGCAGGTACCTCAGCCCATTCCAACATTACTGTGTCCAGTCTGAACGGCCTCTCAGATACGGTAACTATGACCGCTCGTCCTTCGACATCCGGATGGACCGCAACCGTGACCCCTCCGATTCATGTTCTTGACCCAGGTGTGCCTAAAACGTCTAGGCTGGACGTGTCGGTTCCGCCGGGATTCCCCAGTGGCCCCTACGTTGTGTATGTGGAAGGGGCTGCAACGTATGCGAGCAATCTCACAATCGTTTATGTGAACGTGCCTGGACCACTTTTTAACCTCACCACCAGTCCCGACTCCCTTACACTCCCCGCAGGGTCGTCCGACACCTCCACCATCTACGTGACTAGCCTCTACGAGTTCTCCGGAACTGTTGGTCTATCGCTGCACTGTGCCCCTGGCGTATCAGCAACCGTAACCCCTGATACTGCAAACCTAACCCCTGGCGGATCCTCTACTTCCACACTAGTCGTATCCGTGTCGGTTTACCAGCCTCCAGGGTTCTACTTTGTAGAGGTGGAGGGTGATAGTGGCTCGCTTTCTTCGACCGCCATCCTATTTCTGAACGTATCCGCGCCCGGACCTAGCTTTGCAATCTCAACCAGTGGCCCTGTGAGTTTCGTCTCGGGCTCGACGAACTCTTTCACGGTGACCCTTACCAGCCTCTACGGTTTTACTGGAACTGTAGCTCTGGCGACAATTGTATCGCCCTCCACCGGCCTAGATGTTTCATGCACTATGCCAGCTGCTCTGACCGCTGGCAGCACTTCCACTTCCACCTGTACTCTCAACTCCTCGACAGCGGGAGGCTACACGGTGACAATTACCGGAACAGCCTTCTCGAAAACCAACTCAGCAACCATTCAAGTCACCGTCACCGTGCCCTCCATGACACCTGACTTTTCAATTTCTGCATCTCCAGACTCGGTGAGCATCGAGGAAGGCTCCTCAGGAACCACAAGTGTCACCCTAACCGCTCTGAATGGCTTTGCAGGGACAGTTTCCCTGTCAGCGGCCGTTCATCCATCGGGTCCCCGAGCCTCTCTGACCCCAGCGTCTGTCACACTAGGCTCCTACGGAGGCCAAGCTCAGACCATCACCCTAAATCTAAGCGCGGACCCAGGGACACCCCTGAGCACCAGCGCTGGAACCTACACGATGACCGTGACCGGAATCAGCGGTTCCAAGTCCCACACGGCGAACGTAACGCTGACTGTTATCATCCCGTCGAACCCCACTCCGCAGGGAGCGTCGAAGATTCTCGGCTTTGACCCAACCATCTTCTATGGCTTGATAGGCATCATAGTAGCTGCCGGGGCTAGTGGAATCGGCGTGGTCGTTTGGAAGAGGAGAACTTCACCCAGTAGGACCTAACAGCTTAGGTCCGCGAAGGCAAGTCCCCATTCATCTCTGCTTCGGTATTTTCTATTGTGATCTGTTCTTGGCGGGTTTGATTCCGCTTATGAATGCACTGAAGACTCCTGAAGTGGATTCTCCGGGCTTGCGCAACTGTTTCACATAGACCTCTTCGAAGCCCACGTTCTCTAGCATTCCAGCATAAACGCCCTCGGTCACGGCCCCTGTTATGCAGCTGCACCATTTACTCGGGTCGGCTTTCTCCTCTTCGGAAAAGACTCGCAAAGCAACTTCGTCAGCTATTGCCAGTCTTCCACCGGGTCGAAGAACTCTGAACATCTCCTGGAAGACCTGCTCCTTGTCAGTGCTTAGGCAGATCACGCAATTGCTCATTATCACATCTACACTCTCCGCGTCCAACGGAATATTCTCAATCTGGCCCAGTTTGAACTCGACATTTGCCGCGTTCAACTTGACAGCGTTAGCCTGCGCCCAGCTGACCATGTCGGGTGTCATGTCCAACCCGATAACCCTCCCGTTCGGTCCAACCTTCCGACTTGCGAGGAACACATCAACTCCGCCTCCCGAGCCCATATCCAGTACTGTATCACCTTCTCTGATCGTTGCAAGCGCTGTGGGGCTTCCACAGCCATCGGCCAATGTGACGACCGATTCCGGGAGGGTTTGCAACTCTTCAGACGAGTAGCCATATTTCACGAGCTTCTCCGTTTGCAAAGAATCGCAAGATTTCTGGTCAGCACTCTTAGCCAGGGAAGCATAGGATCCCTTCACAGCCTCCTGAATCGTCCCAGACTTGGCCATCGCCACAGAAGAGGGCTCATTCCCTTATTTGTCTACTCTTCGGAGGCCCTGAGACTAGAGAGAGTCTCTAGTTTGCCGGTCTGCGAAAAGCTGAACCCTCCCGCATGTCCGGCAGACATAGGCGTCGAGGTTGAGGAGACCTTCACCGACTTCTGCCCATTCGCCGAGGAGCAATTTCCAAGCCCCCCTTGTGCCGCCAGTCCTAAACGGAATGTCACCCATATCTTCCATCGCCACGTTGCAGGCGGGACAATTCACAACAACACTGGCTTGAGAAGTGGATTCCACCAATTTCCCTCTATCAGACCCTCATGCACCGCGAACTTAACCCTTCTAACGGGCGGACCCTTACAACGGTTCGAGGAACGCTTCAGCCTGAACGAGGGAAATAATCGAGAACTATGCGCCAGGCTGAAAGTCAAAGTATCTCGATAGGCAGAAGACCTTCCAATACTCGGTAACAAGAGGTCGAAAAGTGCCAGCTGAATCTGGGTCCCGGTATGGAGTCGGAAACGTGCGTGTTTCCCTCCATGTCAAAGAAAGTTTCCAACGGCAGGGAATAATGAGACTGCTCGGTGCACGAATTTCAAAATATGAGCCAGGGCATGTCGAGATTTCCGCTCCCAACCGCCCAAGGTTGAGCCAACAAGACGGCTACGTCCACGCCGGCGTCATGGCCACACTAGCCGACAGCGCCGGAGGCTATGCCGCACTATCGCTCCTACCACGAGGTTCCCGGGTTCTCGCCGTCGAGTTCAAACTTAACTTCACACGGCCGGCTGTGGGGAAAATTGTCCGTGCAACGGGGAGGGTCCGGAAGCTGGGCAGAACCATAGCTGTCTGCGAACTCGAAGTTGAGCTACAACATGAGGACAGATGGTTGTCCTGCGCCTGGGGATCCCAGACAGTCTACTGCATCCGGGGAAGCTCATCCAAGGTGGCCTAGCGATTCCGACAATGAACTCTAGTCTCACGAGGCTATGTCGTATTGTAACGTAAAGGCCATTTCTTGGAAATCGTTAATCTCACGTGCAGGAATATTCTGTTGTCTACAAAGCCCCGCTAGCCTAGAGCCTTTGATTGCGAACGGGTAATCTGCTTCCTTCAATGCGTGTATGTCCCATATTCCGTCTCCAACGTAAGCAACCTTCCGTCCCTTCGCTTTGTGGTATTTGACCAAGTCGTCTTTCAGGCTCAGCGAGGTTTTGTCTCGTAACCGTGGGAAGGTGAATTTGATGCCATCCGGGGTACTCACAGCTTTGGGGGCGTACAACTTTACCAGGCGGTCCCAGCCCTTCATTCTCAGCAAATGTCTGATCGCGAAATCCAGCCCCACACTTGTCACCGCGAGCGGAGCCTTGTTCTCTCGGGAATACGCGATTAGCCTGTCGAAATTTGGACGGAACCCTGTGATCCTTTCCAACTCCGCGACAAGCACCATCTCCGGCGTCTTGACAAGCAGGCCCTGCCTTCTCAAGCACTCAGCTAACGTGATATGTCCCCTCTCATACTGCTGGTCGAATATTTTCCAGTCTCCTTGAGCATACTTTCTCAGGACGTGCTCAAACGTGTCGTTGAGCGTAATCGTGCCGTCGAAATCGCACAGAACCGCGAGGTTCTTCTTCGCCCGAAGTTCGTCGCCGTGTATCATTCCTAAGACCGTCGATTACTTAATGGATTGAGTATTCGGATCTAAGTTTGGCACCCTATCTTAAATAGAGAGTGGACGGTCCTAGCTAATCGGGACTGTCTAGTACGTCAACCTGTCCCAAATGCGGTTATCAAAACTTACAGGCTGCCGAGTTCTGCCAGTCCTGCGGCACGGCGCTTCTCGCCCGCCTTTTCAGTCAACCGTCCGCCCCGGCGCCCGCCCCATACTACACTCTTCCTCCTGCGAGAGGAATGAGAAGCGAGGAGAAAGCGATCATCATAGCAGTCGTTTTAGTGGCAATACTGGTCGTTGGGGCTGCCGCCTTCACCTTCATCTTCTTCTCCCCCTTCAACTTCATAAACCGAGTAACTACCCGGCCCGCACCTATAGTCGTCACCGGTCTTATCCTCCACATCTTATACCCCAGTTCAGCGTCAAACGGCTATTTCGGACCTGCAATGCGGATTCTAAAGACTCCTTCCTTCATGTATTTTCAACATAGCGAGCACTTCCTGGTCAACTTCACGCTGACATTGGCGGTGAATGCGGTGGCTCACAATGTCGATTCGATAACGTTCAGGTCCTCACCTGGCTTCACTCTGCTGTCCGCTAGCCCTAATCCACCTGTTAGAATTCAACCCGGGTCTTCCGTGAGCTTTACTGTAACATGCCAAGCTCCGAACCGTGACTTTACCGGACCCGCGATATTAGACATAGTTACGCAATAGGCCTCGGAAGGGAGCTCATTCAATGAGTCGACCGAAAGCGTCAGAGCTTGATTATTTCTCCTCGAACCTCCTTCCCGATGTGCAACACACCATAGGTCATTTCTCTGGCCGGAAAAGTCCCAGTTGCACTCCCCGGATTGAACCAGAGGATTCCGTTCTTGACAATGTTCTTCGTCTGATGGCTATGCCCGTGAATGATAACCTGGACCCCAGTGAACTTCGCTCCTATTCGAGCCTCCAAAGTGCTCGGTGCTCCGCCCTCGGAGGGATGGTTGACGCCAATTTTGACCCCGCCCGCTTCGATCGTTTCGACATCAGGAAGCTCTCGTCTAACATCCGGTCCATCAATGTTCCCGTAGACGCCTCTGAAAAGTCCAAGCTGTCGAAGCCCGTCGACCAAGCTCTTTCCAGTAAAATCTCCCGCGTGCACGACCAAATCCATCCCCGACAGGTCATCAACGAGCTTCTTCGGTAACCGTTCCAGAGAATCAGTGTGCGTGTCTGAAAGAACACCAATTTTCATTGTGCGATCAGGCAGGCCATGCTAGCTTGCGTCGACTCTTGGAAGAAAAGTGTTACGCAGATCCGGATGCTTTGATCTAGGGAGGACATTCATCAGCCAAAATTGGTAAACCAAGGTTTCCGGGTCCTGTCGCCGAATTAACACCTACAAACTGGCGAGCCGTCTTTCACTCTTTCCGCGGAACCTGCCGCGTCTCAGTTGACTGCACTTCGGATAATCCCGAGGCTACCTTTTGAGAACGCCAGCCATCCTGCGGTAGTTTCAGGAAGCCTCGCGCGCCCTCTCCTTCCCAGCGGTCCAGGCTCTCCGCCCGCAGGCCTTTAATGCCTCATAGGCCTGGGCCCAAATAGGCAGAGTTTGAGCCTCTCCAACTTACGCTACCCTGTGACCGTTCACCTCCCTGCAGAATACGTCAGCCTAATCGACCAAGCCCTGGGACCGTCCCAGACCTTTTCCAAGAAGGGCTACAGGGGCCGAGCTGATGTCGTCCGCCACGCAGTCTACAAGTTCCTGGTCGAGAACGGTATTCAACCAACTCTCGACCCGTCAATGGTGGACGCTCCCAAAGCCAGAAAGCGCGCTGGCGCTCTGTCAGAGACAGAGTTCTGGAAGATACTGACCCAACGACACTAGACAGCTCAGCAAATTGTAGAAGCTAGGTAGAGCTTCAGCCTCAGTTCTGACCGGGTCTGCTGAGCCTGTTCCTCACACCTTCTCCGGAAAACGGATTTGGTAGACACGCGTCCACACTGCTCGTCGTCAGCAAAGGTTACCTAAACCGCCACCGGCTTGCTCCTGGTGAACTGCCAGCGTTCTCGATAATACCAAACACTACACGGGGTCGGACAACGTACGCAGGACCCATGGATGAATCAATGTCCCAATCGTACTTCTTCTTGTAAGCTGGGCGAAATCGGGGTGGAACAGAAGACCAGGCAACCTTCTCCGCAACGCCTTCCACAATCACGGCCCGGTCCGCCCGGTCGGGACACAGCACAACGTTCGGGTTAGCATGAATGTTCCTTGCCTTTCTCGACCCTTCACCGCTAGTAAAGTAGAACATGTTCTCCAGCCAGACACCCCAGACACCCGCCAAGTGTGGACGTCCATCAGATCTGACGGTAGCAATCCAGTAATTGTGCGATCTCGACAATTGTTTTACAGCCCAGCTCCAAGGCAGCAAGCCCTTTCCAAACATCATCTCGTATCCCGGCATGTAGGGCCGGCTGGCCTTTGGGACCGTTCGTCTAGGTGGACTTTCTCGCTTTACCATGGCACCTGGAGTTCCCACTGACCCGCCGGATAAGTTATCTCTTGAAAAAGAGGGGATGCCGACAAGTAGGAACGTGTATGCCTAACGTTGGCTCTGGGCGTTTTGCCAGAGTCCGACGACATTGCCTTCGGTGTCTTTGAAGTAAGCTGTGAAGCCCATGTCCGCCACGGGCTGTTTCTTCTGGACCACTTTGCCACCGAGCTTTTCGATGCTCTTCAATGACGAGTCAATGTCTGATACGTCAATGGTGATGACTGTGTTCTTGACTGGGTCTTGCCGTTTGGTCATTCCGCCGTTGATAGCTCCTGGTTCTGTGGGCATCCGGGTTTTCTGGTCTACGGGGGTGGTTCCTACCCCCGTGATATTCCATTCCAGGATACTTCTCGATTTGCCATCCGAACGCTTTCTTGTAGAAGGTCTTGGCGCGTTCCACGTTGTCGGCCGGTATCTCGAAATGCACCACTTTACCAGGCATTTCCAAACACGCCTAGGTCCAAAAAAAGTGCGTCTAATAAGCCATCGCTATACTTCCCTTCCCTTGTCTACATGACTCGTGTCCGCAAAGCAGAGAGCAGGATCTTCCACTGCGCTCGCACCTTTCATGATCATGTATGCGTGATAGCTTCTTGAACCGCGAACATAGATAGAGCGAAGAGGATTTTGTTCGAACACATTGACGAGTGAGTTTCTACCTCGCGCCCACTCTCGGAAGCTTGGCGAGCTTGATGTTTCCAACTGGAAGAAACTCGAGTCAAAGCGCAACCTTGCACGGGTAGACCCTGCGATTCGGGAGGTTGTCTCTCTCCTCAACGCGAAGGGCTACACAACCTTCTCCTCGTGCAGTGGAGGGCACAGCGCGAACTTACGTCGGCGGTTCGACCGTCACGAGAGCGGCTATCTCGCATTCTCCCCACCGTCCAAAGTCGCCTTCACCCTCTACGACTCGCTACACCGTGCAAACCTAGACTTTGGATTTGAAGCGCAAGCAGTCGTCGACAATGGAGCTGGAACTGGAATGGAGACAATTTGTACAAGGTTGTACTGGCAACTTCTAGATGAGAAGCCTGCCAAACAACAATATTACGCGGCTCTCTTCAGGGATTTGAGACAGATCATCGAGCGGCTCCCTAGCAAGCCAACTGACTATAGAGGACTCCTAGCTGGCGTTTTGGGCAGAGGTCGTCTTCCCGCCGGCCTAATAATTGTGAAACGGCAAATGAAACGTTTCACCGCTCGCTAGTCAAGCATTCCATGATTCCCGGTTTCAAGGTCGTGAGCGGTTAGACTTCCTCACGGGGTCACTGTGAAGTCGAACCGATTGCCTGCAGCGGTTGTCACCGTGACGGAGTATGTTTGTCCTAGTGAGAACTGCTGGAAGCCAAAGAGGATTCCTGTGTACGTGCATGCGCTACAACTGCTGCCAATCAGAATGTCAGCAGCGGCGACGGTGTTAGGCGCAATGGAGGGTCCGGCCCAGCTGTGAAGAGACCAGATGTCACCGAACTTATCGGTTACACTGTACGTCTGCAGTGTGACCTGCCCGACTCCAGTGTTCTGAAGGAGCAGGACCAAGTTGGTCGGCGTGCTTAGGGAAAGTCCTGTTAGGACTAGTGATTCTACAATCGGGTCTGTCACAGTAGTCGGGATAGCGATGGTGTGGACACGCTGCTTGCCTGTTCCGATAACAGTGATGTTGTAGGTCCCAAGTGTAGTATTTGTCATGGTTGAGATCTGAAGGGTTGTCGAGACTGTTCCTCCAGCTGCCAACGTGATCGGGTTCTGGCCTCCCATGATGGCGATAAAGCCAAAAGGTGTCATGGCTGCAAGACTGACATTCCCGCTGAACCCGTTCAGACTATCGACATCTATCACAACGGTGGCGGATGACCCAGCGTTTTGTGTGACTCTCGACGGGCTGGCCCACAAGGCAAAGTCAGAGTTCGAGGAAACCATTATCGACATTAAGGCTGAGCTGGAAATTGTCTTCTTCTGAACGCTCGCGGTCCCTGTCACTATAATCCTGTAGTCGCCCGTGACGTTGATTGGCGCTGTCAAGGTCAATGTTGTCGTTGAGTTCCCGTTGACTTTTAGCGTCAGGGTGCGATTTGCAAAGAGCGCCCGGAAGGAACCTCCGACTGAGTCGGTGTAAAGCGCCACTGTGCCTTTGAACCCTCCAACACTAACGACGGTGATGGTTGACAGGGCTGACCCGCCTTGCATGATGGTCAGTGAGGACGGGTTGACCGTAAGTAGAAAGTTGCCTGTTGGCTTCTGCCCTAAAGCCCCTGTTAGGAACGGTAGAACGGATGCACTCACGGTTACGGTTCCGATGGCAGCCGTAAGGATGACTACCATCGTCCGGAGAGGAAGAAGCTTCTTCGAGAGACCCAACTGACCATTCCCCCAACAGCCCTTGAGGTACTGCCTAGTCCTCGGGCTACTATACGCGTCCCGTAACTACCCGCCGCCGGCACTCTTACTAGACACTAGTCTCGCATGGCACGGAATAGCAGTCTCGCGCCTCGCACAAATTGACGAATAAGTGCAAAGTGGAAAGAGCTCTCCGCAGACTGCTTTCGATGGATTAGTTTCTCGAGATGCGCCTCGAAGCGAGTGCAGACTAGCGCGACTGGTGTATTTCTCGTTGCAGGACTTCGTAGGCGCGGTGTCCATCCCGTTCCTCGAGAACCACGATTACGTCGCCATCACCGAGGAACGCGTCTACAATGTTGATGCCGTTCCTATAGAGAAGCTCTGTCACGAACGATGCTATTCCAGGAACCTTCTCGGCTTTCGGGGAAAGAAATAGTGAGAGACGAGCCATTCCTGGCTGGGAGGAGACCCGGCCCAAATGACCGAGCTTCGGTTTGATTATTGCAAACTCTTCAGAGGGTAATAGGACCTTAATCGATGAGGCGAGGGGCAGAATGTTCGGAAACTCTGACAGCTCTCCCGCAGCCTCTGTGAGGTCCTTGATGAGTCTTGGAAACTCGGGGCGTCGCGCTTTGATAGTGACATCTGTTATTCCGCTTGAGAGAGAAATTCTGGAATCTTCAAGTATTCTGACTGCTTCGGGGGTCTTGATCTCTTCGAGTCCGTCTGAGAATCGCTTTATTGCAACGACGAGGGTGTTGATGCTGGGCTTCCGGCCCGTTAGCGCTACCACTTCTGGTTGGATGTGTTCTGCGATTGAGTGGAAGTTTGTCAGTTTCATTTTGAGGCATTGGTAGATGGGATAGTTCTGGGTGAGAATCTTGCGTACTGCATCAGGCACGGTGGTCGTGTTCTGCGCGTGAACTCCCAGCGGAAATCGCCACGTTGTAATAGATTGGGGTTCGTGAATAAAAGGTTTATATAGAATGTCACAGATGTTACTTGATTGCAATAAGTGAATAAAAATGCAAGAAACAAACTTCCCGACCTACGTGTTCGCCACGGTTAACCCGGCTCAAGCGAACAAAGTAATCGCGGAGCTAAAGCAGAACAGCAACATCGAACTCGTCGCACCAGTCACCGGCCGCTACGACCTCGTCCTACGACTCAAGCAAGCACCACAAGACCAAGTCTACAAGTGGGTCCAGAACATTCGCCAAATCCAGGGCGTACAGTCCACCATTACAACCATGGGCTTTAACGGCTTCACAAACGGCAAACTTCAGAACCAATTACCACTCGGCATCAGCCTCTTCAACACCAGCTCGACTTTCGACAGCGTCATCAGCCAGCTCAAGAACTTCCCAGGCCTCGTCGAGGCATGGACAACCCCAGGCCAAAGCGACATTCTAGCACTATGGCAAGCAAAGACAACCGACGAGATCGTCAAGACAGCCGTTGAGAAGCTGCAGACCCTTCACGGGATCAGCAGAAGCGAGACTCTTCTCGCCTCCTCACTCTTCATCCACGCATAAACACTCGTAAGCTCCGTAACGAACTTCCTCCGTTTATTTCGACAAAACAAGCGAAGCCTCCGCCGGCGATCATACAGGGCTTTCGAGATTCACGACGACTTCACTTGCGTTTAGCATGGACCCTTTTTTGAGAGGATCACAGTTCAAAGCTGAGACGGAATTGATACCTCGCAGTTTTCTCCAACGGTAATAAGCGGTACCGAGGAGAGTCAGCCTAAGGAACATTAGAGTTAGATGGTGTGCTTTGGGGAACGGTCGTTTGATATTGAAATGTCGAAATTACAAGCGAGAGAAACGAGCGCTTTCTCCGACATCGCGAATACGACACTCGCTGACCAAGTAGAGTCTCGACTCAAGGAACTCGAGAGGAACATTGCAGTTGCGCGGCAGTTCATCAAACTGGCCGACGAATGCTCCTCGCAGGTCAGGCATGAGTGGGATTTGCTGCAACAGGACATTCGAACTGAATCGAGCGAGACCAACAGGCCCCACGTCTTTACCGAGCATCCGAAGAAGCACGAGACGAATCCGCGCCTAGAAGGATTCCCAGCTAGGGAGAAAACTAAGCACAAGAGTGAGGACGAATTCAAGAATGAGACTGAAGACACCTCCGACTCGATAACGGGAACGGACATGACCCCAAAGCCGTCGAAGCGCCACGGTTCCAAGAGAAAAGAGACCGTGTCGGGTAACGAGACCAAGGGTCCGACCCTTACTTCCAAGAACTCGTCTCTGGCAAAGTCTCGCCCTAAGAGGTAGCCCTCCACATATCCGAACGAGTTTCTTTCCTCCACTCGCAGTGGAGATGCCACAGGGTAGGTTGCGTTGCCTTCTGGGAGTGATTGAACTACCGAATTTCTTTTAAGCAAGGCTTTGTTTCGGCCCTTCTGGCGAGTGTAAGTTTTTGCCTGCAAAATCAAAACGGGGTAAAAGTGTCAAGAAGAAGAGTAAGGTTGCGAAGATGGAGCCGATTCCGCCAGGCTTTAGCACCGTGACGCCGTACTTGGCGATTAAGGGTGCTGCACAGGCGATCGAGTTCTACAAGAAGGCCTTCGGGGCGAAGGAGTTTGAGCGGGAACGCCAAGCAATGCCGGATGGTAAGCTGATGCATGGGAGGATCAAGATTGGCGACTCGATTGTGATGATGTCCGATGTCTTCCCCGGTTCCAACTTGAAAGATCCAATGTCTGCTGGGCTGAGCACTGTGATCCTTCATGTTTACTCGAAGAATGTGGATAAGCTCTGGGAGCAGGCGACCGGTGCGGGGGCAAAGGTGAGGATGCCCTTGGAAAATCAGTTCTGGGGCGAGCGGTATGGCCAGCTTGAGGACCCGTTCGGACATCTCTGGTCGGTCTCGCAGAGGGTGAAGATGAGCCCGAAGGAGATGAAAGAGAAGCAGGAGCAGGCCATGGCACAGTTCAGCCAGGGACAGCGCGCGGCGAGAGCAGAAGAGACAGAAGTCGCCGCGACTACGCTAACCTAGACGTTTCTTCCTAGTTTTCCGGAGCCAGCTCTTTCCTTGTGTAGTTTCGTTTCCGCTCCGGCGTTTCTCTGCTCGCATTGTTAAGAGTGGCATGACCGGCGGCTATCTGTAGATAGAAGCTGATACTTCGCAACCGACCAGCTGTTCCCGGCCCTGGCTATCTCTGGAAACGCTATGTTCGTGGTCATGGTCACCGTGCGGACATTCTTAGTGATGTCGCTCCAGACTGTGCTGCTGGCTCTTTCCAGCAAGGTCGGATTTACGGTGGATGAGACCAAGGTTTCCCCGAACCTTCTGAAACGGATTGGCGAGCTGCAGACGATGCGTGGTTTCCTTGACCAGACCGGTGTGGAGGTGAACAAGCTTGCCCGGACGTGTCGAGAATCACAGCGGCTTGTTCTCATCCCAGGCCTCATCGGTCTCTTTGTCGTCCTGCTTGGAGTGACCGGCACTCCTCTTATCCTGCCAGGCGTCCTCTGCCTGGGACTGTCCGGCGTTCTCTACTACACTGGTGCGAGGCCTGTTCAGCTATCTTTGGCCCGTAAGAAGAGGGAGCTGGAGTCGATTACGACGGCGTTTAACGGTGCTGTTGACAGAACCTCGAAGGACGTCGCGAAGGAACTGTCAAAGCCGACAGGCTGGCCGGCGAAAACCGAATAGTTTCTAACAGTCGAGTGCGATACGGCGTATCGGCTCGGGATGACGCTCGTCTGGACATATCCAGTAGCTCTCGCCAAGCGGCGTAACCCGTCGGTAGCATTCACGGCCGTGGGCCACGCACATCATCCGACCCCAAGCTACCTCCGGAAGCTCAAACAGAGCAAGAACCATCCCGTGAGATAGGAATCGTGGTTGTTTGGAAAAGGCTGGAGGAGCGTCGTCCGTGGGTTCTGCTCAATCGGTTTACAGGTTATTCTAGAATCGCGCGTGTCTCGAATAAGCATTGTACACCTTGGTGAACACGCGAACATACTTGACTATCTTGGGATAGACGTGTTTGATGGAGCGGGCGACCCTGAGAAGGGAGCCAAGATTGGTTAGGTTTCAGGAATCTGGATAGTCAGTCTGCTAGTGCCAATCGTTCTTGGATCTGGAAGACGTGGATTTTTGGCTCGACGCCGACGCTTCTGAACAGCGCGATGACCACTGGCACGTTTGTGCTGCGTCGGTATTTGTCGAGAGCGTCCTGGCTCTCCCAAGTTGTTGAGAGACGGTGAAGTTCAGGGTCCTCCGTGTCCTGTAGGAGGAGGGACTGTCTCCAGCCGAGCGGCCGAGGCTTGCCTCGCATCGACGCGTAACCAGCCTGGAACTCCTTGATTCTAGCGTGTGGAACCTTTGCCTCGACAACGATCATGACTTCCATCCCGGTATACCAGCGTGCTGGGATGGGCTTCCGGTGAGCCTTATTCATCTTTTACTCATGCGCAGGGAATAGCGTGCTCTGGGCGCGCGAGACTTGAGCAGGCCCTAGGGGGTTGGAAAAATTCAGTGGTACCGGTTTCTGGTAGCTGTTTCAGAATGGTGATTTCAGAATGCTGTTTTCCGATTGCCGTTTCAAGTTGCTGATTTCAAAGCCTGTTTCCCGGCACCGGTTCTCAATCGCTGATACCGGTCTGGGTCGAGGCCCACCGAACTGTTCGCCGATCAGAACTACGATTACTTGGGTACTCCCCTCGAATATGAGGCATTGATTCTAGATGTCATAGGCATTGCATGGGCATTCATTGTCGTATGGGTCAACTAGAAAAGCGGAGAGATCATTCCAGAGTTAGTAGCTGTCTAATCGACGAGGATTTGTCTTACTAGACGCGGTTTGTTGCGAGCGGTGGGAATCCTCGCGCCTTTTACAGGCGCATGAAAGTAATTCACTGGGTCTGAACTGTGCTTCGAAGACACAACTGAATATGAACTGAAAGTAAACCCTTGCTGACTCTCGCTTGGACCCCTATCCTAAAATAGATCGCTCGTAGATAGACAGGGATATACCATGTAGTCTCGGGGACCTCCGCCCAAGACCATCGGTTTCTGGTGTAGTGTGTGAGGGTCCACGGGACGTGACGCGGGGGTCACGGAAGAGGAAACACGAATCATGGAAAATGCAGGGGTTGATTCGCGCGCCGAGTTCTTGGCGCGTGTTCAACGTTTCACGGATATGGTCCTGGAGCGTTTGGGCGAGGCTTCGGGGGGTCGGGACGTGGATGAGAAAGAGGCGAGGATGTTGGGAAGCTTGGTTTTGAAAGTCTTGAAAACTATGGGACAAGGCTCTGCTTAGTGAGCCGCGGGTGGACTGTCACCGGCTTCCCACGGCTAGGTTGAACTCGACAATTATCTCAGATGACCTATACGGGGGAGTCGCTATGCGGTCCCCAGTGCATGCCCATGATAGTGATTGTCAAAAAAGATGATTCGTGGAATGGTGGGAACCTTTGCTGTAGCCTTCGAGCTTAGTAGAATGGGTTGGTTGCACCAACTCATGGCAGTGCTCCCCGCATTGACCTCTTGGCTACTCGAAACGATAAGACCATTGCCATCCAAGTCAAGACCGCAAGAAATCCAAGTCAAGGGTAGCTTCTGGGAAAGACCAAGATTGCCTCCGAAGTCTTCTATGTGTTTGTTGCGGTTGGAAAGAAGAACCTTCCGAGATACTGGGTGCTCAAAGGTTCCGAGGTCGGAAACTTCTGTGATAATCATCCGACCATGAAAGCTGCTAGGCTAAGCAAGCCGGTCCAAGAACGCTTCGAGAATCGGTGGAGCATATTGGACGGGTATGAGCGGATTATCCACTACTTGTAGGGGCAAGAGATGGACTAGAGTTTCCTCGAGAGAAAGTAGGCCCTTTCGCGGAATCCGAGTTTCTCGTACAGTCTTCTCGCTCCCTCTTCTTCTGCCGGAACGGCTAGGCTAACGTAGTCCACTCCTCTTTGTCTGAAGAGGTCGAAGACTTTGTTGAGGAGGTCTGTTGCGATTCCTCTTCTTCGATACTGCGCGTCCACTGCTAGTGTCTCGATGGACCCGGCCTTTGTCGCTCCTCTTCTTCTCAGAACCTCGTCAGACATATCTCTAGACTCGTGACCCACCAGAAACCCCACCGCCTTGCCATCCACTTCCGCCACGAGAAACAGCTCCGGGTCCGAGGACCAGAACCCTCCAAGATCCGCCTCTGTCGGTGTCGTATCCCAAGAAGCGTACTTCTCCGCGAGAACCAGGACCTCTTTGGAATCCTTAGAGTCGTAGTTCCTGATGACTGTGCCCAACATCTCGCTCAGGTACTGTCTCTGCGTGCCTATTTGTCGCTATTACGTCACTTCGCGCGAATCGAGACCCTCCCCTCTTTCAACAGAACACCAGGCAGTCTCACTGCGATAGGCGGGTCATGACGTCACTTTCCAGGACCTCACTGACTTGAAGTAGTGGTCTCTCGTGCCCCACAGCTAATAGTAACTCGAATCCCTTCGACCATCTAAAGACCCAAAATAGTGTCCACGACTTGTCTGAGCTGACTCAAGAGCCTCCATCAGTACTAACAGCAACCAGACCTCAAGCCAGCAGAGCCGCCCTAGCATTCATATTCGCCACGGTCCTCTTTGATACCCTTGGATTCGGCATCATAATTCCCGTACTCCCCGGTCTAGTAGTCGGCTTCGTCGGAGGAGACACGGCTAGGGGAGCCGCAGTCTTCGGCCTGTTTGGCACAACCTGGGCGCTGATGCAATTCCTATTCGCCCCACTACTAGGCGCACTATCAGACCGCTACGGTCGACGACCAGTACTCATCCTCTCAGCATTCGGCCTAGGGATCGACTATATCATAATGGCTCTCGCGCCTAACTTAACCTGGCTATTCATTGGACGAGTGGTCAGCGGCATCACAAGCGCAAGCTTCACCGTAAGCTTCGCCTACGTAGCAGACACTGTCCCAGGCGAACGACGGGCCGGTGCATACGGAATGATAGGCTCCATCTTTGGCGTGGGATTCATCATCGGACCCCTCGTCGGCGGACTATTAGCGGGAATCGGTCCCCGATTCCCCTTCTGGGGCGCAGCAGCACTCTCACTCGCAAGCGCCGCCTACGGACTCGTAGTGCTGCCCGAGTCTCTACCTGTCGAGCATAGACGCCCAGTCTCGCTTCGAAGAGGCAACCCTATCGGCTCCCTATTGATGATCCGAGGAAAAGGGCTCGCCGGCTACGTGGCAGCCAACTTCCTCAACTTCCTCGCCTTCCAAGTCCTACCCAGCGTCTACGTACTCTACGCTGGCTACAGATACGGCTGGGGATACGCAACAGTCGGAGCAGCACTCGCTCTAGTCGGCGCATGCAACATTATTGTTCAGGGACTTCTCGTCCGACGAGTCGTCGCCCGGTTCGGCGAACGCATCGCCCTACTCATTGGAATTGTCTCTGGCACAACTGGGTTCGTGATCTGGGGCCTAGCACCCGACAGCCTCGTATTCATGATTGCAATAATCTTCTACGCCCCAATCGGATTCGTCCAACCTGCGCTGCAAGGTCTAATGACTCGGCGAGTCGGCCCATCCGAACAGGGACAGCTTCAAGGCATCAACGGCAGCCTCATGGGCCTCACCGGCTTTATCGGACCTACGGTCTTCACTCTTATGTTCGCGTACTTCATTAGCGGCCAAGCGCCAGTCAATCTTCCGGGCGCACCATTCCTGCTCTCCGCACTCTTCATGATCACCTCGCTGGTCTTAGCGGCGAAAGTCACTCGCGCCAGAGGTCAGAGTTCACCGAGCGAAGACCCTTCGTTCTCAGTGCCGCCATCCTCGTCTTAGAACCGTCCTGTCGGAGGAGACCAATTACTTGAGTAAATCTCTAAACTCCTTGCTAAGGTGAAGGCGGTCATCGAATCATAGGGGTTTGCCGCGTGAGCAAGGCTCAGCGGAGCTTGGCCGACTTCAGGACTGATGGATCGCGGACCAGCAACAGCACTCTTCAAGAGTGCACTCTGGACATTCTCGCGGTGTTTTCGAAAGCTGACACTCTGGGGGTGCGCAGTTGCAATCCGCACAGCGTATCTCGCCGGGTTTCAATACGAACCTCCATTCCTCAGAAGGGAGTCGCGCTCCTGGTCAAGACCACGAAATCGGTTCAATACTCGCTGCGACACTTGCCGCAGACCCACCGCTAGAATCACCAGCAACGGTCTCGAGATCCCAGGGGTTGCGAGTAGCACCAGTCAATGCCGATTCTGTCGAGATTCCCACGGCGCCTCGTTACGCGTCGCTGTCGTCAATTGAGCTTGGCCCCGCATTTGTAGCAGAAGGTGGCTGAGGAGGCCTGCTGTGTGCCGCAGCTAGGGCAGAACTTCATTCCAACCTGGGTCGCTGTGCTCGTCGCGGTCGGCATCTGGGCCGCGGGAACCGGAGCGATTCTGGCGAGGTTGGAGTAGTAGTAGACGGCCACTAGTATCGGGAACAAAGGTTGGTAGAATGCCGAAAGGAGACCGTTGACCACCGGGCCTGCGACGCCCAAGGGCCGGCTTATCGCACCCACGATAGTCGAAGCTATTATGAAGATTATTGCCAGGACAAGGAACGTCGCGAACGTCTTGGCCCACCTATGGCCGACGAGCTCACGGCTCCTTCCCATGCTGTCGAAGACACCTTTTTTCTCGATTAGGAGGACGGGTAACGCGAGAGAGAACATTATCGCCAGTATTATCCCTGGGATGATTAGAGCGATGAGCCCCAGAAAAACGATGAAGCCGACCACGATACTCAACGCCCAAATCGAAAGCAGTCTTGAGACAACGAATCTAACTGACGTCCCGATGTCAGCCTGTCCCTTCTCAATCTGCTCAGAGGCCAGCCTAATTGCGCTACCCTGAGCAATGGGGGAGAACACGACTGTCACGACAAAGATCGAGGCGACGAGCGGGACCAGGACACCAAAGAATCTAGGGAACCAGTCGAAGACCTGCTGAGGCGTTGAGTTGGGAGGCAGAGTCGGGAGGACTAAGGCCTGCCTTGCCAGCGTCGTGACAACCCCGATGATTACCCCCACCACTGCGAAGAGAACGAAATACTTCGTGAAATCCCTTCGGTACAACTCGAAGGTCTTCAGGATAACCTCGTCGAGGTTCAGCTCGCGTTTGATACCGAGCTCCGGCTGCGTTGTCATGTCATTTCGTCTTGATATCGATACTCCATAGCCTTTGATATAAGAGGGATAAACGATTCTCAACGTCGAGGACAGCGGTATCCGGAGAGCTTCTTATCTGAGTCGCCTCGCTTACGCCCGGTTATGAACATGCTACTAGTTCTCCCGCTCACCCCTCGACCTTGCGAGCCATGCGATTAGCACGACCAACCGCAGCCGTACTCGAAAGCTAACTTCATTTAGGCAGCTCTTCGTCTTTCGCCAAACGACTGAGTGGGAGTTTTGGAAGTAAAATCCTACAATCTTTTCCTCGACCTAGATTTCAAGAAACTCAAATTCGACGGCAGCCTAGCAATCCTTCTAGAGTCAGAAGGAGACGTCACACTAGATTCTACGGGATTGGAAATCCTCAAAGTATCATCAAACGGAAAGCCATTGGCGCATAAGCTGGTCGGGGAAGAGCTCCGCGTCCAGACGGGACCATTCTCCAGGAATCTGGAAATTCAATACCGTGGAGCTGTCTCAGAAAAACTAACCGGACTCTACAAGGCGCCTTACCCTGGTGGATACGTTTTCAGTACACAGTTCGAAGCGGCGAGTGCTAGGAAACTGTTGCCTTGCTTCGACCGTCCTGAGTGCAAAGCGGAGTTCGCGCTCACCGTGAAGACTGACAGTGACCTGAAGGTCATCAGTAACATGCCCGAAGAGTTTGTCAAGGCAGAGGGCGCCAAGAAGATTGTCACGTTCCAGAAGACTCCTCGAATGTCCACCTACCTCCTCTACTTGGGCGTCGGCAGGTTCGACGAGGTGGAGGACAAGCCCTCCAAAATCATCATCGCAACAACCCCTGGCAATACTCCGAAGGCCAAGTTTGCCCTCGACGTTGCAAAAGAATCCTTGCGTTTTTACAAGTCCTACTTCGGCTCACCCTACCAACTCCCCAAGCTCCACCTGATAGGCGTTCCAGAGTTTGCCGAGGGAGCAATGGAGAACTGGGGAGCAATAACATTTCGAGAAGCGTACATTCTAGTTGACGAGAACACAAGCGTCCGCTACAAGAAAGTGGTTGCGGAAGTCGTCGCGCACGAGGTTGCTCATCAATGGTTCGGAAACCTTGTTACGATGAAATGGTGGGACGACCTATGGCTAAACGAGAGCTTCGCCACCTTCATGAGCTACAAGCTTGTCGAGTCAATGTTTCCCCAGTGGCATGTCTGGGACGACTTTCTCCGGACAGACACTTCCATCGGCATGGCCCGAGACTCCTTGCAGAGCACACACCCTATAGAGGTCAAGATCAACGACCCGAAAGAGATCGACCAGTACTTCGACCAGATTAGCTACAGCAAGGGCGCCAATATCATCCGGATGATAGAAGCCTTCACGGGCGTGGAAGGTTTCAGGCGAGGAATCCAGAGCTATCTGAAAAAGAACATCTTCTCCAACGCGACCGGAAACGAGCTCTGGAGCCAGCTGGAGAAAGCGTCAGGCTCGGATGTTAGACGGATCATGAGCGAGTGGATAAGAAAGCCGGGCTTTCCAGTCATCAGTGTTAGCCTCAAAGCGGGCAAAGTCACACTCAGCCAGGAACGATTTCTGCTCTCGGGAGCACGCGAGAAAGGAGTCTGGCCTGTCCCGGTCACGATGAAAATCAACGGGAAAACTCAACGACTGCTGCTCGACAAGGAAGAGCAGCAAGTTGACACTCCGCACTCATTGAAATCATTGAAGCTGAACGTGGACCAAACCGGGTTCTACAGAGTAGACTATGACGGCGTGATGGACCTTGTCTGGAACAGCCAGCTCACACCAGTCGACAGGTGGGGCCTAATCTCGGACGCGTTCGCCTTCACGATTGCCGGCAGGCTACCGTTCCAAGACTACATCGCCCTCCTGGCCAAGTACGACAAGGAACGGGAAAATCTTCCCGCCTACGAGGCCTCAGACCAGCTATCGATCTTCAACTCGCTCGTGCCCAGCATCGCAGAGGTATCCAGTAGATTCCACCGTTCTCAGCTCGAGATTCTGAAGAACAAGACTGACGAGAACAGCACCCTTCTCCGAGGAGTCTTCATGTCTAGGCTCGCAATGGTCGACCAAGACTATGCGAACGATCTCGCCCGTCGATTCTCCGAGTATTCCAAGGTGGAACCCGACCAGCGGCAGGCGGTTGCTGTGGCTTATGCAAGGTCTTCCTCGGACTTTGACGGGCTGGTTCAGAAGTACAAGCAGAGCAAAGGGGACGAGGAGAAGGTCAGATTCCTAGTGGCTTTGACCAGCTTCCGAGAACCTGCATTGGTGCAGCGCGCGCTCGGACTTGCGACCGGTGGAGAGGTCAAGAAGCAGGATGTACCAAGCATAGTCTCTGCCAGCACAAATAATCCTGATGGGAGGACGGCGGTTTGGCCATGGGTCAAGACTAACCTAGACTGGTTGAACAAGCTCTTCGAAGGCTCGGGCAACGTGTCGAGGTTGATGCAGAGCATCATACCCTACGTAGGAGTCGGCAGGAGAACGGAAGTGGAGAAGTTCTTTGCTGAGAGTCGGCCTCCTGAGCTGGTAAAGGGCATTGAAGTAGGCTTGGAGAAGCTTGCAATCTACGACCAGTTCGTCCACAGAGCTGGAGCCCATCGGGCAAGATGATTCCTGTCATGCGTAACCCTACTCCCAAGTAAGAACCCAAAACACTTCACGTGTTTGTGGAACTTTCCGGGACTCAAGTCCGAGTGGCCGGGATGAGTCTATGCAATTCGTCTAGACAGCTCTTCTAGCGAGGAGACCCAGTTCAGGGACGAGTGCAACTTGTACTTTCGGCTTCGGTCTATCAAGACCGGATTCATCCCTGCTGCTCTAGAGCCGTAGTAGTCTCGCTCCAAGTCGTCTCCTACGAACATGGTTCGGCCGGGTTCAACTCCAACTTGGTTCGCAGCAAGTTCGAAGATGCCTCTAGACGGTTTGTCGATTCCGACTGAGCCAGATGCCACAAGCACTGGAAAGAAGTGCAGAAGGTCGATGTTCTGCAGTTCTTGGCGGAGTCGTTCCTCAGACTGGATATTTGATACTATACCCATCTGCAGTCCCATGCCAGCGAGGGCTTCAAGGCAGGGCGCGGCGTCTTGGTATGGTTTTCTTACTAGAGTCTTGGGAAGCTGCCGGTCCATTCTGTCCCAGTTCTCCTGAACGTAACCGGCTAGTTGGTCGAGGTCGCCTTCCACCCCGAGATGTTTGATTATCATTCGGTCCAAGTTTCGGAGCAAAGCATCCGTGAACCGTTTGCTATCTGTCAGTTCGGAGAAGAGCCTGTTCCATGCAGGTTCTACAGTCTCGTATGCACCTAACACTTCCGAGCTTGTAGACTCGATTCCTTGTTCTTTGAGGAGGGCTCGCATGACCTCTTCTCGGCGGTATTCCATCAGTGTCCCTCCGAAATCGAAGAGGACTGCTTTGACTCCCAAGTTCTGACAGTGGACAGCTTGTCACAGTCATATGGTTTATTGGCCCGACGAGAGGGGCAGCTCGGAGGCAGTAAAGCCCACCTTCGACTGTTCCAACTCATCAGCGTTTGCAGAGAGAAGAAACTCTGCTCAGAAGCGGTAACTCTCCCCTGAACTCCACAGTTCGAAACAATTATTCAGTGTCAAGGCTTTGATGAACTCTGCGCAACTTTGATCCTTGGCAAGTACCTCGCGTGGCTCTCGTCTACCACAGTCGCGCTTGCGCTCGGCTGGACTGTTCTGCCGAAAGGGTTTGTTGAGGTCGCCAACTGGATCGGCCCATTGCTAGGTCCCAGTTTCAAGCCCCTGCTGACTTTGGTCTTTCTCTTTGTGGGACCTTCCCTCTCTTACACACCCCTCTTGACCGTCTGGGTCTCGGCGGGAGTCGTGGGCGGTTTCTTCGCGAGAGGGGTTCTGCGTTCAATGATCGCCGGAACACTGTCAACAATCACATTGATCCTGCTAGCGGTGGCAAACGGCTTCCTGCTAATCTCAGGAATCCGAAACCTGGTGAGTGGTTCTGGCGGGTTCAACCTGCCGCCTCCTCCTCCCGGAACGAGTCTCGCCGACATTCTGAGTGTTCCAATGGTTGGACAGATAGTTCAACAAGCAACGTCACCTGGCGGGCCCAGTCTCCTCGGCATCGCCAGTGTTCTGGCTGTAAATTTCGGTTTGAACATCGCTCTCTTCGCAGGCTCCTTCATCGGCTCCGGGGTGATGTTCAGGAAAATCTTCCATCGTCGTGCCAAGCCGGTTAAGCCTCGACCCGTTGAGGACAGCATGCCCAAGCCGCCGACCCCTCCAGGTTCAATTCCTCCAGTTGCAACTCCCCCCGCCCCGGCCCCTGCTCCAACTGCGACAGTTCTCTCCTTGCTCGTCATAGCTCTCCTCATCCTCGGCACGGTTGTTCCGGCCGGACTGGCTCAGAGCTCAAGCTCCTCCGGTGTCCTGACGGGCGAACAGATGGAACTGGGTGTTCAGAAAGATGGTAGTCTGCACATGGTTTACTCTACAAACGTCTCATCCTTGCCCGGGGTCTCGGCTGACTATTCACGTGCTGAGTTCCAGAACCTCGTTGCTGGTTCCATATTCTCATTCAATGGGTCTGTGCAAGTGGGAGCTGGCGGTCCGCCCTCGTTCCTTTTGTCACTCCTGCCCCGTCATGGGTTCCTTGCAATCTACCAAGTATCAGATCCCCAGGTGGGCAAGGGGAGGGCTGACGTTCTCGCGTCCGAGTTTGCGCAGGGCTTCGCTGTAAGCCTGCAACCAGCCGTCAGTCTGGTTCTGCCATCATTCGGGGGTCAGCAAGGCTCGAGCGGAAGCATCTACCTGGGAATCTACGAAGGTGGACAACAGAATACTACTCTGAGAATGCTTGGCCTCGTTCAGAGTGATGGAGTGGGGACGATATTGACACCACGGAAGGTTTTCGCCGGTTCATACGCAATAATGGCCGGGTTTCTCGGTTTCGAGAACGCTTCTGCAACACCTTCACCATCCGTGTCCGTTGTGGCTGATCTGACAGGATTCAGCAATTTCTATGGGAGAGGAACCTTCACGTTGGGTCTTCGGGAAACCTTCGGGGCCCAAGGAACAATTGCCCCGTCAGCAACGGCTAAGACCACGCAGATTAGACTCGAGTTTCCGACCAACTCCACAGTAGTGGCTTGGGGGCCTTCAACGGCAACCGTAAACTCGACGCAGGGGCTTTACCAGCTCTTATTGAACACGACTAGCTCACCTACTCCAAACGCGTTTGTCACCTTTGACGCCAGCTTTCCGCAACGTATCCAGATCGACCGTCGAACTGACCCTTCATCGACTGTCTCCGCCGGAGCGACCGTGACGGAGAAGGTCAGTGTCAGGAATCTCGGGAACGAGACTATTCATGGAGTCGTGGTAAGCGAGAAGAAGCTGTTTCAAACCTACCCAACACTCGAACTACTCTCGCCCTCATACAACTCGACACTGGGAGACATTGATCCTCAGGCTTCACGCGAAGCGACGGTGCAGTTCAGGGTTGGTTCAAACGGAGTCTACACAATGCCCTCTGCAGAAGTTAGCTATGTGGACCAGAATAAGACGATTAGCAGAGAGAGCAGTCAGACGATGCTCGTCTCAACTTTCAACCTGGAACTCTACCTTGGAAAACTCGTCAGCGGAACGGCGCCCTACTCCTACCCATTAGTGGGTCTAGTCGTTCTGACGCCCGTCAAGAGCCTAATTGGCGGGATTGGAAAACTTTCAACCCGAAGACGCAAAAAGACTCACTGAGAGAAATCCTAGTCCGCTTTCAGGGAACGTTACCTTTTCACCGGGTTTTCTTGACCTAGTCTGAACGGTCAAACAAGAGAGTGTAGATCACCCACCCATGTGGGGTGTAACAATAAGCGGGGGCATTCGGCGGACGAAGACGAACCATACCAGGAAGAGAACAAGGAATAATACGATTACCGCAGACAGCTGTCTGTTCTTCCGCTTCCGGGCTCGACGTAATCTCTTCTCTTCCTCATCCTCTTCGTACAATGTCTTTGATTAACGACGCGCGGCGTTCTATTAAGAAGACCTTGATTCCGGTCTGAGCCAAGGGGAGATGATGAGCTGTTCTGCTTAGAAGTGGCGGAAGGATCGTTCCCCGGTCAGCACCATCGTTATTTGGTGCGCGTCGCAGCCTTTGACCAGCTCCTGGTCTTCAATGGACCCGCCGGGCTGTATGATAGCTGAGACAGCTTCCTTCGCGATGGCTTCGATGTTGTCCATCTTCGGGAGGAAGCCGTCGGAGGCCATTGTGCTTCCTTTGAGACTATGCCCGAACTTGTGAGCCTTTTCGATGCAGTTCTCGATGGCGCCAATCCGGTCCTGTTGGCCTGTCCCGATTCCCAGTGAGGTTCCGTCCTTCCAGAATACGACCGCGTTTGACCGGACCTCGCACGCGACGAGCCAAGCATGAAGCATGTCACCATATTCGCTCTCGGTAGGGCGGCGTTTGGTCGGGACTGAAAGTTGTTTTAGTTCAGTTAGGGAGGTTATCTTTGTCGTATAGGCGTCTTCGAGGATAATCGAGCCGTCATTCAAGACGACAATGTCAGGGGGCAATGCTTCCTGAAGAGACCTTGTAACTTTCCCGATTCGGATATCCTTCTTTGTCTCGAAAACCGGCAGAGCTTGCGGATGGTAACTGGGCGCGTAGACGACTTCGACGAACGTCTTGACTATCTCTTCTGCTGTTGGCTTGTCGACTGTGGTGTTGAATACGACGACGCCACCGAATGCGGCGCGTGTGTCTGCGCCTAGCGCTCGAATGTAGACATTGCTTAATGCCTCGCCTGGTTTTGCCAACGCAACTCCTGAAGGGTTGAGATGTTTCATCACCGTGACGGCCGGCTCTGTGAAATGGTCTACGATTCGCAGCCCGTGGCTTCCATCTTCGATATTTGTCGCGGAGGGACCTTCTTTGCCCCACTTTATCCATTCAACATTGCCAATTCCGGACGGGGACACTTTGGGTTTGTAGAGGGCCGCTTTCTGGTGGGGATTTGTCCCATAACGTAGCCCGCGTGCTTTATCGCCGACCATCCACTGGGCCTTTGAGTAATCGTACAAGTGGCCGCCGAGTGTAATTGTCAGCTGTGGGGGGAATTCCTCTTCGCGAGCTGTCCGGTAGATCTTCCGGATCTCCTGTCTGCTCACTTCGTGTTCCTCGAAAAGTATTCGCTGATGGCGAGGTCGTAGCGTGCGGTGATGCCGAAGGCTTCCTTGGCGAGGCTGAGTCGCATCTCCGGCCCTATCTTTCCGTACCGGTCCAGTTCCCGGATCAAACCGTCGTACTGGAAGGGGTTGGTGACTGGGACTACTCGCTGGTTGAGAAGGGCTCCTTTCGCTGCTGCGCGTATCAAGGCTACTCCTCCTATGTCGATATTGTCCACAGCTTTCTGATGGTTTTCCGGGTCTTGTTTGACAACTTCTTGGAATGGGTAGAGGTTGACGACGACGAAATCGAAGGGGCGAATACTGTTCGTTTCTAGGTATTTTCTCTGCGAGGGATCGTTCCAGTCTCCGAGGATTCCCGCATGAATCTTAGGATGGAGGGTCTTCACGAGCCCTCCCGGCATCTCAGAGTACCCGGTATAGTCGGAAACGTCTGTGACCTGGTGACCTAGCTTTCTGATTGCTTCAGCCGTGCCTCCGGACCCAATGATCGAGACCTCATGCTTTGCAAACGCGCTAGATAGAATGCTGAGCCCACTCTTGTCGTACACGGAAACAAGCGCGATCCCCGCCAATTCCTTCAGAGAAAGGGTTTGGACACCCTGTTAATCTAGCTTGCTCCGCTTTTGCTCTGTAGACGGGCCTCAAACGCAGGGCAACATTTGGCGACTCAGCGGGCCGAACCTTCACCTAGGCTGCTTGGTTCACACGGTTGCGACTTCAACATTCGGAAAACTCGCCCGGATCTTGCTAAGCAATTCAGTAGCTTCATCAGACTTTCCAAACAGGATCCGAAAACGTGTCCTTCCTGAAACGACAGCAAACGAGTCCGTTCCGTTCCACTCAATTCTTGAAGGAACAAAGCCTTCCACATTGCCTAAGGTTCCTACTGTGAAATAGTCAGCATCGACGCTTATCCAGGCTTTCACTCGCCTTGGTCTGAACCAAGCCCGAGCAGGCCCGGCCTTCAGCTCCGCGTCCATCAAGCGGATCATAGCCAAAACGAATGCGACTAATCCTCCATAGGAAAGCGCCAACCTGAAGTCAGACGGAGCCCTCAAAACAAGCGCTAAGAATAGCGCGATGGGCCAAACTAACAAGACAAGAAATAGAGGTCCGACTTGAACCATCGCTAGCAGTTCAACAGGCAACTCTCCCCACTTAGCCTCAAGACTCTGCCTTTCCTCAATCTGCGAACTCAAAATTCCAGCGGCGACTTTCGCAGCGTCTTCGCTCTTGAATCGAAGAATAACCCTTGTCAGGTGGCTCCTTTCGTTCAGCCCCGAGAGGGAAAAAGAGTCAGGTCTTTTCCATGCCAGCCGCGTCGCCCGGAACTCAACGGTCCCCTCTGCGCTGGTAACTCGGACAAGGCGGTCTTCGACACCTAACCTCGCATTAGTCCACAACGGCCCGGGCATGGCAGCGTTTAGGGACCGGCGTGGTGTAAACCATGAGCGCTTGAGCTCAGTGTCGAGCTCCGTTGGAGTCCCACGTGGAACTGAAACGTAGGTCTGGATTTAGTCTAGCTATCCAAGAGTGCATCATAATCTAAGCTTCCTTCTCGAATAGACTCTTCCCTCGCGCTATTATCTCGGCGAGTCTATCTTCAAACTCTCAAAGGATGAGACTAAGCTATCCGACTCGGCGTTCTTGGCCACGCGGTTCACGCGAACCTTGACCGAGGCTGAGACGTCCTTCACGTCCGCGTTTTCAACAACCAAGAACCAAGTTCCGCTCCCTGGGGCGGTAAAGTGAACAGTCGATTCCTCAACACCCTCCTCACAGGTCTCGCTCCAGAACTCCTCCCCGGCATCGATACTCGTCAAGTTCTCCTCCGTCAGGACATACACGTTCACAAGCCCGTCTGCGGAAACCTCTCCCACCAGCTCCTTTCCAGCGTCAAGACCCACATCTATGCTCAGATAGTCTCCTTTCTCGATTAGCGTCGGGAGTTCTCCAAGGTTCTCCCTAGGCTCGACCTGAACTGGAGGGGTTGCGGGCTTTGGTGTTACAGGTGCAGGTGCGGATTGGCTAAGGGCTGCGGCTCGCGGGACCGAAGGCGTGGACAACGGCGCTAGATGCGGAGCTTGAGTCTGGGCCGTGGAGACTTGTCTCTCCCGTGACCTCAGCATGGGAGGCGTCATCGCCCTCAACGCTGGGGGAATTCTGGCTTCGACTTTCTTGGAATTAGTGTGAAGAAGAATCGTGGCAGTCAGAATTGTAATGATCAGTAAACCAGCGTTGGGCCAGGATAGCTGCTGAAGAAAGGCGGCTATGGTAGCTAGAAGCGCGAGCATGTTTCCGGCCAGAAGTAGCCTGGAGCCCACTGTCCTACCTCCGAAGAGGTCCCAGGTAGAGCGTGCGATGACCGAAAACCTGCTGTAACATTAGAGGGTTGGGAAGGGTTGCTCGTTCACGCTTCCTGTTCCCGACATACTCGACCCGAGGGTTCGACTTGTTTCATAAAGGGGGAGCTTCCAATGGAGCAAGCGAGCAGATTTGGATAGGTGCGAATCTTGCAAGGGAATTAGCCGGTGCACCGAGTGTGGCCGAGGCGTAACTCGCTTTGACCACCTTGGAGTGAGAGCAACGACTAGCCAGGCGGGACCTGGTCTAAACGTGTCGGGAATCTGGCACTACGCCAGGCCTTGCGGCCATCGGGCTCATGTCCAAGCCGCTGCTCGCAATGTCAAGTATAATGGTGGGCCGCTCTGGCAGAATGGTTATTCTTGGCAGAATGTCTACTGGGGAACCTATTTCACAACCGCAACAGCATGGGTCAGAAGTGTAGAGAAGGCCACCGCAGACATTGAAGCCGATTCCACCTACTCAGTAGGATTAGCACAGTACAACGTAGGAATCGGAAGGTTCGCCCAACCTGCGATTATCAAGACAGCTCCTCCCACAAGACTGTCAGACAGCCAGCTCAGACAGGCCCTAACAAGCTGGATCGCCTCAGGTGCAGTGCAGAAACTCGAGACCCAGGGTGCCTACAACATATTTCTCCCACCCGGGGTCACGATCACCCTCGCCCCCTCGGAGTCCTCATGCGCTGTCTTCTGCGACTACCACAACGCAGTAAACGGGTCCAACGGACCGTTCTACACGGTTGAGCCCTACCCTTGCAGCAAAGGATGCAACCAATGCACCGGTGACCCGTTTGACACGTTGACACAGGGCCTGTCAGAGGAGATGGTGGAGCTAAAGACTGACATGGACCCCGGAACAGGCTGGGTCATCGGCAATGAAGAACTCTGCGACTTTTGCGACCACCACTTCGTCTGCAACCGGATCAGCACAGGAGAATATGTCAACGCGTGGTATGACCAGAACAAACGGGTGTGCTGGACAGGAACCGGTCCCGCGCAGAATCCAGCACCCACGTTATTCCAGCCCGCGACAAAGTCGCGCGTAGGTCAACAGTAGCCAAGTTCGCTTTCAGAACGAACGCACCGGACTCAGATACGCAAAGCTAAGCCTATCATCATCCTATGCTCTGACTGGGACTGCCGCTGCTACAAGCATCTGCTGAGAAAGAGAAATCGGACTGGAAAGCCCGGATGCAAATTTCCTCATTGGTACGGGGGCGGAAACCCCAATCCTCCCCCTTTTAGGCTGTAAGCATGGCTCATCGCTCTCGATGACTACTGGACCCGTGTACTGGCATTCAGGGCAGTGGTAGATCGCTCCAATTGAACCTCGGAGCTACAGTGAAACCTCGCCGGAACCGCACACGAGACATCTTCTTGTCCCCATACTGTTTCTTCACCTCCACTCTTTTCCCATCTGCAGAGGATTCAGGAGGAGAACTATTCCATTCTCCTAGGAATTCTATTAAATGGGCCAATTTCCATTTCGAGAAAACCGAGCCTCGGTTACTTGCCCCAGACTTCTCCTCCCGTGTAAGGGTCGAGGAAGTTCAGTTGCATGTCCAAGACTCTCTGGTACACCTTTCCG
>Ga0066710_100000060_pt1 | contig 41799 bp, 36 predicted proteins | sample GraSoiAngelo_159_FD_79666 | JGI IMG/M metagenome (GOLD analysis project Ga0066710, IMG submission 79666) | Grasslands soil microbial communities from the Angelo Coastal Reserve, California, USA - 14_1009_16_40cm | ecosystem: Environmental > Terrestrial > Soil > Grasslands | place: USA... | reverse complement strand
TGCGTGGTGAAGTTGACCCACAGGGTCTGCAGCGGCAGGAACGGTACCCCGGCGGCGATGTTGAAGATGCTCGCGCCGAGGAACGCGACGATGAACCCGCCCAGCGCGCCCATCTGGATGAAGATGTACTTCTTCAGGTTGTCTTACAGCGCCCGGCCCAGCTCCACCGCCTTGACGATGGTCGCGAAGTCGTCGTCGGTGAGAATCATCGCGGCGGCCTCCTTGGAGACCTCCGTACCGGTGATGCCCATCGCGATGCCGATGTCGGCCCGCTTCAGCGCCGGCGCGTCGTTGACCCCGTCGCCGGTCATCGCGACGATGTGGCCGCGGCGCTTGAGCACGTCGACCAGGCGCACCTTGTGCTCCGGCGTGACCCGGGCGATGACGCCGATGCCGTCGATCTGCACGGCCGCCTCGTCGTCGCTCATCGCCGCGAACTCGGCGCCGGTGATGGCCCGGCCCTTGATGCCGAGCTGCCCGGCGATGGCCGCGGCGGTGACCGCGTGGTCACCGGTGATCATCCGGACCTGGATGCCGGCCGAGTGCGCCGTGGCGATTGCCGCCTTCGCCTGCGGCCGCGGTGGGTCGACGATGCCCACGAGGGCGAGCAGGGTCATCCCGTCCAGCATGGCGAGCAGGTCGCCGTCCGGGTCGAAGGTGGCCGGGTCGAAGTCCTTGGACCCGGTGGCCAGGACCCGCAATCCTTGCTCCGCAAGGCGTTCGTTCTCGGCGAGGTACCGGTCGCGGAAGTCGTCGTCGACCGGTACCGGCACCAGGTCCGGCCCCGGTACCTGAGCGGCACGCGCGAGCAGCTGGTCCGGCGCGCCCTTGACGAAGCAGCGCACCACGTCCGCACCGGCACCGTCGGGCATCCGGTGGAACGTGGCCATCATCTTGTACGCGGCGTCGAACGGCAGCTCCGCGATGCGCGGGTACCGTTGCCGGGTCGCGACGGCGTCGAGGCCGCCCTTCTCGGCGAGTACCACCAGCGCGCCCTCGGTCGGGTCGCCGATCAGGTCGCCGTCGGTGGCCACCGCGTCGGACGCGAGCACCATCGGCAGCAGGAACGACTCCAGCGGTACCTCCGGCTGCCCGGCCGCGTGCCGGATGCTGCCCTCGGTCGAGTACCCGGTACCCGAGACGGTGTACCGGCGCCCCGGGATCGTCAGCTCCACCGCGGTCATCTTGTTCAGCGTCAACGTACCGGTCTTGTCGGAGTTGATGGCCGACGTCGAGCCCAGCGTCTCGGTGGAGCGCAGCCGCTTGACGATGGCGTTGGCCTTGGCCAGCGTCTGGGTGCCCAGCGACAGGATCGTCGTCACCACCGCCGGCAGGCCGGTCGGGATCGCGGAGATGGCGAACGCGATGGCGGCGGTGAACACCACGTTGAACTCGTTGCCCCGGGCCAGGTTCAGGATGACCGAGATCAGCAGCGCGATCCCCGCGATGATGAGGATCTGGTTGGTCAGCTTGTCCAGCTGCCGGGTCAGCGGCGTCTCGGTGCCCTTGTCGGCCTGCAGCATCTTCGAGATGTGCCCGACCTCGGTCGCCATGCCGGTCGCGGTGACCAGCAGCTCGCCGGTACCCCGGGTGACGTTGGTGTTCATGTAGGCCATGTCCGACCGGTCGCCGAGGTCGGTGTCGACCGCGCTCACCGCCTCGACGTTCTTGGCGACCGGCAGGCTCTCCCCGGTCAGCGCCGACTCGTCGATCTCCAGCGTGGCGACCCGGATCAGCCGGCCGTCGGCGGGAACCAGGTCGCCGGCCTCGATCTGCACCACGTCGCCGGGTACCAGCTCCACGGCGGACAGCTCCACCAGTTCGCCGTCGCGGCGCACCTTGGCCTTGACGATCATCATCTTCTGCAGCGCGTCGATCGCGGCGGCGGCCTTGCCCTCCTGGTGCAGGCCGAGGACCGCGTTGAACAGCGTCAGCAGGATGAGCAGGAGCCCGGTGCCCCACTGCTTGAGCGGATAGAGGCTGCCGATGCCGGCGACCAGCAGCACGATCTGCATCGGGTCGGCGTACTGCCGCAGGAACGCCCGCCACCACGGTTCCTTGCGGGCCTGCGCGAAACGGTTGGGGCCGAACGCTTTGCGGCGCTCCTGCGCCTCCGCCGAGCTCAGCCCCCGCTGGCGGTCCACCTTCTCGGTGGCCAGCGCGTCGGTCACCGAGAGCGTGTGGAAGGCGGGCACAGCCGGCGCGCCGGACCGGTCGGTCACTGCTGTCATCGGGGCGTCTCCTTGCGGTACTGCGAAAGGGGAACGGGGGTAGCCGGCGCGGGCCGGCTACCCGGATGCCCACCGCCTAACGGCGGCGGCGTGAGGTACGCCGGGCGACGCGCCGGCCGCTGCGCCGGGCTACTCTGCGCGATCCGAACATCTTCATCCTCCAATGTGGACAGTGCGGCCGGAGTTACCTGGCCGCCGCCGACGTCTCCAGGTCGTGCAGTTCCTTGGCCTCCTCGGCGCTCACCAGGCCGATCTCGATCAGGTCGAGGGGGCTGATGAACGCGTCGCTGATGCGGTACCCGCCGGCGCGCGCGATCGCGTCCCGCAGCGGTATCGCCCAGTGGTGCTCCAGCAGGATCAGCGCGGTGGCCGAGTCGTTGGGAATGTCCTCGATGACGTCCCACGCCTGCTCTTCGCTGAACACCTTGAAGCCGTGCTCCGACGCCGCGGCCCCCATGGCGGCGCCGGCCTCCATGCCGGTCTCGCCCTCGATGCCCAGCCCGATCAGTGCACCGATCTTGCTGCCCAGCTCGATGGCCTCCTCGGTGGTCAGGTTGCTCAGGTGCTCGACCTCGACGGCGCCCTCGGCGTCCTTGTACACGGCGAGCGCGTCGATGACGCGGACCGTGTCGCTCTTGCGCAGCCGTTCCAACTCGTTGATGATCTCGCGGTGGAAGTCCGGGTGCCGGAACCCCAGCACGATCAGCTGAACCGGTCCGATTGCCATGTCCGCATCCCTTCACTACCGGATTCGTCGAGCATGCCGGCGGCGGGCCGGCGGTTCCCTCATCCCGCGCGGATGACACCAGGTGGAGCGACGTACCGCCCCGGGCCCGGTACTCATTCGCCCGGGGTGACGAGCGCCGGGCCGGTCCGGCGGACGCTGGAGGTCATGTCGGACACGAACAACATCACTGCGACCGGTGCGACCGGAAGACCGCGCGCGGTCACCCCGGTGCGCCGGCAGACCGCCTGGGTGGGCATGGTCATCTTCGCCGGCGTCATGCTGATGCTGGTCGGCGCGTGGGAGGCCATGGTAGGACTGGTGGCGCTGTTCAACTCCACCTACTACCACGTGACGCCGGGCGGCATGGTCGTCTCGGTGGACTACACCGTCTGGGGCTGGGTCCACCTCGTGGTGGGCGGCGTGGCCGTGCTCGCCGGCATCGGCGTGCTCAGCGGCCGGACCTGGGCGCGGGTGGTCGGCATCATCATGGCCGCCCTGGCCGCGATCGTGAACGTAGCGTTCATCGCGGCGTACCCGATCGGCTCGATGGTCCTCATCGCCGCCGACGTCCTGATCATCTACGCGCTGGCGGCGCACGGCAGGGAGATCCGCGAAGACAACGAGCTGTGACCGCTCACCGGCCGTCGGCGACCCGGACCCAGTGTGTCCCGGTCCGCTCCCGGTAGGCGTGCACCGCGTCGTCGACGGTCGGGAAGAAGTGTGCCGGGTCGATCGTCCGGGTCAGCTCGTACCGTTCGATCTTCGTCTGCACCGGGGTCTTCATCTCCGCGAACACCAGCGAGATCCCGGCGGCGTTGAGTTCCACGTCAAGGTCGGCGAGCATGTCCGCGGCGGTGGTGTCGACGTCGGTCATCGGCTCGGCCGCCACCACGATCCAGCGCGGCGGTGGATCGGTACGGGCCAGCGCGCGGATCTGGTCGCGGAACACCCGGGCGTTGGCGAAGATGAGCGGCGCGTCGAACCGGAACAGCACCAGCCCTGGCAGCTCCTGCGCCGGCCGGTGTACCCGCACGTCGTGGTACCCGGTGATGCCGTCCGGCCGGCCGAGCACCGTCTGGTACGGCCACCACGCCCGGCGGAACACGTTGAGCACCGACAGCGCGACCGCGATCGCGATCCCGGGCAGCACGCCGAGCAGGGCGACGCCGAGGAACGCGGCGATCGACAGGCTGAACTCGGTGCGCCGCTGGTGCCACAGCCGGGTGGTACCCGCGAGGTCGGCCAGCGACAGGGACGCGGCGATGACGACCGCGCCGAGGGTGGGCTGCGGCAGGTCCTTGAGCAGCCCCGGTACCAGCACCAGCATCAGCGTGATGGTGACCGCGCCGACGACCCCGGTCAGCTGCGACCTGGCCCCGGCCTGTTCGGCGACGGCGGTGCGCGATCCGCTGGTGCTGACCGGGAACCCCTGGAAGAACGAGGCGGCGACGTTGGCCGCGCCGATGCCGACCATCTCCTGGTTGCCACGGACCTCCTGACCGGTACGCGCGGCGAACGCCGATGACGTGGAGATGGTGTCGGTCAACGCGACCAGCGTGATGCCCAGCGCGCCGCCGGCCAGCAGCCCGAGCTCGGACCAGGACGCGTGCGGCACGGCGAACGACGGGAACCCGCGCGGCAGCGCGCCCACCAGCTTCACCCCGTGCGCCGCGAGGTCGAACAGCCACGTCGCGGCGATCGCGACGACGACGGCGACCAGTACCCCGGGCAGCTTCGGCAGCCACCGTTGCAGTACCAGGATCAGCGCGAGGCTGACCACGCCGATCGCGACGGCCGCGCCCACCGCCTCGCCCGCCGCGACGCCGTGCACGAACCCCTTCGCCTCGCCGATCAGGCCCTCGCCCTCGACCGAGAACCCGAACAGCTTCGGCAGCTGGCTGACCAGGATGGTCAGCGCGAGCCCGTTCAGGTACCCGATCTGGGTGGGCTTGGACAGCAGGTCGGCGACGAACCCGAGCCGGGCGACGCCGGCCACCGCCATCATGACGCCGACCAGTAACGCCAGCATCGACGCGAGGGCGACCGCCCGGCCCGGGTCGCCGCCGGAGGCGACCAGCGGCAGCACCACCGCCGCGATCATCGGGCCGAGCGAGGAGTCCGGTCCGAGGACGAGGATCCGCGACGGCCCGAAGACCGCGTACCCGAGCAGGCAGAAGATGGACGTGTAGAGCCCGGTGATGGCGGGCAGGCCGGCCAGTTCCGCGTACGCCATGCCCTGCGGTACCAGCAGCGTGGTCAGCACCAGGCCGGCGACCACGTCGTGACGCAGCCAGCCCACCCGGTAGGTGGATACCGTGCGCAGGCCGGGTATCCAGTGGCCGACGCTCACCGGGCCCACCGGCGGGCCACGGACTTGCCGGCCTCCCAGAGGATCAGCAACGCGACCGGCGGTACCAGCGCCCAGGCGAACTGTTGAAGGTTCAGCGGCACGGTGTCGAGCAGGCGACGCAGGACGTCCATCTGCGTGACGCACACCTCGAGCACGAACTCGATCAGCAGCGCCCAGTTCATCTGCTTGCTGTCGAACGTGTCGACGGTCAGGATCGTGCCGGTCTGGCTGCGGCACTCCAGCGCCGCGACGGCGCCGCGCGCCCGGCCCAGGACGAACATGACGACCATCGTGAGCCCGGCGGCACCGGCGATCCACAGGGTGAGCCGGTTGAGCTCGCGGGTCAGCGGGGACTCCTCCCGGGCCGTCGTGGACAGCATCCCGGAGATCTTCCCCAGTTCGGTACCGGCGCCCGTGGCGGTGACGATGAGGGTACCGCTGCCGTGCGTGACCGGGGTGTTCATGAACGCCATGTTGGTCTGTCACCGGGGTCTACGGCGCGGCCCGGCACCGTCTGCGTGCCCTTGGCCGCCGGGACGCTCTCCCCGGTCAGCGCCGACTCGTCGATCTGCAGCGCGCTCGCGGCGATGATGCGGCCGTCCGCGGGTATCTGGTCGCCGGCGGTGATGAGCACCACGTCGCCGACGACCAGTTCCTCGGCCGGTATCTGCGACTCGACGCCGTCGCGCCGTACCCGCGCCGTCGCCTTCATCATTGACTTGAGCGCGTTCATGGCGCTCTCCGCCCAGGATGATCTGCATGTAGCTGCGGTACTCGTCGAGGAACCGCCGCCACGCGGGCTTGGGCTTCTCCTCCGGCAGCGCGTTGGGCCCGTTGGTACGCAACCGTTGCAGGGCCGTCGCCACCGGCAGCCCGGTGTCCGGGTCCACCTCGAACGCCGTCGCGACCGCCTCCGCGGGACGCGCGTACCAGGCTGCCTGAGCCGGTGCGATCCCTGTCTGTACCGCCATCTCCTCATGCCTTTCCGACGGATGCCCGGACACCTCCCCGGCCGATGAGGGTGACGCCGATCTCGAAGGCGGCCAGGACGATGAGGATGACCAGCAGTGCGGTCCACGACGACAGGATCAGTGCCAGCACGGCGGCCACCACGAGCCCGCCGATGCGCAGCGCGTCCAGGTGCCGCTCGGTCAACGCGGGTCCGCGCGACGCCACGGCGCGGTACCCCTGGCGGGTCCACCGCCCGGCGGCGCGTGCCCAGAGCACCACGTGCTGGCGCAACCAGACCGGTATCCGGCCGGGGCCGACCAGGTAGGCGATGAGCGCCAGCAGCACACCGAGCCAGATGAGCTGTACCCCGCGGGTGCGCAGCACGCCGGTCACGATGGAGATGGCGGCCGCGGCGCCGTCGCGGTACACCCCTTCGGGTATCTGTTGCAGGACCTGACCGCGGACCGCGCGCAGCGTCGCGGTGACCGCGACCGCGGCGACGACCAGCCACAGGCCCAGTTGCAGCACGGTGCGCCGGCGTCGTGGCGAGATGAGCAGCGCCAGGACGAGCAGCAGCAGCGTACCGGCGACGAGGGCGATCAGGCCGCGCTTGAACGTGACCACGGTCTGCTGCACCACCTTCAGCTTGCCCGCGTCGTAGATGGTGAACTGCGCGAAGTTGGCCGGCAGCGACACGCCCAGCGCGTCCTCCACGCGGCTACGCAGGTTCGGCGGGATCTCCCCGCTGCTGATGTCCGGCAACGTGAGCTTCTTGCCGAACAGCGTCGGCAGCTGGTCGCTGAGCAGCTGCAGCACCTGGTTGATCAGTGGCAACAGGTCGATCCGGACGTTGTCCGCCTGCGCCTGCACCACGGTGCTGGTGCCGTTGATGATGGCCATCGCCTGCTCGTGGGCGCGCCGGTTCAGCTCGATCCAGACCGGCTGGAACCGGTCGCTCTGCAGTACCCGGTTGACCGTCTTCTCGATCGCGTCGTGCAACTGGCCGACGAGCGGCCCGACGATGAAGTCGGCCCGGGGAGGCAGTGCGTCGCGCAGCCGCTGGTCCACGTCGAGGCTGCCGAACAGCTGATCGGTGGTGTACTGCGAGATCGCGGTCGCGACCGCCGGGTCCTTGGGTAGCGGCGCCACCGTGCTGACCCAGCGGTTGGTGTTGAGTGTGGTCGTCGCGCCCCACAGTCCGATCACGCTCGCCACGAGGGCCAGCGCGGTCACCGCGATCAGTACCGCGGCGGTGACCCGGCGGAACGCCAGCAACGCGAACGCCCGCTGGCCGCGGTTGTCCAGCTTCGCGCGCAACTGCGTCACCTCGTCCCGCAGGGCGGCCACGTCCTCGGTGCTGGTTTCGTTGGTTTCTGCCGTGCCCGCCGCCGGGGTGGGCGGCGGGCCGGCGGATGACGTGGTCATGAGCTACTGCCGCAGTACCTTGGCCTCGCGCCCGTGCACGATGAGCGCGTAGATGACGATGACGTCGAGGGAGATGACCAGTACCACCCAGATCGGGTACGCCGCGATGAAGCCCAGGTTCACCACCGCGTTGAGCGCCGCGAGGACCACGCCGGTGACGCGCGCCCAGGTCTGGCCGACCGCCACCCCGTACCCGACGACGACCAGTACCGCGCCGAAGATGAGCAGCGTCCAGCCCCACGTGGTGTAGTCGACCTTGAGCACCAGACCGGACGGGCGCACCTGGTAGTAGTCGTCCTTGAACAGCGCGACGAGTCCCTCGATGATGTTGATGAACCCCGCGGTGAACATGATGACGGCGGCGAAGAGCACCCAGCCGACCCAGCCGGTCACGCGTTGGGTACCACCGCCCGAGGTTCGATGGGTCTGCGCCATGGCAGTCACAGCCTTTCGTATTGCAGCCTTTCGTGGACTGAGGTATGCCGGCTCACCGGTACCCCGGCGACGGTCGCCGCGCGGCCGAGATCACCGCGCTGCGCGCCGACCCGGCGACCAGCGAGCCGATGGCGATGCCCAGGATGAGGTTGAGTACCGCGGTGGCCACCTTCGATGCGGTGCTCTCGTTCGTGGTGAACGGCGCGAGCACCATGCCGGCGGTTACCAGCGTGACGACCCAGCCGAAGAACCGCATCGGTCGGGGCGTGAACAGCAGCAGCACGTGGATCAGCCCGGTCGCGGCGAGCGCGGCGACGGCGGCGCCCAGGGCGTACCAGCCGGTGCTCGCGTCGCCCCAGACGCCTTTGCCCTTCGGCGCGAGTACCGGCACGTCCAGCAGGCCCCGGGCGAGCAGGATGCCGACCACGGTGATCAGTGCCGCGACAAGAGCGGTGGCCGCCCCACCGGTCCACAGCCTCGCGGCGTCCACGGTCGGCCGGTGCGGCTCGATCTCCGATTCGTATGCCCCGGTCATGCGCTCGACGGTTGCTGACGTCCCGGGCCGCCGTACTCATCCCCCGGGGATGAACACGCCGGACGGGGCCGGGCCGGCGCCGAAATCACCCCGCGCAGATGGTCGGTACCGGCGCCGGTGAGGGCAGATTCAAGGGGAATGCGTAGGCATCACAAGGACGGTGGTACCGGTGAAACAGCAGGAACAGGAACTTGCGCCGATGGCGGCGCTCGCCGGGGCGCTCGCGGCGGCGACCGAGGCCGGCCGCTACGCCGGCGGTGGGGTGCGCACGGTCGGGCAGCGGGTCGGCCGGAGCCGGTTCGGCCGCGGCGCCCGCCAGGCCGCCGCGGAGTCGCAGCGTCGTGCGTTTCTCGCCTACCAGGCGCTGCGCGGGATGGAGTTTCCGGTCCAGCCGCCGCCCCGGCGGCGCCCGGTGGTGTACGTCGTCATGGGGGTGGCGGCCGGCACCGCGGGCGCGTTCATGGCCGAGGTGCTGCGCCGGGCGGCGGTGAACAACGCTGATGGCGAGGGCCTCACGGGCCACGTCCGGGGCCTCGCGAACGCCACGCGGCGGGCCGCCACGCAGGCGGTACCGCGCCGGCAGGCGGCCCCGTCGCAGGCGCCGGAGGACGCCGCGGTGACCGATCCGACGGTATCGCCGAGGGCCTGACCGCAATCTCACTCGCGCAGGATGAGGCCCGGCGGCCGCGGTCCGGAATCCTTTTCGTGGAGGCCGAAACGCGGCCGCCGGATGAGTAGGCGAAGGGATGTGCATTCGCTATGACCACACTGGTCGCCATTGGATACCAGGATGAGACGACGGCGGCGGCGGCGGCGGAAGAGGCACGACGACTGGCCAAGGACCTGATCATCGAGCCCGACGCGATCGCGGTCATCATCCGCGACAAGGAGGGCAAGTTCCACGTGACCACCAGCCACCACGCGGTGGCCGGGGGAGCCACCTGGGGCATGTTCTGGGGCCTGCTGTTCGGCATCCTCTTCTTCGTACCGTTCCTCGGCATGGCGGTGGGGGCCGGCCTGGGTGCCCTGATGGGGAAGGTGGCCAAGGGCACCATCAACAAGGAGTTCGAGGAACGGGTCCGCGAGCTGCTGCAGCCGGGTACCTCGGCGCTGTTCCTCGTCGTCGAGCGGGTCACCCCGGACAAGGCTGTGGAGGCGCTGAGCCGGTACGGCGGCACCGTGCTCAAGTCCTCGCTGTCCAAGGAGGCCGAGGCCGAACTGCAGGACGCGCTGCACGGCGCAGACACGAGCGCTGAAGTCTCCTAGGTGACCGCGGCCGCCCCACCCGCGGGTGGGGCGGCACGGTACCCGATGGCCTTGATTCGGAGGGAGTGCACAATGTGGAGGGAACCGGGGCTGTCGGCCGCCGAGATGGGCAGAACGCAGTTCGAGACCGACCCGGTCATCGAACGTAACGAACCCACCGGCTGGGTCGGCTGGCTGCTCTTCGCCGGGGTCATGCTGCTCGTCCTGGGCGCCTTCCAGGCGATCCTCGGACTGGTGGCGCTGTTCAACGACGGCTTCTTCGTGGCGCACCGCGGCGGGCAGCTGCTGGTCCGCGACTACACCACCTGGGGGTGGATCCATCTGGGGCTCGCGGCACTGGCCACGCTGACCGGGATCGGCCTGCTGTTCGGCCAGACGTGGGCGCGCGTCATCGCGGTCATCCTGTGCGTCGTCAACGTGCTCGCCAGCCTCGTGTTCGCCGGCGCCTACCCGTTCTGGGCCGTGCTGCTGATCGCCTTCAGCGTCATCACCGCCTACGCGATCATCGCGCACGGCCGTGAGGTCGCGGAGGCGTATGACATCTAGCGGCTCGGCTTCCGCGCCGCGGCGGGGAGGTACCGATGAAGGCGAGCCGGCTGGCGCGCATGCTGGGCATGGACCGCAACCCGCTGCGTCGCGGTACGGACCGGGTGGAGTCGTGGCTGACTCTGGTGGTGACCCTGGCACTGCTCGTCGGCGGCCCGCTCGTGGTCTGGCAGGCCGGTGCCGCGGCGTACCGTGGTGCGGCGGCGGCCGCCGCGCGCGACCAGCAGAGCCAGCACCGGTACCAGATCACCGCCGTCCTGCGGGACGACGCGTCGAAGTACGTCATCACCAACGGCGACCAGTCCACGCAACAGGGACCGGTACCGGCCCGGTGGACCGCGCCGGACGGCACCACCCATGACGGAGCGGTCGTACCGCCGTCGGCCGGCGACCGCTCCGGGGACCCCGTGACCATCTCGACCGACCGCCAAGGCAACCTCACCCAGCCGCCGCCGCCCGCCGACCCGATGTCGGCGGCGCTGGGTACCGGGGTCACCGTCGCGGTCGGGTTCCTCGTCGGCACGGTCGCCGTCGTGATCGTCACCCGCTGGCTGTTGAACCGGCGCCGGATGGCCAAGTGGCAGCTGGAGTGGCTGCTTGTCGAACGGCGCTGGACCGGTCGCCGCTAGCGCGCGGAGGTGGGCGTGCCACGGAGATACCTGACGATGCGGCAGGCGGCGTTCATCGGCGTCGGTGCGATGGTGGGCGCCGGGATCTTCGCGCGGTCGCCCTGCTCATCTTCATGCTGGTGACCGCGGCGCACTTGCGGGTACGCGGGGAGACCGGCGCCAACACCGCGATGCTGGTGCTCGCGATCGGTACCGCCGGCGTGGTCCTGCTGGCGATCATCGCGGTCAGCGCCGCCCTCGACTACGGCTGGAAGCAGCGCCGGGGCGGCCGGGTCGAGTCGCCGGCCAGCTGACCGCGCCGGTCAGCCGACCGCGAACAGGTGGTACCGGAACGGGCCGACCGACACGAACAGTCCCGGAGCCGCCAGCTCCGTGCCGTCGCGGTCGTACCCCTCGTGCCGCAGCAGGTCGGTGAGGCACACCGGGTGGCCGGGCAGGTCCGGCCAGTCCAGCGGGATGCGGCCCTGCGCCGGTTGCCCGGACAGGTTGACCACGACGACGTGCCGGGAACCGCCCTCGCCGCCGGTCCACGACCAGGCGAGCAGGTTGCGGCAGGACTGGTTGTCCGGCCAGCCGTCGACGTCGAGCAGCCGCCACGCCCCGTGCCGTACCCGTTGCTGCGCAAGGGTTGCGAGCAGCCCGCGGTACCAGTCGGCGAGCTCCTTGTCCGGCGGCTCGTCCGGCCGGCGGTCGAGGAACACCGGCGGCCGCACCTGCCGCCCCTCGAACTGCCCTTCGTGCCAGAGCGTGGCGCCGGGCAGCGTCGCCACCGCCAGGGCGGCGGCCCGTTGCGCGTCCGGGGCCAGCCGGCTGGCGATGCGCGGCTCGTCGTGGTTCTCCAGGAACCGCAGCAGCCGCGACTGGTACCCCGGATCCGCGCGCAGATGGTCGCGGACCCCGGCCGGGTCGCCGCCGACGATCCGGTCGTAGAGCCGCTTGTCGTAGCAGTAGTCGAAGCCGTCGCGCTGCAGGTCCCACTCCATGTCCCAGTACGCCTCGGCGACCATCACGGTGTCGGGGTACCGCGCGCGCAGCGGCGCCATGACGGCGGGCCAGAACTCCTCGGCCGGCTGCGGTCCGGCCCGGTCGTGCCAGGTCCGGTCGAAGACGCCGTTGGTCAGCAGCATCGCCATGTCGCACCGGATACCGTCGCACTGCGCGGCGATGTCGGTCAGCGTCGCGGCGGTGGCTTCCCGCATCTGCGGCGCGAAAGCGTTGAGCTGCACCACATCCGGCCACGGCGGGAAGTACGGGTCGCGGCCGTGCGCGAGGACGTGCCCGGCCGTGGCGATCCAGCCGCCAGGGTCGGCGCGCAGGTCCCCGTGGGTACCGTGGACGAACAGCTCCGGAAGCTCGGCCACCCACGGGTGGTCCGGGGCGACGTGGTTGGGTACGTAGTCCAGCAGCAGCCGCACCCCGCGGCGGGCCAGCGCCGCGCGCGCCAGCGCCAGCGCCTGCGGCCCGCCGAACGCCGCGTCGGCGACGTAGCGCCGCACGCAGTACGGCGAGCCGACGACGTCCTCGGCGCGCAGGTCCGGCAGCGCGTCGCGGAACGACGCCTGCAGCTGCGGGTTGGCCCGCGCCAGCGCCAGCCCGACCGGGCTGCGTTCCCACACGCCCATCAGCCAGACCGCGTCGACGCCGGCCGGGGTGACCGCGTCCCATTCCGGGTCGGGCACCTCGGCCAGCGTCAGCGGGCGGCCGGCCGGGCGGGACAGCTCGGCCAGCCAGACCGCGGTGTTCAGTTCGTACACGACCGGCTGCGCCGGCCAGCCGCCCAGGGCGTGGTCGCCGCTCACCGCTTGCCCGCCCGGCGCGGGGCCGCGTCGCGGCCGGGGTTCGGAGCCGCCTCGCGGCCGGGGTTCGGAGCCGCCTCGCGGCCGAGGTTCGCGATGCGCTCGGCGGCGACGCCGCGGAACAGCAACGGCAGCAGCCCGACGGTGCCGGTCCAGCCGGTCTGGTGGCTGGCCCCGATCCCGGCGCCGTTGTCGCCGTGGAAGTACTCGTAGAACAGGACCAGGTCGCGCCAGTGCGGGTCGTTGCGCAGGATCGGCTGTCCACCGTGTACCGGCCGGTGCCCGTCGGCGTCGGCGCGGAAGGTGCCGACGAGCCGGTCGCTGATTTCGCGGGCCACCTCGTAAAGGTTGCACCTGCGGCCGGATCCGGTCGGGCATTCCACGGTGAGCGTGTCGCCGAAGTACACGTGCAGGTTCAGCAACGCCCGGATGAGCATCAGGTTCATCGGCAACCAGACCGGCCCCCGCCAGTTGGAGTTGCCGCCGAACATGCCGCTGTCGGACTCGGCGGGCCGGTAGCTCACCGTGTACTCCTGGCCGCCCACCTTGATGACGTAAGGGTTGTCGGCATGCCACCGGGACACCGACCGGATGCCGTGCGGCCCGAGGAACTCGTCCTCGTCCAGCACCCGGGCGAGGATCCGGCGCATCCGCTTCTCGTCGAACAGCGCGAACAGCGCCGGGCCGGTGGCGGCCGGCTGCTGCCCGTGGCCCCACAGCGCCGCGGTGACGGCCGGGTGCCGGTCGAGGAACTCTGCCGCGCCGGCGACGAACTCCGGGAACTCGGTGCGTACCGAGGCATCCACGACGGTCGCGGCGATCAGCGGCATCAGCCCGACGATGGAGCGTACCTTCAGCGGCGTCGAACTGCCGTCCGGGCGGCGCAGCACGTCGTAGAAGAACCCGTCGTGCTCGTCCCACAGGCTGATGCCATCGGGGCCGACGTGGTTGGTGGCGGCCGCGATCCAGGCGAAGTTCTCCAGCAGCGACTGCGCCTGCTCCACGTACATCCGGTTCCCGTGGGCCAGCTCCAGCGCCATCCGTACCATGTTCTGGCTGTACAGCGCCATCCACGCGGTACCGTCGGCCTGGTCGAGCCAGCCGCCGGTGGGCAGCGGTGCGCTGCGGTCGAACACGCCGATGTTGTCCAGCCCCAGGAAGCCTCCCTGGAAGATGTTGCGGTCGTCGGCGTCCTTGCGGTTGAGCCACCAGCCGAAGTTGCGCATCAGCTTCTGGAAGGCGTTCTCCAGGAACTCCCGGTCGCCGGTACCGGTGCGGGCCTTCTCCAGCTCGTACACGAACAGCGTGGCCCAGGCGTGCACCGGCGGGTTGACGTCGCTGAAGTTCCACTCGTACGCGGGCAGCATCCCGTTGGGGTGCAGGTACCGCCGGTCCAGCAACAGTTCCAGCTGGTGCTTGGCGAACGCGGTGTCGAAGACCGAGAACGCGACCGCGTGGAACGCCAGGTCCCAGGCGGCGAACCAGGGGTACTCCCACTTGTCCGGCATCGAGATGATGTCCTCGGCGACGAGGTGCCGCCAGTCGTGGTTGCGCAGCCATTGTCCGCCGGCCAGCGGGTCGGCGCCGTGCTCGGCGAGCCAGCGTTCCACGTCGAGCGCGTAGTACTGCTTGGACCAGAGCATGCCGGCGAACGCCTGCCGGCAGATGTACTTGTCGTCCGGCGTCAGCGAGCCGGCGAGCACGTCGTCCCAGAACTCGTCGGCCTCCGCGGCGCGACGGCGGAACACCTCGTCGAAGTCGGCGAACGGGTCGGTCGGCGCGCCGTCGGTCAGCCGCAGCCGTATCGTCGCGCTGCCGCCGGCCGGTACCGTGAGGATGTGGTGCAGGGCCGCCTTGGTACCCATACCCGTCGGGTCGATCGCCGTCCAGTCACCGTGCACGACCGCGCGGTCGATGCCGTCCTTGACGTAGGGAGTGTCGTTCGGGGTACCGAACACCAGCTCGTTGTTGGTTTCGTTGCCGGTCACCAGTAGCGGCGCCACCCGGTCGGCGTACAGCAACCGGGTACCCAGCTCGGGGTGCTGCGCCCGGATGGTGTCCCGGTCGTTCGACTCCAGCATCGGCCGCTCGGTGCCGCCGGCCCACGACCACGTGTGCCGGAACCACAACGTCGGCAGTACGTGCAGCTCGGCGTCGTCCGGTCCGCGGTTGTGCACGGTGACCCGCATCAGCACGTCCTCCGGCGTAGCCTTGGCGTACTCCACCACGACGTCGAAGTACCGGCCCTCGTCGAAGATGCCGGTGTCGATCAGCTCGTACTCCGGCTCCAGCCGCCCGCGGGCCTGGTTGGTGCGCACGAGATCGTCGTACGGGAACGGCGCCTGCGGGTACTTGTACAACATCTTCAGGTACGACGAGGTGGGGGTGGCGTCGAGGTGGAAGTACGCCTCCTTGACGTCCTCGCCGTGGTTGCCCTCGGAGTTGGTCAGGCCGAACAACCGTTCCTTCAGGAGCGCGTCGCGCCCGTTCCACAGGCACAGCGCCAGGCACAGCAACTGCTTGTCGTCGCTGATCCCGGCCAGGCCGTCCTCGCCCCACCGGTACGCCCGGGAGCGCGCCTGGTCGTGGGTGAACGCCGACCACGCGTCGCCGCTGCTGCTGTAGTCCTCGCGTACCGTGCCCCACTGCCGATCGCTGAGGTACGGCCCCCAGCGCCGCCATCCGATGCCGCGCCTGTCGGCGTCTTCCATCCGCTGCTGTTCCGCGTTCATGGTTCCAGCCTCGCCGCGCGGGTGGCGCCGGTCCATCCCCCCGTACGGATGACTCGCGATGCGCCGCAAAAGGTCAGTGCAGCAAGCCTTTCAGCACAATCATCGCCACCCCGAACAAGCCGGCGATCGACGCGGAGAGCAGGCGTTCCCACGTCCTGAGATGGCCGGAGCGGCCGATCTCCCAGCCGTACAGGAACAGCAGCATCGTGCTGCACAGCAGGTCGGCCAGGATGGCGGTGTTCAGGCTGGCGCCGAGGATGCGGACGACGACGAGGACGGCCAGCGGCAGCAGGGAGGCGGTCACCATCTCCCAGCCGGTGGTCAGCTGCTCGCGCACCTGGTGGGCGCTTGGCCGGTGGCCGTCGTGGATCCGTTGCGCCACAAGGCGGGCGTACCGCTCGGCACCCCAGTAGACTAGCAGGGTCACCAGTACCGCGGCCACGTCGGCCGCGGCCGTCGACGCGTGGACGGTCGCGATGACCGCCGCGCTCACGATGACGCCGTAGATGCCGGACGCCGTGGCCTCTTCCGTCGCGTGGGTCAGGCGCAGCAGCATCGGGGGTCACCCCGGTTCGGTGGCGGTCTCGGCGGGTACCTTCGGGAGCAGCAGGGCCAGTACGAGCCCGATGAGCGCGATCCCCACCAGGGTCGCCGCGGTCACCGCGAACGGCTTGCCGCCCGGATGCCCGGTGGCGATGAGGATCGAGCCGGCCAGTGCCGTACCGAGCGAGGAGCCCAGGTTCGACACGCTGCGCGACAGCCCGGAGATGTCGCCCTGGTCGGGGTCCGGGAAGCTGGACTGCACGACGTTGACCGACGAGGTGAGCATCGCGCCGACACCGACACCCATCAGGAACAGTCCGGGCAGGAACGTCAGCACGCTGGAGTCCTGCCGGACCAGCAGCAGGAGCAGCAGCATGCCCACGGTGGTGATGCCGAAGCCGACCTGGATCAGCCAGCGCTGGGAATGCCGCCGGGCGAACCGTTCCGCCGCGGCCGAGGAGGCCAGGATCCCGATGGTGGCCGGGGTGAGCACCAGCCCGGTCTGGATGGCGTTGTACCCGCGCACCTGTTGCAGGAACACCGAGATGACGAAGAACGAGCCCTGCAAGATGAGCCACTGGATGGTCTGGGTACCGAGGCCGAGGTTGGCCGTGCGGTTACGGAACAGCCGCAGCGGCAGCAGCGGTTCCCGGCCGTGGCGCTCGCGCGACCGGATGTGCCAGAAGAACCACGCGAGGATCACCGCGCCGACGCCGACGAACAGCCACATGGGGGAGATGCCGCCCTTGGGGATCAGCACCGTGCCGCCGATGGAGAAGTCCTCGCGGGAGCCGAACCAGCCGTAGGTGCTGGTCTGCAGGATGCCGAGTACCACGAAGAACAGGCCCAGCGCGGACAGCACCGCGCCGGTCACGTCGAACGCCGGTCGCGGGCCGGTGACCCCCGGATCGACGATCCGCCGGGAGAGCGCGATGATCGACGCCACGATCACGATCTGCAGCACGAACGACGCCCGCCAGCCGAGGGTACTGGTGATGACGCCGCCGATCAGCGGCCCGGCCGCCGCGCCCAGCCCGGCCGCCCCGCTGATGATGCCGAAGTTGCGCGCCCGCGACCGCACGTCGGTGAACGCGACGGTGACCAGGATGTAGATCGGCGGGATCAGCAGCGCCGAGCCGATGCCTTCGAGCAGCGAGTACCCGATGATCATCAGGCCGATACCCTGGGCCAGGGTGGCGAGCAGCGCGCCGATGCCGTACACGATGAGCCCGATCACGAAGCAGCGCTTGCGCCCCCAGATCTCGGTGACCTTGCTGCCGGGGATCATCAGCGCGGCCATGGTGAGCGTGAACAGCGTGATGGTGGTCTGCATCCCGGCCACCGTGGTACCGAGATCCGTGGCGATGGTGCTGATGGCCACGTTCATGTTCGTGGCCGCGTAGCTGGCGATGAACTGGGCCAGCGCCAGCGGCAGTATCATCGCCTGCGGCGAGATGGCGGTCCGTGCGGTTCTCGTACCGGTCATGGCTCGCGCCCCCTAGGCGATGCTCGGTTCACGACGCTCGGGCGATCCGCGGTACCGCATGTCCGGGCGCAGGTACCGTACGCGCGGCAGGCCGGTCTCGCCGCCGTACAGCGCCCACGACGCCGCCATCGGCATGTGCGTGATCCCGTCGATGTACCGCAGCCCGGCGCAGGCGTACTGCGCGAACAGGGCCAGCAGGGTCTCCCGGTGGGTGCACACCAGCGTGCCGCGGGTGTCCGCCCGCCGCAGGTACCGGGCCAGCACCACCGGATCGCCGCCGATGCGTACCAGCGGGCTGGTCTCGACCCTCAGGCCCAGCGCGCGGGCCAGCGGGCCGACGGTCTGCAGGCACCGCGCCGCCGGGCTGGACAGCACCCGCCGGATCGGCAGGCCGCCGAGCCGGGCCACCAGCTGCTGTGCCTGTACCCGACCCAGGTCGCTCAGCACCCGCCGCCCGTCCGGGCCGGTCCACGCCTGCCGGTCGCCGGCGTCGGCGTGCCGTAGCAGTAACCGCAGCGGTTCGGTCATCGCGGTCTCCGTCCGGTCGTGGGGTTACGACCCCGCAAGCTAGCCCGGCGACCGGACGGCCGGCCTCATCCCGGGGAGAGGAGTTGGCGGCCCCGATGCGGGTCATTCCCACCGGATGAGGCACGGGTACCGCGGCCGTTGACAGGCTCGGCGGACAGGAGGCGGCGGGCCGAGGAGGCGCCTGATGTTCACCGTAGGCGTCGAGGAGGAGTTCCTGCTGTTCGATCCCGGCGGACAGGTCGCCCCGGTGGCGGCCGAGGTGGTGCGCCGCGGCGAGGGGCGGGTCGAGCCGCGGTTCATGGCGTACCAGGTCGGCACGTCGACCCGCCCGTGCGCGCGCCTCGCCGAGCTGCGCGCCGAGCTGGTCCGGCAGCGCACGCTGGCCCGGGAGGCCGCGGAGCAGGCCGGCGCGCGGCTGGTGTCGGTCGGGCTGCCGCCGTTCCGGACCGGGCCGGCCCGGCAGGTGCGTGCCGACCGGCGCTGCCTGGAGCTGGCCCGGCGGTTTCCCGGCGCCGCCGACGCCGGAGGGGCCTGTGCCTGCCGGGTCCACGTCGCGATCCCCGATCCGCAGCTGCGCATCCAGGTGCTCGCCCGGATCCGCTCGTGGCTGGCCACCCTGCTGGTGCTGTCGGTGAACTCGCCGATCTGCGACGGCGTCGACACCGGCTGGCACAGCCACCGGTACCGCAGCCAGCTGCACTGGCCGACGTTCCGGCCACCGGCCGCGTGGACCCGCCCGGAGCGGTACGAGCAGGCGGTGCGCTCGCTGGTCAGGTGCGGGGCGGCGCTCGACCGGGCCGGGGTGTACCTGCTGGCCCGGCTGCCGGCGCGGTACCCGACGATCGAGGTGCGCGTCGCCGACGCCGCGCTGACCGTCGACGACGCGCTCCTGCTCGCCGCCTCGGTACGCGCGCTGGCGTGGGCGCTGGCCGACGACGCGCTGCGCGGCCGGCCGATCACGCCCGCCTCGCACGCCCGGATCCGGGCCGGTCTGCTGAGCGCGGCCCAGCACGGCGCGTACCCGCCCAACCAGCGCCGGCGCGACGGCGGGATGCCGTCGCTCACCGCGACGCACAGCCGGTTGCTGGCCAAGATCTGGCCGGCGCTGGAGGAGTTCGGCGACGTCGCCGAGGTCACCAGCGGGCTCATCCGGCTCAGCCGGCGCGGTACCGGCGCCGACCGGCAGCGCGCGATGTGGGCGCGCGCCGCGGATCCGGCCGGGTTCGTCGGGCTGCTCGCCGATGCCGTGGTACCGCAGCGGCAGCCCGCCTACACCGCCCGGCGCGACGGTCGCGTCGGATAGTCCACCAGGCTCAGCTCGCGGGCCCGCCGCGCGGTCGCGCTGCGCCGGTGGGTACCCAGCTTGCGGTAGATGTTCTTCAGGTGCGTCTTGATGGTGTTGGTGGACAGCCGCAGCTCGCGGGCAATGTCCTCTGTGGACAGTCCCTGGGTCAGTGTCTGCAGCACCTCCAGCTCCCGTTCGGTCAGCCGTTCGGCGGCCACGCCGTCGGGCCGGTCCGGCGCGGCGGGCGCGGACAGCCAGGGGTGCATGGCGGCGATGTCCGGGCGTTGCTGCATCAGCTGGCGCAGCCACGGGCCGGCGTCGGCGAACCCGCGCCGCCGGTGCTCCGGCCGGGCGCAGTCCAGTGCCTCGCGGACCGCCCGTTCCGCGCCGTCCGGGTCGCCGGCGGTCATCGCGAGCCGGGCACGTACCAGGGCGGCCGCCTCCGGTACCGCGGCCGCGGCACCGGACGGCAGCTCGTCGAGCAGTTTTCGGCTGGTGGCCGGATCGCCCTGTACCGCATGCAGCTTCGCCAGCGCGACGGTGCGCTCGGGGCTGTCCGGCAACGGATCCAGGCACTGGCGCGCCGATTCGACGTTGGCCCGCGACAGGTGGATCTCCGCGGCCAGGATCTCGATCCGCCCGCTCACCTGGGCCGGGGCGCCCCAGCGGCGGGCGCCGTCGCGGGCGGTACCCACGGCCGCGAGCGCGGTCGGCGCATCCTGTTGCGCGTGGGCGAGGCCGGCCGCGAGGAGCGCGATGGCGGTCGCGGTACCCGGGTCGTACCGGGCACCGGTGGCCGCCCGCGCCAGCCACAGCTCGTCACGGGCGGCGGGCAGGTCGTCGCGCAGCAGCGCCACCTGGCCGAGCGCGGCGCTCGCGGCCCCGGTACGGTCGCCCACCGGCAGGCCGGCCCGGTCGGCGACCGCGGCGGCCTCCCGGGCGTACCCCTCGGCCCGGCGCAACCGGCCCCCGGCCGCCTCGATCAGGGCGAGCTGGCCGAGCGCCGCGTGCGCGGGGTACCCGCCGTCCGGGTCGGCGGCCACCCGGGCGAGCGTGGTCCGCGCGTCGCCCGGCCGCCCGGCCCAGCCCTGTGCCGCGCCGAGACCGGCCTGGATGAACGCGTGCGTCGCGAGATGGTCGGTCACCGGCGTGCCGGCGAGCACCCGGTCGGCGGTGGCGGCTTCCCGGTCGGCCCCGTCGGCGTCGCCGGCCAGCCGGCACAGGTCGACCGCCACGGCGGCCTGCGCCAGGCGCACGTCCCGGGCCCGGCTGCCGTATCCGCGGGCCCGGTCCAGCTCGGGCCGGGCCGCCGCGGGGTCGCCTTGGGCCAGGGCGAGCACCGCCCGCAGCAGCGCGGCCGCCGCGCCCGGATGCTCGCGGGGCAGCGCGGCGAACAGCGCGCGTACCGGGCCGGCGTCCGGCGCGGTGAGCAGCCAGGGGATACCCAGCCCGGCGATCGCGCGCGCGGCCGCCCGGTCCCAGTCGGCGACGTGGGCGAGGTGGTGCAGCGCCTGCGGAACCTGGCCGTGCTCGTCGTACCAGCCGGCCGCGTACCGGTGCAGCCGGGGCAGCAGCTCGGGGAACCGGGTCGCCGTCTCGTCCTGCAGGGCGGCCCGGAACAGCGGGCGGTACCGGTACCGGCAGTCGTCGACGAGCTGCACGAAGGCGTGTTCCCGGACGAGGTCATCGAGGATCGCCCGGCCGTCGTACCGTCCGGTGAGCCGGTCGGCCAGCGCCGGTACCACGTCGTCGAGGATGCAGGTGCGCAGCAGCAGGCTCTGCGACCGGGCCGGCTGCCGGTGCAGCACCTCGGCGCGCAGGTAGTCGCGCACCGCCCGGCGCCCGACGGCCCGGGTGTCGCCGGCCCGCGCGGCGGCCGCGTGCAGGCACACGGCGGTCATCCAGCCCTCGGTCTCGTCGTGCAGGCCGGCCACGTCCGCGTCGCCGGACCGCACGCCGTACCGGTCGAGGAGCGCCGCGGTCTCGTCCGGTTGCAGGGCCAGCGCCGCGGTACCGACCTCGGTCAGCTCGCCGGTCAGCCGGTACAGGTGCGGCGGCAGGATCCGCGCCCGCCGGCCGACGGCGACCAGCCGCAGCCCCGGCGTCGAGTACCGCAGGAACACCTGGAAGTCGGCGACGACGATCGGGTGGGTGATGACCTCCGTGCCGTCCAGCACCAGCACGGCGGGATCGGGCAGCGCGGCCACCGCCCCGGCCAGGGACAGCAGGAACCGCCGGTCCAGCAGCCGCGCGCGGACCGGTACCCCGGGCGGTGTCCAGCCGGGCAGGCAGCCGCGCAGCGCGTCGAGGATCCGCGGCCAGAACGCGGCCGGGTGGTTGTCGCCGGGATCGAGGCTCAACCAGGCGACCGGGCCGCCCGGGTCGCGCTCGCGCAGCCAGGACGCCGCGAGCACCGTCTTGCCGTACCCGGCCGGCCCGACGATCGCGGTCAGCGGCCCGCGGTGCCCGGCGTCGAGAAGCTCATGGAGCCGGGGCCGCCGCAGGTGTACCGGCGGGACGGGCGGTATGGCCAGCTTGACCGGCAGCACGCGATCCGGCCCGCTAGGTCGAGTACAGCGGGCGCAGCGTGGTGCGCTCGAAGGCGCGCTTGGCGAACCCTTCGGCGACCGCCCGCCGGTACACCGCCTCGTAGCGGCGCGCCATCAGCTCGGCGCTGAACGCCAGCTGGACGTGTGCCACGCAGGCCAGCGGGTCCAGCTCGCCGACCCGGTGCAGGGCGTCGGGCAGCTCGGCGGGATCGTCGCAGATCCAGCCGGTCACCCCGTGCCGGACGATCTCCGGTACCGCGCCGCGGCGCAGCGCGACCACCGGCCGCCCGGACGCCATCGCCTCGACCATCACCATCCCGAACGGTTCGCGCCACCGGACCGGCACGATGACGCAGCGCGCGCGGGCGAGCAGCCGGGCGGTGGTCGGCCGGTCGGCGTTGAGCACCAGTTCCACGTCGTCGTGCAGCAGTGGCCGGACCACCTGTTCCAGGTACTGCTGCTCGGCCGCCTCGTTGCACTTGCCGGCCAGGACCAGCGGCAGGCCGGCCTTGCGGCACGCCTCGATCGCCAGGTCCGGTCCCTTGTCCGAGCACATCCGGGCCAGCCACAGCACCGGTCCGCCGGTCGGCGGCGCCGGGGCGAACCGGCCCGGGTCGACCGCGTTGTGCACGGTCGCCGCCCAGTGCAGGTCGGTGCGCGAGCGGCGCTGCGACTCGGAGATGGCCACCGGCCAGACGCAGCCGCCCAGGGCCGCGAAGTAGTCGCCGAGTTCGCCGTCGACCGGGCCGTGCACGGTGACGACGGTCGGCGTGGCACGGCCGGGTGCGGTCAGCGGGCCGCACGGCGAATGGTCGTGCACCACGTCGAAGTCGCCGTCGGACAAGGCCTGCTTGACCCGCGCGGCATACAGCGCGGCGGGCATCGCCTCGCCCAGGCGCAGGTACTGCGGCTCCGCGATGAGGCTGACGAACCGGCCGGCGGTACCGCAGCGCCGCCCGACGCCGAAGACGGTCACGTCGTGCCCGTTGTCGACCAGCTGGTCCACGAGCGTGGCGCAGACCGCTTCGATGCCGCCGTAGCCTTCGGGTGGCAGCTCGTACCACGGCGGTGCGACGACGGCGATCCGCAGCGGTGTGGTGGCGTGGTGGCGGACGGGTCGGGCTGGGTACACCGCTGTTCCTCTCATCCGGGCAGTGCCGAGATCGCGGCGACGAGGTACGGCCCCGCCAGCGCCATCCGGTCCCTGCTGCGGGCGGCCACCTCGACCACCCGCCCGTCGTCGAGCACCAGCGTGAGCACCACCGGGTCGCCGCCCAGTCCGCTGACCTCCAGCCGGGAGGTGCGCCGCAGCGCGCGGTCGGTACCGCAGACGGCCAGCGCCACCGTGTGTGGTACCAGGACGCCCCACTGCACGAGCAGCACATCGTGCACCCACCGGGCGTGGGTGCGGTGGCGCGGCCACGGCGGCAATGTCGCGCCGGGGTCGCCGGGGAAGCGGCTCTTGCAGCGGAAGGCGTCCGGCGCGCGGGCGAAGCGCAGGCGGGCACCGGTACCCGAGACGAGCGCGCCCAGCAGGACCGCCAGCGGCAACCAGAGCAGGAAGGACTGCGCGGGCATCGGTGGCTCCCTCGTGCCGGTCGTCGGGACCACATCGTGGCCGACCGGCATACCGGCCAGCGTCATCCGTGATGAATGAAACCGGGACGGCTGAAACCGCCGCAAATCAGATCGCAATCGGTCGAACGCCACGCCATCGACCGGCGATTATCCGATTTGGGTGATGCGATCGTTACGCAACCGGGTCAATGCTCGGCGTATCGAGTTTCGTCTCCGCATCGGGGGCCCGCCGTGATGAGCGAACAGACCGTCGAGGCGCCGTTGGACCTACCGGCCTGCGCCGGGTTTCCACCGCTGCTGGAATTCAAGTTCGCGGTACCGGCGCCGCCGCGCTTCGTCGTCTCCCGGCCCAGGTTGTGGAACCAGCTGTCGGTGTGCCTGCGCGAACCGGTGGCCGTGGTCACCGGTCCGGCGGGCAGCGGCAAGACCGAGCTGGTCGCCTCGTGGATACGCGCCGGATCGCTCACCGACACCGTGGTCTGGGTCAACCTTGAGGACGGGGACGGTACCCCGGCGGTGTTCTGGACCTATGTCGTGGAGGGCCTGCGCCGTGCCGGCCTGCCGCTGTTCCGCGGCGGCCAGCAGGTACCGGCCGGCGAGGTCGACCGCACCTTCCTGGTCCGGCTGGCCGCGGAGCTGGCCAGCCAGGCACAGCCGGTGGTACTGGTGCTGGACGGCGTGTCCAACCTCATCGACCAGCGCTGGGCCGATGACCTGGACTTCCTCCTGCGGCACGCCGGCCAGCGGCTGCGCCTGGTGTTCATCGGCCGGTGGGAACCGCCGCTGCCGCTGTACCGGTACCGGCTGGTCGGCCGGCTCGGCGAGGTGCGTGGCGAGGACCTCGCGTTCACCCCCGACGAGACCGCCGACCTGCTCGCCGTGCACGGCGTGGAGCTGAGCGAGCGGGCGCTGGCCGGGCTCGTGCGACACACCGAGGGATGGGCCGCGGGCAGCCGGCTGGTGGCGATGGCGCTCGCGGGGCACGGCGACACGGACCACGCGGTGGCTGCCATCAGCGGCGACCGGGAGGACATCGCCGGGTACTTCGACGGCGAGGTGCTCGGCACCCTGCCGGTCGGGGTCCGCGGGTTCATGCTGTGCACCAGCATCCTCGACACGGTCACGGCGGAGCTCGCCGATCTGCTCACCGGGCGCGGCGACGCCCGGCACACGCTGGCGGAGCTGGAGCGGGAGAACACGTTCCTGGCGCCGGTGGACAGCCAGCCGGGCGGCTACCGGTACCACCCGCTGCTGCGCGACCTGTTGCGCGCCCGGCTGGCCGACGAGCAACCGGACCGGGTCGCGCCGCTGCACCGCCGCGCGGCCGACTGGTACGCGGGGCAGGGGCAGACCGCCGCCGCGGTACACCACTGCATCGCGGCCGGTGACTGGAGCACCGCGGCGGCGCTGGCCGTGGACGACCTCGCGCTGGGACAACTGGTACTGCCCGGGCCGGCCGGCGGGCTCGGCGCGATGTTCGACGAGCTGCCCGACGGGCTGGACAGCCCGGACACCGAGGTGGTGGCCGCGGCGCTCGCGCTGCGCCGCACCGAACCGGACCAGTGCGCCAAGCACCTGGCCCGCTTCGAGGAGCTGCGCGCCGATGCCGACCCGACCGCCGGTACCGCGCTGTCGCTGGCCGCCACGGTGCTGGACGCGCTACTGGCGCAGGCGTACCACGACGCACCGCGGGTACTGCAGTCGGTGCGGGCGGCCGAGGAGCTGCTGGCCCGGGTACCGGCCGACCGCGCCCGGGCGCATCCGGAGCTGCGGGCGCTGCTGCTCGCCGCGTCGGGTACCGCGCGGAGCTGGACCGGTTCGATCGACGCGGCGGCGACCACGCTGGCCGAGGCCGCCCGGGTCGCCCCGGCCGGCGCGGCGCAGTACCTGCGGCTGGACTGCCTGCAGCACCTGGCCCTCATCGAGGCGTACCGCGGCCGGCTGCGCCGGGCCGGTCAGCTGGCCGGCCAGGCCCTCACGTTGGCGCACGAGTGCGGGCCGGCCGACGGGCAGCGCGAGGCGGGCGCCCACGTGGTGCTCGCGTGGGTCGCGACCGAGCAGTACGACCTGGACACCGCGTGGCGGCAGGTACGCACCGCCGAGCCGATGTGTGCCGCGGACCGCACGGGGCTGCCCGCGCTCGCGCTCGCGGTCGTGAAGTCGCGGCTGCTGCGCGCCCGCGGCGAGTTCCGCGGCGCCCTCGACGTGCTGCGCACCGCGGCCACCGCGGCCGGCCGCGGCCCGGGGTGGCTGCGCCGGGAGCTGGCCCTGAGCCGGACCCGGCTGCTGCTGGCCGCCGGCCGGCTCGACGACGCCGTCGCACTGCTGGGCGAGCTGGACGAACCGCGGCGCCCGGACGCGGTCGTGGTGCACGCCGCGGCCCGGCTCACCGCCGGGGACCGGGACGGCGCGCGGCTGGCCGTCACCCCGGTCACCGAGGCGCCGGGGCCGGACGCGCCGGCCGCGGTCGAGGCGTGGCTGCTGCTGGCGACCGTGGCGGCCGACCGCGGTGAGGTCGGCCGGGCCCGCCAGTCGCTGGCCCGGGCGCTGCGCCTGGCCGGGCCGGAAGGGCAGCGGCGCTGCTTCCACGAGGTCGGCGCGCGGCTGCGCCAGCTGATGCGCGACGACGGGGACCTCGCGGTACCGGCCGGGGCCGGCCACGGCGACGCCCACCCGGAGACCGGCGAGCCGGTCATCGTCGACGCGCTGAGCAAGCGTGAGATGGAGGTACTGCGGTACGTCGCCGCGATGCTGCCGACCGAGGAGATCGCCGCGCGGATGTACGTGTCGGTCAACACCGTGAAGACCCACGTGCGCAGCATCCTGCGCAAGCTGTCCGCGTCACGGCGCAACGAGGCGGTCCGCCGGGCCCGCTCGCTCGGCCTGCTGTGAAGGTGGTACCCAGGTGATCGCCCAACTGCTCGCGCCGCCGGTACCGGCCAGGGCGCGCCGCGACCCCGCGGCCCGTGCCGCCGCCGGCCGGGCGGCCCGCACCCGCGCGCCACTGGACAGCCATGCCGAGCTGCCCACCGCGCCGGACCGGCCGGACCCGGTGGCCGTTCTGACCGCGCAGGAGGCCACCCGGGTGCCCGAGCTGATCCCGATCCGGCACGGCCGCATGCTGCTGTCCCCGTTCACGTTCCTGCGCGGCGCGGCCGCGGTGATGGCCGCCGACCTCGCCGCCACCCCGACCTCGGGACTGGTGACCCAGCTGTGCGGCGATGCGCACCTGTCGAATTTCGGCGCGTTCGCCTCACCGGAGCGGCGCCTGATGTTCGACGTCAACGACTTCGACGAGACCCACCCGGGACCGTGGGAGTGGGACGTCAAGCGGCTGGCGGCGAGCCTGTCGGTCGCCGGGCGGGACAACGGCTTCGGTCGCAAGGCGCGCGCCGACATCGTCCGCACCGCCGTCGGCCGGTACCGGCAGGCGATGAGCCAGTTCGCCGGCATGCGCGACCTCGACGTGTGGTACGCCCGGGCGGACCTGGACGAGCTGGGCCCGCAACTGGCGGTGCAGCTGGACAAGGCGCGGCGCAAGCGGTGGACCAAGGCACAGGCGCGGGCGCGTACCCACGACAGCCTGCAGGCGATGGGCAAGCTCACCTCGGTGGTGGACGGGCACCGCCGCATCATCGGCGACCCGCCCCTCGTGGTACCGCTCGAACAGGCGCTGCCGAACGCCGACCGGGACCGGATCGAGGTGGAGATCCGGCGGCTGCTCGCCGGGTACCGGCGCACCCTGCAGCCCGACCGGCGGCACCTGCTCGGCGGGTACGAGTTCGTCGACATGGCCCGCAAGGTCGTCGGGGTGGGCAGCGTGGGTACCCGCAGCTGGGTACTGCTGCTCACCGGGCGCGACGACAGCGACCCGCTACTGCTGCAGGCGAAGGAGGCGGAGCGTTCGGTGCTCGCCGACCACGTCACCGACCCGGGCGCGCGCAACCGGTACCGCAGCGAGGGCCAGCGGGTGGTGCACGGGCAGCGGCTCATGCAGGCGGCCAGCGACATCTTCCTCGGCTGGGAGACGGTCGAGGGCACCGACGGCCGCCGGCGCGACTACTACGTCCGGCAGCTGCGCGACTGGAAGGGCTCGGCGATCGTCGAGGAGATGGATCCCGTCGGGATGCGCATGTACGGCGCGATCTGCGGGTGGACCCTCGCCCGTGCACACGCCCGGTCCGGCGACCGGATCGCCATTGCCGGGTACCTCGGTGAGGACGACACGTTCGACCGCGCGCTGGCCGAGTTCGGCGAGCGGTACGCCGACCGGACCGAGACCGACTTCGCCGCGCTGGCGCAGGCCGTGCGGACCGGACGGATCACGGCGCAGACCGGCATCTGAGCCCTTCATCCTGCGCGGATGATGGCGTACGGCGGCGTACCCGACAGTCTCGTGGACATGGTTGAGACGAAGGCCGTGCCGCCGGACGCGCAACCGGCGACCGCCCGCACTCTTGGTCTGCCCCAGGCGACCGCGCTGATCCTCGGCAGCATCGTCGGCGTCGGCATCTTCAACCTGCCGTACTCGCTGGCCGGGATCGGCCCGATCAGCATCGTCGCGATGGTGCTCACCACGGTCGGCGCGCTGGCGCTGGCGCTGATGTTCGCCGCGCTGTCGCGGCGGCTGCCCGCCGACGGCGGACCGTACGCGTATGCCCGCGCCGCGTTCGGCAACGGCGTCGGGTTCGCCAACGCGTGGTCGTACTGGATCACCGCCTGGGCCGGCAACGCCGCGATCGTGACCGGCTGGGTGTTCTACGTCGAGCACTTCGTCAACAAGGACGGCGTGCGGATCTGGTCGATCGTCATCGCGCTGATCGGGTTGTGGATCCCCGCGGCGATCAACCTGAGCGGCGTGAAGAACATGGGCACCGTCCAGGTCTGGACGACGGTCATCAAGTTCATCCCGCTGGTCATCATGGCCACCGTCGGGCTGCTGTTCATCAGCACCGCCAACTACACGCCGTGGAACGTCAGCGAGCAGTCCAACCTGTCGGCCATCGGCAGCGCCATGGCCATCTGCCTGTTCAGCTACCTCGGGGTGGAGACGGCGGCGGTCGCCGCGGCCAAGGTACGCGACCCGGAACGCAACATCCCCCGGGCAACCGTGTTCGGCACCCTCGCCAGCGCCGCGGTGTACCTGCTGTCCATGGTGGCGGTCTTCGGCATCGTGCCGACCAGCGAGCTGGCCAAGGACGAGAACAAGGCGTCGTACTCGATCGCCGCGAACACCATGGTCGGCAGCGGGCACTGGGCCGGCGACCTGGTGGCCCTCGCGGTCATCGTCTCCGGCATCGGCGCGCTCAACGGCTGGACGATGATCTGCGCCGAGATGCCGTACGCCGCCGCGAAGGACGGGCTGTTCCCGACCGCCTTCGGGCGCATGTCGTCCCGGCAGGTACCCGCGGTCGGCATCATCGCCTCCACGGTCCTGGCCAGCGTGGCGATGGTGGTCAGCTACCTCGGTACCAGCGGCGCGACCGTGTTCAACACGCTCGTGCTGATGACCGGCATCACCGCGGCGGTCCCGTACGGGTTCTCGGCGCTCGCCCAGCTGAAGTGGCGCTGGCACGACCACCGTGAGCTGCACACCCCGCGGTTCGCCCGGGACGCCGCGGTCGCCGTCCTCGCGCTCTTCTTCTCCATCCTGTTCATCTGGTACTCGCGCAACACCGGCCAGGAGCACTGGTACGTCACCTGGGGGCCGTTCCTGATGGCGGGCGCGGCGTTCCTCATCGGCATCCCGGTGTACCTCGCGATGCGCAGCCGGATGACCCAACCCGCGCCGGTTCCCCCGTACCGCTGACGGACCCGACCGCCGACGAAAGGCCAGGCCTACCATGACCCTCCACGTCGACTCCGAAACCGGCAAGCTGCGCCAGGTGATCCTGCACCGGCCCGGCCTTGAGCTGAGCAGGCTGACCCCGGCGAACATCACGGGGCTGCTGTTCGACGACATCCTGTGGGGCAAGCGGGCGCGGGAGGAGCACGACGCCTTCGCCCAGGCGCTGCGCGACCGCGGGGTGAAGGTGCACTACTTCGCCGAGCTGCTCACCGAGGTGCTCGACATCCCGCAGGCGCGGTCCTGGATCCTGGACCGCACCATGACCGACGACACCGTCGGTCCGACGCTCGTCGGGCCGGTACGGCGGCTGGCCGAACAGGCCGACAGCGAGCGCCTGGCCGAGTACCTCATCGGTGGGGTACTGAAGCGGGAGCTGGCCGGCTTCACCGTGAACAGCCTGCGCTGGGAGCTGATGCACCGCGACGACTTCCTGCTGACCCCGCTGCCCAACCACCTGTTCCAGCGGGACAACTCGGCCTGGATCTACGGCGGCGTCAGCATCAACCCGATGGCGATGCCGGCCCGGATGCGCGAGTCGGTGCACAGCACGGCCATCTACCTGTTCCACCCGATGTTCGCGGCCAGTGACTTCCAGATCTGGTACGGCGGCGACGACCGGCCGCACCAGCCGGCCACCCTGGAAGGCGGCGACATCCACGTCCTCGGGCGCGGTGCGGTGATGGTCGGGCTCGGCGAACGGTCCACCCCGATGGGCGTGGAGAACCTGGCGCGCAGCCTGTTCGCCCGGGGCGCGGCGGAGAAGGTGATCGCCGTCGAGCTGCCGCACTCGCACGCGATGATGCACCTGGACACCGTCATGACGATGCTGGACCGGGAGACCTTCGTCATGTACCCGTACCTGCAGGGCGCGCTGCGGTCCTGGACGGTCCGGCCGACCGACAGCCCGGACGATCCCGACGGTCTCGACGTGGTCCGCAACGACGACCTGTTCGCCACGATCGCCGAGACGCTGGGCGTGGACAAGGTGATGATCCTGGAGACCGACGAGGACGTCCGGGCCGCGCAGCGCGAGCAGTGGGACGACGGCAACAACTTCCTCGCCGTCGAGCCCGGCGTGATCGTCGGATACGAGCGCAACGTCACCACCAACACGTTCCTGCGCAAGCAGGGCATCGAGGTCATCACCATCGCCGGCAGCGAGCTCGGCCGTGGGCGCGGCGGGCCGCGCTGCATGACCTGTCCGATCGAACGCGACGCCGCCTGAGGAGACACCGGCATGCCGACCAACCTGCGCAACCGCAGCTTCCTCAAGGAACTGGACTTCACCCCCGAAGAGTGGCGGTTCCTGCTGCGGCTGGCCGCCGAACTGAAGGCCGCCAAGTACGCCGGTACCGAGGTACCGTGCCTGCGCGGCAAGAACATCGCGCTCATCTTCGAGAAGAGCTCGACCCGTACCCGCTGCGCCTTCGAGGTGGCCGCATACGACCAGGGCGCGCACGTGACGTTCCTCGACCCGTCGGCGTCCCAGCTGGGGCACAAGGAGTCGGTGGAGGACACGGCGCGGGTACTGGGCCGGTTCTACGACGGCATCGAGTACCGCGGCTTCGGCCAGGAGCGCGTCGAGACGCTGGCGCGCTCCGCCGGGGTACCGGTCTGGAACGGCCTGTCCGACGAGTGGCACCCGACGCAGACCCTGTGCGACGTGCTGACCATGCGCGAGCACACGTACAAGCACGACACCGAGATCTCCTTCGCCTTCCTCGGCGACGCGCGCAACAACATGGGCAACTCGCTGCTCATCACCGGCGCGATGATGGGCATGGACGTACGCATGGTCGCACCGCAGTCGCGGTGGAACCACGACGAGGTCGTCAAGGAGGCGGAGCGGATCGCGCAGGCGACCGGCGCGCGCATCACACACACCGAGGACGTCGGCGAAGGGGTACGCGGAGTGGACTTCCTGTACACCGACGTGTGGCTGTCCATGGGCGAGCCCAAGGAGGCGTGGAACGACCGGATCGCGCAGCTGCGCCCGTACCAGATCTCGATGGACGTGATCCGGGCGACCGGCAACCCGCTGGTGAGGTTCATGCACTGCCTGCCGGCGTTCCACGACCGGCGCACCAAGGTCGGCGAGGAGATCTACGAGCACACCGGCCTGGACGCGCTTGAGGTCACCGACGAGGTGTTCGCGTCGCCGTACTCGATCGTGTTCGACCAGGCGGAGAACCGCATGCACACGATCAAGGCGGTCATGGTCGCCACGTTGGGGGCCTGAGTGAGCAGTCGGATCGTCATCGCGATCGGTGGCAACGCGCTCCTGGAGCGCGGCCAGCGGCCCGACGCGGCCGTCCAGCGGACCAACGCGTTGCGCGCGGTGCAGGCGCTCGCCCCGCTGGCCGAGGAGCACGAGGTCGTCATCACCCATGGCAACGGCCCGCAGGTCGGGCTGCTGGCGCTGGAGAGCGCGGCGGACGCCACGCTCACCCAGCCGTACCCGCTGGACGTGCTGGGCGCGCAGACCCAGGGGATGATCGGGTACTGGTTGCTGCAGGCGTTGCAGAACGCGTTGCCCGGCCGGCAGGTCGCCGCCGTGGTGAACCAGACCCTGGTGTCGGCGGCGGACCCGGCGTTCGACGCGCCGACCAAGTTCGTCGGGCCGGTGTACGACGAGCCGACCGCGCACCGGCTGGCGAACGAACGGGGCTGGCGGGTCGCGCCGGACGGACCGTACTGGCGACGGGTCGTCCCGTCGCCGATGCCGCAGCGCATCGTCGAGACCCGGGTGGTGCGGCTGCTGCTGACCTCCGGGGCGGTGGTGGTCTGCGCGGGCGGCGGCGGGGTACCGGTGATCCGCAACGAGTCCGGGCAACTGCAGGGCGTCGAGGCGGTCGTCGACAAGGACCTGGCGACGGCGGTGCTCGCCGAGTCGCTGGAGGCCGACGCGCTGCTGCTGCTGACCGACGTGCCGGCGGTACTGCGCGGGTACGGTACGCCGCAGGCGGAGCCGATCTCCCGGGCGACCCCGGCGGCGCTGCGGCAGGAGCGGTTCCCGGCCGGCTCGATGGGTCCGAAGGTCGATGCGGTCTGCCGGTTCGTGGAGGTCACCGGCGACCTCGCGGCGATCGGCGCGCTCGCCGACGCCACACTGATCCTCGCCGGCAAGGCCGGCACGGTGGTGACTCCGGGCGGCGACTACGGGGGGTCGCACGACCTGAAGCCGCCACGCTGAATGCGGGAGGTGGCCACCGTGGTGGGGTTGCCGGCACCGGTACCACCCCGGCGGCCATTCCTGATCATGAACCCGCAGTCGGGCGGCGGCAAGGTCGACCGGTTCGGCCTGGTCCGCAAGGCCCGCGCGCTCAACGCCGACGTGGCGCTGCTCGAAGGCGCGGGTACCGTCGACGTCGCGGCCCTGGCCCGCGAGGCGGCCGACGACGGTGCCGACCTGCTCGGCGTGGCCGGTGGCGACGGTACCCAGTCGCTGGTGGCCGCCGTCGCGGCCGACCGCGGCATCCCGTTCATGGTGATCGCCGCCGGTACCCGCAACCAGTTCGCGCGCGATCTCGGCCTGGACAGCGAGGACCCGGCCGCGTGCCTGGCCGCGTTGACCGACGGCGTCGAGGTGCGGGTCGATCTCGGCCGGATCGGTGACCGCAGCTTCGTCACCAGCGCGGCGTTCGGCGCGTACGCGGAGCTGGTACGCACGACCGCCTTCCGCGACGGCGACACCGCCGCGGCGCTGGCCCTGCTGCCCAGCCTGCTGGCGGCGCCGGACGAGCAGCGGCTGAACCTGCGTACCGGGGACACCGTGGTCGGCGACTCCGCCGCGGTGCTGGTGAGCAACAACCCGTACGGCGCGGCCGACATCGCCGGGCTGGGCCGCCGCAACCGGCTCGACCGCGGCGTGCTCGGCCTGCTCGCGGTGACCCTGCGGGGCGCCCGCGACGCCGTGCGGCTGGTCCGCGGCCGGCGCTCGGGACTGGTCAAGGTCTCCACGGCGACCGAAGCGGTCATCGAGACCGACGCGGACCGGATCCCGGTGGGCGTCGACGGGGAGGAGGTGACGCTCGCGACACCGGTGCACTGCGCGATCCGGCCGGGCGTGCTGCGGGTGCGCGTACCGCGACTGCGGCCGGGCGTCCGGCCGGGCGTCCGCGGTACCCGGGTGCACACCGCGATGGTTGGCACATAAGCGTATCGGTCGGGTCAGCGCCGGTCGCGTGGGCGTGCTTAGATGAGTCGACGCTTCGTTCAAGGTCCTCAGGTTAGGGGACCCCGTCTTCCGTCGCCTCACACGTTACGGGTGATTCGCCGGCCCCGGATGTGTGCTGGGATAGGGAGACGCAAGAGCGGGAATCGCCCCGGACCCTGTCGCTTCCCGCTGTCCCGCGCGTGAAAGACCGCCGGAGGCGCGTGCCCCGACGCGAACCCGGCAGATGGTGGCGCCGCACCGGTCGTGATGGCCGGCCGGGTACGGCAACGCGGGAAACAGGGGGTGACATGGTCCACGACGGCGTCTCGAGCATCTTGAGCAGCGGTCCTGGCTCTTCCAGTCCATCCGGTCGGGCACTGGGCGTGCGGTCGCGGGGACCGACCTCGCGGCCCACCAGCCCGGTTCCGCCGAACCTGTCCCGGCCGCGGGTACCGCCGGCGTTCGTGCCGCGCCCGCGGCTGATCCAGCTGCTCGACGCGGGCAACGAACGTCCGGTCACCCTGGTCAGCGCGGGAGCCGGCTGGGGCAAGACCCTGCTCGTCGCGTCCTGGGCGGGAGCCGCGGCACGGCAGGAGCCGGTCGGCTGGCTCTCCCTTGACAACGATGACAACGATCCCGCCGTCTTCTGGTCGCACGTGCTGTCCGCGCTGCGCCACGCCGGTGCCATCCAGGACGTGCGCGACCTTCGCGAGGTGGGCCCCGGGTCCTCGATGAACCAGGCATTCATCCGCCGGGTGGCCGGCGGCCTCGCCCGGCTGCCGCAGCAGGTGACGCTGGTACTCGACGACCTCGACGAGATCCACGAGCCGCGGGTCATGAAGGACCTGTCGATGCTGCTGCGCTGCCAGCCCGAGCAGCTGCGGCTGGTGCTCGTCGCGCGCACCGACCCGGTACTCCCGCTGCACCGGATGCGTGCCGCCGGTGACCTGACCGAGATCCGCGCCGCCGACCTGCAGTTCACCGCGGCGGAGGCGACCGAGCTGCTGTCCCATCACGGCCTGCAGCTCGACGACCGTGAGCTGCGGGTGCTGCTGGACCGGACCGAGGGCTGGGCGGCCGGCCTGCGGTTGGCCGCGATCTTCCTGACCAGCGCCGGTGACCACCACCGCATCGAGGACTTCGCCGGCGACAAGGGCGCGGTCGCCGACTACCTCGTCGGCGAGGTACTCGCCCAGCAGCCGCCGGACCTCCACCGGTTCCTGCTGTACACGAGCATCGTCGACAAGCTGTCCGGCGAGCTGGCCGACGCCATCACCAACGGCGGCCACGGGCAGCGGATCCTGGAGCAGCTCGAACGCACCAACGTCTTCCTGGTCGGGCTGGGGTCGCGGCCCGGCTGGTTCCGGTACCACCACCTGTTCCGCGACCTGCTGCGCCACCAGTTGCTCCTCGACGCGCCGGAGATGATCCCGGTGCTGCACTACCGGGCGGTCGAGTGGTACCTCAGCCACGACGCCCCGGTCAAGGCGCTCGCGCACGCGGCGGCGGCCGAGGACTGGCCGCTGGTCGGCCGGCTCGTCGTGGCCCGCGGCGGCCCGCTGATCCTGTCGGTCGACCGCGAGGCACTGGTCAACGTGCTGGAGCGGGTACCGCCGGAGTGGTTCGGGGTGACCGCGGAGCTGACCATGTGCGCGGCGCTGCTGATGTTCCACGCGCGCGGGTATGACGCGGTGCTGACCCTGGTGGCCAAGGCGCGCAAGCTGCTGGCCGGCCGTAGCGCGATCGACCGGCGGCCGGTCGAGATCGGGCTGCGCATGCTCGAAGTGGCCGTGGCCCGGCAACGCAGCGACATGCCGGCGCTCATGGACGCCACCAGCGAGGCGCTGGACTGGCTGACCGCGGTGCGCTGGACGCACCTGCCGTCGGCCCTGAAGTACCGCGCCATCGGGTTGAACAACAAGGGCGTCGCGCTGCTGTGGACGGGGCAGCTGGACAGCGCGAACCGGTACCTCTGGTCGGCGATGACCGCCGCGCGGGCGACCGGCGTCGAGCTGGTCGAGATCAACTCGCTCGGCCACCTCGCCCTGATCGACGCGCTGCGGGGCAGCCTGCGCGACGCCGACGGGCACGCGCTGGAGGGCCGCGAGCTTGCCGAGCGCCGCGGGTGGAGCTCCGAGCTGCAGGCGGTACCGGTGTACCTCGCGCTCGCCTCGATCGCCTTGGAGCGCAACGACATCCCCGAGGCGCAGTGGGCGCTGCGCCGCGGGTTCAACGCCTACCGCACCGATCCGGAGGCGGCGCAGTACGTCGGACTGCGCATCGCCCAGGCGCGGATGCTGCTCGCGCACGCGCAACCCGAGGCGGCCCGGGCGATGCTGGACCAGGCCCGCCGGGAGGCCGAACGGGTGCTGACCGCGCCGACCCTCGCGTGGCAGCTCGCGCTGGCGCTGGCCGAGGTGGACCTCGTCGCCGGGCACGCCGACCGGTTCCTGGAGGAGATCGGGGCGGTTCCCGACGGTACCGACTTCGCCGCGCGCAACCAGGTCTGGCTCGCACGTGCCGCGCTCGCCTCGGGCAACCAGCGGTCGGTGGAGCCGTTGCTGGCGCCGGTGCTCGACGCGCCGGCCGACCCGCTGACCGCGGTCGATGCCTGGATCACCGCCGCGTTGGTGGCCGAGAGCCAGCGACAGGGCAACCGTTCGCTGGAGGCGCTCACCCGGGCGTTCGCGATCGCCGAGCCGGAGGGGCTGCGCCGGCCGTTCCTGACCACCGGGCGGCGGGAGATCGTGGGGCTGGTCGAGCGGCAGGTCCTGCTGGTGGAGGAGAACGCGCAGTTCGTCGCCGACGTGCTGGCCGACCTGCGGCCCGGCGCGCCGCGGGCGGACCGGGCCGCGCTCAACGTCGAGCTCAGCGAGCGCGAGCTGGAGGTGCTGCGGTACCTGCCGACCATGTTCAATGCCGGCGAGATCGCCGAGGACCTGCACGTGTCGGTCAACACCGTGAAGGCGCACCTGCGCGCCATCTACCGCAAGCTCGGGGTGTCCCGGCGGCAGGACGCCGTCGGCCAGGCGCAGAAACTGCGCATCCTCTGAATCACCCTCCGGGGATGAGGTGACGTACCGCGACTGCCTGGTCTACTGACTGTGGACGTCAACCGGCACGCTCCGCCCCGGTCCCGTTCTGAGGGCAGGTCATGGCAGTGGGGGCCAGCCCGCCCGTATGGGGTGGAGCGGCGTCGGGTCAGGCCCCGGTACCGCGTCCGGAGTGCAGCCGGGGCCTGACCGGCGTCCCCGGTACTGAAAGGACCGCATGGCAGACTCCGAGGATCTCCTGCCGCCCCCCGGGCTGGCCGCGATCGACGCGCTGTTCGTGCAGACCGCGCACAGCGCCGGGTACTGCGCCGGACAGCTGACCCTGTACGGGCTGAGCCGGTCCACGCTGTACTTCGCCGACCGGCCGCAGCGCGCGGTGGGCCACCTGCACACCCAGCTGTTCGTCGCGTTGTGGGAGTCCGGCATGCACAGCTTCGCCGACGACCCGCCCAACGCGGTGCTCTCGTTCATCGAGTCGGGCGCGACGGGGGAGAACGCCGGGATTCCGGAGGACGCGGTCGTGGTGCTGCACGCGCCGAAGCTGAGCGGCGACGAGCTCACGTACTACGTCGACCTGCTGGACGGCAAGCTGCCCGAGCGGTCCGGCGGCTGCGCGCTGTTCATCGACTCGTTCGGGCGGCCGGTCTCGCCGGCGCTGCTGGCCGCGATGCAGAAGCTGTCCCGGTTCCGGCAGGCGACCCGCGACTGGTGACCGGCGCTCACGTCGACTGGCGGACCACCTGCAGCACGTTGTCGGCCGCGGACACGACGCGGGCGCTGCCGACCAGCGGCGCCAGCGTGACGAGCAGCGCCTTCATCGTGTCCGGCGTGATACCCACCTGGTCGGCCAGGATGATGTGGGCGTAGTACGACGCCGCGGGTGCGTCCAGCGCGACCAGCGCGCCGATCCGCGCCGCCACCGCGGTCCGCTCGTCCAGGTCGGGCTGGCTGAAGGCATCGGCGTTCAGCTTGGCCAGGGCCGCCATCACCGGGCCCTCGCCCCTGCTGAGTTCCTGGAGCATCTCTTCGAGTTCGGTCTGCGCTGACATGGCCCCAGTGTGGTGGCAGGGCCGGGCCCCGGGGTCATCCGTCGCGGGTGGTCCGGAACCGCCGCGGCGAGCAACAGCACCGAGCCGGGGGCGGCCCGCTTCGACATGGGCTTAGTTTACGGCTTATATCGATGCTCGTAGGTCAACCCCAACTCCGGCCGCTGCCTCGACGCGACCGACGTCAGCTCCGCTGACGGTACCCCGTTGCAGATCTGGGACTGCACCGGTGGAGCCAACCAGCAGTGGAATACGCCGTAAAGTCGGCGCATGGAGTCCCACCGCAGTACCGTACGCGATCTACGGCGGCGTAACCGCTCGGCCCTGCTGTCCAAGCTGTTCTTCGACGGTCCGCTCAGCCGGCAGGAGCTCAGCCAGCTCAGCGGGCTGAGCGTGGCGACCGTGAGCAACGTGACCGGCGAGCTGATCGAGGACCGGCTCGTCGTGGAGGCCGGGCTCGTCGACTCCGACGGCGGCCGGCCGCGGGTACTGCTGCGGGTCGACCCGCGGTACGGCACGGTGGTGGGCATCGACGTCGGTGAGACCGGGGTGAAGGTCGAGCTGTTCGACCTGTCGATGACCCGTAAGGGTACCGTCGAGCATCCGCTGCACTCGCCGCGGCCGGAACCGGCCGAGGTGGTGGCCCAGGTCGCCGCGGCGCTGCGGGAGGTCGTCATCCAGGCCGGTGTCGACGAGTCCGGCGTCCTCGGCGTGGGCATCGGGCTGCCCGGTACCGTCGAGCAGGCGCCGCGGGTACTGGTCCATGCGCAGGCCCTCGGCTGGGACGCGGTGCCGTTCGAGGAGCAGCTGCGCGCGGCCGGGGTACGGCTGCCGCTGTACTTCGACAACGGTGCCAAGACGCAGGGCCAGGGCGAGCTGTGGTTCGGGGCGGGACGCGGTGCCCGGCACGCGGTCGTCGCGCTCGTCGGCTCCGGGGTCGGTGCGGCGGTCATCACGCACGGTGCCACCTACCGCGGCGCGACCAGCAGCGCGGGGGAGTGGGGGCACACGACGATCGTGTACGGCGGGCGGCTGTGCCGGTGCGGTGCCCGCGGCTGCCTGGAGGCCTACGTCGGGGCCGAGGCGGTGCTCGACCGGTACCGGCAGGCACGCGGCGGCCGCCCGGTACCCGGTGACGACGAGCAGTCCAGCCTCGCCGCGCTCATCGCGGCCGCACCCCGCTCGCGCACCGCGGCCCGGGTGCTGGACGAGACCGCCGGGTACCTCGGCGCCGGCATCGCCAATCTCATCAACCTGTTCAACCCGGAGCGGATCGTGCTCGGCGGCTGGGCCGGCATCGCGCTCGGCGGCGTGGCGCTGGAGCGGATCCGCGCGAGCGCGGCGGCGTACGCGCTGCGCCGGCCGTACGAGCAGGCCACCATCGAGCTGTGCCGGCTCGGCCAGGACGCGGTCGCGTTCGGCGCGGCCACCCTGCCGATCGCCGCGCTGCTGGCGCTGGGCGCCGATCCGCGGGAGAGCCAGCCGGCGCCGCGGCTGCGCGGCAGCACCGCCGGCATGGACGCCGCCTGAGCCACGGTCAGGGAAGATCTCCGGGTTTCCCTCGCGACCGGCGCGCGCCGGGCCGCGATGCTCAACACATGTCACTGAACATCCAGACGGTACGGTGCGACGCACTGTTCGCCTCGACGGTACAGAGTTCCGACCGGCCGTCTGCCCGGCTGGTGCGCGATGCGATCAGCGCGACGGTGCGGCGGCTGGGCCGCCGTGGCTGCGCCGCCGCGGTGGCGCAGGAGTTCGGCGACCACCCGGAGACCGCGGTGGCCCGGATGCGCTGGGTCCGCGACCAGGTGGCCCGGCTCGCGACCGCCGAACCTGTTGTGGCGCAACGGATCGAGCCCACCCGGCTGCGGCTCGCAGCCTAACCACGCCGAGGTAGGACGGCGCCCGAAGCGCCTCGGCGCTGCGGCTGCGGAGCAGCCGCCGACATCTCTTTGCGCAGCGCGGCCAGCTCGTCGCGCAGGCCGGCCGCGAACACGTCCAGATCCGGGCAGGCGTCCCGGTCGGCGACCACCATGATGGCGAACCGGTCGGCGTAGGACAGCGCACCGACGCCGAGGGACACGTTGCCGATGAGCGGCAGCACCGGGTACACGTCGAGCAGCGGCATGCCGGCGAGGTACATCGGGTGCGGCGGGCCGGGTACGTCAGCGGTGGTCACGCTCACCGGCTGGCGCCGCAGCAGCTTCAGCAGCGCCAGCCGGGCCAGGCGGGAATGGAACAGCCCGCCGAGTGACGGGTGGCTCTGCGCCTTGCACCGCAAGGTTTCCGTGGCGATGCGCCGGAGCCGGTCACCGGGGTCGGTCACGCCGAGCGGGAGCGGTACCACCATCTGCCCGACGAGGTTGCCCCGGGCCGCACCGCGCAGCCGCGCCGGGCGCAGCGTCACCGGTACGTAGACGCGGAACACGCCGTCGACGGGTTCGCCGCGGCTGCGCAGGAGGGCGCGCAGTCCACCGGCGGTCACCGCGAGCAGGACGTCGTTGACCGTCGCGCCGTGCGCATGCGCGATCGCCTTGACCGCAGCCAGTTCCGTGCGTACGAGGGCGAGCGTACGATCCGCGCCGACGATCCGGTCGAGGCTGGTACCCGGTGCCGAGCCCATCGTCAGCAGCCCGCGGACCGCCGGCCACGTGGCGCGCAGGTGTCGCGCCGCGGTCACCGGCCGCGCGAGCGCCGACAGCGCCCGGCCCAGCCCCGCGGCGTGTCGCCTGGCGTTGTCCCCCAACAGTTGCGGTACCGCCGGCAGCCGCCCCGGCGTCCACGGCCCCGGCGTCCACGGCCGCGCCGATCCGGCCGGGGCGTCGGGTACCGGATCGAGGAACGTGCCGACCGTCGCCACGCCCGCGATGCCGTCGGCGATCGCGTGGTGCATCCGGATGAACAGGCCGATCCGGTTGTCCGGCAGGCCGGTGAGCAACCACATCTCCCACAGCGGCCGGGACCGGGACAGCCGGCGGCGGCGCAGTCGCTCCACTGTGGACAGAAGCGCGGCCTCGTCACCGGGTGGTGGCACCGCCGCGACCCGGATGTGGTCGCGTAGCTCGAACGCCGGGTCGTCGACCCACAGCGGCGCACCGAGACCGCGCCCCGGCACGTACAGGCGTTGCCGCAGCCGCGGTACCCGGTGCAGCCGCGCTTCGACGACCCACCGCACCGCGCCGGCCGGATCGGGCCGACCGCCCGCGTCAAGGACTGCGCTCCCGTCAAGGACTGCGCGCCCGTCAAGGATCGCAACGGCGCCGATCTCCTGCGGCCAGATCTCGTCCGGCCACAGCATGAGCTGGTCCTCCGCGGTCAGCCGTTCCATCCCGACCTCACCCCGGTTCCAGCCTCGGCGCGGCCCCGGGTACCGCACAGGGACGTCCGACCCGGCCGGGACGGGCCGGTCGCCTCCTTCCGCCTCGACCCGGCCGGCGCACCGTCGAGGTATGAGCGCGGTCGATCAGCTTCTCAACCGCCGGCCCGCCGTCGGCTTCGCGGTCGGCGTGGTACGCGACGGATCGTTGGACCTCTTCCGCGGGCACGGTTTCGCCGATCTCGCGTCCGGTACGCCGGTCACCGAGGAAACCGTGTTCCGGATCGGCTCGATCAGCAAGACGTTCACCGCGGTCGCCGTGATGCAGCTGTGGGAGCAGGGACTCGTCGACCTCGACGCCCCCGCGAACCGGTACCTGCGCGCGTACCGGCTGATCCCGGCCCGGCCCGGCGACCGGCCGGCGACGCTGCGGCACCTGCTGACCCACACCGCCGGGCTGCCCGAGGTGGTACGGACGAGCGACGTGTTCCGACCGCTGTTCGGCGAGACCGTCCGGGTCGGGCAGCCGGTACCCACGCTCGCGCGGTACTACGGCGGCGCGCTGCGGCTGGCGGCCGAACCGGGTACCCGGTTCATCTACACCGACCACGACTTCACCACGCTCGGCCAGCTCGTCGAGGACGTGAGCGGTACGCCGCTGCACCGGTACCTGCGCGGGCACGTCTTCGAACCGCTCGGCATGGCGGACACCGACCTCGTCCGGTCGGCGCGGATCCGGGAGCGGCTCGCGACCGGGTACACGCTGGGTTCCCGGGGACCGCGGCCGG